>ERZ842401.29-NODE-29-length-163823-cov-15.050358_pt1 | contig 163823 bp, 139 predicted proteins | sample MGYA00521270_ERZ842401 | MGnify/ENA primary metagenome ERZ842401 (study PRJEB31892, sample SAMEA3878208) | bioreactor metagenome | biome: Moose rumen | place: Sweden | collected 2011-10 | study: EMG produced TPA metagenomics assembly of the PRJEB12797 data set... | reverse complement strand
CCGCTGGGAGCTTGTTTCTGCAACTACGGTATGCATAAACTCGACATTCGACCAATTAGTTTTCATGCGCTACAGCGAAAACAAATCGACACTTGCGGACTTTTACAAACAAAAGGAAAACGCGGAAAAGATAATCGCTGAAATAAAAAGTGGTGAATGATATGACTCGAAAAAAAAGAGGACAAATGAAGAAAATGGAAAAAGAAAACGCTTCCGCCGCCGAAAATCCGCTCGGCTCGGCTCCTGTGGATTCCCTTCTCGTGAAATTCGCGGTGCCTTCGATAATCGCGATGCTGGTCGGAGCCTTGTACAACATCGTCGACCAGATTTTCATCGGGAACTACGTTGGGGAGCTTGGAAACGCCGCCACGAACATCGCCTTTCCGCTTTCGACTCTCTGCACTTCGACTTCGCTCTTCTTCGGGATTGGCGGAGCCGCGGCTTTCAATCTGTCGATGGGCGCCGGAAAAAGGGACGCCGCCCCACGGTTCGTCGGAAACGCTTTCTCCACGGCTTTTCTTGTCGGAATCTGCATCTCCGTGGTGACTGAGCTTTTCCTTGAGAATCTGCTTTTCCTCTTCGGAGCGTCTGAAAAGATTCTTCCGTTCGCCTTCGAATACACGAGGGTGACGGCTGTCGGCTTTCCCTTCCTCATAATCTCCGTCACGGGCGGGCACTTGATTCGCGCTGACGGAAAACCGCTCGTCGCCATGCTCTGCAATCTTTCGGGCGCAATCGTGAACACGGCTCTTGACGCGCTTTTCGTAATCGGCTTCGGCTGGGGCATGAAGGGGGCGGCTTTGGCGACTGTAATCGGACAGGTTCTTTCCGCCTCGATAGCGGTTTTCCATTTGGCGAGGTTCAGGACGGTGAAGCTTTCCGTTTCCGATTTCGTCCCGAATTTGAGATGCGTCGCGAGGATAATGAACCTCGGAATGAGCCAGGGCTTCAACCAAATTGCCATGATGCTCGTGCAAATCGCCACCAACAACACCTTGAAGCACTACGGCGCGCTCTCCGTCTACGGCGTGGAGATTCCGATCGCCGTCGTGGGAATCTCCATGAAGCTTTCCCAGCTCTACTTCTCGGTCTGCATCGGCCTCTCGCACGCGCTGCAGCCGATTGCGTCGTTCAACTACGGAGCCAGGAACTACGCTCGGACGCGCGATGCGTTCAGGAAGGCGAGGAACGCGGGCTCAGTCTTTTCAATCTGCGCTTTCCTTGTCTTCTTCATTTTTCCCTCCGAGATAATCTCCCTGTTCGGAAAAGGCTCCTCTCCCTTGTACACGGAGTTCGCGGTGAAGTACATCAGAATCTACATGTTCTGCACTTTTTTGAACAACGTCCAGCCGCTCACCTCGACCTTCTTCTCCGCAATCGGAAAGCCGAAGACCGGTCTTTTCCTGGCATTGACGAGACAGATTCTCTTCCTCCTTCCGCTGATTATCGTCCTTCCCGCCCTGTTCGGTCTGGAGGGGCTTCTCTTCGCAGGCTGCGTGGCGGACGCTCTGGCGTTTGTTGTGTCGGTCGTTTTTGCATTCAGGGAACGCTGCCTTCGTCCAGATGTGTCCTAGGAAAATGCTGGTTGGTCGCAGCGTCGCCAAGACCTTGACCAAAACGGTTTTATCCTGTAAATTGCAACCATGTTGCAAAAGTCATACCACACGAAGACGACAGATTTGATTTCTCAGTTCATCCAGTCCAAGATGGAGCATGGATTCACGGCCGGGGAGCTGTCGGCGTTCCTCAAGGAGAACGGTGTGGATGTGAACAAGACGACAGTGTACAGGAATCTTGAGAAGATGACGGAGAGCGGACGGCTCATCAAGCACAAGTCGATGATTTCGGATTCGTTCGTGTACCAGAACGCGGAGGAGGAGAACCACTGCGCGGAGCACATCCACTTCCAGTGCTGCAAGTGCGGTTCGGTCATCCATCTTTCGGACGAGAGGACAGCCGAGTATCTCAAGTCGCTTTCGGAAGATTTGGGTTTGCAGATAAACTTGAACCTTTCCTCTTTGAACGGGATTTGCCAGAAATGCAGAACTCAAACTCAAAAATGAACAAATTAAAAAAAGCGTTCGCCGTCGTCGTCTTGCTCTTCACTTTCGCTTCCTCTGTCCTCGTCGCCCACGAGCTCCACCACTATTGCAAGCATGAAATTTCAGGCGGGGATTGTCCTGTCTGCCTGGTCGTGCAGATTTGCGAGCAGAACCTCAAGCTTCTCGCGCTCGCATTCGCCGCTTTCCATGCATTCGTCGCTTTTCATGGCTGGAAAAAAATTGATTTTCACCTGTCTCGGACTGAAGTTTCAGATACAAGCACATTGATAACCCAAAAAATTCGGCTCAACGATTAGTTTTCATTTCCTCAATTCTATTTTGTAAAAATTCTATTCATCAAAAAACAGAAAAAAGGAAAAAAGAGAATGAAAAAGCCGGTGACACTCATAACAGGCTATTTGGGGTCGGGAAAGACGACTCTCTTGAACGAAATCCTGCGCCAGGAGGAAAGGCGCGTCGCCCTCATCGTGAACGACATGGGCAGCATCAACATCGACGCGGCGATAATAAAGAAGAACGGTTCTGCCGTGGCCGAGAGCAAGATGTACGAGATGCAGAACGGCTGCATCTGCTGCACTCTCAGGGAAGAATTCATTAAGCAGGTGGAGGAGATTTCCGCTGACGACTCGATTGAGACTGTGTTCGTGGAGGCTTCGGGCATAAGCGACCCGGGAGCCATCGCGGCCTCGTTCCTCGCGTTCGAGGACGACAACCCGGAGACGAACGTCTACCTCTCCAACATCGTCACGGTCGTGGACGCGGACAGAATCTACCGCGAATTCATGACGGACTTGCAGAACTACGACGAGAAAGACGAGAACAACCTCGCTTCCAACGACATAACGACGCTTATCGTGGACCAGATTGAATTCTGCAACACGATTGTCCTGAACAAGGTGGATTTGCTCGACGAAGAAAAAATTGCCCAGGTCGTGAAAATCATCCGCGACTTCCAGCCGAAAGCCGAAATCATCAAGACTTCGAACGGAAAAGTCGACATCGGAAGAATCACTTCGACGCAGAAGTTCAACTACGAGATGGTCGATTCATCTTCCGCCATACAGAAGGCCATAAATTCCCTTTCGGACAAGAACCGTGGCTTCACGGACGAGTACGGAATCAGCAGTTTCGCCTACGAGTACAAGAAGCCGTTCGACCAGAAAAAGTTCATGGAATTCATCAACGAGGACTTTCCGAAGGAGCTCATCCGTGCGAAGGGCTATGTCTGGTTCAAGGACAGGCCGCAGGACGTGCTTTTGTTCGAGCAGGCCGGGCGCAATTCTTCCGTGATGGCGGTTGCCTACTGGGTCGCGGCCTTGGACGAGAAGACGCAGAAGGAGTGCCTTGAGGGCGACGAGGAACTCAGGAACTCGTGGGACCCCGAATACGGCGACAGAGTCAACCAGATTGTCTTCATCGGCAAGAACTACAACAAGGCGAAAATCGTTTCGAGACTGGAACAGTGCCTCGCGTGAAAATTATTTATTATGGAGAATGAGAAAATGAAGAATATAGCAGAATCAGTTTTGTGCCTTTTGCTTTTGTCGGTGGCAAGCCTTTCCTTCGCCGCTAAAAAATCGATTGTCTGCGTGACTTTCCCTGGATATGACTGGGTGTTGAACGTCCTTGGCGGAAACGCCTCGAAATTCGATGTCTCGCTGCTCCAGGACAACGGAACCGACCTGCACAGCTACCAGCCGTCCGTGAAGGATTTGGCGAAGGTCTCCAACTGCGACATGCTCGTGTATGTCGGAGGCGAGAGCGACGAGTGGGTCGAGAAAGCTGTCTCCAACGCGAGGAACAAGAGCATGGTCGTCGTCAACATGATGGAGGTTCTCGGCGACAAGGTGAAGGAAGAGGAAATCGTGGAGGGAATGCAGGCTGAAGACGAGCACGACCACGACCACGATGGACATGACCACGAAGAAGAGGAGGTCGAGTACGACGAGCACGTCTGGCTTTCGCTCAGGAATGCCGCGGTCATAACGGGCATCCTCTCCGAGAAGATTCAGACTCTCGACTCTGCGAACGCGGCTGTCTACAAGAGCAACGCTTCCGCATACGCCAAGAAGCTTTCCGCACTTGACGAAAAAGCCTCGAAGGTTGTCGCTTCTTCTTCAAAAAAGACAATCCTCTTCGGCGACCGCTATCCGTTCCGCTATTTCACGGACGACTACGGCCTTGAGTATTTCGCGGCTTTCGTAGGCTGCAGCGCGGAATCGGAGGCGAGTTTCGAGACCGTCGTGTTCCTCGCAAAGAAAGTCGACGAGCTTGGCTTGAACGCGGTTCTCACAATCGAAAAGAGCGACAAAAAAATCGCCAAGACCGTCGTTTCGAACACGAAATCCAAGAACCAGAAAATCTTGGAGATGGATTCTCTCCAGTCCATCACCAAAAAGGAAATCAAGGCTGGAAGGAATTACCTTTCCGCTATGGAGAAAAACATCGAGGTCCTCAAGACGGTCCTCAACTAAAAAATCTAAGGAAGAACAATGGCTCTTTTGGAATGCAAAAATCTTTGCGTCGGGTACGGTTCTAAAATCGTGCAGGAAAACATGAATTTCTCGGTGGAGAAGGGTGACTACTTTTTCATGATTGGTGAGAACGGCAGCGGAAAGTCCACTTTGATGAAGACAATGCTTGGCTTCATAAAGCCGCTGGGCGGGACCATCGAATATTCCCCGGAGTGGAACAGGAAGAGTGTCGGCTACCTTCCCCAGACAAGCGAGATTCAGAAGACTTTCCCGGCCACCGTCTGGGAAATCGTGCTTTCTGGTTGCCAGTCGAATCTCGGTCTCTTTCCTTTTTACAGGAAGAGCGACAGGGACTTGGCGATGTCGAATCTCGTGCGTCTTGGAATCCAGGATTTCGCGAAGAGGGCTTTCAAGGAGCTTTCCGGCGGCCAGCAGCAGAGGGTGCTTCTTGCAAGGACTCTCTGCGCCGCCTCTTCCGTGCTCGTGCTCGACGAGCCTGCAAAGGGCTTCGACGCTGAAATCACGGAGATAATGTACGGACTCGTCTACGAGCTCAACAAAGAGGGCATGACCGTCATCACCATAAGCCACGACCTTGAGGCCGCCTCGAAATATGGAAGCCGGGTTCTGAAACTCGGAAAAAGAAGCTGGGAGGTCCTCAAATGACAGACATGATTGATACTGTCGCCATGTACTTTTCGTTTCCGTTCGTGCAGTACGCTTTCCTCGCGGGCGTGGCGATTGCCCTTTCGTCGTCGATGCTGGGGGTGACGCTTGTGCTCAAACGTTTTTCCTACATCGGCGACGGACTTTCTCACGTGGCGTTCGGCGCAATGTCCGTGTCTGCCGCGTGCAAGATTGTCGTAGAAGAACTTTCATCGAGTACGGGTGAAGGCTCGTTCCTATCGAAGCTTTTTGAGAACGACATCGTTCTCGTCCTCCCGATTACCGTCATTGCGGCAATCCTCATCCTCTGCGCCCGCGACTCCTCAAAAATCAAGGGGGACGCGAGCGTTGCGATGATTTCCGTCGGCTCTCTCGCCCTCGGCTACTTCGTCATGAACATCTTCTCTCCGCCGTCGAATCTTTCCGGGGACGTGTGCAGCACTCTCTTCGGCTCGACCCTCATCCTCACGCTCACAAAAGTCGACATGGTTCTCTCCGTCGTCATCTCTCTTCTGGTCGTCTGCTTCTTCGTCTTCTTCTTCAACAGGATTTTCGCGATAACGTTCGACCCGGATTTCGCCTTCGCCTGCGGAACGCCAACCCGGCTTTTGAACATCGTCATGGCGTCTGTGATAGCGGTAATCATAGTTTTGGCGATGAATCTTGTCGGCACTCTTTTGATATCCGCCCTGATTATCTTTCCTCCGATTTCTGCTATGATGGTGTCGAAGAGTTTCAAAGGCGTTACGGCCTTGTCGTGCGTCGTCTCCGTTTTTGGGGCGGCTGCGGGCATCCTCGTCTCAATCGTCGCTGGAACTCCGGTCGGCTCAACGATAGTCATCATAAACATTGTCTGTTTCGTGATTTGCAAGCTGATTTCGATTTTCCAAAAATGAAGGTGATTTGATGAAGAAGATACCCGCTCTGCTTTCTCTGTTTTTTGTTTTTTCGTTTTCGGTTTTCTCCGAGGACTTTTTTTCAGTGAATCGGCAAAAGCGGGTTTCCCCGGATTCCAAGGTTTCCCTCGACTTCACCAAGATGAACTACAACATGGCGTCAGGTGTCATTTTCGACATGATGATTGCGCCCCAGAAATACAAGAACAAGACGATGAAAATCCACGGCCAGTTCTACACCGAAGTCCACAGCGACAAGCGCATTTTCGCGATTCTCATCTGGGATTTGACCGGCTGCTGCCCGACAGGCGTGACGATTGTTCCGCTTTCGTCGATGAAGTTCCCTTCGGATTTTCCGAAGCAGGACGAGTACGTGACCGTGACCGGCATACTTGAGATATTCGAAATCGACGGGGAAGAGGCCTTGTGCCTCGTTGCCGAGAACTGGAGCCGGTGATTTCCTTCGCTTGTTTTTCAGGCGTTCTGCATGGGTTGCATCTCCAAGGTTTGAATGGATTTTTGGGGATGCAAATTTTTTTTTGCTTTTTTTTGTTTCTATGCATAGAAACAAAATCTCATATTCATTAGAATTGTCGGTTGTAAAATCTGTAAAAGCGAAAAAATTCAGGAGAAAAATATGGCACATTCCAACAATGGGTTCTTCAATCAATTCGGCGGAAAATATGTGGCGGAGGTCCTCAGACGGCCGCTCGACGAGCTTGAGGTGGCTTTCAACGACGCGATGAAGGACGAAAGCTTCTTGAAGGAGCTTGAGACGATTCAGAGGGACTACATCGGACGCGAGACGCCGCTCTTGTTCGCGGAGACCGCTACGGAGATGCTCGGGGGCGCGCAAATCTACATAAAGCTTGAGGGGCTTGCCAACACGGGCGCGCACAAGATAAACAACGCAATCGGACAGTGTCTTCTGGCAAAGCGCATGGGAAAGAAGCGCATAATCGCCGAGACTGGAGCCGGACAGCACGGAGTCGCCACTGCGGCCGCCTGCGCAAAGCTCGGACTTGACTGCACCGTGTACATGGGCGAGGTCGATGTGCGCCGCCAGCAGCCGAATGTCGCCACGATGGAGATGTACGGCGCGAAGGTGAAGGCGGTCACGTCAGGAAGCCGCACTTTGAAGGACGCTGTGAACGAGGCCATGCGCGACTGGGCGGCCAATCCCGACACGACCCACTACTGCCTCGGCTCCGCCCTTGGGCCGGCTCCGTTCCCGGACATCGTGCGCGAGTTCCAGTCCGTAATCGGAAAGGAAGTGAAGAGACAGGCCGCCGAGAGAAAACTCGATGTGGCGGCTTTGATAGCCTGCTGCGGAGGCGGCTCGAACTCAATCGGTTTCTTCTCGCCGTTCGTCGACGAGGAAAAGCCCAGACTCATCGCCGTGGAAGCCGGTGGAGTCGGTCCCGGCGTGGGCGAGAACGCTTCAAGGATGACGGGAAACGCTTCGAGGGACGGAATCATGCAGGGCTACAAGTCGCGCTTCCTTTTGGACGATGACGGCCAGGCCTTGCCGACCCGCTCAATCTCCGCCGGCCTCGACTATTGCGGAATCGGGCCGCAGCTTGCCGCTTTGGGAAAATCTGGCAGAATCGAGTTCACTTCCGCTTTGGATTCCGAGGCGTTGGAGGCCGTCAAATTCTTCGCGCGGAACGAGGGCGTGCTTTTCGCACTCGAAAGCGCGCACGCCGGAGCCGAGGCGATAAAGCTCGCCCCCACGCTGCCGAAGGACAAGGCGATAATCGTGAACATGAGCGGCCGTGGAGACAAGGACGTGTTCATCACCTGCCCAGTGTTCAGGAAAGACGAGTGGCTTTCATTCCTCCACGCCGAAATCGAGCGCATCGAATCCGACAAGGACATCCACGACGCGAAATCAATGGTAGAATAAACGCAACAAGGAGTTTTTTTGCATGGGAAATATAGTTGTCCTGCTTTTCATCGCGTCGCTTGTCTTCGCCGTCTTGTTCTGGGTGTGGCTCGCGCGTGGTGTCGCCGCAAAATTGAGAAAGTCCGCTTTCGGCTCTCTCAATGTCGCGCTTCTACTTCTCTTCGGATTTTTCGGCTGGGTCTGCTTTTTCGCCGGCCTGAAATGCTCTGTCTCCTGGCTTTCTTCCGGTGGCGCGGAGAGAATCGCCGAGAAGACCGCCCAGGCAGCGGCCGTTACGCAGGAGAGCGTGAAGAAAGGCTGGAGCGCGGGACTTTTGAAGAAACTCGACAGTCTTGAATTCGAGCTTGAGAGCGTGGGCGAAGTCGAGGACGAGTTCAGCTTCGCAGGCGAGGGCGTGAGAACCTACGAGGCTTCGATTGTCGTCGACAACAAGGGCGGAAACACCGACATCTCGTACAAGGAAATGCGGAGCGCCAACATCGCCTGCGCATACGACGAGAACGGTGTGTTCATTCCGGCGTTCGTCTTGAACCACGCTTCCATGGACGAGGTTCCTTGGCTGCTCCGCTTTCTTCTTCCTGCTTACAGAAAAGAGGGTGGGAGCGAGTACCTTCCCGCTGGAAAATCGTATCTGAGCGTTAGATTCGACATTCCAGAGGGGCATACGGTCAAGAGAATCGCACTCGGAGAGAAGAACATCGATGTCGACGAGAAGATGATTCGTCCGCTCAAAAAGGATTCAAACGTCGGAAAAGCGTTTGGAAATGAAAAAACTGAACAAAATGGAGAAACAAAATGAGCAAGATAAAATTGATGAGCCACCTTGTGGCAGGCTATCCGACAGACGACTTGGCGTTGACTGCGGCCCGCGCGCTTGTGGCTGGTGGAGCCGACATACTTGAGATTCAGCTTCCGTTTTCCGACCCCAGCGCGGACGGACCGGCCATTCAGGGTGCCTGCACGGAGGTTCTTTCAAGAAAATACAGGACTGCAGACGGTCTGGATTTCATAAAGAAAGTGCACGACGAATTTCCAACGGTTCCAATCTATTTGATGAGCTACGGAAGCCTCGTCTACACGCCCGGTGTTGAAAATTTCTGCAAGAGGGCGGCCGATTCTGGCGTGAAGGGTATGATAATCCCCGATTTGCCGTTCGACTTCGACGAGGGGCTCACCGTCGCCTGCAATGCAAACGGCATGGTGAACATTCCAGTGGCGGCTCCGAGCATGAGCCGGGAGCGGCTCAAGAAGATGGCGGGCGCTGGCTTTCCGTTCATCTACGCCGCATTGAGGACTGGCATCACCGGAAGCGACACGAAAATCGACGACGACACCATCTCGTTTTTGAAGGCGGTGGGCGAGGGCGGAAGCAAAATCTACGGCGGCTTTGGAATCTCGAACGGTGCGCAGTCAGCCGCGCTTGCGGATTCGGTCGAGGCTGTCGTCGCTGGCTCCGTTTTCGTCAGAATCATAACCGAGAACAGGGGCGACAAGGAAAAACTTTTCCAAGCCGTGAAGGCCAAGGCCCAGGAGATAACGCACTCGGCTTAGGATTTTGAATTTTTTATTGCTGAAGATTGCCGCCCAGGAGTTTTTTCATCGCCAGGGCGTCAATCAAAATCTTGTTGTCGTCAGGCAGCAGGATTATGAAGGCGAACGACGGGTCTATTTTTGCTGTGTCGCAGATTTTCGCGACCTGCTCTTTTGATGCGACCGTGAATACCAGCGACTTTCCCGTCTGCTCCATGAAATTAACGCTTTCGAGAAAAGCCGTGTCCTCGCTCAGGGCAAGGAAAATCCTCGGCGAGCCGTCCCCTGTCGCCTGGTATGAGACGAACGGTTTCGCGAAGACTTTTCTTTTTTCCTTCTTGCTTTTTGACTTGTCCACCAGAATCAGATATTTTGGAGTGTTCCTAGCGGCTTCCCTTATGTTCCTGTCCTTTTCTTCCTGCGGAATCCACTCGTTCGACACCGCGTTGTAGAGAATCGTCTCGAAAATGTTCCTGATTCCGATTCCGCTTCTTTCGATGCAGTCGCTCATCGTTATCGAGAATTTCTCCGCAAGACGCTTGCTGATTTTTTCGCCGAGTTCGTCCGCCTTTTCTGTTTCAGAATCCAAAATTTCGGCTATCGAGAGAATGTCGTTCAGCGACTTCAAATTCTCGTTCGGAATTCCGTCCTTCTCGTCTTTTAAGAAATCCAGTTTGTCGGTTTCCTTTCCAAGCTTTGTAAGTCCGAAAGTGAATTTGTCGATGTCCGAGTCCGCTTTTCCCGTTTCGATTATCTTGTCCGCCCAGCCCTTCGTCTCCTCGACTATGAATCCGTCTCCGTCCTCCCTTATCCGCCAAGTCGAATGGAGGTCGGCCTGGTCGAACACGATGACGGGAAGAAGGCCTTTTTTGTGGAAGCGCTCCCTTGAAAGTGCCCTTTCCGCGTTCCTCACCGAAACGTATAAGCCTCTCGCCACGGCCGTTCCTTTCTCCGAGAAAATCCTGTCCAGCCATTCCACGATGTTCTTCGTTGTGAATTTCTTCCTGAATACGAACGTGAAATCGGTGCTGTCGATTATGTTGAATGGGATTATCCCTTCCGAAAAGAGCACTTCCATGGCGACCGAGAGTTTGATGTAGGCTTCGTATGTCCTTTTGAGTCCCATTTTTTCCCCCTTCAATGCATGTTTTCAATGCATGACGCATCTGCAGATGAGGACAAGAATGGCGATGAAAAAAATGAGCGTCCTCTTCGTCTTCTCGTTTTTTCCGCTTTCAATCGCAAGTTTCTTCTCTTCGTCGGAGGTTTCAAGCTTGACGATTTCAAAGTAGTCGAGTTTGTCCTCAAGCGCGAAAGTCTTTTTCTCGAAAAGATTCTTGTCGTATGGGGAACTTTCTTCGCCTTCTGCAGAAAAGATTCTCTCGTATTCGTCAAGTTTGCTGTCGGAGTCTATTTCGCTTTCATTGAGTTCAGTTTCTTCGATGTCGGCATCGTCGATATTTGTCTCATCGATTTCATCATCGCTTTCATCGATTTCTGTTTCTTCGATTTCCTTGATTATCGATTCGAAAAACGCATTTTTGTCGATGCTGGTGCTGTCGTCCCTCTCTTCGTTTTCCGCATCTTCCGCATCCGCTGTTTCTTCCGGCTCCTCTTCGATTTCCTCGTCCGAGTCGGCGAAAGCGAGCGCGGCATTGTAGGCTTCCCTCAGTAGCTGGTAGAGCTCAGCGTCGTCGCTCGGCTTGTGCTTCTTCACTTGGGCCGCGAAAGCCTTCTTTATCGCAGTCTTGTCCTTTGTCGGTTCAGTTTCGAGAAGCTGCCAAATCGTCATATTTCGCCGCCGATGTCGTCGATTTTGTCGAAGAATGTCTTGACCGCGTTCCTGACCGTCTTTATCCTGTCCGGATTCTGCGAGTCCAGCGCCTTCTTGAAGTCTTCGATTGCGAGCGCGATTTTCTCCCTGACTTCGCCGAGGTTCTCGGAGAAGAGCCTTTTTCCGCGTTCGAGCAGGAGCTTGTTCACGCTCTCCTCCCACGGAAGGATTTTGAGCGACTGCATCTTCTTCTGCGCCAGCGCGATTTCCTCTTCCGAAAGGTCGGCGTTGTTCTGGTTGAGCATCATGCTCTTTTTGATTCCGTCCGATGTGGTCGTCTCGATTTCGAGCAGCCCGTTGATGTCGTATGTGAAGCGCACGCTGATTTCTTCCGTGCTTGAAAGATTGTGCGGGACCGGGACCTCAAGCACCCCGAGCCTCAAATTCTTGTCGAGGTCGAACGATTCTCCCTGGTAGACTTTGACGTTCACTTTTGTCTGTCCGGGCACAACTGTGCTGTATTTTTTCACGATGCTTATCGGCACCGGCGAGTTCCTTTCGATGATTGGGCTGAACGAAGGCTCTTCGCTCGCGTTCATCGTAGCCGCGATTCCGAGCGTGAAGGGGCAGATGTCGGTGAGGACGGTCTCCTGCAGGTCGAAGTCGTTCGCCTTCATCGCGGCGAGTATCGAGGCCCCAAGCCCCACCGTCTCGTCCGGGTTGTAGCTCGTGATGACCTTTTCCCCGAACACGTCCCTCGCGAAGTCGCGCACGTTCTTCATCCGAGTCGCGCCTCCCATCAGAATCACGCCGTCGATGTCGTCCGCCTTCATGTTCGTGTCCCGGAGGACTTTCTTTATCGGAACAATCATCCTTGACATGAAGCTTTTGCAGATTTCGGAGAATTTTTCGTAGGTGAGGACCTGCTTGTGCTCTTTGTCGCCGATTTCGATTTTCATGACGAAGAATCCGGGCTGGTCGTCCTCGTCCGTGACAGTCCTCTTGGCGTTTTCGCTGAGCTTCACGAGCCTGTTGAGCTCTTCCGGGGTGGGATTTTCCTTTATGCCGCATTCATCAAGGAACCATGTGGCAATCTGCCGCGTGAAGTCCTCTCCTCCGAGCATGTTGTCCCCGCTCACGGCCTTCACGTCCACAACCCCGTCGAAAAGTTCCAGAAGCGACACGTCGAACGTTCCGCCTCCGAGGTCGAGCACCATCACCGTGGAAAAATCGTCCTTGTTCTGGACTCCGTGGCAGAGCGCGGCCGCCGTCGGTTCGCTCACGAGCCGCTCGACTTTGAGGCCCGCGAGTTTCGCCGCGTCCTTCGTCGCCTTTCTCTGGTTCTGGTTGAAGTACGCGGGAACGCTGATGACGGCCTCTTCGATTTCTTCATTGAGGAATTTCTCCGCGTCCGTCTTGAGCGATTTTAAGATGAGCGAGGAAAGCTCCACCGAGTTGAACGCCTTGTCGCCGAGCATGTAGAACCGCCGCTGGCCCATCGTCCTTTTGAAGCAGCTCGCGGTTTTGTCTGGACTCGTTATGAGCCTCTCCTTTGCCGCGTCTCCAACAAGTATCGTGCCGTCGTCATCGACAGAGACGACCGACGGAGTGAGCCTGCCGCCGTTCGCGTTCGGTATGATTGTCGGCTCTCCGTTTCTCCAAAGCGCGGCCAGACTGTTCGTTGTTCCCAAATCTATTCCGATGATTGCCATTTTGTTTCCTCTGGGGCGAATGTCGAGTTTATACATATTGTAGTTGCCGAAACAGGCTCCCAGCGAGAACCTCCCCATGAAAGCGGCTGTACCGCTTTGCGGTGGCAGAGTGCTTTCATGGGGAGAACCTCGCTTCCGCTTGTTTCGGCCATTCCTGTGTGAAAACTCAATATTCGTTCCCTTGTTTTTCTCCAAATCTATTATACTGACTCTGAACTATTTTGTTAGAATGACGTAGAATCTTCCACATGAATTTGCCGGTTTTTTTGAAGTCTATTGTCCTTTCTTTCTCAATGTTCTCTAAAATCCCGATGCCCAATGTCGAATGGAACGAAAGGAACATGCGCTACATGATGTGCTTTTTTCCGTTCGTGGGGCTTTTCATTTCCCTGTCGATTTCTGCCGTTTTTTTCGCCATCTCTTTTTTGCATTGTGAATACGGCCTTTTCCAAGCTGAAAAAATCAACGGAAGAATCATGCTCGCGCTTTTCCTCACGCTCTTTCCAATCGCCGTGACCGGGGGAATCCACCTCGACGGTTTCATGGACACGTCAGACGCCCTCGGAAGCCACGCTCCAATCGGCAGAAAACTTGAGATTCTCAAGGATTCCCATGTGGGCTCGTTCGCTGTCCTCAATCTTTCAATCTATCTGCTTTCGTATTTCGTTCTTTCTTTCTGTCTTTCAAACGATTTTTTCGATTCAATATTTCTTTCGGAGAATTTTCAGTCCTTTTTTAGCTTTCTTCCCTTCTGCTCCGTCTTTTTCCTGTCCAGATTGATGAGCGCGCTCGCCGTTGCCGTCTTTCCTAAGGCGAAAGATTCCGGGCTTGCTCGCGCGTTCTCGGATTCCGCGTCGAAGTCATTCACTATCGTATGGTGCGTGGTTTTCCTTGCGCTGTCCTTTTTCGCGCTCGTTTTTTTCTTTGGCTGGAAGGGGCTTTCTGTCGTCATGTCGTCGCTTTTGGTCTTCGCGTTCTATTTTTTCATGTCGAAAAAGGAATTCGGCGGGACAACAGGCGACTTGGCCGGTTGGTTCTTGCAGGTCTGCGAGCTTTCCGGCCTTTTCGCATTCGTCATCGCTTTGTGACAGAGAAAGAGCGCGCGCCGAGGCATTCCTTCAGAAGTGGCATTGTCGCTTCCATTTCCTCGTCCATCTTGTACGGAAAATTCACGATGAACATTCCGCTTCCGTAGAGGGACGAAAGCCCTGTCATGGCCGCCGGGTCCTTCACCTCAAGCTCTATCTCCAGAATCTTCGGCTCCGATGAGTCGACGGCGGCGATTATGCTCTCCTTCATCATTGAGATTTCCATGACTCTGTGGGAAACGAGCGGGTACCAAAGTGCGATTGTGCCTCCCATCCATTTTTTGTGGATTTTTGCGATTGCCTCCGAGCATGACGAAAAGTCCGATGCGTCCTCGAACGAAGGGTCGATTACGACGACTCCCCGTTTTGTCGCGGGCGGTGTCATGGAAATCGCCATCTCGTAGCCGTCTCGGAAGTGGATTTTCGGCTTTTTTGGGAAGTCCTTCGCGTTTTCCCTCAGTTCCTCTATCGCCTTCGGGTGCAGTTCCGAGAGAATCTGCGAGTCCTGTTCCCTCAAAAGCTCCGATTCGATGAGTGGCGAGCCTGGATATTTTCCGTCTTTCAAATGCTTTTTGACGATTGAGATGTAGTCTTTGAGAATCGTCATCTGCCTTTCGTCCGCTTTCTCTTCCGCCTTTTTGACGAAAGATTCGATTTCGCACTCTCCCGTCTTCAAAAGCCTTTCGTCGTCGATGCTGTAGAGTCCGCTTCCTGCGTGCGTGTCGAGGACGGTGAACGGCTTCTCCTTCTTCTTCAGGTGCTCAAGAATCAGCGAAATCGAGATGTGCTTGAGTATGTCGGCGTGGTTTCCCGCGTGGTAGGCGTGTATGTAGCTCAGCATGATTCGGCTTCCTTTATCCAGATGTTTCCGCTTGCGTCGCTAGGCATTCTCCAGTCGCCCCTTGGAGAAAGGTTCACCGAGCCGACTTTCGCTCCGTCCGGCATACAGCTCCGCTTGAACTGCTGCGCGAAGAACCGTTTGTAGAACGACACGAGCCATTTCTTGATTGTCTCCCTCGAATACGCTTCCTCTCCGTTTTGCGCGATGAATGCGTTCTCCGCGAGATAGAAGATTTTTTTGGGGGAGAAGCCGAACCTGAGGACATAATAAAGAAAGAAATCGTGAAGCTCGTACGGGCCGACCAAATCCTCCGTCTTCTGCGCTATCTCTTTTCCGTCTTTTGCTGGCGGAAGAAGCTCAGGCGAAACCGGCGTGTCGAGTATGTCCAATAGCACTTCCGAGAGTTTTCCGTTCCCTTTTGCTTCCGCGTCGTCGGCGAACCATTTGACGAGGTAGCGAACGAGTGTCTTGGGAATCGAGCCGTTCACTCCGTACATGCTCATGTGGTCGCCGTTGTATGTCGCCCAGCCGAGAGCCTGTTCGGAAAGGTCGCCTGTTCCGATTACGAGTCCGCCCGATTTGTTCGCCAAGTCCATGAGCACTTGCGTCCGCTCGCGCGCCTGGCAGTTCTCGTATGTCACGTCGTGTTTTTCCGGGGCCTGTCCGATGTCCTTGAAGTGCTGCATCACCGCGTCCGCAATCCTCACTTCCTTGAGTTCCGAGCCGACTTCACGCGCGAGGAGGCGGGCGTTGTTGTACGTCCTGTCCGTAGTTCCGAAGCAGGGCATCGTCACGCTAAGAATCTGCTTTCTCGGAATCGAGCAGAGGTCGAATGCGCGCGCCGTGACCAGAAGGGCGAGCGTGGAGTCGAGTCCTCCGCTCAAGCCGAGCACTGCCGAGGATGCGTGCGTGTGCCTGAGCCTTTTCGCGAGTCCCTGCGCCTGTAGTTCCACTACGGCCATGCACCTTTTCGCCCGCTCTTCGTCGCCCGACGGAACGAACGGTGTCCTGCTGATTTTCCGGTCTAGCTTTTCAAAACTCTTTCCGCTTTCCCTCGCTATGTCCACGAAGATTTTCCTGAATTCCGCGGCGTTCTCGTCCGAGCAGTCGGCGAACGTTGAAGTCCGCTTCCTTTCGTGGGCCAGCCGCTCCAAATCGATGTCTGCGTAAATCGTCTCGCTGGAGAAAAGCGCGCTTTCGGCGAGAATCGAGCCGTTCTCCGCGATAATCGAATGCCCTGAGAACACCACGTCGGTCGTGCTTTCTCCGTTCCCCGCGTTCGCGTAGAGATACGCCGAGACCGTCTTCGCCGACTGCGCCGAGACGAGCGTCTTCCTGTACTCGGCCTTTCCGATTATCTCGTTCGACGCCGACAGGTTCGCTATGATTGTGGCTCCGTTCAAAGCCGCCTTTGTGGAAGGGGAGAGCGGCACCCACAAGTCCTCGCAGAGTTCCACGGCCAGTTTCAAGAATGGATTTTTTTTGTCGCGGATGATGATGTCCGTTCCGAACGGCACTTCTCTGTTTTTCTCCGAGATGAAGATTGTCTTTTCGTTCGATTTTTCCTGGTTGAATGGCTTGAAATGCCTCCGCTCGTAGAATTCAGCGTAGTTCGGCATGTACGATTTTGGCACTATCGCTTCTATTTTTCCTTTTCCAACGACCGCCGCCGAGTTGTAGATTGCCTTTCCGTCCGACACTGGAAGACCGAGCAGAAGAAGAGAGTCGAGCGTTTTCGTCTCTTCGGCAATTCTCTCAAGCGCATCCGCCGCCGCTTTCTCAAGCTCGTCCTGCAGGAACAAGTCCGAGCAGGTGTATCCCGTTATGCAAAGCTCCGGGAACACGATGATTTCAGCTCCGTTTTTTGAAGCTTCCCTCGCGTTCTCTATTATCGATTTTGCGTTTGATTCGCAATCCGCCACTGTCACTGCTGGTGTCGCGCAGGCGACCCGTAAAAATCCGTGTTTCATGGCATGAATTATAGAATGTCCTGTTGATATTTTCAATATGATAATAACTGTTTTTCACTTTTTGAACATAACAAAGAGTGAAGTGGAGGCTTTTTCTTCAATGTAAAATGTTTTTTCGCTATAATTTCGTTTGGTTTTGAAGTTTATGGAAAAAATAGAGAATTTGAAGACTATAAAAGGCGATGCCTATGATTATTATGCCTATCCGTCTGATGCCGATGACTTGTTTGAGAAAATATTTCTTGTTGGCGACATTGTGGATGCGATTTGCCAACCTTCAAAGATATTTTTGATTGGCGAGAAAGGCTCTGGAAAAACCGCGTATTCAGTCTATATGGCAAAGAAAAAAAATTCCGCCGTGAAATGCAGCATCTCGATGGTCAATGACCTTCTGTACAGAAAATTCCTGAACATGAAACGCAACAACGCTCTTGTCCTTTCGGATATGAAAGACATTTGGCTTGTGATTCTGTATCTTGTCGTCGCTGAAAAATACCAAGAGACATACGGAAAATCGATATTCAGCGGCATGAAATTCAAGAAGCTGAAAAAAGCCATAGATGCGTTCTATAGTGACGCATTCAAGCCTGAACTGGTGAACGCCTTTGAATTTGTGCAGAACGCTTCGAGTTCAATCAATTTGATGGCCGCCGCGGGGGTTTTTTCGTCCGGTCACGAATCGGGAAAAGAGACTCAGGAAAAATATGTCGAGCATAGCTATCAGATAAGCCTCTTGAAGCTTCAGAAAGGCTTTGAGGAAGCGTTTGAGGAACTCGGCGAGTCGAATTCATATATCCTTTTCATCGATGGAATTGACGCCCGTCCTGTCGACATTGACAACAAGGAATATTTTGAGTGCATAACGGGGTTGGTCAATGCCGTTTTGGAATTGAACAGGGGAGTTCTTGCAAAAAAGCACGTGAAGGTCATGCCTTTGATGCGTCCTGATGTTATGTACCGCATACCTGTGCAAAACATGAACCAAAAAGTCCGCGACAATTCTGTTCTTCTCAATTGGGACACAAGCTACAAGGGATATGTGAAATCGAAGCTTTTCAAAATCGCAGGTGATTATTTTGCGAAGCAGCAGACAGAGGAAATTGATGGGGAAAAAGCCTGGGATTGTTACTTTCCATAATAAAATCCCCCATAAGAATAGAAAAAACGCACCGAGCTACAGTGAGAACGCCTTCGTGGAATTTCTGCGTTATTCCTCTTACAAACCTCGCGACATTTTGACCATGCTGAACGAGATGGTCTTGGCCACGAAAGGCAGCCATTTTTCCCATGATGATTTTTTGGGCATGCTGAACAGCTATTCTGGGTATCTGGAGGGGGAGCTGAAAGACTATCTTCTGATATACATGACAGAGGAAAATTACGAGGATTTCCGATTGTTCTTTGACTATTTCCATGGAATGAGGGATTTTTCGTATGCGGTTTTCAAGGAAAAACATCTGGAGTACATCCACTACCTGAAGGATGCCGGTCGCCAGATTCCTCCTGAAATGGACACTGTTCAAAGGGCATTGCAGTTGCTGTATGACGCGAATGTCATCGGCTATAGGGAAACGTTTGTCTCCCATCCCGGAAAAAGTGAAGTGAGGGTTCATTGGTCGTTCAAGGAACGCACTTATGCGAATGTCCGCCCAAATGTGAGGATGAACGAGACTTATATGTTCCATCTTGGATATTCGCGGGCTTTTGGAATTTGGTGATTTTTCCAAAAACGAATCCATAGAAATCAAAAAAAAGACGCTTCAAAGCAGAAGCGTCTTTTTTCATTGGAAGCCTGTTTCAGACCTTCCTATGTTTCTTCACTAGAACTGGTACTTCGCAGCCAACTGGACGAAAGCCGCGTTGTGGTTCTCCGTGTCCCATGCAGTGAAGTTGTAGAACTCGCCGTTCTCGTTGTTCGAGTAGATGTACGCTCCAGAAGCCGTGAACGTGAGTCCGTCTACGACGTTGTAGGAAATCTTAGGCTGTACGCACCATTCCTCTGTCTCGAAGGCGTAGATTGTGGTGCACTCGGTCGTGAGCTTCTCGTTGAGCCACTTGTCGCTGATGTTCACGATGATTTTGTTCCTCGTGTACTTTCCGTCCGAGTTGTAGTCCACATCCGCCGTTCCGATTGGAACTTCGATTGGGTTTCCTGCAAGGTAGCCGACTGTCACGGTGTTGTCCTCGATTTTGTCGTTCTTGAGGATGTAAGAACCCTGCTCCTGGACGTTGATGTTGAGGTTGTGGATTGGAAGGTCCATGTCGAATCCGGCAACCCATCCAATCGAGTTGTTCTTGACCCACGGATTGTCTCCGGCCGTGTCCTCTGTGAGGTTGTATGCGAATTCCCATCTCGTGTTGAACTTCCAGAGGACGAAAGCCGCCTCAAGTCCGAACACCTGCAGCTGGTCGTAGTTGAGAGATGGAAGGGCGTTTGCGAGAGTGTAGCCGTTGTTCGTTAGTTCTGTATCTACCAGTCCCTTTACGGTGGTTTCAGAAAGAGCAGCGGCTTGTGCAGTTGTGCCGAATGTTCCTGCCTGTGCCGCCGCATAGATTTGCTCGTCTGTCATTGCGGCTATTGCGGTTCCCATTCCTGCGGCTGTGAGACCAGCCTTTATCTGGCTCAAGGCTGTGGCGTAATATTTCTGCCATGCGCCTGCCTTGATGCTTTCTGCGTTCGAGTAGATTGCGTAGTTCTCCACGTTCGCGCTCGGCTGCTTGTAGTGGCCGTAGTAGTAGCTCAAGCCAAAGTCGATTCCAGAGAATGTGCCGGTGAACCTCGCTCCCGCCTGCCCGTACTTGAGCGTCTTGATGTTGTCCTCGTACAAGTCGTCGGAAGAGAAGCTTGAGAGGCTCATGATTCCGTCTACGATGGCAGATGAGCTGCCTGAAGCGTATGTCGCTTCCGCCTGTTCCGCGAGTATTTTTGTGACAGTGTCTGTGAGCTTCTGCTGTGCGTATGGATAGAGGATAGAGCCTTCCTCTGCGAACCTGTCCGCTGTCATCATCGGGGTGTAGATTCCCTCGAATTTCAAGTCTGAGAGGGAGTCGTTGGAGTAGGGGCTGGCGTATGCGATTTTCGCCATTGGCTCGGCGAGTCTCCTGTCGATGTAGTCTGGGAAGATGAAGTCCGTGTAGTCGTTCGCGTTGAAGTTGTCGAGGACGTGGATTTTGTCGCCTTTTCCCCAGACGTTCTTGATTTTTCCGGCCTCAATCTGCCAGTTTCCGAAGTAGCCGCGGGCTGAAATCTCTTCGAGGATGTCCCCCGGGTGATCCTTGATTGTGGCCGCATCGAATTTGAGCCTTCCGTTCAAGTCAGTGCTTGAGCCAGAATAGCTGATGTCGAGCTTTGCGTATGCGTTCGCCTCTGTCGGCGAGTGGGAAACGTCGTAGAACGAAGTGTAGCCGCTCTCGTTTCCGTTCTCTCCCTGAATCCATGCGCGGGCGCTCGCTCCAGCTTCTCCGTTCCATGTCAAAACCGGCTCTGAGCTGTCTTCGAATCCGCCGAACGAGTCGTCCCCGAAAGAGTCTCCGCCAAAGTCGTCCGCATCCTGCGCGAACGCGCTTCCCGCGCAGAGCATGAAGAGAGCGGAAGTCGCCCCCAACATTTTTCCTGTTATTTTCATCAAAATCCTCCTAATGATTTCCTGAATGGCGATGAATACTAGACCTGCTCAGAAACTTAATTTTCCGAACAGGTTTGCTGTCTATGCGGCAAAACGCGCTTTTCAGCGAGCCTTTCCTGTCGCAAGCCAGTTCTGCGTGAAGTAGCTGTCTGGAATCTTTGTGTCCCATTCGAAGTCGCTGACCCACACGCGGGTCTTTCTTCCTGTCACTTCGTTTGAAATGAGGCAGGACTTCCTAAGGACGTAGTCTTTTCCGCTCGAACCCTTGACGTTCTCGATTTTTTCTATGATGTATGTCTTTATGAGCTTGTTCGAGTCTTTCTTGTCGAAATATTCCATCTTCACTGGAAGATACGTGTTCTTGTCGATGTACGAGATTCTGTGCGAGTATTCGACCATTCTCTTCGCTTCTGGAGAGGCGGGTGTGGAGTCGATTTTGTAGCAGTTGTACTTCTCGGTTCCGTATTTCCCGCCGTTCGTTCCTCCGTTGATTGTCACGGTCTCGTTCGCGTTGAGCATCTTGTGCGTGTCGAGGTCGATGTCGCGGATTGACATGTCGTTGTAGGTGAATTCGCAGCCGACGAACGACTTGTACCTGTCGGAAGTCGGGATTCGCCTTGTGGTTTTGAGCTGTGGAAGATAGATGAGGCGGTCGTCGTCCTTCGACGTCTTTTCCATCTGGAGGACGCGAGTTCCCTTGTTCGTCGCCGATGTCTTGAACTCGAATACCGTGTTGATGAGCCCGTTCTTTCTGTTTCCGTACTGCATCATCACCTGGTGGTCGACTTTTCCGTTCTTCTCGATTACGTCGAGGTTCATCTCCGATTTTGAATAGTTCGGAACCGGAAGCGTGGTGAATTTCTTCATCACGTCGTATGCTTCGTCTGCGAACGCTGCCGCCCCAACTGTCGCGGCGATTATCGATGCCGCGATGATGTTCTTGATTTTCATAGAAATCTCCTTGAATATTGCGATGTGAATTTTTCTTGTGTTCTACGAACTGTAATAAAAGCTATAACGCAAGAAAAGCTTGTCATAAAAAAAATTCAAAAAAACTGTTCTTTTTTTTGTAACTAGACGACTGGAAACGAATTTATTATATCCGCAAATCTCATTGTTGAGAATCATTTTTTCGATAATAGTGAAAAATATGTAATTTGTGATAAAATTATATGCATACTATTGCATGGCGATAAAAAAGGAGTGAAAATTATGGTTGAAAAAACCGAAAAACTGAGAATCCATTCCATTGCCGCTAGGGTCATAATCGGAATAACGCTGATGACCAGCATCCTTCTTTGTGGACTCGGCGTGATAATCTACAACCGCGTGAAAAGCGTGAATGAATCGCAGTTCACCGACAGGCTTTCAAATACGATGCACTTGATGGATCAGACGGTCTATTCCTACCTGGACGGCATCGGAAAAATCATAAACCTGCTTTCCTACACGGGGGACGAGGACAGGGAGTCCGTTTACGACCTTGCCAAGAAAATCATCAATTCGAATCCCCAGCTTGTCTCCGCCGGAGTGATTTACGATGACGAGGAGATAATCTGCTATCCCGACGGCGCGTTCTCTCTGGAGAATTCCCAGAACTGCTACGACGCTGCCATAGACAACGAGGGAATGCCTTATTTCTCTCCTATCTACCAGAAAGACGACGGCCGGATTGTTGTGGCCGGTTCGCAGACTATTTTCGACGAGAACGGCGAGGTGCTCGGAGTCGCTACGGTGGAAATCGACGCGAACACTTTCGTCTCTCTTTTTGGAGACCAGACTTCGATGGGCGACATCGGGTTCGTCATCATCGACTCCAACAGCAACGTCGTCTTGAATCCGTTCGACGTGACCCTCACTTTCATGAATGTGGGGGAGCTTGGGGTGAAATCCCTTGAAGGCTACATACAGGGCGGATATGGAATCTTCCGTGAGAACGTCACTATCGGTGACAGTGTTGATGTCCCGACCGAAATAAGGGTTCTTCCTTCCGAGAACGACATGTACAGCCTGGACTACGCAATCTTCATTCCTATGTCGATGATCGATGCCGCCACGAACGAGGTTTCGAAGGTCGTCGTGATTCTCGTGATTGTGGGATTCGTCCTCTCTGTCGTTATTGCGTTCCTCCTCGCTCATTCCGTCACCAAGATGCTCACCCATGTGACTGGAATCCTCAAGAACATCTCCGAGGGTGACGGAGACTTGACAGTGGAGCTTCCAGTCGCGTCGAAGGACGAGCTGGGCCTCCTGTCGGGCTACTTCAACCTCACGATAAAGAAAATCGCCCACTCAATGGCTTCGATAATCAACCAGACGAAGAACATGCAGGAACAGTCCGAGCATTTGAGTTCGAGCATGAATTCGAGCGCGTCCGCAATCGAGCAGATGAACGAGAACATCAACTCCATCGGCTCCCAGGTCGAGACGCAGAGGGCTGGCGTGGAGCAGACGAACACGGCCATCAAGGAAATCGCCAGCAACATCGAGAGGTTGAGCGAGAACATCCAGGTGCAGGCGGAAAGCGTGGCGCAGTCTTCGTCTTCAGTCGAGCAGATGGTCGCGAACATCAACTCCGTCTCTGAAATCCTTGAGAAGAACGAGGAGAACGTGCGCCTCCTCTCCGAGTCCGCCGAGAGCGGGCGCGCGGTCGTGAAGAAGTCCGTCGAGCTCACGAACAAAATCGCGGACGATTCGGCCGCTTTGATAGAGACTTCTTCGATAATCAGGAACATCGCCAGCCAGACGAACATGCTCGCCATGAACGCCGCCATCGAAGCCGCCCATGCGGGTAGCGCGGGTGCCGGATTCGCGGTCGTCGCCGACGAAATCAGGAAGCTCGCCGAAGACTCGAACATGCAGGGAAAGAAAATCAACGACGTGATGAAGGGGCTCCGCGAGATGATTGTGGAGATGAGCGACGGAGCGACCGAGACCCAGAGGCAGTTCGACGTGATTTTCGAGCACACGCAGACTGTCGCCAGGCAGGAGAGCGTCATCAAGAGCGCGATGGACGAGCAGAGCGCGGGCAGCAAGCAGGTCATCGACGCGATGAACCAAATCAACGATATAACGGGCGATGTAAGAAGCAGCGCGGATTCTATGGAGCAGGGAAGCAACAAGATTCTGGAAGAGATGGAAAAAGTCGCGACCGTGACTGGCCAGATAAGCGTCGCCATGAGCGAAATCTCCAACGGAATCGGAGACTTGAACAACTCCATCCACCAGGTGAACGACCTGACGCAGCAGAACGGCGAAAGCATAAAGGCCGTGGCGAAGGAAGTCGGCAAGTTCAAGGTTTGAGCCTTTCTTTAATCAATCGAAAATTTCCCTTTGCCGTTTTTCCAAAAAAAACGCTCCTTGAAAGGATTTTCAATGAAGTGAACTTCACTTCACCTTTCAAGGAGCGTTTTCATTCATACATTAACCGCCTAGGCCTCGTACAGTCCACCAATGCGCGAGAATCGCCCATGCGATTCTCGGCGAGCTTGCATCCAGTCAGCAAACGCCTAGGACTCATACGGACCTTGGCAATCCCCACGCATTCACCAATGCGCGAGAATTGCCCTCGCAATTCTCGGCGAGCTTGCATCCAACCAGCAAACGCCTAGGACACACCCGGACCTTGGCAAGCTTATTTGCCTGTCGAAAGGAAGTTCTGTGTGAAGACTTTCGACGGAAGCTGCTTGTCCAAGACAATCTGCTTGATTTCAAGCTTTGTCGAGTGGCCGGTCTGCACGTTCTTCATAGATGCCGTCATGGGGGTGTGGTAGACCTTGCCTGTCGCTCCCGTGACGTCCTGAAGCTTGAGCACTTCGAGCACCTTCAAGAGCTGGCCTTTTTTGTCGTAAAGTTCGGCGTAGACTGGAATGAGCTGGTCCTTGTAGATCCACTGCTTCTTCTCGCCGTACTGTGTGTCGTTTGCGTTCTTCGACTTGGAGCTTACGACCCAGCAGTCGTATGTCGTTCCGTTCACTGTCTTCTTCTCCTCGCCGATGAACGTGTGCTCGTCCTTGTCGATGTCGCGTGTTGAAAGGTCGTCGTACGAGGCGTCCGTTCCGACGAACGCCTTTGAGCCGTCGGCAGTGGAGACGCGGCGTGTGGACTTGAGGTCTGGCATGTAGATGAACTTGTCGTCGTCCTTGCCGTTGCCGTTCTCCTGAAGAAGGAATCGTGTTCCCTTGACTTTCGAGCTTCCCGGTCCAACGAAATCCATGACTATGGCCTTGAGCCCGTTGGCCGTCCTGCCGTACTGCTTCACGTTGCGGATGTCGGTCGAGCCGTTCTTCTCGGTCAACGTCATTACGACCGCCGTCTGGCTGAAAGAAGGATCCTCTACGTCGAGAACCTGCTGGATGATGTCCTTTCCCTTCTGGTCAGCAAATGCCGATGCCGCGAGCGCGAGCGCGATAGCGGATGCCGCGATTGTTTTGATTGCTTTCATTGTATGCCTCCAAAAATGTTTTTTTATTTATGTTTCAATCGTACATTCCGAACAGAGGCTTTGAAACATCTGTTCGGCTAATGTTCGGTTTGAATCCTCTTATTTCTTTTTATTCTATTTTAATGATTTTCTCCTGTGGTTTCAAAAATCATTTTTCTGAATCTTCTTCGTCGTCCGACTCCCACGCCTTCGGTTTTCCTGGGTGCATGAAGCGCGGGTCGAAGTTGTTGAAGATGGCCGGAAGCACCGTCATTGCGAGCATGGAGCTTGTGAACATGACGATTGCGACGAGCACTCCGATGTAGCGGAGGACGATGAACTTGCTGAAGCAGAGGACCAGGAATCCCAGTCCGACAGCCAGCGCGTTCGTGATGATTCCGGCTCCGCTCGTCTTGAACGTTCCCCTCGTCACTGATTCGAGGTCGTCGCTTTCAAGCCTGAGCGCCTTGTACTCTGTCATGAAGTGTATCGTGTAGTCTATTCCGACACCGATTGCCACCGAGGCTATGATGCTTGTGAACAAGTCGAGCTTTATCTCGAATAAGCCCATGACCATGTAGTTCAAGATGATTGTGAACGCGAGCGGAATTGCTCCGATGATTCCCGCGATTGGCGACTTGAACGATATGGCGATGATGATGAACACGAGAGCGAGCGAAAGGATGAGCGAAGTCACCTGGCTTGAGACTACGAGGTTCGTCATGACGTACTCCATCTCTCCTGTTCCAGTGGACTCCATGTAGTATCCTTCCGGAAGGTGCGCTTCGGCGTATCTCTCGATGTCCTTGAGCATGTTTCCGAGAATCTGCGTCGAATTCGTCTTTATCTGAACCTGCACGCGGATTGATGTCGGGGTGTAGTTCGTCTGGTCGTCCGTGAACCTGTCCATCGAGTCTCCGAGGAGCATCGTGTAGTTCGAAATCAGTCCCGAAAGCTCCTGCCTTGTGGCCTTCTGGTATTTGGCCGGGTCGTATGGAATTTCGTAGAATGCGATTCCGTTGTAGTTCATTTCCTTCTGGAACTCTTTGACGAACGTCTCGGCCGTCGCCCTTCTTCCTCCAGCCTTTGCGTAGGCCTTCGCGAAAAGCTCCTGTAGCTCTTTTCCTGTGTAGGTCGCGTCGAGCTTTGCCTGGTACGCCACGTTCGGGTCCTCGAACACCATGTCCACGGTCTGCTCTCCGCTTCCCTCGTCCTCGAACGTGTAGAAGTCGGCGAAATTCGCGTCCGCTTCCGCTCCAGATTCCGCGCTGTCGTCTCCAAAGTCGAACGTGAGGTCGTCTGAGAACGCTTCGTCGTCAGAACCGGCGAACGCGTCGTCCCCGAAGTCGAATGAGAGGTCGTCCGTGAACGCTTCCCCGCTGTCGCCGCTTGACGCCGGCTGGCTTGTCGACTGCGCTCCCGGCGCGTTCCATGTCTGGTTGATTCTCTTGATTGAGTCTGTGTACGAGACCGCTTTTCCGACGATGTCGTACTTTCCGAGAATCCACTTCTCCATCAAGTCTACAGCCTTGAGGACTTCCGGATTCGTCATGTCTGCCGCGGCCCTCGATTCTGAAAGCTTCTCGTCCGCCTTGCTCCTCAGTTCCGCTATCTGCTTCTGGACGTTCTCCGGGATTTCCGTTCCGGCGTATTTGTCCTCAAGGGCCTGGGCTTCGTCGTAAAGCGCGGTCGACTCTTCCTTCGGCTTGAACGCCGGTGACTTGATGAGAAGGTAGACCGAGTTCGTTCCCGCGAAATTCTCGTTCACATAGTCGATGTCCTGCCTGAGCTGGCTCGTCTTCGGGAAGTAGTTGACCATGGAAGTGTCGATGACGATTTTCATGAGTCCGATGGCGGAGAACACGATTATGACGAGCGAGAAGACTATCATTCTCGGCTTCGTTCCGCAGAGCGTGTGGTAGATGTTGTAGAGCGTGTTTTCGAGAGTTGTCTTCTCCGTCGTGTCCTTCTTCCTGCTTGACGACTCGATTTTCGCGAGCCGCTTCTTTATCTTTGCCGTGAGCTTCGCCATCCTGCGCGAGCGGTTTCCGACCCTGCTGAGCGGCTTGAGCGTGAGGAACGCCGGAAGCACCGTGACCGAGAGGAGGAGGCTGAACGCGATTCCGACTCCCGTGAAGATTGCGAATCCGAAGAGCGGCCTCAACGGGCTTGTGACGAGCGAGATGAACCCCACTATGGTCGTGATTGCAGAGAGTACGACGGCGAGCTTCACATCCTGGAGTCCGTAGAGAATGCAGTCGAGGTGGATTTCCTTTGTGAATTTCTCGCCCTTTGCGTCTAGTTCCTTGCGCTTTTCGTCCACGGCGATGTAGTAGTGGGTGAGTACGTGGATTCCGTATGCCGAGCCGCAGCCGATGAGGGCTACCGGAATGACCGAGGATACCATCGAGAATTCGAATCCAAGAAGCGTCATTATTCCGACCGACCAGACCGTGCTCATCAATACCGTTATGAGCGGGAGGGCCATTCCTTCGAGCGTGCTGAAGCTGCAGTAGAGAGATATGAGGACCACGAGGACGACGAGGGGAATCAATCCTTTCAAGTCTGAAATCATGAACGCCTTGGAGTTTTCGCTCACGACCGGGTCTCCGTAGAATTTGACGCTCAAGTCGGATTTCGCCTCGGCAAGGTCGTCGTACACGATTTTCCTGACTTCCTTGAGGGCTTCCGCCTGCTCTGCGAGTGTCGCGTGCTGGTTCACGTTCATGGCGATCTGCGTTCCCTGACCGTCTTTGGAGATGACGACGAGGTTGTACATGTCCTCCCAGCTGGAAAGCCTTTCGGAAATCAAGTCCACGTCTTCCTGCTCGATTTCCTCGGAGTCGTCCTTGTTCAGAATCGGGGCGACTTCGATTGTTCCGTTGTCGCCTTTGATGAAGTCGATGTTGGTGAGGGAAGTCACCTTGTCGATGTTCTGGACGCTCTGCAGGTGTGTCGTGATTTTCCTTATTACATCGATGTATTCGGTCGTCAATATCGTCTCGCCCGGTGTTTCGAACGACACTCCAATCGCGAGCATGCTGCCGAATTCGTCTTCGGTCTTGTTGAGTCTCTGGTACGCCTCGTGCTTTTGAGGGAAAAACTGCCTTATCGAACTTTCAATCTTGATTCGTTTCAACGGCAATGCGAAGAAAACGGTTATCAAAACGGAAATTCCGATGATGATGAAAGGATGCTTCAATAGTTTTCGCATCTGTTTCCTCCGAAAATGATTGAAAAATTTATGATAAACATTTATCATTGGTTCAAAAGATTAAACGGATAAACCGATAGACATAATATTGAATTAAAAATTTTGTGTCAACATAAGGAATTGTTCATGACTGACGAAGAGAAAAAAGCGAGGATATCGCAGTTGAAAAAAAAGTTCGAGGATTGCTCCGACATTTTCGTGGCCATCGGCGACAAGATGAGGCAGACTCTGATTTTGGACATAATCGATGCCGGCAATGATGGAATCGATGTGTCCAGCCTTGCGAAAATGTCCGTCCTTTCAAGGCCCGCAGTCTCCCACCACCTGAAAGTGATGAAGGATGCGGGGATTCTTTCCTCGAAAAAATCCGGTACGCAGGTTTTCTACAGCGTCCGTTTCCAATATGGTGTTCTTGAGCGGATAAAGGAACTTGTTTCGGGAATAGAGAGCGTGACGGCCGCTGGTGATGGCGGAGCTGCTGCTGAGTAGGGGAGTTTTGCATGAAGAGATTTTTTGTTGTTTCGATTCTGGCTTTTTCTCTTTTCCGTGTCTCGGCTGATGTGGGGGACAGGAAGTTCGTTTCCGTCCCGAACGCGGAACTTCGGGCGAAGGCGTCCGTTTTCGCTTCAAAAGTCGCCAAGACCGCTTACGGCGAGGAAGTCGTCGTCGTAAAGGAGGGCGAGGGGGAGAAGTGGACGATGGTGAGGAAGTCGAACGGAATGTCCGGTTGGATTCCAACGACTTCGCTGTCGAAAAAGAAAATCGTCTCGAAGTCTGCCCTGGATATCTCCCCCGACGAGCTTGCGCTCGCCGGAAAGGGCTTCAGCGACGAGGACGAGACCGCGTACAGGAAAAGCGGCTCCGCCAATTACGATGCCGTGGACGAAATGGAAAAGAAGTCTGTTTCGGAGAGCGAGTTGAAGAATTTTTTGTCTGCCGGAAATCTCAATCTTGAGTAGGCGCGGGGATTTTATGAGAAGTTTTGGAAAATCGTTGTTGGCGTTTTGTTTGGTGGCTTTTTCGGCTCCTGTCTTTCCTCAGAGCTGGCTCGACAAAATAAAGAGCAGCGGCGCGAAGATACCAGAATCCGTGAGGGAGAGGGTTACGGAGGCTTTTTCGGACGAGACCGTGCAGAAATCCATGAACAAGACGGCGGAGTCGATGGAATCCGCATTCGAGGACATAACGCCGGAGGAAGAGTACTACATAGGCCGTGCCGTGGCCGCGAAGATTCTCTCCAAGTACAAAGTCTACGAATCCGACAAGGCCCAGTCCTACCTGAACAAGGTTCTGCATTCGCTCACGGTCTTCTCCGAGCGTCCGATTCTCTTTCGTGACTATTCCGTGGTGATTCTCGATTCTGACGAACTCAACGCGTTCGCGACTTCCGGCGGCCACATAATGGTGACGCTCGGCCTTGTGAAATGCTGCGAAAGCGAGGACGCCCTGGCCGCTGTCCTCGCCCACGAGGTGGGCCATGTCCTTCTGGAGCACAGCGCGAAGGCCATAAAGAAGAGCCGCATCGGCGGAGCTTTCGCCCAGGCGGGTGGAACTGCCGTGGTCGCGGCTAATTCTGGAAGCGCAGAGTCCGTGGCGCAGGCCGCCGCCATGACGGAGGAAATCGATTCCGCAATATCGGAGCTTTTGGAGAAGGGATATTCGAAGCAGCAGGAGCTTTCGGCGGACACGAAGGCCCTTGAGCTGCTGCACGGGGCCGGATACAACCCGCGCGCCATGGACAGCGTTCTGAACGCCCTCAAGAGGAACTCCTCGGCCTCGGATTCTGCCGGATTTGGAAAGACCCATCCTTCTCCCGATGTCCGCTTGAAAAACGTCGCCATCCGCTACAAATTCTACCCAGGCGAGAGCAGCTACAAGAACAGCGAGGAGAGAGTCCGCCGGTTCAAGAATTTCATTTCCCTGTTCGGCTGATTTTTGGGTTGGAAACTTTTTTTGATTTTTGTACTGGAAAATAGAAACAAAGTTCGTTTTTTTTATTGAGTTTTTTGGGGCGAAATAAGTAGAATATTTCTCGATTATGAAAAGTTCTGACGCTGCCCAAAAAATTCTGAAAGCCTTCGAACGGTATTACACCATAAAACGTCCGGGTGAAGACTCCGTTGATGGCGGGCAAGGTGGCTTTTCTTCAATAACGAAGCCTTTCTTCGCCGAGGCCGTTTTCAAATCTCACACAGAGCAATATTTCCTCGTGAAGTCCGCGAAACTCTCAGAGTCCGATTCTGCCGAGCGGGTCTTCTTCTATGTGTCCGAAAATCTCGACATGAAGACCCTCCTTGAAATCGTGGCTGCTGCCTGGCGGGAGGGGCTTTCCGGTTTCGTCCCGTATTTCGGGCACAGGAACACGGACGTCACCCTTGTTGTAATCTCCGACAGAATCGAGGGGGACGCATTTGACGCGATAAGGAAAATCAAACACTCAAAATCGTACATGATGACTCTCAAGGGCTGGAGCGACTTTAGGCTGGCGGCCTTGGAGACCTCGACAATGCGCGCGACTTACAACCGTCTCGGCAAAAGCCTGAAAAAGACGGTTGAAGCAATATAACGTTTTTATCTCTTAAGGAGGAGATGAAATGACAGCTTTATTCATCATTATCGCTGCAATCGTTTTGCTTCTGGCTGGCTATGTTTTCTACGGCAGCTATCTGGCAAAACAGTGGGGCATCGACCCCTCAAAGAAGACACCGTCTGTCGAGACGCCCGACGGTGTGGATTATGTTCCCGCGAAACCTGCCGTTTTGATGGGACACCACTTTTCTTCCATAGCCGGAGCCGGCCCTATCAACGGACCTATCCAGGCGGCCGTCTTCGGATGGGTGCCTGTCTTCCTCTGGTGTGTCGTCGGAGGAATCTTCTTTGGTGGATTGCAGGATTTCGGTTCGCTCTTCGCTTCTGTCAGAAACGGGGGAAAGTCTGTCGGTGAAATCATCAAGTCGACAATGGGCAAGGCTTCAAAGAAGCTCTTCATCATCTTCGCTCTTCTCGTCTTGATTCTCGTAATCGCTTCGTTCGTCAACGTGGTCGCTTCCACCTTCTTGACTTCCGCTGAAGATTTGGCTTCTGGAAGATTCGGCTTCGTCTTGAACCCGACTGGAAACCAGACTACCGCCATGATTTCATTCCTTTTCATCGTGCTCGCAATCCTCTACGGAGTAGCGACAAACCGCCTCGGCGTGAAGACTCTTCCCGCCACAATCATCGGAATCGTCGCAATCGTGGGAATCATCATCCTCGGTCTCCATGTGGGACTCGCCTTGGGCCGCGTGGCTTGGATTGTCCTCATCGGCCTCTACATCGCGGTCGCCTCTCTCATCCCTGTCTGGATAATGCTCCAGCCTCGCGACTATCTTTCTTCGTTCCTCTTGTACGCGATGATGTTCATCGCCATCGCCGGAATCGTCTACGCTGCTTTCACAGGCGCCGCAAGGGGTGTCGAATTCACGATGCCCGCCTTCACCGGCTGGATTCAGAAGCCTGGAATGCTCTTTCCGACATTGTTCATCACCGTGGCCTGCGGTGCCTGCTCGGGCTTCCATTCGCTCATAGCCTCTGGAACTTCTTCAAAGCAGCTCGACAACGAGAAAAACGCAAAGGCAATCGGATACGGCTCGATGCTCATCGAGTCCGCTCTCGGAATCATCTCTTTGATAGCGGTCGGAGTAATCTACAAGAAATTCATAATTCAAGACCCGGAGACTGGACTTTTCGCTTTCAAGGGTTCTCCAGCAACCGCTTTCGGTTCGGGAATCGCCTTGATGTTCGGTGACGAGAACACTCATGTCTTCAATTCGATAAAGGCTCTCTTGACGCTCGCCGTCTCGGTCTTCGCTTTGACATCTCTCGACTCGGCCACACGTTTGAGCCGCTTCATGTTCACTGAATTGTTCCTCACGGAGGACGAGAAAACTTGGCAGGATGCAAAATCCCCTGTCAGAAAGTGCCTCGCGAATCCGCTCGTGGGAACTGCATTCATGGTCATCATCGGCTGTATCCTCGGCGGTCTCTCGCTTTCCGCAATCTGGGCCTTGTTCGGTTCGGCGAACCAGCTCCTCGCAGGAATCGCTCTTCTTGCCGTCGCGGCTTGGCTCGGCTCAGTCGGAAAGAACAACAAGATGTTCTACATTCCGATGTGCTTCATGCTCCTCGCCACATTGACGCAGCTCGTCCTCACAGTTGTGGGAAAAATCGGAGCGATGGCTGCCGGAAAGGAGGGCGCGTTCTTCTGGGGCAACTGGTTCCAGCTCTTCTTCGCCGCTTCGATGGCCATCCTCGCCGTGATTCTCGCGGTTGAAGGATTCAAGACTTTCATGAAGCAGACGAAAAAGGCTTGATGAAGATTTCTTGATTTGTTGAAATAAAAGTCCCGGATTCCTTTTTGCATGGAGTCCGGGACTTTTTTTGAGGAGATTTGAATGAAAGCTGTGATTTTCGACATGGACGGAATCCTCTTGGACACAGAGTCCGTGTGCAAGGTCTGCTGGAAGAGGACCGCGGACGAGTACGGAATCGAAGGTATAAACGAAGCCTATTTCAGGTGTGTGGGACAGAACACGAACGACACGCTTTCCGTGCTTGAAGGATACTGCTCCGGCAAGGTCGCGCCCGAAGTGTTCTACAAAAGGACGAGCGAGCTTTTCCATGTGGTCGAAGACGAGGAGGGGCTGAAACTGATGCCTTTCGTGGTGGAATGCCTTGAGAGCCTGAAGAAAAAGCGGCTTAGGCTGGCGGTCGCCTCTTCGACGAGGTGGGAGAGCGTCCAGAGGCAGCTGAAGAACGCGGGCATATTCGGCTATTTCGAGACGATAACGACAGGCGACAAGGTTCTCCACTCGAAGCCGGCTCCCGACATCTACTTGAAGTCTCTCGATTCGCTCTCTCTTTCCGCGGCCGACTGCATCGCCGTGGAGGACAGCCCGAACGGGGTGAGGGCGGCAGTGGCGGCCGGCATAAGGTGCGTGATGGTCCCCGACCAGATTCAGCCCGACGATGAGATGAAAAAATCGGCATGGAAAATAATCAAATCTTTGAATGAACTGCCAATAATCTGTTAAAATAGACCTGTATAGCTTGTTCAGAAAGTGAAGTTTCAGAACAGGTTTGATATACTTGTTTCCAGTTTTTTTTCGCTGGAAATTCAGGAGCTGAAAATGAAAACATCGATAGCGTGCATCGCTTTCAACGACAAGAAGGTGCTCATCGCCCACAGGAATCCTACTGGACAAATGGGCGGCAGATGGGAATTTCCCGGCGGAAAGGTCGAGGAGGGAGAGAGCGAGGAAGATGCCGTCGTCCGCGAGTTCGAGGAGGAATTCGGCGTGAAGGTCTCCGTGGAAAAGATGATTGCCGAGACCACGTTCAAGCACAACGGAGCGGAGCGGCTCCTCCATGCGTACCTAATAGACGTTCCTCACGACGGAATGGCGGAGAAGTATGTCCTGAGCGAGCACACAGAGTACCGCTGGGCGGAAATCGCCGAGATTCCGACTTTGAATTTCGTGGATTCCGACTTGCTCATCTATTCCCAGGTCGCGAAATATCTTGCGGATTCGATTCCAGACTGAAAATCTTTTTTTGGTGAACATCATGAAATGTTTGAAAATTGTCCCCGCCTTGTTGCTCGCTTCCTCTTGCTTGTTTTTTTCGTGCAGGGAGAAGGATTCGATTGTGTTCAACGAGGCCGATTTGGAGGCTCTCGACATTGAATACCAGTGGGCTGTGGTGAAGATTCCCTATGTCGCCTGCCGTGAGAATCCTTCCTACGAGGCAAAAGTCGTGAAGAACTTGAGAAAGGACATGATGGGGAAAATCGTCGGTGAGCGCACTGTGAAGGTGGTCGACGGCGACGACGAAAAGTATGAAAAATGGCTCGCGCTCGACGACGGCTGGGTTCCTGAGAATTCCGTGTCCGTCTACATGAATCGAATGCGAGCCGAAAAGGCCGTGAAAGGCGAGTGAGCTTATTTTTCCGAGAGAATCTTCTCCGCCGCCTGCTCGACCGTCAATTCCGGGAACTGTTCCCTCGTCTCAAGCTTCTTGAGCGTGAGCACGTTCTTTTCCGCTTCGTTCGTTCCGATGAGGATTCCCCATTTTACACCCTTTGCGTCCGTGACAGCGTACTGCTGGCCGATTTTCTTCGCGTCCGGGAAGACTTCCACCGCGATTCCCTTTGCCCTGAGCTTGGCCGCGACTCCCTGATAGTGGATGGCCAGCGACTTGTCCAGGCAGTAGATTTCAGCGTCGAGATAGCTTCCTTTCTTGGATGTCTTTCCGAGCTTCTCAAGACCCGCGATGAGCCGGTCGAGTCCGATTGACGCTCCGACTCCCGGAAGCTTGGTCTTCGTGTAGAGGCCCGCGAGGTTGTCGTACCTTCCGCCTGAGCAGACAGAGCCGATTTCCGGGCAGTCGTTCAGGAAGGTCTCGTACACGACTCCTGTGTAGTAGTCGAGTCCACGCGTTATCGATGGGTCGAGGACGTATGTGGATTCGATTCCTGCCGCCTTCATCATCTGCCTGATTTCCCTCATGCGCTTTGTGTCTTCCGCTTCTCCGCCCGCCATCTCTTCAAGCGTGTCCAATGTCTTGTCGAAATCCTCTCCGCCCTTGATGTATTTGAGTATCTGTTCCGCCTTCTCCTCCGACGAAGTGAATTCGACGAGTTCCTTCTTCACCTCTTCCTCTCCGACCTTGGCGAGCTTGTCCACTGAGCGGAGAATGTCCTCCGACTTTTCAGCCACGCCGATTTTTGAAAGGAAGCGGTTGAAGATGCCCCTGTGGTTCACATGGATTGTGATGTTCGTGACGCCGATTTCGTTCAACGCGGCCTTCATCACGCTCAAAATCTCGAAGTCCGCCGACGCGCTGTCGGAGCCTACCGTGTCGATGTCGCACTGCATGAATTCCCTGTAGCGTCCTGCCTGCGGCTTCTCTCCGCGCCATACTTTCGCGATGTGGTATCGTTTGAACGGAAAGTAGAGCTCGCTTTCATGCTCCGCCGTGAAACGCGCGAACGGAACCGTCAAGTCGAACCTCATGGCGACGTCGCGTTTTCCGTTGTCCTCGAACCTGAAAACCTGCTTTTCAGTCTCTCCGTTCGATTTCCTGAGCAGAATCTCCGAGTATTCCAAAACCGGAGTGTCGATTGGCACGAATCCGAACGAACGGTAAACTTTCGTGATTTTTTCCTGAAGTCCAACTCTCTCTATTTCCGAAGCTGGAAGAATGTCTCTGAATCCCTTTAGGACTCTTGGTTGAATAATGTCTGCCATAATGGGGAAAAGTGTATCATTTTCTTGTATAATTTTTTAGACGTGGAACGACTCATTTCCCGTCAAAGAGAGGTTTTATATGAAAAAGTTTTTTGCGCTCTTCGCCCTTGTCTCGCTCGTCGCTCTTTTTTCTTGCTCCAAGAAGACCTACACGACCGACGACAGCGACTTGAACTACGAAAGCTACAAGACGGCTCCCGACGGCAATCCTTCAAGCGGAAAATAGAAAATGGCTGATTCCTTCAATTTGTGGCGGCTTGTCGGAAACGGCGTGTTCGTCGCAATCGCCCTTGCCGTCATCGTTTTCCTCATTTTCAGGGCGAAGACTTTCTTCACCACGACAGTCTGCTGCGTCCTCATGATTCCCGCCGTCCTTTTCGGCAGGAATTTCTTCACGGAGATATTGAGGTTGGACTCCGCCGACGACGCGAAAATCCGCCAGGAACTTTCGAGCGAGCGTGAGAGAAACAGGAGCCTGCAGAACGAAATCGATTTCCTCCGTCATGCCCAGCTTTCGATTCAGAATTTGGAGCGGATAATGGAGCTGAACCTGTTGAAGACGACGCTGCACCAGACCGAAGTGAAGGACACTTGGATAGGGACGCAGAAACTTTACGAGAACAGGGGCGACAAGCGGACGCAGTACGCGAGCGTGGGGAAGAACTATCTCGTCATACTCACCCACGATTTGACCGCTAAATACGGAATAAACATGAAGGAGTTGAGGGCGTACGAGGACGAATCCGGCCGCCTTGTCGTCTCCGGCGTGAAGCCCATCTTCACCGGCATGACGGGCGTGAGCGACAAGAAGCAGTACGCGGAGGTGGTGAACTCTTTCTTCTCCGCCGACGGAACTCTCGTGGAGAAGTATTTTTCAATGGACAAGAAGGATTTGCAGGCCGCCTCCGACTACGCCGACTGGTGCGTGAACGAATTCCACAGAAAAGTGGAGACGATGGAGGATTTGGACAGCAACGTCTACGAGCAGGTGAACGATTCCGCCGAGAACCTCCTCACAGTCATCCTTAGCCCCACCGGAAAGGAAATCGTGTTCAGCCAGGAAGAGAAGGAGAGTGCCGTTCCTCTGATGGACTACCTGCAGCAAAAAATCGACGAAAAAAAGAAGATGCTTTCGGAATGATGCTTCGATGATGCTCAGCAACCATGCTTCGACTTCCTTCGACTTACCTCGGCTCCGCTCGGTAACCGTGGTCGGTGAGCGGAGTCGAACCGACAATGATAATAGAGTTTTGAAAAGTGAAAAATGAAAATTGGAAGACAGTAGGACTCGGCGATTGAGCGAGCAAAGAACAGGCAGGAGTATTTTGGGTGATGTTTGCCTTAAATGTGGTAAAATGAAGCAATGTAGGTTATAGGAAAAAGCTATTTCGTTATCAAAAAAATGTATTGGTAAAGATTCGGTAAAAGAAATATACCTACGTCATCTTTGATTGAAAAAAAATGGAGGATGACGAAATGGCAAAGAAAGTATACAAGTCCATCACGCAGCTGGTGGGAAACACTCCGCTTGTGGAGTTGACAAACTACGAGAAAAAACTCAATCTCAAGGCAAAGATTTTTGCGAAACTCGAATATTTCAATCCGGAAAGCAGTGTGAAGGACAGAATCGCGCTCAACATGCTCGAAACTGCGGAGAAAAAGGGGCTTATCACGCCGGGAAAGACGACTATAGTCGAAACGACTTCTGGAAACACGGGAATCGCGGTGGCGGCGTTCGCGGCCGCGAAGGGGTACAAATTCGTCGTCTACATTCAGGATGAAGTCAGCATAGAGCGCAAGCAGGTCATAAAAGCGTTCGGTGCGAAGCTGATAAACTTGAGCGAAGTCCCCGAGTATGTGGAAGTCCTCGATGAGACCGGCGGAGATTTTGTCGCCGGAATAAAAGTCTTGAAAGAAAAAGTCATTCCGAAAATCGAAAACAGCTTCTTCATAGACCAAGTGTCGAATCCGGCGAATCCAGAGGCGCACTACAACACGACCGCGCGTGAAATCTGGAACGACACAGAAGGCGACGTCGACATTTTCGTCGCCTGCGCGGGAACCGGCGGAACGATTACAGGAACTGGAAGATTCCTCAAAGAGAAGAAGCCGTCCGTGAAAGTCGTGGGCGTTCAGCCGCCGGTGAATGACGTAATCGTGACTGGCGTCCACAATTTTACGGATGTCAAAAAAGAGCGCGTCCCGCAAGTTTTGAACAAGGAATACATCGACGATGTAGTCACGATTGTTCCAGACTCCGCTTTCGAGGCAGCCCGCCTTCTTGCGAGGACGGACGGAATCCTTGTGGGAATTTCAAGCGGAGCGGCTCTTTCCGTGGCGACGGATTTGGCGAAATCGGACGAGAACGAAGGAAAGAACATCGTCGTAATTCTTCCTGACACAGGCCTGCGCTATCTGAGCACAAACCTGTTCGCATGACGTTGGCTTGTGTTTATCGTGCGAGCGTCTTGAAGTGCTCCACGACGAGTTTCCCCGATTCAGTCAAATCCGAGCTTGTCCAGCCGGAAGTCTTCGAGCAGCTTGACTGAATCGCCGAGGCGGTCTCGCTCTTGTTCGAGAGGCTCCAGTTCATGTGGCTGATGTTGTATTTTTTACAGAGGCTGAACCATTTTTCCGACTCGCTCGGCAACCATGCTTCGACTTGCTTCGACTCCGCTCAGCAACCGACTAGTTAATTGAGCGAAGTCGAAATGCGGTCATTGAGCGAAGTCGAAATGAACAAATTGAGAATTGGCAAAGATTCCCATCAAACTTTCCACTCTCAATTATCAACTATCAATTTTCAATTTCCTCGATTTTCTGCCGCAGAGTTGATTCGAACCGGCGAAACGCGTCGATGTAGTTGTCGAAAACCGCATTGACAAGGGTTTCCGCATCGATTTCGGAATAGATGTGCACAGAGAGGTTCCTCGATTTGAGCATCGAAAGCCACGTGTTTTCATCCGCCAAAAAAGAATGCAGAAAGCCCAGCTTCAATATTTCGCGGGGTGAGCCTACATCCGCACTTGCGACTCCGTGCTGTCTGAGAGTTTCCTGAAGAGCCTTCCAAGCCAGCTCGAATGTCAAATTGAACTGACCTATCACACCCGTCCTGTAAATTTCGTCTATGGAGGCTTTTTCCCTGTCGGCTTTGCAGAGCACTTCCAGGCTGCCCAAGAAATTGTCAAACTTTTTCATAGATGACCACACCGTCCTTTTCGATTTCTGCTTTCAACTCATCGGAGACATTTGCGCCCGCATCAACGACATCGAACATCAGCAGGGTATCGGCTTCTTCGTCCAGTGCGGCGCGGAAAGAATCCACATCGCCTCCGACCGCGAAAATGTCTATGTCGCTTCTCTCCCTGTTCGTTCCGCGCGCGCGAGAGCCGAATAGGACCACTTTCTTCATTTTGTGCAGAATCGCATATTTTTTTATCTCTCCATGCACATCTTCAGGAATATTCAAAGCCATGCCCCCATTCTACCATCAACGCCAGTACGCTTCCACCAAAACGGAAAGTTGAAAATTTTTCCCTATCGTGCGAGCGTCTTGAAGTGCTCCACGACAAGGTTTCCCGATTCCGTCAAGTCCGAGCTTGTCCAGCCGGATGTCTTCGAGCAGCTTGACTGAATCGCCGAGGCGGTTTCGCTCTTGTTCGAGAGGCTCCAGTTCATGTGGCTGATGTTGTATTTTTTACAGAGGCTGAACCATGATGCCGATTCAGAGGAGTTGAAGCCGCCGTTCCCCGAAGCGTCGCAGGTTCCGAATTCCGTGATGAAGACGGGGAGACCGCTGTTCACTGCCGATTCCACGCGGCTTCTGTACGAGTCCGTGTGGCTGTTCGCGTAGAAGTGGAATGTGTACATGACGTTTCCGTATGTCGCTTTGTCGAGCGGATTCGCTAGCGGTCCCTCGATGTCCTGGCTCCAAGTGTTCGTTCCGACGATGACTACAGCGTCAGGGGCGTACTGGCGGATTACGGGGATGACCTCCTCCGCGTACGGCTTTATCGCCGAAGCCCACGGAGAGCCTGTCGGTTCGTTGCATATTTCGTAGAGGACGTTTCCGTAGTTCGCGTACTCCTTGGCGATTTCTGCGAGGAACGTCTTCGCCTCGTCCTTCGTCTCCTGCGGGTTGTAGTTGTGTACGTGCCAGTCCACAAGCACGTACATTCCTTTGCTCGTGGCGTATTCGATTCCGTTCTTCATTATCGCCTTGAGCTTCGCCTTGTCGCCTCCTGTCGTGTATCCGCCGTAGTCTCTCGGATAGAGGACGAGCCTTATGCAGTTCGTGTTGAAGTCGTCCACGAGCGTGGCGAATGCGTCCTCGTTCACGTATCTTGAGAACTCGTCCCCGAAATTCAAGCCGTGCGTGGAAAATCCGTATAGCATGTACTTTTCGCCCTTTTCGTCCAAGAGATTCGCTCTCGACACGCTTAGTTTTCCGTGGTTCGCGTATGGCGTTCCCGTGACTGATGTCGGTTCGACCTTCGTCTCCACGTCCGATGTCGTTGTCGAAGATGATGAAGAGCCGGACGAGTTTTCCGTGGAGGAGGAGCTTCCTCCAGTGACGAGCGTTATCTTCTTGACGACGACGCCGTATCCCATGAGGGCAAGGCCGTTAGACTTGAGCGCGGATGCGTTCGCCTCCGTGACCGTGTAGGAGAGCGGACTGGACTCTGGAATCACGCCCTTGTCGCTGTCTGTAGAGCCGCCTGTGAACGAGCCTCCCGTGAGTTCCTGCCATGTAGTCCCCATCGAGTCGAACTGCAGCTTCTTGTATGTCGTCGCCGTCTGTGATGAAGTCCATTCCACCTGAATCCTGCTTCCGCCGCTGAACGACGAGAATTTCCCAGCCTCAATCTGGATGTTCAAGCCCCATGCTGAATCGTTCATGTCGAGACTGTCAGCCCACACTGTAGTCTTTGTTTCCGTGCTTCCCGCCGATTCGGAATTCTGCGCCACCGTTGTCGTGGTGATTTTCGTTATGACGACTCCGTAGCCGATTATGGTGAGGCCGTATCGCTTGAGCAGAGACGCGTTCGATGCTGTCACCGTGTACGATATTGTTCCGTCCGGATTGTTCGGAACTATGGCGTTGCTGTATTCCGCACCGCTGAACGATCCTCCGATTAGTTCCGTCCATCCATTGTCGGTCGCCGCGTAGAATTTGAGGTTGTAGTATTTCCATTCCCCCGTGCAGGTGGTGGACTCCCTCGTTTCCAGAGTGATTGCGCTGCCTTCCGAAAAGTCCGCGAACTTCTCTGCGTCGACCTTCAACTGCACGCCCCAGCTTGGGTCGTTGAAGTCCGTTTCGCTCTCGAATACCGTCTCCGCGGCTTTGCCTGTGTTCACCTCGACCGTGCTTTCGTTTGTCGCGCTGTCCATTCCGCAGCCTGAAAGACCCGCGGAAGTTATGAGCGCAGCCGCAAAAAGCGCGAGCGCCTTTCCAATAACTTTTTTCATTTTTCTCCTCCGATTTTTTTTCTGTTTCCAGTTTCTTCTATTGTCTTTTTAGATTTTTGAAGTGCTTCTTCACGAGCTTTCCCGATTCCGTCAAATCAGAGTCCGACCAGGCGGACGTCTTCTGGCACCAGGACTGAATCGCCGATGCAGTCTCTCCCTTGTTCGAGAGACTCCAGTTCATGTGGCTGATGTTGTATTTTTCACAAAGACTGAACCATTTTTCCGACTCGCTTGCGTTGAAGCCGCCGTTCCCCGACGAGTCGCAGGTTCCGAATTCCGTGATGAAGATTGGAAGCCCCTTGTTCACTGCCGATTCCACCCTGTTCCTGAACGAGTCCCTGTGCGTGGAGGCGTAGAAGTGGAACGTGTACATGACGTTCTTGAACGAGAGCGGATTTGAAAGCGGTTCCTCGATGTCCTGACTCCATGTGTTCGTTCCCACGATGACTACAGCGTCAGGGGCGTGCTGCCGGATTGCCGGGATGACTTTTTCCGCGTACGGCTTTATCGCCGAAGCCCACGGAGAGCCTGTCGGTTCGTTGCAGATTTCGTAGAGGACGTTTCCGTAGTTCTTGTATTTCGCCGCGATTTCCGAGAGGAACGACACCGCCTCGCCCTGCGTCTCAACTGGATTGTAGTTGTGCACGTGCCAGTCGACGATTGCGTACATTCCGAGCTTTGTGGCGTATTCGATTCCGTTCTCGATGAACTGCTTGAGCTGCTGTTTGTTTCCTCCGTTGCAGTATCCGCCGTAGTCGCGCGGGTAGAGGACGAGCCTTATGCAGTTCGTGTTGAAGTCGTCGCGGATTGTCTTGAACGTTTCCTGGCTTACGAATTTTGAGAAGTCGTTCCCGAAGTTCAGCCCGTGCGTTGAAAAGCCGTAGAGCATGTACTTTTGGTTTTTCGAGTCCACCAGATACGCGCCCTTCACCGAGAGTTTCCCGTGGTTCGAGAATGGAGTTCCCGATACTGTCGCCGGTGCCGATTTTGCCGTCGCTGAACTTGAGCTTGAACTTGAGGAATTTCCAGCTGCCGAAGATGACGAATTTGACGATGAAGAAGATGAATTTGCAGAATTTGACGAAGCCGATTTCCCTCCGACAGAAATTTCGTTCAGTCTCATTCCGTAGCCGTGGATTATCATGCCGCTCCTCTTTATGCTGGCGGCGTTGTCCGCTGTGAGGACGTAGGAGAAAGTCACTGTCTGCGAGGAAAAATTCGGGACAATCGCGCCTGAGTATTTGGCGTTCGAGTAGCTTCCTCCGGTCAATTCCTTCCAGTTTCCGTCGTAGATTTTGATGTTCTGGTATTCGTTCCGTGTCTTCGTGACGTTGAAATCAATCTTTGTTCCTCCCGAAACTGAATTGAATTTCGCGGAATCGACAAGGATGTTCCGGCTCCAGTCAAGCTCGCTCGACCAGATGGCCTGCGCGGAAACCGAAAATATCGAAAGCAGAATGAAAAACAAAGACGTAAAAAATTTTCTCATAGGTCGAATGTCGAGTTTATGCATATCGTAGTTGCAGAAACAAGCTCCCAGCGGGAACCCGTCCATCAAAACGGCAGTACCGCTTCGCGGTGGCTGAGTGTTTTGATGGACGGAACCCCGCTTCCGCTCGTTTCTGCCATTGCACTGTGAAAACTCGACTTTCGCCCTCATAAACTCTCCATTTTTTTGCTGTAAAAGCCGGACATGGTGTTTTTCCATTGTATTGCAAAATCCGGCTTTTCGCCCATCTTTTGTTCATTTTTCAAGAATCATTTCCAGAAGAACACCTTCGCCGTTCTCCACGTCCCTTTTGAGCGTCGCGCCGATTACGGTCTCAAGGAAATCCGGGTGGAGTCCGACCGAAAGCACTTTTTCCGTCCGCAAAACGCCGATGTCGTTTTCCTTGATTTTTTCGCCTTTCTTCATCGAGCGCATGAAGTGCAGGCTTCTGTTCGTTCTGCCGTAGTTCGCGCTTTCGGATTCGGAGAGTTTCTTGACTCCGCTTCCGCAAATCCTGTCGATTCTCTCTCCGTATTCTTCTTTAAGTTGCTTTATGATGTAGTCCCTCGCGCCCTCTCCGTACTGCCTGAAAGCCGCCTCGCACTGGTGGACCGAATGGCTCATGAAGCCGAACTGCTCGCCGTCCAACGCCACCGGGTCGTCGAGGCCGTCGGTCTCTTTGGAGAGCGTGATGTGCTTTTCAATCATCGTGGCTCCAAGCGCGCACGCTATCGACGGAACCAGAATTGGGTCGAGCGAGTGGTCGGAGACTCCGCATGGAATGCCGAAGATTTTTGAGAGGTTGGGGATGACGTTCAGGTTGTATTCCTCTTCGGGGGCGGGGTAGAACGTTATGCAGTGCAGGAGCGTGATGTTGTCCCTTCCGAGGATTTCCAACGCGCGCTCGATGTCGCGGAGTTTCGAGACTCCGCTTGAGATGATGACGTGGATGTTGTTTCTCTTCCTGATTTCCGCGAGTTTTTTGAGGAGCGGAATGTGGTTGAGTTCCGGGGATGCGATTTTCACCGCGTCGGGCTTGATTTCCATCAGCTCTTCAAGGCTTTTTATGCCGAACGGGGAGCAGGTGAATTTCGCCCCTTTTTCGTGGGTGTACCTTTCGCATTCCGCAAAAAAATCCGGCTCGACTTCCAATGCCTTGAATCTGTCGTAGAGTCTGATGTTGCCTGTCGGAAGCTTCACGAATCCCGTGTCTGGGTGCAGTATCTCGTCCGCGTACACCCACTGGAATTTCACCCAGTCGGCTCCGTTGTCCACGGCGCAATCAATCAACTTTTTCGCCTTTTCCAAACTTCCGCCGTGCGAAGTTCCTATTTCCGCTATTATTTCCATGATTAGATTTTCGGAATTTTCGGGGAGAATATCAAAGCCTCTGCGTGTGGATGTGCGTGATTGCCGCCGCGAGCGCGTCCGCCGCATGGTCGGGGTTCGGCTTTTCCTTCAGTTTCAGCAGAATCTGCACGTAGCGTTCCACAGTGTCCTTGTCCGCTGACTGCGTTCCCGTAACAGAAGATTTTATCTGGTTCGGCTTGTATTGCGAGAGTGGAATCGAATTTTTTTCGAGCGTCATAGTGACGACTCCTTTCGCTTCCGAAACGTTCATCGCGCTCGAAGCGTTCTTCCCAAAGAAAAGCTCTTCCATCGCGGCTTCGTTCGGCTTGTATTTTTTTATGACGAGTTCGATTCCGTTGAAAATCTCCAAAAGCCTTTTTGCGTGCTCCATCGTGTTGTCGGTTTCGATTACGCCATAGCCAACGAGCCTGATTTCTCCGCCGAAGTCGTCCACAATCCCGAATCCTGTGTTCGCGTAGCCGGGGTCGATTCCCAAAATGCGTCTTTTTTCCATAAAGCAAAGTTTTAAAAACAAAAAAACACAGACCTTCGAAATCGAAAATCTGTGTTTCTGCATTCATTTGTGTTCCTTTAATTAGTTGAACCAATCAATTGAACCAATCAGTTGAACGATTTTACAATCAGCCCTCGAAACCGTCCGGGTAGTTCACTGTTGACCAGACGTTCTGAACGTCGTCGTCCTCTTCGAGCTTGTCCAAAAGCTTCTGGACTTTCGCGGCTGTCTCCATGTCCACGTCAGTGTACATCATCGGAACCATGGCGACTTCGGCTGAAAGCGGCTTCCAAGGATCTTCATCGTCGTCTTTCTTCTTCTTGTCGTCTTCCGGCTTCTGCTTCTTTTCGAGAGCCTCGACGACAGTCGTGAAGTCGTTTGGAGATGTGGTCACTGTGATGACTCCGTCCTCTGCCACGACGTCCTCGGCTCCGGCTTCCAAAGCCGCTTCCATGACTTCCTCTTCTGAGAGCTTCTCGCCGTCGAACTCGATGACGCCCTTTCTCTCGAATGAGCGGGAGACCGAACCTGTCGTTCCCAAGTTTCCGCCGTTCTTGTTGAAGATGTTGCGGACGTTTGCTGCGGCCCTGTTGTGGTTGTCTGTCAAAACCTCTACGAGAACCGCGACACCGCCTGCCGCGTATCCTTCATAAGTCAATTCCTCGTAGGTTCCGCCGCCGAGCTCACCAGTTCCCTTCTTGATACCGCGCTCGATGTTGTCCTTTGGCATTGAAGCCGCGCGGGCCTTTACGATTGCTGCGCGGAGGCGTGGGTTTGCGTTCGGGTCTCCGCCGCCCATTGACGCTGCGATGGAAATCTCTTTGATGAGTTTTGTGAAGAGTGCGCCTCTTTTGGCATCGGCCGCACCTTTTGCGTGTTTAATGGTTGACCATTTATTGTGTCCAGACATTTGGAACTCCTATAAAAATATGGATTCTTTGAAAAACAGATTAGTAATTCTAACTGATAAAATGCAATTTTTTCAAGACAGCGCAAGAAATGGCAGAAAAACGCAAGAAAATGCAATGGATTGCAAGTCCCATTGCATTTTTCCGCCATTCAAAAAAACGCTAGTTCTTCTTGAAGAGGTTCGAGGCCTTGCCCTTTATCGCGCTCGTCGCCTTCTCCGCGGCTTTGTTCGTCTCCTCGGCGGCCTTCTGCTTTGCCTTGTCCTCGGCTTCCTGCTTCTTCGCCTCGGCCTGGACCTTCGCCTCGTCGACCTTGCTCTGGACTATGTTCTCAAGCTCCGCCTTCTTGGCTTCCAAAGATTTCCGAACGGTGTCGAGGTTCGTGTTCTGCACGTCGATTTCCCCTTCGATTCCGAGGAAGCCCTTTATCTTCTCCGTGACCTCTCCGTACTCGCCGTTTATCTTCTCGTTGATTTTCGCTATCGCCATTTCCTTCGCGTCGCCGACCGCCTCGTTGAATGCGGCCATGAACGCGTTCTGGAATTTGTCCATGAAATTCCCAGAAAGTCCGAGAGAAATGCCGGTCGCGCTCCTGTACGCCATTTCGTATCCGACGCTCATGTCGCTGATTGAGGCCAGCGCCGTCTTGTAGTACTTCGTCACGGTCTCGTTGGCGAATCCGTCCGACGATAGCGTGACTGGATTCAGGTCGACCTTTCCGTTCGCCGAGAATCCGTCGCTTCCCGCGCTCGCCGCCACCGTGACGAGTGCCTTTCCTTCTATCGAAGGTATTCCCGATGCCGACGCGATTTTCGCTCCGTCAATTTTCGCCGAGAAGCCGGTTCCTGTGTAGTCCATCGCTATCAAATCCGCTTTTGAAGAGTCGCGCACGTCCAAGGTGATTTTTCCCGCGTGGTTTATGGAGCCGACGTCGAATTTCGCCTCGGCGGTCGTCGGCACTCCCGTGATGTTCTGGTCGCTCGTGATGTCCTTTATCGCTCCTGAGAATCCTTTGCTTCCGTCGTTCTCCGTGTAGCCGGACGCCGAGACGTTCTTTATCCAGAGTCCGGGGTACTGTCTTGAGTGCCAGATTGTCCTTCCCTTGAGCCGTCCTGTCGAGCCTTTTTTCTCCTCTTTCTTCGATTCTTTTTCCGAATCTTTGTTCGAGGATGCTGAATTCGCCTTCATCTGCACGGCGTATGCGATTCCCTGCTCGACATACGGGTAGTATTTCCCCATCATGTCGTAGCCCACGGTGTCCAGTGCCTTGCCGAGAATCTGCTTTGAGTTCTTCACGGTGTCCGTCACCTTGTTCACGAGGCCGACAGCCAAATCCTTGTCGGAATTCACTGCCGCCGCCAAGTCCGTTGCCATTTTCTCGGTCGATTCCACGTCCGCCTTCACTTCGCTTGTGGTCTTCTCGAATGCGCTCTTGAGTTCGTCGCCCTGTTTTATGGCCGCGTTTACCGTTTCAAGGTATTCCTTCGCTTTTTTGACTTTCTCCACGTCCGAGGCCGACTTCAATGACTTCACGTCGAGCTTCTGCAACTCCTTGACGCTTTCCGAGAACGTTTCGACCTGTGTTTTCAGCTCTTCCGGCTTCGCCTGCCATTTCGCCACGAGAGTCTGCACGTCATCCTTCGCCTTCTTCGCCGCCGCAGGTGTCTTCAACTGCGACTCGATGTTGGAGACGATTTCGTCCACGCTGCTTCCGCCCGCGATTTCGGCCGCCTGCGCCTTCAAGTCTTCAAGCGCCTTGTCAGACCTGGACTTCAGTTCCTTGGCGAACGCGCTGTTCTTGAGCGACGTCCTTTCTTTTGGAGGAATGTAGCAGCTCGTCGTCCTGTCAGTGCCGAATTTCATGCCTTCGACCGACACGTCGTTTATTATCGCCTTGCCCCTGAGCGCCTGCGTGAAATTCATGTCGATTGTGATTTTCTCCGCCTCGAAGAGGTTCTTCTTGTAGTCGTATTCCTCTGAATTTTTGTCGCCGATTGCGATTCCGTCCACCCGTATCGAGATGCCGAGGAGCTTCACGTTCACGGACTGGATGTCGGTCTTCGCGCCGAAAGCCGCCTCGCAGCCGGACTTGATGATTTTCTTTGCGATTGGGTTCTTGAACGCCGCCACGACAAGCACGACCGCCGCGATGAACGAGGCGACCGCCAAAAGTGGAATGAACTTCATCCGGCCCTTGTTCGATTTTATAGCCTTCGCGATTTCCTTCAGCTGGTTGAAGTCCTTCTTTTCGATTTGCCTTTTCTGGTCTATCGAGAGCAGCTTCCTGTTCTTCACGGTCCTCTCTTCCGTGAAAATCGATTCGACGAGTTTCCTGTCCGCTTCGATGTAGATTTTCTTGAGGATTTTCGAGAGGGCTTTCTCCGAATATTCCTTCCTGAAAATCTTCGGGAGTTTTGAAGATTCGACCGTCTTTTTTCCGTCATCTTTCGCACTCTCGTCTTCGCCCTTCGTCTGGAGCTGCTTTTCGTTCGTCTGCGCCAGCGTCCTCTCGTCCTGCGCCGCGCCTTCTTTCTTCTCTTCTTCACTCATGATTTTTCTCCGACAAGCGATGCTATTTTCGACACTATCGGGATGTTCCCGATAACCTTGATGATTTTCGCCTTCCTGAGCAGTGCGACCGCGTGCTTCCGCCAGAGCGCCACCGCGACTCTTGCGATGATGTACGCCGGAATGTAGAGAAGCAGCCCCATCGCAAGCGAGCCCATGACCACCGTGTTGTTGAATTTCGTGAACGACACGAACGGCACGTTCTCAAGGAATCCGTAAAGGCCGTAGAGGCTTTCGTTCGTGAGGATTGAATAGCCCAGCGTGTCGAACGTCGCGTCCAGTGCTGGGGCGAGCAGGGAGCCGAGCAGGAGCGCGAGCCCGTACGCCGCCTTGTTTATCCTGACGAAAAGTATGAAGATGAAGACGACCCACCAGAGCAGGTTGTCCTTCGGCATTAGACCGAGCAGGAATCCGCACGCCGCTCCGTGCGCTATTTCTTCCGGATTTGTGTTGGCGTTCAACGCCTTCAGAAGTTTTGCTATGTATGAAATCATGCACACATTTTATCACATTATTCTGTTCGTTTCATTCTATGCGTTTCGGTTTTCTTGACCTCAAAGGGCTTTTACAGATACATTATTCGTTATGTTTGAAACTAAAGATACTGATATAACAGACCTTGAGGACGACGATTTCGACACGATTCTCGCCGACGACATCAAGTTCAATGGAAGCATAAAATTCACGAAGCCGTTCATGATAAGGGGCAGCGTCACCGGAAACATATCCGCCACGAGCGATCTCGTCGTGGACACCGAGGCTTCCGTGGCCGCTGAGATTTCGGCTTACAGGGTCTTGGTCAAGGGCACTGTGGAGGGGAACATCGTGGCCGAAAAAATGGTGCACGTCTCCTCGTCCGGTTCCGTGACCGGCGACATAACGTCGGAGCAGGTTGTTCTGGAGCCTGGCTCGAAATTCTCCGGCAGATGCACCATGAGGGTTCCGGCCGCAAATTGACGTTTCTGTTCTCTTCAAATTCATCGGAAATCATTTTTATATAGAAAAAAGGTTAAGAAAATGAAAAGCACATTCAAGAAGTTTTTTTTGTCGCTCATACTCTCCTCGTCTCTGGCTTCTCCGCTTCTTTTCGCTCAGAAACCGGATGCCCTCGCGCTCTACCGTGCCGGAAAGTACGCCGAGTCGGTGGCAATCTGCGAGCAGGAGCTTCTGCAGAATCCGAAGAACGTGAATTCATACGTCGTTCTCTGCTGGAGCCTAGTCGGAAAGAAGGACTACGCGAAGGCCGAGGCGAAGGCGATAGAGGGGCGCAACATCAGCTCCACGGACACGAGGCTCATAGAGATTCTTGCGGAGGCGAAGTACTATCAGGGGAAAAACAACGGCGCGCTTGAGTATTTCCAGCTCTACATCGCGAATGCTCCACAGGGCGCGAGCGACATCGGGTTCGCCTATTTCTACATGGGCGAAATCTACATCCGGCAGGCAAAGTACCAGCACGCCGACATGGCTTTCTCCGCCGCCGTCCACGAACAGCCGGCAAAATACGCTTCGTGGTGGACCAGGTGCGGCTACGCCCGCGAGATGGTCGGAAACTACGAGTCGGCGAAAGTCGCCTACGAGAAGGCTCTCTCCCTCGACCGCTCATTCGTCGATGCGGCCCGCGGAAAGGAGAGGGTGGAAGCCGCCATTGCCAAGAACCTTTGATAGACTATGCAGAGAAGCAAAATCCATTTCGAGACGCTCGGATGCAAACTCAACCAAGTAGAGAGCGAGGGCGCGGCTCGTGTTTTCACGGATTCGGGGTTTTCGGTCACGATGGATCCGATGACTGCGGCCGACCCCAGCGACGATTCTGTCGCCGCGTGCGTGGTGAATACCTGCACCGTGACCGCGAAGGCCGAACAGAAGGCGCGGAGGATAATCCGCCTTCTGCTTTCGAAATTTCCGTCGAGCGTCGTGATTGTCACCGGCTGCTACGCCCAGTTGAACCAGTCCGACCTCTTGGCGATGGATCCGAGGATAGCCGTGCTCGGGGGACAGAACAAAGGCTCGTTGGCCGATGTTCCGTCGCTGCTCAAGGCCAATTCCGAGAAGTCCGGGGTGGATTTGCAGTCGGTTCTGCAGTCGTTTTTCGATTCAAAGAGGGCTTCGTCCAAGATTGGCGAGATAACGGAGCCGTTCCGTCTTGCCACCGATACGTTCTTGAACCACTCCCGCTCTTCCCTAAAGATACAGGACGGATGCAACTGCGTGTGCACTTACTGCCGCATACGCCTCGCCCGCGGAAAGTCGGTGTCGCTGGACGCGGCCGAGGTTCTTTCGCGTGTCCGCTCTCTTGAGTCTGCCGGACAGAGGGAAGTCGTAATAACGACGGTGAACATCGCTCAGTACCGTGGAAAATGGAAGGACGAAAACGGAAACGAGGTCTTTGTCAATTTTGCGGGGCTTTTGGAGATTCTTCTGGAAAAAACGAAGTCGATAGGCATAAGGATATCGAGCCTCTACCCGGAAATCGTTGACGAGAAACTTGCCGGGCTTTTCGAGAATCCGCGTGTCAGGCCTCACTTCCACATCTCCGTGCAGTCGGGAAGCGACAGCGTGCTTTATAGGATGAAGAGGCCGTACAAGATAGAGAAGGTCTATAGGGCCTGCTCCCTTTTGAAGAAGGCCAAAGGAAATCCGTTCCTCGCGTGCGACATAATAGCCGGTTTTCCGGGGGAGACCGACGAGGATTTCGACTTGACGATGAAGATGCTCTCGGAGTGCGGCTTCACGTTCGTCCACGCTTTCCCGTTCAGCGCGAGGCCGGGCACCGAGGCTTTCAGCATGAGGCCGATGGTTCCGAACAATGTTACCGATACTAGGATAAAGCGGCTTGAGGAATTCAACAGGAAGTCGAAGACCGCGTACATAGAGTCGTTCGTCGGAAAGACGCTTCCAGCCGTTTGCGAGACTGTGCACAGACCTAATGTCGCCAGAGGGATAATGCTTTCTGGAAACGCAGGCGATGTCGTCGTCCATGCCGTCACCGAGAATTTCCTCCACTGCCAGCTCGTGTTCCCTGCTTTCTCCAAGGACATCCCGAAAGCGGGGAGCGAAGTCTTTGTCAGGATAGTCCGTCCATTGGCTGACTCGGAGAGGACCGGCGAGAGCGATACGCTCGCTGTCGTCGTTGCCGCTTCTCCTGAGTCTTGATGTATCTAAGTCGGAGTTTTGCATGGCAGGTTTCTGGGGGAAACTTTTCGAGAGCCTTTCCAAAAACACATTCGCAGGAAGGGTCGTAACTGGTTTGGGGGCGTTCGTCAGGGGGCGTTTCGCCTCTGTTCCGTATGTGCTTGGGTACATCGGGTGCACGTTCAAATCGACATTCGCGTTCATAAACAAGGAGAAGGCCGCAAGAAAAATCCTCATAATGCAGCTTCTCTTCACGTTCATAGAGGCTCTGCCAATCATAGCGTTCCTCTCTGCCGCTCTTGGGGCCGCGATTTTTCTTTTCGGGTACAACATCCTCCTTTCTCTCGGCCAAGCTTCGATGATATACCAAATTCTCGTCGTCGTCGTCGTCAGGGAACTTGGACCTGTCCTCGTGGCGTTCGTGGTGACGGCGCGCTCGTCCACCGCGATAGCGACGGAAATCGGCGGCATGGTAACGAGCCATCAGGTCGAAAGCTACATTTCAGTCGGTGTCGATCCTGTCGACTATCTTGTGGCTCCGCGCTTCCTCGGTGTCACGCTATCGGTCTTCTTCCTCTGCCTCTATTTCTCGCTTTGCGGAATAGTCGGCCCCTACGTTGCCGCGATGTTCGTCAACCCTTCGATAGCCGCCGGGTATTTCACCGAGCTTCTGAAGAATTTCTCGCTCATGATGATTTTCACCTCCATCGTGAAGAGCATCGTGTTCGGCATGATAATCTCGATAACGGCTACGTATTTCGGTTTCAACGTCGAGCGTTCGTCCACGGAGATTCCTGTCGCCGGAATACGCGCCGTCAGCAATTCGTTCGTCGGAATAATCATAGCCGACGTGGCCATAACGCTTGTTCCGTCGCTTCTTTGACTTTTGGAGGAGATTGTGGGTCTATTCAAACTCGACAACGTGGAATTCAACTCCCGTTCGCAGCGGATAATAAACGGCGTCAGCATGGAGATAGAGAAGGGGCAGATTGTCGGCCTTCTCGGAAAGTCAGGAAGCGGAAAGTCCACGCTCCTGAAAATCATTTCCGGGATTCTCGTTCCGTCTTCAGGACGCGTCTTCTTCGACGGCAAGGACGTGAAGCTCATGTCCAAGGAAGAGAACAAGAATTTCAGAAGGAGATGCTCTTTCGTTTTTCAGGATTCCGCGCTTTGGGAGAACCAGACCATAGAACAGAACTTGAACCTGCCGCTCCAGACTCAAAACCAGGACATGCCGATGGATGTGCGCATGGAGCGCATTCAGGCCATGTGCGCGCTTGTCGGATACAAGAGAAGCCTTGCCCTCCGTCCTGTCGACTTGTCCATGGGCGAGCAGAAACTTGTCGCGTTCGCGCGCGCGTTCATAAACAAGCCCGATGTCCTTTTCCTGGACGAGTGCACCGAATCCCTCGACTCGCAGAGTGCGGAAAGGATAATATCGCTTGTGGCCGATTTCGTCAGGGGCGGAAACACCGTCGCCTATGTGAGCCACAACAAAAATTTCGTCAGCACGATGATGTCCCTCGGCAGCTCTGGAAGGAGTGTAATCTATGATGTTGAGAATGGTTTTTTGAAAGGATCTGATAACTATGAAATTTAAGATAAAATACGCGGACCAGATTGTCGGTTTTTTCTCTCTTGTCGCAATAGCTTCGTTGATAGTTTTGATTTTCGCCATTGGAGCCAAGAAAAGCTGGTTCACGAAGAAGAACTATTATTTTACAGTGTTCGATTCAGGTTCAGGAATCTATGTGGGAATGGATTTGATGTACAAGGGATTCTCGATTGGAAAAGTCGAGTCCGTCGATTTGGTCGGGGAATTCGTCAAGGTCGACTACTACGTTCTTGAGGACTATTTCGATTACGTCAAGGAATATTCGATTGTGGAGCTGAGCGTAAGCCCGATCGGACTCGGTTCTTCGTTCACGCTTTTTCCGGGGACTGGTTCCACGACGATTCCGTCCGGCCGCGAGATTTTCAGGAAGGACAGTATGCCAGGCAAAAAGTACATCGCAGACGGGCTCGTCCGCATGAGCGACTCTTCCGATTCGATTTCAGTGCTTCTCGGAAAAGTCTCGACAATACTCGACGACGTTCACGAGCTTCTCGGAAACTTGAACAACGCACTTGAGGGAAGCGGAGAGTCTCCGTTCACAGAGATAATCTCCAACCTCAGCGATTTGACGGCCATGCTCTCCGACACTGAGGATGGAGCCGTTCCGAAACTCCTAGGAAAGGACATCGCGAAGAACCTCACTGAGACGCTCGCGACGCTGAACAACATGGTGAATTCTTCCGAGGGCGCCGTTCCGAAACTGCTTGGAAAGGAAATTTCCGACCAGATAAACGCGATTCTCGGAAACATAACTCCGATACTCTCCGACGTGAACGACATGACGGGAACGGCATCGCCTGAAATCAACGAGATGCTCGTTCAGGTCAATACTCTCCTTCTTCAGGTCGAGGATTTGATGACCGGACTGAACAACAATCCTCTCATACGCGGCGGAATCCCTGACCGCTCGAACGAGTCTTCCGCGACCGTCAATGTCAGGAGCACCGATTTTTGATAATTGGAAATTGAGAATTGAGAATTGAAAGCTGATTGATGGGGTGTTTTATGGAATTGAACGGGGAAGCGAAAAAGTTTTTCTTGGTTGTGGCGTTTTTCGCCGGTTGTTTCTTTTCATTTCTGGGAGTCTCCTGCTCCTCGCTGCCGGAGCGCGCGATGAAAGTGACGACGACAGCCAATTCAGCCGATGTGAGGTACGAGAACGCCAACAATGAGCTTGCTTCTGGGAAATATGATTTGGCCAAGCTCCATTTCTCTCAGGCGTACAATCTCGCGTATTCCGTCGACGACCCGGACCTGCTTTGCAGAATCGCCCTCTCTGGAATCTCCTACAAAATCATCACGGGGACGCTCGATGCCCAGAATCCGGGGGCGGACTCCTTCATCGATTCCCTTTCCGCAACGGAAATCCTCGCGGAGGCGCGGTATTTCGCCGAGCGGTCGGCGCGCAGTTCCGTGTTGTCCGCCGTCTGCTCAATCTGTGAGGTGAACATCGAGCTTTCCAAGGGAAACACGAATTTTCTGATTTACGAGAACCATCTAAGGAACGCGGAGAAGTCTTTGGCGAAGGAACCTTATTATCTCGCGCACGCGTACAGGTCGTTCGGCGATGTCTACATCCGTTCGAAGAAGTACGGCGAGGCCGTCGAATATTACGGAAAGGCCGCTTCCGTGCACACGAAGAACCGCTATCTTTTCGAAATAGGAACGGACTGGTACGGAATCGCGCGCGCGCAGTCGCTGGCCGGAAAAAAACAGGACGCAATCTCCGCAATGACGACCGCTCTGAAGTATGACCGCGACTCCGAGAATTCGTCAGCCATAGCGGCCGACTACTTCGCAATCGCAAAAATTCTCATGAAGGGCGAGACGAGCGTTGGGGACAGGAAGGACGCGAAGAAAAACGCGAGGTGGGCGGCTTCGATTTTCAAGTCGATTGGAATGAAGGAAAACGCCGCCGAGTGCGAGAATTTCGCCTCCGAAATCGAATGAACCGTTTAAGTATTTGAGGAATGAATATGAAAAAGAGTGTTTTTAAAATCGCGGCGGCCGCCGCTTTGTCTGTGGCTTTCTCGTCTGTGTTCTCTGCTTGTTCTTCGAGCAGTCTTTCGATTTCCGATTGCGGGCCTATAGCCGTCGTGTCCGTCATAGGAAACAAGTCCGTGCCGTGGTTCGATTCGGACGTAAACGAGGAGGAGGACGGAGATCCTAACGGAATCCTCTCCACGTCTGTGAACCGGTTGTTCTCGAAGGACAACATTGAGTTCACGTCATGCGAGAGCCGCATCGACTACGCCGACGAGGCAATCCGGGATGGCCTCGTCGATTTGGCTGGGGTCGAGGTCGTCGACAAGGAGACCGTGGTGAATTCTGAAGTATACGAGGACATAAGCAAAAGCTACTACAACGTGCTGTTCTCGACTGTGGAAGCCGACGGCTACAAGGATTTGACGACGCTAGGCTCCAAGAACGCGCGCATTTTGATGGACGCGGTTGGTGCGAAGAGTCTTCTACTGTTTGAATTCGATTTCAGAAAGGAGATTGTGAGCGGCTCCAAGTGGGACGGCGAAGTCGGCTCGTACATAAAGATGACTGTTAGGATGAAGGACGAGAGGGGCAGGGAGTCAATCTACAGAGTCTACGAAGTGCGCTCCGCCGACACCGTGCACATCGACTCCCTCAAGTACGACAAGTCCGCCCTCGTTGAGCTGATAAAGCCGACAATCGATTCCGCCGTTTCAAGGTTCATCGTCGACTACATCAACTAGACCTGTTCGTGCTTGTATGGTCGTTTGTTGTGGAGGAATGTGAACCTCGCGCCAAAGTACCTTCCAACGAACCTGCTCATGAACGCCGTGAATTTCCATTTGAAAGCCCAGAGGACGATTTTTTCGCCTTTCCGGGCTTTTTTTATGCAGTGCGACACGACTTTTTCAGGGCTTTTTCCGTGCAGCACCTCCTTCCTTGCTCCGTTCGAGGCGACGTTCGCGAAATTTGTGCTGACGGAGCCTGGACACAATGCCGTCACGCTTATTCCTTTGTCCTTCAACTCTGCCGCCAGCGCGACCGAAAAACTCAGGACGTATGATTTTGTCGCCGCATACACTGCGAAATTTCCGAGCGGAAGAAACGCCGCGAGAGACGATACGTTTATGATTGAGGAGCCTCTGTCCATTCGCGGAATGCAAAGACCGCAGATTCCCGTAAGCGAGGCGCAGTTCAGGTCCACCATGTCGATTTCCTTTTCGAGCGGTGTTTCCGCGAATTCTCCGTATGTTCCGAATCCTGCGTTGTTCACGAGCGTCTCGATTCCGTATTCGCCGTTCTCCTCCTCTGATTCGAGCGTTTCCTTGAACCGCACGACACCGTTTCGTCCCGATATGTCGAGCGGGATGTTTCTCAGCGTGGTTCCTTCCTTTTTCCCAAACTCGTCGATTATGCGCTTTATCGATTCGTCTGTTTTCTCTGAGTTCCTCGCTATGAGCCAGAATTCTTTCGTTCCCGATTGTTCCTGTCCGTAAAGCTGCCTTGCGAATTCGAATCCGATGCCTGAATTCGCTCCGGTTATGATTGTGATTTTTCTCATGGAAGAGAGTATACTTTCAAAACTATGATTTCAAAAAGACTTTTTGCATTTGCCTTTCCGTTTTTTCTTTGTCCGCTCTCTTTTTTTTCATGCAGGGAGAAGGCTCCCGAAGAGGAGACTGCCGAGCAGCAGAGGAGAATCGAAGAGGAGGATGCTCTCGCCAAGGCGCGGGCTTTGGAGGCCAAGAGAACCGCAGCGGTCTTGTCGTACATCGATTCCTTTTCCGACGAAGTGAAGGTTTCCCAGCTTTTCCTGGTCAACATCGAGGGAAACGGGTCTTATTCACCAGTCGAGAGCGCCGACGACGGAAAACCGCTTGTCCCCGGCGGATGCCTCCTCTTTTCCTACAACATCGCTTCCGAGCCTGAGAAGATTTTCGCCTTCACAAAATCCATCTCCGATTTCTACTTGAAGAATTCGAACATTCCCCCGTACATCGCCATAGACCAGGAGGGGGGCGACGTGAACAGACTCCGAGGCGTGACGAGCGTCCTGTGGTCTCAGAAGAAGGTCGGAGAGCGTTTTTCTGTCGAGAATGCGAAGAAACTTTACGCGGCCCAAGCGAAGCAGATGCGATTGCTTGGAATAGACATGAACTTGGCTCCCGTCGTGGAGGTCGAGGACGGTTCGAATGCTGAATTCCTTGGGACTCGGACGTTCGGTTCGCTTGAGAAGACTCTTTCCTACGGAGAGGCTGAAATCGCCGGTTTCGAGGAGAACGGTGTGGCGACAGTGTTGAAGCACTTTCCAGGAAATTCGAACGTCGATCCGCATTCCGGGCTTCCAGAACTGAAAATCGCCTCGGCTTCTTTCGATTCGTACATAAAGCCGTTCTCCTCCCTTCTCTCTGGAAGTTCGGCTTTGCTCATGAGCCATGCGATTGTGGAGTTCGACACGGAAACTTCCGAGTTGAAGAACGAGCGGATTCCGGCCTGCCTTTCGGAATTCTGGGTCTCTAAAATCGTACGCGGCAGACTTTCATTCGATGGACTGATTCTTTCCGATGACATCTTCATGGGCGCGCTCTCCAAAAACGGCTATCCGCCTGAAAAGGCCGTTGTGCAGGCTATCGAGTCCGGCATAAATGTCATAATGCTCTCGGAAAAGAAATTCGGCTCCGTAGCGAAAATCCTTCTTGACGAAAGTTCCCGAAACGAGTCCCTGAAAAGGAAAATCGACGACTCCGTGCGCCGTGTCGTCGAATACAAGATAAAAGCCGGCATCCTTTCGCTGGAGGAGTCGGAGGACGGAGAATTCAGGGTTGTTCCTGCCGCAAAGGCGGAATTCGAATCCGAGGCTTTCGCTTCCGCGAAAAAAGAGGGGATGAAACTCTACGAATAGGATTGAAGGAGGAAAGAACCGATATGAAGCAGAAGGACAAGGCTAGAAAACTCTTCGGAGCGGATGGATTCGACTCTTACTACAGGGAAATTTACGGGGGCAGGTGGGACTCTCTCAAGGCCTCCCTTTTGGACAAAGCCGATTCCAGAATGTACAAGGTCGGCGCTGCTGAACCGTATTTCCTGGATTCCGGCAGCATAAGGTGCGCGGTCTCCCTTCCTCTTTCCGGCGCGGAAAACATACTCGACATGTGCGCCGCTCCAGGGGGGAAAAGCATCGTCCTCGCGTCCTGCATGGAAAAAAGAGCAAGGCTCCTGTCGAACGAGCGTTCCCCCGAAAGGAAACTCCGCCTCGCGAAATCCTGCGACACGTGCCTTCCTCCTGAAATCCGGGGTAGGGTCGATGTCATCTGCAAGGACGGCGCGAAGATGTGCCTCTCAAAGGACAATGAGGAATTCTTCGACAGAATCCTCCTCGACGCTCCGTGTTCTTCCGAACGCCACGTCCTGTCCGATCCGAAATACTTGGACGAGTGGTCGCCGTCCCGAATAAAGACCCTCGCCGTCGCACAGTGGTCGCTTCTTTCTTCCGCGTACCGGATGCTGAAGAAGGGCGGCTATCTTCTCTATTCCACTTGCGCCTTGTCCAGGGACGAGAACGACGGTGTGGTTTCTCGGCTCCTTAAAAAATTCGACGGCGCGGTGGTGCTGGCTCCCGATGTTTCCTCCGACGTCTCTCCGTTCTGCTCTTCCGAATTGCCTGGCTACGAGAGCACCGAGTTTGGAGCGCATGTCCTTCCCGACTCGCAGAATGGGGCCGGCCCCCTGTACTTCTGCCTCATCTGGAAAAAATCTTAGAGCGCAGCCTTTTTAGCTCGGAGCGCATCTTCTTGCCCTTCAGTTTGCGTTCCTTGCTCGCCTTTGTCGGTTTTGTCTTCCTCCTCTTTTTTGGGATTTTTACCGCGTTGACGATTCTGCTTTCCATTCGTGCGAAGGCCGTTTTTCTGTTCAGCTCCTGCAGTCTTTCTTCGTCGACGTCGATGAAGAGACATCCCGTGTTGTTGAGTATCGGCGAGAGTTTTTCCCTCGCCCGTTCCATCTCCTCCGCCGTTAGCCCTGAAAGGCTTTCCAGCGGGACAGTCAGGCGCACTTTCGTGTTCACCTTGTTGACATTCTGTCCGCCTTTTCCTCCGCTTCTGGAGAAAGTCAGTTTTGCGTTCCTAAAAAGCGATTCGCGCAGTTCAGCCTTGTTCATTTTTGCCTCCATCAGAAACCCTAAAAACTCCATTGCATGATGTACAAAAAATAGACTATTTCAAACTTTTCATTTAAAATAGGGGATTATGACCTCTAGGGAAGAAAAACTACAGTCTATATTGGAAAGTGAACGCAGGATAAACGAGATAAAGGACACCGACGTTCTTCTGAAGCAGATTTTAACGGAAGCCAGGCGCATTGCCAATGCCGATGCTGGCTCGATATACGTTGTTGAGACGAAGGTGGCGCCTCTCGGAAGTTCTCGCGACGAGGAGAAGAAATCGGCCGCATTCATTCCGATTGAGAAGTCTCTGTACACTGAAAGCGTTGATTATAGACGGCAGTTCTTCAAGAACAAGCAGCTGCGGATAAAATATGCCCAAAACGACACTAAGAAGCAGGACGACTACAAGAATTTCGCCTTCAACATAGCCGAGACATCGATTTCCGGCTATTCGATTTTTTCCAACGAGCTTTTGAACATAGAAGATGCGTACAACATCGGTCCCGACAAGCCGTACCGCTTCGACGAGAACACCGACAAGCAGATGCAGTACACGACAAAGTCGATGCTTACGATTCCACTCGTGAGCAGCACGGAGAAGCCCCTTGGCGTTCTGCAGATAATAAACGCCCAGGACTCGAACAAGAACCCGATTCCGTTCGATGAGGACTCCGTTCTGTACATAAAGCACTTTGCGTACAGCGCGACTCAGGCGTTGGAACATTCCTTCCTCACGAACAGCATGATAATGCGCATGCAGCAGATGGCTGAATTCAGGGACCCGAAGGAAACTTTCCATCATGTCCAGCGCGTCTCCGAGTTCTCAGACATCATATATGTCCATTGGGCGAAAAAACACAATGTTCCCGAGGAAAAGCTCAAGCGTTTCCGCGACTGCCTGAGAATCGCATCAAAGTGCCACGATTTCGGCAAGGTTGGCGTCTCCGATGTTATATTGAAGAAGGCTGGTCCCGGTAGGTTCACCGACGAGGAGCGGAGCATAATGAAAGGGCACACCTGCATAGGCGCGAAGCTTTTCGCCGAGGCCGAGTCCGACTTTGACGAGATGGCGCGCGATGTCGCCCTCCGACACCACGAATGGTGGGACGGAAGCGACAGAGGGTATCCTGGAAAAATCGACTACATATCCTACGAAATCGGGCATCCGGTGGAAAAGTGCCCGCCTCTGAAAGGCGATGAGATTCCACTTTCGGCTCGCATAGTCGCCATCGCAGATGTGTTCGACGCTTTGAGCCACAGAAGATGCTACAAGGAAGCGTGGTCTGTCGACGATGCCTTCCTGGAAATCCAAAAGTCATCAGGCACGCAGTTCGATCCGGAACTTGTCATGTGCTTCCTCGCCGAGCGCGAGAGAATCGTTCTTGTGAACTTGAGGTACGAGGGGGACGAGGATTAGACCGTTTCCTTACATGGGATTGCCGGCGTTTTTCGAATAAATCTCCGCTACAATGTGTTTTTGGAGTTCCGACTTGAATTCCGTGATGAATTTTTTCAGTTCTTTCTGGCCGTATTGGTTTTTCTTGTTCCCTCCGAGCCCAATCGCCGACAGGTTCATGCTAAGGTTCCTTTCCGTTATCCTGTCGTCGATGTTGTCCTTCGTGAATTTCGTTCCTCTGTCGTTGAACACGGTCACTCCTTTCTCGACTAGCCTCTTCGCGAAAAGCAAGTCTCTGGTGACAACTATGTCGTTTTTTTCTGACTGTTCGAATATGATGTTGTCGGCCTCGTCCTTTTTTTGCTCACAGACAATCATCCTGACGTTGCTCGATTCGTCGAGTATCTTTCTGTTGGCCACCAATACTGCGACGAATCCGTTCTTCGCTGCCTCGCTGGCGAGAAAATCCCTCAGCTGCGACGGACACGAGTCCGCGTCTATCCATGTCTTGAAATTCAGCATAATTATTTTTGGTGTTGGAGCAGGGCGGTGTCGAGCCTTTCAATCATGATTTTCATGCGCTCTTCGATTTTTGACTCTATGGCAGCTTCTTCAGCCAACCGTTCCTCTTCCGCTTTCTTGCGTTTTTGCGTTTCCTGCTCTTCTATGTTCTTTTCTATCGCTCTTTTTGATTTTTCCTTGTAAAGTTCATCGCAGAGCATTATGCCGGCCATTATCGAAACCTGCTGCTGGGTCAATTTCCCATTCTTCGTAATCTGGTCGATTATCTGTGTGTAATATTTGAGAAGTTTCTTGAGGTATTCGTCATCCTCGTTCGCCTTTATCGAGAATGACGTTCCAAGCATATCTATTTGCAATGAACCCATTGTTTACTGTGTTTCTCGATTAGAATATGTCGAAAATAGGCTTCGGTTCTGATTGGTTCGTGTCGCTCTCCGCGCTTTTGTTGCTGCGGTCGTTGAGTATCTCTTCGATGTCCGCCTGCGGCCTTTTGAGCATACTTGCGATTTCTTCGACACGGAATCCCTTTTCCTTCAATTGGAAAATCATCGAAGTTTCCCTGTCATCCGTCATGCGCTGCTCTTCTGTGTGCGCCTGCCCTTCAATTGCTTCCCCGGCGCCTTCCTGCTCGGCTTCGTCGCTTTCCTCGTCGCCGATTTCAAAACCGCCGTCACTTGAATCAGCGGCATCACTGTAGTCTTCTGCTTGTGCTTCTTCCCGTTCGATGGCACCGTTTTCTGAATCGGAATCCTCTTCTTCGGCCATCTCGTTGGAAGCCTGTTCGTCATTGTTGTCTGTGTCTGCGATTGTGTCGCTTTCAGATATGTCGTCAGCGGCATATTCTTCGCCGGCGGATTCTTCTTTGTTGTCCGAAGACTCCGCCAACGCGCCGCTCTGAGCGTATTGCTCAGCTTGAGAACTTCCGTCGTTTATCTCAGGAATGTTCTCAAGCTGCTCAAGGGCTTTTTTGATTCTCAATTCGATCTTGCTCTGATCTGTCTGAAAAGCCGAAAGCTGCTCCGTCTTCGCAGAAAGTGCGTTTGTGAGCTCTGCGCATTTTCTACGCAAAGCATCATTCTCTGCTGTCAGCTGTCCTATTTTTGCGACAGCGCTCTCAATCTTTTGGTTCAAAATCTGAAGTTGATCGAATGAAATCATTTTTTTACCTTGGTTTTGTTTTTTTTATTTAAGCGTTGAGCGCTTTTTTTGCAGCCTCAACGACTGCCTTGAAAGCTGTTGGGTCTTCGATTGCGAGGTTAGAGAGTGCCTTGCGGTTCAAAGTGATTCCAGCCTTCGCGATGCCGTTGATGAAGCGAGAGTATGTGAGACCCTCGGAGCGGACAGCCGCGTTGATACGGGCAATCCACAACTGGCGGAAGTCGCCTTTCTTGTTGCGGCGATCCTCGTACGAGTGGGAAAGAGCCTTTACAACTGCGTCTTTCGCTGCTTTGTAGTTCGTTCCACGGCGTCCCACGAAGCCCTTCGCGAGCTTCAAAATCTTTGCGCGGCGGTTGTTTCTTTTTGTTCCGTCTATTGCTCTTGACATTTTATTCTCCTAAATATTCCAGTAAAAATCCGTTTTCAAAAACTAGGCATTTGCCGTATCATCAGCCGTATGGAAGCTGCTGTTTGCGGATTCTCGCTGCTGAATCTTCAGAAAGGATTCCTGCTCCGCGGAGGTGCATCTTCCTTTTTGGCGACTTCTTTGTCAAAATATGGCGAAGGTTCATCTTCTTGTACTTTACCTTGCCAGTGCCTGTGAGTGAAAAGCGCTTTGCAGACGCTTTCTTTGTCTTCATCTTGTTCTTAGACATTTTCCTTTTCCCCGAACCGGTGCGACCGTATCGCCTGGTTCTTTTTGATTATTTGGCCTTCGCGTTGATTGTCATGGACATGAATCTGCCTTCCATTGCGGCCGGCTTCTCCACTACATAACTTCCTTCGTTAAGCCTTTTCAATACTTCGTTCAGTACGTCGTGGCCGAGTTCGGTGTGCGCTAGCTCTCGTCCGCGGAAGCGGATTGTAACTTTCACCTTGTCGCCCTCGTCCAGGAATTCCTGAACGTGCTTTGCTTTTGTGTCAAGGTCACCAGGGCCGATTTTCGGCTGCATCCTGATTTCCTTGATTTTCAAAGCTTTCTGGTTCTTGCGGGAGTCACGGAGCTTTTTCTCCTGCTCGAACCTGTATTTTCCGTAATTCAGTATTTTACAAACTGGTGGGTTTGCATTCGGAGAGACCTCCACAAGGTCAAGCTCTCTTTCTTTCGCAAGCCTGAGTGCTTCGCTCGTGGACATTATACCGTTCTGTCCGCCTTCGTCGTCTATAAGTCTGATCTCTCTTACTCGAATCTGTTCGTTGATTCGTAATCCTTTTGGATCTGCCAATTTTCCCCCTGATGCCAAAATCGATGGCATACTTGTAAAATGATTTTACAAGTATATCAAATTTCAATTTCTGATGTCTATCTTTCTATTCAACTTTCATCTTTCCTTTATTTCGTTTATTCTGAAAAAAGATATCTACGCGGTGGAAATCTCTCTAAAAAATCCAAAAATGAAGGTGGAAAAATGAAAATCAACGGTTCTCAAATAGTAATCGAGTGCTTGGTGGAGCAGGGGGTGGACACTGTTTTCGGCTATCCTGGCGGAAACATTCTCAACATCTACGATGCCCTCTACAAAAATTCGGACAGGATAACGCACATTCTAACCGCCCATGAGCAGGCCGCGGCACACGCCGCCGACGGATACGCGCGCTCCACCGGAAAGGTGGGCGTGTGCATGGCGACTTCTGGTCCTGGAGCCACGAACCTCGTAACGGGAATAGCGACCGCCTATATGGATTCTTCTCCAATCGTCGCGATAACCTGCAACGTCGGGACTCCGCTTTTGGGAAAGGACACGTTCCAGGAAATCGACATAACGGGAGTGACTCTCCCGATAACGAAGCACAATTTCATGGTGAAGAAGGTCGAGGATTTGGCGGACACGATTCGCCAGGCCTTCGTCATAGCCCGTTCCGGTCGTCCAGGTCCTGTCCTCGTCGACATACCTAAGGATGTTACGGCAAAAGTGTGCGAGTTCACTCCGTTCAAGGATGCCGCAGCCGTGACGGACAGCCTTTTGAAAGAGCATGAGAACATAAGGAGGGTGATGAGCGTGGCCTCTCCGTCCGACGAGGAAATCAGGAAGGCTGCCGAGATAATCAACAAGTCGGAGCGGCCGATAATCTATGCCGGCGGTGGCGTGAAGATTTCTGGAGCCGAATCTGTCCTCCTCGAATTCGCCGAGAAAGCGAACATTCCTGTGGCCGAGTCCATGATGGGACGCGATGTCTTCCCCGCTGGAAATCCCCTCTGCACGTGGATGGTCGGAATGCACGGAACCAAGGCTTCGAATTTCGGCATCGTCAATTCCGACTTGGTCCTTGCCCTCGGTGCTCGCTTCTCCGACCGCGTGATTGGCGACCCTAGAAAATTCGCGGCGAACGCGACTGTCTTCCATATTGATATAGATCCTGCCGAAATCAACAAGAACATTCCTGCCGACGATTGCCTCGTCGGGGACATAAAGTCTATTTTGACGCGTCTTCTTCCTCTTATTGAGAAAAAAGACCACAAAGAATGGCTTTCGCGGATTGATGGATGGAAGAAGGAAGTCCCTTCTGTCTATTCCCGCGTGCCTACGAATTCGATAAATCCAAAATTCTTGCTTGAGACTGTGCACAAGTACGCTGGCGACGACGCCTTTGTCACGACGGAGGTCGGCCAGCACCAGCTTTGGACGGCGCAGTTCTATCCGTTCGCCAAGCCTAGGCGTTTCGTCACTTCCGGCGGACTTGGCACTATGGGGTTCGGCACTGGAGCCGCGATGGGAATCCAGATCGGAAACCCGAAAGCCCGCGTCGTCCATATTGCCGGCGACGGCTCTTTCAGGATGAACTGCAACGAGCTTTCGACGATTGCCCGCTACGGCCTCCCGCTCGTGATTGTCCTCGTCAACAACGGAACTCTCGGAAACGTCCGCGTCTGGCAGAAGCTTTTCTATGAGAGCCGCTTCAGCCACACGACCTTGGATTTCGGACCCGATTGGGGGAAACTCGCCGACGCTTACGGTGTCGGATACTACAAGGCTGACAACCACGAGGAATTCGACAGGGCGTTCAAGGCCGCTTTCGAGTCTGGGAAACCATGCATCGTGGACGCAAAGGTCGACATAGACGAGATGATTCTTCCTATGGCGATTCCTGGAAAACCTCTTGAGGACATGTTCCTCGAATACAACGCCAACTAGGAATGACCGGCCTGTTGTGGCCGATAAAAAAACGCCCGGCAGGTCGTGGAGCGTGAAGTGCACTCCGCTTCGGTTGTCCTGCCGGGCGTTTTTTTCATGCCTGCTGCTTTCTATCAGTCGTCCAAGTGTCCTGCCGAGCCGAGAACCTCGATGTTCTTTCTAGCGTACATCTTCTGAAGCTCGTCGCGGGCCGGTCCGAGGTACTTTCTCGGGTCGAATTCCTCAGGATGCTCTGCGAGAACTCTCCTGACCTTCGCCGTCATCGCGAGCCTGCCGTCGGAGTCGATGTTGATTTTGCAGACAGCGGATTTTGCCGCCTTCCTGAGCTGCTCCTCTGGAATTCCCACCGAATCAGGAATCTTTCCTCCGAACTGCTCGATTTCGCGGACGTACTCGATTGGAACTGAAGATGAGCCGTGGAGCACGATTGGGAAGCCCGGAAGTTTCTTTTCAATCTCGGCGAGCACGTCGAATGCCAACGGCGGCGGGATGAGGATACCATCGGCGTTCCTTGTGCACTGCTCCGGTGTGAATTTGCAGCGTCCGTGCGATGTTCCGATTGAGATGGCGAGAGAGTCGACGCCTGTCTTCGACACGAAGTCCTGGACTTCCTCCGGTTTCGTGTAGTGGCTTTCCTCCGCCGACACGTCGTCCTCGACTCCTCCGAGAACGCCTAGCTCGCCTTCCACCGTCACGTCGAACTGGTGGGCATAGTCCACGACTTTCTTTGTCAAGGCGACGTTCTCGTCGTAAGGAAGGGCAGAGCCGTCTATCATGACTGATGAGAATCCGTTGTCGATGCAGTCCTTCGCGACTTCGAAGGATGGACCGTGGTCGAGGTGGAGTACAATCTGCGGCTTTGGGCATCCCAACTCTTTCGCGTATTCCACGGCACCCTGCGCCATGTATCTGAGAAGCGTTCCGTTTGCGTATTGGCGCGCTCCTTTCGAGACTTGGAGAATCACCGGCGATTTCGTTTCGACCGCGGCTTTGATTATCGCCTGCATCTGTTCCATATTATTGAAGTTGTATGCCGGTATCGCGTATCCGCCTTTGATGGCTTTCGCGAACATTTCGCGTGTGTTGACCAGACCGAGTTCTTTGTAACTGACCATGTTTTTGCTCCTGAAAATAAAATTTCTTTTGATTTATGATGAAAATTCTAAGTCCATTTTTTTGATAAATCAAGAAAATAAATTGTAATTTTGTCCAAGAATGAATGTTTAAGATTCCCTAAAAAACAAATATTTGTTTGACAAACAGAAACGCTAGAAATATAATTGCTCTTAAAGTGCAATCTTAATACAAGGTGGGATTGTACAAATAATATGAAGGAGTTTTGAATGAAAAAGGGCGCAGTGGTCTTTACTAGTCTTGCTCTTCTGGCTGCTTTCTGCCTTCCAGCAGTTGCACAGCCTAGCAATAGAGCTGTAGAGACAATCGTTGTCGATAACTTCGACGACACAGGTAGTAATGAGTGGACTTGGAACGTAACAGCAAGCCGCTTCATTGATTCGGAGAAAGGTTTTCCGAAGCAGAGTTTTTTTGAGGGACAGCCAAATTCTCTCAAATATTTGAACACAAACAGCGAGTCTTCTCCAAAGGTTCTCGGTGTAAAAACTTCATATCTCCGCAAGGGAGAGAACTGGTTTGAGATCTATCCGGAGAAAGACGGAAAAGCTTACGAGATTCCATTGATTGGAACAGTCTCTCAGATCGATTTCTGGGTCTGGGGTGCAAATTACCTTTACTTCATCGATCTTCTCGTTCGCGATGCTGATGGTCGTGTCTATACATTGCCAGCTGGTCAGTTGACTTTTGAAGGTTGGAGAAACGTCATCGTTCCAATCCCGACATACATCAGACAGCGTTCAAGGCTTCGCAGCGGTCCTAAGACTCTCATGTTTGTTGGTTTCAGAGTCAGAACTGATCCAAACGAGTATGTTGATGACTTCAATATATTCCTTGATCAGCTCAAGTACACAACAAATACTTTGAGCAACATTTACGATGGATATGAGCTTACAGATATCGATTTCGGTGACTCAAGCTCTTCTTCATCATCTGGATCATCATCGTCATCATCAACAGGAGATGCAAAATAATGAAAAAGATACTTACTGCTGTATTGACATTGACAGCTACTGCTGGATTGATGTTTGCTCAGGAAAGCCTTGCAAACCCTGATCCAACTGTAATCGGAAATGATTCTGCAAGACAGGCTTTGAAAGAAGTTTCTGTTGACAAGTTCGAGTTGGAAGGAAGCTGGAACGCTTCCATCTCTCCTGACAATGGTGTTATCGGCGCTCGTCTTTTCGACGGATCTCCAGCTGCCAAAGAACCAATTCAAGGTGAAGAGGATATTCCTGATACAAAAGTTCTCGGTGTGAAGGTTGAGTTCTTCCACCGCGGTGTCAACTCTTTCTACATCCGCTCTACACGCCCGATTCCGATCGAGGGTGTCACAAAGACTATTTCTTTGTGGGTCGCTGGACGCAACATGGACCACTCTTTGTCGGTTCTCGTTCAGGACTACTACGGAAACAACTTCGAACTTTACGTTGGATCTCTCGGATTCAGCGGCTGGAAGAAGATGCAGGTTGCCGTTCCTCCTACTCCGGATGGAGAGCATGGAATCATCCAGCAGAGTGCGTATGATGGAATCCGCCCAGGACTCCGCATCGTAGGATTCAGGGTTGACTGCAATCCAATGCTCGCTCGCGGTACATACTATGTATACCTCGACGATCTTCGCGCTGTCACAGATCTTTACGATGTAGAGAACCGCGACGAAGACGACATGAACGACGATTGGTAGTCGTGATTGGTCTTTGAAAGACCATTGAGTGGTTTTAAGGTTCTCTTGGACCGCTCGAAGAAAAGGCTGGATCTTTTGGTTCCGGCCTTTTTTTTTGCCTTTTTCTCCGTTTGTCGATAAAATGGGATTCATGAATTTGAATTCTTTGCTTTTAAATGCCTATAAAAAAAGTTCTAAGACAAAATCGAATGATGATTCTGCGGAGTCTGACAATGATGTTTTTGTGAAAATCGGAAAAAAAGATTCTTCTGCTGCGGCTCCCAAAAAATCAAGTCCGAACAAGTCGTATGTGGTCGGGGAGGGGTCGTCGCCTGTTGCGAGGGCTTTGACGTCTGGCGGCTTGTTGAAAATACCGGCGTTGCCGCGGGAAAAGGACGGACGGGAGAATGTGTATCGTCGCGTCGCGAAATTCCTGCTTTTGATTGGCGTCGACGAGGCTGCGAAGATACTTCCCCATTTGACGGAAGAACAGACTGAAAAAATAATTCCAGAAATTGCTTCGATTCAGAGGGTAGATCCCGACGAGGCTGAGGAAATCCTTGCGGAATTCAAGTCTCTTCTTGGAAAGGCAAGGGAAGGGGGCGGAGTCAGCACCGCAAAGGAAATGCTCACCAAGGCGTTCGGAGCCGAGGTCGCAGACAAGTATCTAGCCTCGGCGACGGAGGCGCTGCCTGTCGAGAAGCCGTTCGAGTATCTAATGGAAGCTGACAGCGAAAAAGTCTCGTTGTTGCTCAAGGACGAGTCCAATGCTGTAAGAACCCTTATTCTTTCATATCTGAAGCCGAAAGTCGCTGCGGAAGTCATAAAAGGACTGTCAGAAAACGACAAAAAGGAAGTCGTCCTTCGTTTGGCGAAACTGCAGAAAGTGAATCCTGCGGTCATAAAGGCTGTCGACAAGGCCATGCATGAGAAAGTCGAGAAGCTTTCGATTCAAAAATCAGACAGCATAGACGGCCGCTCCGCTTTGGCGCAGATATTGAGAAGAATGGACCCAAATTCGGAGATGGAAATTTTGGGGGCGCTTTCTGAGCAAGACCAGGAGCTTGGAGCCGACTTGAAGAAGCGACTCTTCACTCTTGAGGACATCATTGCTTCGGATGACCTTTACATTCAGAATTATCTGCGTTCAATGGACGACAACGACATAGCGTTGCTGATTTCGAACAAGAAAGAGGATTTCCGGGAGAAGATTCTTGGCAATGTATCCCAGACAAGGAGAAAGACGATATTGGAAGTCGAGCAGATAAGCAAGCCGATGAGGAGAAGCGAGGTGGAGAGCATAACATCCGATTTCATAGCGCAAATGCGCGAGGCGTTCGATGAAGGAAAGTTGTATGTGAACGGGCGCGATGGAGAGTTCTATGTTTGAAGTTGGTGATTCATACAAAAAATTCGTGGTGGCCGACGTTTTCGACGTGCCGGATTTCCATTCGAAAGCTGTCCACTTGGTGCACAGGCGGACTGGGCTTGAGGTGGTGCATTTCCAGAACGACGACAGCGAGAATCTTTTTTCGTTTTCGTTCAGGACTCCGAACAGGAAGGCGAATGGGGCTGCCCACATTTTGGAGCATTCCGTTCTCTGCGGTTCCGAAAAATTTCCGTTGAAGGATCCGTTCGTCGCGTTGTCGAACCAGAGCGTCAAAACGTACTTGAACGCAATGACGTTCCCGGACAGGACAGTTTTTCCTGCAAGCTCGATAATGAAGGCCGACTATTTCAACTTGCTCAACGTCTATGGCGATGCCGTCTTTTTTCCAAGACTCGACCGTGAGATTTTCATGCAGGAGGCGCACCGCCTTGAGGTCGACTCGGACGGGAATCCTTCGATACAGGGTGTCGTGTACAACGAAATGAAGGGCGACTACTCCTCGTTCGATTCCATTGTCTCGAACGTATGCAACGAAAGCGTGTTCGGCGGTTCAGTCTACGCGAAGGATTCGGGGGGAGACCCTCTTGAGATTCCGTCAATAACATACGAGGAATTCAAGGAATTCCACAAGAAGTGGTACAGGCCCGACAACTGCCTCGTATTCTTCTATGGAAATATCCCGACTGAGGAGCAGCTTGATTTCCTACAGGCGAATTTTTTGGATCGGCTTGAGAGAAAATTCACAGAAATTGATTACTCGGGCCTGTCCATGCAGGAGATGCGGAATGTCAAGAAAGCGCGCGTAAGTGATTTCCTGAAATTCGTCTCTTCACCATCGCTCTCTTCCCCTGCAAAAATTTTCGCGGAAGGTCCAGGGGGCGACGAGAGCGGAAATTCCGTCGTCGTGAACTGGGTTCTCGGAACTTGCGACACTGCCGATGTCCAGTCCGAAAAGGCTGTGATGTGCGGAATTCTCTTGAACCATGGCGGCTCTCCGTTGTACAAGGCACTCGTTGACTCTGGTCTTGGTGAGGATTTGTCCCCACAAGTCGGTTTCTCAAGCTATCTTTACAATTCTGTTTTTTCAGTTGGACTGAGGGGCGTAAAGAAGGGCGATGAGAATAAAGTTGAAAAGGTCATATTCGACACTCTCGAAAAAATTGTCGAAGACGGGATTTCCGAAAAGGACATCGAGTCGACTTTGATGAGCATGGAGTTCGCTCAGCGTGAGATAAAGAGGCTCAGTGGTCCGTACTCAAAGACTCTCATGGCGAAGATTGTCTACGGTTGGCTGTATGGATTCGACATGTCCAGGCAGATTCGTCAGAGGGACACTCTCGACAAGATAAAGTCCAAGATAAAAAACGACCCGCGCTTTTTTGAGAACAAGATGAAGAGTCTTTTGCTCGACAACTTGAACCGCTCGCTGGTCGTCGTCACTCCGTCCGAGAACTACACTAAATCGCGTGCCGAATCCGAAAAGGCGATTGCGCGCGAACTTCTCTCCAAGACTTCTGTCGAAAAAGTCCGTTCGGATTTGGATAGGCTCCATGAATTCCAGAAAAGCGTTGACGACGTTTCCTGCATTCCCCATCTCGACCCGAAAGATTTCATCGTCGACGGAAAACCGATGATGAACGTGGTCAGCACGTTTGTCGAGTGGATTGACGGAGTCGATTCCTTGGAGACTGGGCGGAAGATACCTCTTTTCACAAACGAGGAGAACACCAACGGCATCGTATACATGAGCGTGGCGTTCCCCGTCGACTCGCTTGACGCTGACGACTATCCCTATGTTCCCGCATTGACCGACGCCCTTGACGATTCCGGCTGGGTCAGGAGAAGCGACGGAAAATTCCTTGACTGGGCCGAGTCCTCCGCTGTCTGTGCGCTCCATACCGGCGGACTCACGTGCTCCACCCTTTGTTCCGACAAGTTTGGAACAGCCGCTTCCATGGAGAAGTTCAGAGATTGCAACTGGGTCGGCAGAAAGTGGGTCGTTTACAAGGTCGCGATGCTTGAGGAGGAGACTGAGACCTCGCTTGAGATTCTCGCAGACTGCATGACGGGCGCGGATTTCCGTGACGAAAAACGCCTTTCCGACATTTTCGTGGAGGACAAGAACGATTTCGAGTCTTCTATTGTGCCGGACGGGCATCTGTATGTTGACAGCCGCGTGAAACTTGGCTTCTCAACTTCCTTTTCTGTGAACGAATTGTGGTCGGGGGTAAGCCAACTTTATGTCCTCAAGCGCATTGTCGATTGCGACAAGACGGAACTTGCGGAAAGGTTCAGGCGGATGTCCGCACGGCTCAGGGACGGCGGCGCGTTCATCCATGTGACTGCGGAATCGGGGGAATTGGCGCGCGTGAAGTCCCTTCTTCCCTCATTCGTCTCCAATGTCGGTTTGAAATCACTCTCCGACTGCGCAAAAGTAGACGAGGAAAGGCTCTTTGCTCTTGCCTCGCTTCCTGAGAGGTTCGGAGAGGAAAATTCTTCCGACAGTGGCGATTGCCGTGATTGCGATGTCGACGAGGAGATTCTCGTTTTGAATTCACAGGTCGGGTTCGCCGGAGAGTGCTTCGAGTCAAGCCCGTATGGCACTGAAGACGAGGCCGTGGAGGATGTCTGTTCCCATTGGCTTTCGAACAACCTTTTGTGGGAGCGCATTCGCACGATAGGCGGTGCGTATGGGGCTTTCTGCATGACGAATCCGACTCCCGGTGTCATGTCTTTCTCGACATACCGCGATCCAAAGCCGTTCTCTTCCTGTGACGTCTTCGAAAAATGTCTCAAGGAAGCTGCCGGAATGGAATTCGGAATGGACGACGTGGAAAAGGCGATTGTCGGAGACTACAGTCAGTGGCTCCAGCCCCAAAGCCCACGCGGAAGGGGTGTCACCGGGCTGTTGCGCACTTTGTCTGGAACATGCGACAGCGACCGCGAGCGGAAACTCAGGTGGCTTTTGGCGGCTACTCCCGAAAAAGTACGCGGAGCGTTCAAGACCCTTGAGGAAAAGGCCGCTGGTTCGGGAAAAAAGCGCAAGGTCATAATGTGCTCCAGAGAGGAAGCCGATAGAATTGAACGAAAACGGAATAGAAAAATAATCTATTTGCCAATATAATTTTAAAACGGATTTAAATAGCAGAGATCAAGGAGAAAGTGAATATGGATTCTACAAAGAAAGAGCCGACAGCCGCTCAGTTCGCGAAATGCGTGAAGATGATTCGCCAGCTTGTTTCCGACATTCAGGGGGCGCCGTATCCCGGAGAGCAGGTGGAGTCGGAACTGTACAAGATATGGTACGAGCACGTCCAGAAAGCCGCTGTGGAATGCTTCGAGTTCCTGGATGAGAATTTTCCGCTTCAGAAGACTGACTTCAGGGGTGTCGAGAAGCTCATCGATTCCGGGAAGTGATATTCCATCGTCTTTTCTAGCGTTGCGCCGAATAAGGTGTTTTAAAATGTGAAGTTGCCGTTTTTTACTGCCGAAAATTCCTATAGTCGAATATTTAAATATTTGAAGTTGAAGGATTGGTGGGAAAAATGGCGGCTAAAAAAATCAACAATTTTGAACAGTATCTTTTGAGGGGAAAGCTTCGGAGCGAGGGGTTCGAACGGTGGCGTTATTCTTTTTGCGCCAGCAGCAAATCGACCGGCGACGAGAGACGCTTTTTCATCGAGATGTATCTGGTTAATCCTGCTGTCTCACCGAATGTCGTCGTGATAGCCCAGAAAACGAGGCTGTCCACAGGAATTTCCGACGCTTCCGTGCAACAGGCTTTGACAGGCGGAATGTCGGGATACGACAGCAGATTCTCCGGTCAGGAAATCGTCGTGAAGCCGTCGTACCTTCTGGTGAAGGCTGGAGTGTACGGAGACAACGGCAAGCAAATGAACAAGTTCATCTCTTCCGCGAAATTCAACTATTCAAAATCGACAGCGACGATAAAGACGGACGACTGCCTCTTTTCGGCCGACACTCTGATAGGAACGGTCGAGGTGACCGACGGGGATTTGCGAGTCCGTCCTGAGATGCTGTGCAACGCAGGCTTCATGACATGGGAGTTGAAATACGAGAACACCGTGGAGGGAAAGACTCTCTATGGAAATTCGTCGAATTCCTGGGTTCCTCTCGGATGCAAGTCGAAATTCATAGGTTCTCTGACGTTCGACGGGGAAGAGTATGCCGTCACACCGGATAAGTCTTTCGGCTATGTGGACAAAAGCTGGGGTGAGAGCCTATCAAATCCATACTACCACATTTCCACGTCTCGGCTCACGAGCATGATAACGGGAAAGAGCCTGTCTTCCTCCTACGTTTCGATAGAGGGGGAGTTCGGCAAGAAAAAGGAGCTCAACGGCCTCATCGAAATAGAGGGGCGGACATTCAGGATTGGAGGCTTCCTCAACGGGATTGGAATGGTTGAGACCCACTATTGCACGCAGGTTCCTTCGAACGAGGACGGGGAGAAACTCCACTGGTCCGTAAGCCTTGAGAAGGGCGAATACGTCGTTGATTTGGATGTCTTCTGCAGGGCTTCCGAGATGTTCGTGAGGGACTACGAGGTTCCGCAGGGGAAACGCACGTTGATGAAGGTCCTCGGAGGCGGAACCGGAACCGGAGAGGTCAGGATATTCAAGAAGGTCGGAAAGAATCTGGAGCTTCTTGAGCACGCGAATATTTACGATACCATCTGCGAATTCGGAGAACTTGATTCTGTCGGTTCTTGACGGATGTCCACACGCCGTGGAAGCGGAGACGCTTTCGTGGCGTTTTTTTTGCCCAATCTGAAATTTGCCGTTTTTTTTGTTCGTGATTATTTTGTCACTGAAAAATGAGAATTTGGAGGTGAATCATGAATTACGAACAGTTTACACTCAAGCTTCAGGACGCTTTGCAGAACTCTTCGGCGATAGCCCAGCAAAACGACCACGGTGAGATAGGTCTTGAGCATCTCCTCGTGTCGTTCATCGAGCAGGAAGGCGGAATGGCGAAGCCTCTCCTCGAAAGAATCGGAGTCGACGTTGCTTCTCTGCTTGCACAGGTCAAGAATCTCCTCGACGGCTACCCGAAAGTGACGGGGAACATCCAGATGCAGCTGAACCAGGAGGCGCAGAAGGCGCTCGCGAAAGCCGAGAAGTGCATGGGGGAGTTGAAGGATTCGTACCTGTCGGTCGAGCATGTGCTCATGGCAATGGCGGAGTCGGATTCAAAAGTCGGGGACATCCTGAGGAAGGCAGGTGTCGACAAAAAGGCTCTTCTGGAGGCCTTGAAGTCCGTGCGCGGAAACAACCGCGTGGACACCAACGATCCTGAAAGCAAAATGCAGTCTTTGGAAAAATTCTGCACGGATTTGACGGCGCGCGCCCGCCAGGACAAAATCGACCCTGTGATTGGGCGCGACGAGGAAATTAGGCGCGTGATGCAGGTGCTCGTCAGGAGAACAAAGAACAATCCCGTCTTGATTGGAGAGCCTGGCGTCGGAAAGACTGCCATTGTCGAGGGACTGGCCAGAAGGATAGCTTCTGGTGATGTTCCTGATTCTCTGAAGAACAAGCGTCTTCTCTCCCTTGACATGGGAAGCCTTGTCGCGGGCGCGAAATTCCGTGGCGAATTCGAGGAGCGGTTGAAGGCTGTGATAACCGAAGTCTCAAAGTCCGACGGCCAGATAATCCTCTTCATCGACGAGCTGCACACGATTGTCGGAGCCGGCGCATCCGAAGGCTCCATGGACGCTTCGAATCTGTTGAAGCCGGCGCTTTCCCGCGGAGAACTGCACGTCATAGGCGCGACGACGCTCAACGAGTACAGAAAGTATATCGAGAAGGATTCCGCGCTGGAAAGAAGGTTCCAGCAGGTGTTCTGCGCGGAGCCTACCGTGGAGGACGCAATCGCGATACTGCGTGGACTTCGCGAGAAGTACGAAATACACCACGGCGTTAAGATAAACGACGAGGCCCTCGTCGCGGCCGCGACTCTCTCGAACCGCTACATAACGAACAGGTTCCTCCCGGACAAGGCGATTGATTTGGTGGACGAGGCCGCCTCAAGGCTCAAGATGGAGATAGAGAGCGAACCGGTGGAGCTTGACAAGCTCGACAGAAAGATACTCCAGCTCCAGATAGAGAGGCAGTCGCTTTCGAAGGAGGACGACCAGGCTTCCATTGAACGCTTGACGAAGCTTGAGAAGGAACTTTCGGACTTGACGGCGCAGCGCGACACCATGCGCATGAAATGGCAGAACGAGAAGGACGAAATCGACAAGTCTAGGACGCTCAAGGAGAAAATCGAGTCGGCGAGATTCGAGGAGGAGAAGTTCACGAGGGAGGGAAACCTTGAGAAGGCCGCCGAGTACAAGTATTCGATAATCCCGGAACTTGAGAAGCAGCTTTCCGAGAGCCAGAAGAAGGACGAGGAGCGTAAGTCTTCCGGTGACGGAGAGACCGAGTCCCTTCTCAGGCAGGAGGTGACGGAGGAGGACATAGCGCGCGTCGTTTCCGCGTGGACTGGAATCCCAATCGCCAAGATGATGACGAGCGAGAAGCAGAAGTACGTCAGGCTCGAAAGCGTGCTCCACGAGCGTGTCGTCGGACAGGACGAGGCCGTGTCGGTCGTTTCGGACGCAATCAGGCGAAACAAGTCCGGTCTGAACGATCCGAACAGGCCTCTCGGCTCGTTCCTCTTTGTGGGGCCGACCGGTGTAGGAAAGACAGAACTTGCGAAGACTCTCGCGGATTTCCTCTTCAACGACGAGAAGTCGCTCACAAGAATCGACATGTCCGAGTACATGGAGAAATTCTCAGTCAGCAGGCTCATCGGCGCGCCTCCGGGATATGTGGGATACGACGAGGGTGGTCAGCTCACCGAGGCTGTCAGAAGGCGGCCGTACAGCGTCATATTGTTCGACGAGGTGGAGAAGGCGCACCCGGACGTGTTCAATGTGCTTCTGCAGGTGCTCGACGACGGAAGGTTGACTGACGGTCAGGGAAGGGTGGTCGACTTCAAGAACAGCATAATCATAATGACCAGCAACCTCGGAAGCGACATAATCCTCGACTACGAGAACGCCCCTCACATTGCCGGCAAGGACGAGCGGACGATGAAGGGCGAGTTGAGGGGGAAAATCGACGAGCTTCTGAAACGTACTTTCAAGCCGGAATTCCTCAACAGAATCGACGAGATTGTCATGTTCGACAAACTCGGAAGGGATTGCATATCCGGAATCGTGAGAAACCAGCTCAAGAGGGTGCAGTCGCGGCTTTCGGACAGGAGGATAAAACTCGACATAGACGATTCCGCCGTGGAATTCCTGAGCGAGAAGGGGTACGATCCCGCGTTCGGAGCGCGTCCTGTCAAGAGGGCAATCCAGACGTATCTTGAGAACACGCTCGCCAAGGAGATTCTCTCTGGAAAATTCGGCGAGGACTCTTCGATAAAAGTCTCGGCTGGTGAAGACTCTCTGAAATTCGAGTAGAATGTGAGGCATGAGACTCACACTCCTTCAATTGAAAAATCTTTCCGACAACGACGCGAACATCGAACGCGCTGTCGGAAAGATAGATTCCGTCGCGGAAAGGTCGGATGTCGTTGTGCTGCCGGAAATGTTTTCGTGCCCGTACAGGAATTCGGCCTTTCCTCTTTTCGCGCAGTGCGACGGCGGCACGAACTGGAAAGCCCTTTCAGAGTGCGCGAGGAGAAACGGCATCTACATCGTCGCAGGTTCCATGCCGGAACTTGAGGTGACGCGGGACTGCTGCGAGCATGTGGAGCGCGTCTACAACACGAGCTACGTGTTCGGCAGGGACGGCTCGGAGATAGCGAAGCACAGGAAAGTCCATCTTTTCGACTGCGACTACAAGGGCGGTGTCAGCTTCCACGAAAGCGACACATTGAGCGCGGGCGACAGCGTTACTGTCTTCGATACGGAATTCGGGAGAATCGGGGTGATGATTTGCTTCGACATAAGGTTCCCGGAATTTTCGCGCATGTACGTTGAGGCGGGCGCGTCTCTCGTCGTTTGTCCCGCAGCCTTCAACATGACGAGCGGGCCGAAGTATTGGGACTTGATGTTCAGGACACGCGCAGTGGACAACCAGATTTTTTTCGCCGGCTGCTCTCCGAGTTTCGATGAAGAGTCGTCGTACAAGGCTTATGGACATTCGATTGTGACGAATCCGTTCGGGGCCGTCCTTGGCGAGCTTGACGAGAGGGAAGGCGTCTTGTGCGTCGATTTGGATTTTTCCTCTCTTGAAGATTTCCGAAAACAAAGTCCGATATTGAAATCTCTCAGGAAGGATTTGTACTGATATGAAAAAATTTTTTTTGTTGTGCGCGTTCTTGCTTTCCGCGTCTTCGGTTTTCTCCCGCACGGGATTCGGCCTGCGGGGGGGATTCGACTGCGGTTCCTCAAGCGACACTTTCGTTTCCGCGTCGGTCAGGAGGGACACGAGTCCGTGGTGCGTCTCAATCGGCGCGCATTTTTCCAATCCGGTTTTCTCTTCGCTTGAGCCGACCGGCACTTTCACGGCCGCTTTCGACGACTATTTCGTGAACGAGCGGATTCAGGAGCATATCGACATATATGTTCTTTGGGGAATCTCTGCCGGTTTCTCATGCGGTTTTGACGGTTCTGGCGAAAAAGACTTCTCTGTCGGAACTGGAAGCCGGTTCGGGGTCGGATTTGATTTCTTCTTTTTCGGAAGGCATCTTGAATTCTTCTCGGAAGCCGTCTGGAATCCGTATTTGGGCGTGGAGCGCGAAGGCGGAGACTTTTCGTTCATGGGAAAAGTCGACAACTTTCCGTGCTCACTCGGATTCAGAATCTGGAATTGAAAACGCCTCGCAGGTCTTCGGCAATCTCGTACTGCTTTTCCCTGCCTCGTTTTTCCTTCTCCTCGATTACGCCCATCTTGAGGAGAAGCCAAATGACGAGCCTCGACCACTCCGCGCTTTTTTTGCCGTGCTCTTCCGAGATTGCTTCATGAAGTTCCTTGTGCGTGAACCTTTTCGGCGTGGAAGGCGGAATGAACGAAGCGTAGTCCTTTTTCGTCTTGAAGACGCGCTTTCCTTCTATTGAATCGAGCGATTTTCCAAGCGGAATCCAATTCTTCAAGTGTCTTCTGCTTCTGTTTTCGAGTTGCACTTTCTCTTCTGTCCTTTCCCGGTGTTCCGTGCATTTGACCGACAGCGCGACTATCTCAAGCCTTTCGTCTCCCAGAATGTCGGCGATTCCAGTCAGCCCCCTCAGAATCGAATAGATTGTCTCTTTTTTCGGGCTTTTCTTCCTTGAAGTTTCCTCTCCGTCCGTCGTTTCGATTATTTTTTCGACGATTATCGGCCTCACGACCTTCACCTTCTTTCCGTTTGAGATGAGGTGGTTGATTTTCTCTTTGAGGGCGGACACGTTCCCTGTCTGTATTTCGATTGCGTCGCCGTTCGGAAGGAGCACGTCCGCTATCCATTTCGTTCCGGGAATCCGCTTTTCCGTCTCTCCGTCCCATTCTAGCGCGTAGATTGTCTTCAACTTGTTGTGCAAATCGGATTCGTTGTATGTGTTTATCATCTCTGATTTCTCGTCAGCTTTGTTATAGGGCGAATGTCGAGTTTATGCATACCGTAGTTGCCGAAACGCGCTCCCAGCGGGAACCCACAGCCGAATGCGGCAGTACCGCTTCGCGGTGGCTGAGTGCATTCGGCTATGGAACCCCGCTTCCGCTCGTTTCGGCCATTCCACTGTAAAAACTCGACTTTTGACCTTATAGTCTAGTGCGTTTTTTCGATGAGGTCTTTGCGTGGCGGATTTTTTTTCAGAGAGCGAAGTTGTCGAACAGTTCTAATCTAGATTTCCATTCTGCCGAAATTTAAAGAATGGAAATCGTCCACACACCTGTTTTGCTCAATGAATGTCTAGAATATCTCTCGCCTGTAGGCGAACCTTTTGAAAACGACGCCTTCATGGTCGATTCGACCTTGGGGGAAGGGGGGCACTCGTTCAATTTTTTGAAGAAGTATCCCGGTTTGAAAATCCTCGGTCTCGATGCCGACAAAAACATCCAGGCCCGGGCGAAAGAGCGTCTTGCTGAATTCCACGATGGTGGAAGGATGAGGTTCTTCAACGGCTGGTTCAACGATTTCTACTCTGATTTCGAAAACCAGGGGGAATACACAGGCGGGCGCAGGCCGGATTTGATACTTTTCGACCTTGGAATAAGCGTCTACCACTACGAGCGGAGCGGACGCGGTTTCTCTTTCAGGCACGACGAACCTCTCGACATGCGCTTGAATTCCGAAGAGGGTGAGAGCGCCGCCGACATTGTGAACACGATGAAGGAAGAGGAGCTCGCGAACCTGATTTATCTTTACAGCGACGAGAAGATGAGCCGCAGGATAGCCAAGGCGATTTGCCAGGCGCGCGTGTCTTCCAGCATTGTCTCTTCAAAAGCGTTGGCGGAGATAATCTACGAGGCCGTCCCCGCTTCCTACAAGCACGGCAACATCCATCCCGCAACGAGGACTTTCCAGGCTCTTAGAATCGCGGTCAACAGCGAGCTTAGAAGGCTCCCGGAGGCGATTCATGCGGCGTTCAACGCGCTTTCCGTGGGGGGAAAACTCGGTGTCATAACGTTCCATTCGCTTGAGGACAGAATCGTGAAGAACTATTTCAGGAATCTTGGAAAAAGTTGCGTCTGTCCCCCTGAGCAGGCGATTTGCTCGTGCGGCGGAAGTCCGTGCGCCTTGATTCTGACAAGGAAGCCCGTGGAACCCAGCGAGGAGGAGGTCAGGACGAATTCTCCGAGCAGGAGCGCGAAACTCCGTGTCGTCAGGAAGATAAGGGACGCGAACGAAAAGCATCTTCTCCATGTGGATGCGATGTAGCCGCCGTCCGTTTGATTCAAAAAAAAATTAGGCTTCATTGAATTAAAGTTTTCTATAAAAAAAAGAGGTGAAAAAAATGAATCTGCCAAAAAAGTATTCCGAGAAAAAGCCGGGGTTGAAAGTCCATCTCCTTGTCTATCTGTTCGCATTGCTCATTCCTGTGCTTCTCATATTGAGCGCGGTGCACGCAAACAGGTACGCGGCTTTGAAGCGGGAGCTTTCCGGGCTTGAGAAGTCCCAGGTCCAGCTCGTCGAGAAAAACCGCGAACTGATTTCGGAGATAAGCGTTCTTTCAAGCTCCGTCAGAATCGAGCGCATCGCCGAGCGCGACCTTGGAATGCACAAGGCCCAGAAAGAGGACATCGTGCGCGTCGAGATGAAGACTGGCAGATAGCCTCGAATCTGTTTTGGGGGAACCTTCGATGAACGAATCTTTGCTTTCTTTTTCCGAAGTTTTGGAGTCGCTTTCCGATATTGGCGGTCGGCTTTTGAACGAATCTTTCGATGTCTCTTCTTTTTGCTTCAAGTCTGTCGAAACTGACTCAAGAAATGTCGTTTCCGGCACGTTGTTCGTTCCCCTCGTCGGGGAGCGGCAGGACGGGCACAATTTCATCCAGCCTGCCATCGACAAGGGGGCGACTGTCGTTTTCGTCTCAAGGGACGACGAGTTGGTGGAGACATTCATCGAGAGAAATCCGAAAGTCGCCTTCATATATTCCAAGAACACGATGACCGCGCTGCAGAGGGCTGCCGGGTTCTATGTGAGGAAATTTCCTTCCCTCATACGCTGCTCTGTCACCGGCTCAAGCGGAAAGACGACGACGAAGGAGATTGCGGCTTCGATTCTGTCGCAGAAGTACAAGGTCGTCGCGAATTTCGGAAACTACAATTCAGAGACTGGATTGCCGCTTTCTGTCTTCAAGATAAGGAGCGACCACGAGCTTGGAATCTTCGAGATGGGCATGAACCGCGAGAACGAAATCGGTGAGATTGCGGATGTCTTCCGTCCGAACTATGGAATCGTCACCAACATCGGCACCGCCCACATCGGAATCCTTGGAAGCAGGGAGAACATCGCGAAGGAGAAAAAGAAGATATTCAGTTTTCTCGACGAGAACGGAGTCGCTGTCATTCCTTCCGGGGACGATTTCGCCTCGTTCCTTTCGGAGGGGGTGAAAGGCAAGGTCGTTCTCTACGGTGTCGACTCCAATCCGCGCATAAAATTCATTTCGGACGACGGGCTTGAAGGGACTTTGTTTTCCGTCGACGGCGTGGAAATCCGCCTCGCCCTTCCCGGAAGGTACAATTTCCTGAACGCGCTCGGAGCGATATCACTCGCTTTGGAATTCGGCCTTACAGCGGAGCAGATCAAGCGCGGGGTCGAGAGCGTGAAGCTTCTTGGCGGCCGCTCTGAACTCGTGAAAGGCAAATACACTGTGCTGAAGGATTGCTACAACGCGAACCCCGATTCCATGTACAAGGCGCTTGAGCTGGCTTCGTCCGTGAAAGTACCGGGAAAAAAGATTTTCGTGCTCGGCGACATGCTGGAGCTTGGAGCGGACTCGGAGAAGGAGCACAAGAAAATCGGCGATTTGCTGGCGAAATTCGATGTCGACATGGTTGTTCTTGTGGGCGACGAGATAAAATACGCCCTTCTTGGAAAGAACGGCGGCAAGCCCCTTTTCTTCGTGTACGTGAAGGGGCGGGACGAGAACGCCATGGCGCAGGCCGCGGATGCGATAAAGTCGCATTCGTCTCCGGGGGACTTCATCTTGCTCAAAGGCTCTCGCGGCGTGGGGCTTGAGAGGATTCTTCCGTTGATTGGAATGTGACAGTCGATTGGACGGTTGGTGAATCTGTCCATATTGTGTTTTTTGATTTGCGAGGTTTGAATGAAATTCAACTTTTTCACAGACAAGCCGTTGGAGAAATACAGAAAGAGCGATCCGTTGATTTTCGTGTCGATGATTCTGCTCTGCGGGTTGGGAATTCTTGCGCTTTATTTTTGCTCGCGCAACAAGGGAATCGAACTGAAGGGGGACTCCCTCTATTTCGTAAAGAGACAGCTCTTGTGCCTTTTCCTCGGCGCGGTCGCTTTCTTCGCTTTCGTTTCGATGAGCATGGAGACTGTGAAGAAGATTCTGCCGCTGATGGTCGCAGGCTCGATAGTCCTTTGCCTTATGACGCTGGTTCCGTTTTTCGGAGTGAACGCGAACGGCGCGCGCAGGTGGGTTAGGATTCCGCTCATCGGCACTTTCCAGCCGTCCGAGCTTGTCAAGCTGTCGCTCGTCTTGTATCTCGCCAATTTCTTCGAGAAGATGAGCACGCTGAGGAAGAGCCAGAAGAACGTTTTTCCGGCGGTTCTCTGCCTCGTCATATTCTTCTCTGTAGTCATGGTGCAGCAGGATTTTTCCACAAGTTTTTTCATTCTTTTCCTGGGAATCTGCATGTTCATTGTCGCTGGCGAGAAGATAAGATGGCTCGGCCCTCTTTTCGCCATCCTCATTCCGGTCGGAATAATATCGATTTTCATGAACAAGTACCGGTTGAACCGCATAATCGGATTCTTCGACCAGGACCAGTTCGCCCAGGCCCAGAACTACCAGCTTACGAACGCTAAAAAGGCGATTATGGCCGGCGGCTTCTGGGGGCAGGGGTTCGGAAGCGGCCTGTCGAAAATCAATTCCGTGCCGGAAGTCCAGACGGACTATATTTTCGCCGGCTGGGCGGAGGCGACGGGACTTTTCGGAGTTCTCGTGTATTTCGCGCTTCTAGGATTTTTCGCGTGGCGCGTGCTCCGGTGCGCGCTGACGACTTCCGACAGGTTCGCCTCCCTCGGCTCGTTCGGGTTCCTTTTGGCGATTGTCGGGCAGTCGCTCATGAACGTCGCCGTCGTCGTCGGTGTCCTTCCTACGACGGGCGTTCCGTTGCCGTTCTTTTCTTCTGGCGGAACATCGATAATAGTGACTATGATGATGTGCGGATTCATCATGAGCGCGTCCCGTCTCGACAGCGTGGACAACAGTCTGTATGCGAGGGAGCGGAGCGAGGAAATTTCGGGGATAGGACAGAAAAAATCGTTTGAAATGGACGATATTTGAATTGGACGATGTTTTTGATTGCATAATGGGAGGTTTGTATGAGTGATTTCGTCTTTCAGAGTTTCGGAAAAGGCTTGAAAAAGGCCATCGGCATGGAAAAAAGAGAAAAATCCAAGGGAACGAACAGAATTCGCGCCCTCAAATGGTTCGTCGCTGTCTTCGCTGTGATATTCGCGATAGAGGCCGTCGTGTATTTGATAATAATTCCGTCCCTCCAAAAGCCCATGATAATTTGGAGCGGTGAGCGGAACTACAATGTAGTCGATTTGTCGAAGGCCATTTCCCCGATGCTGAACAAAAGCTGGGCGAAATTCGACGAGATTGAGACTGCCGAATATCTCCTGAACGTGTCGGGAATCGAGGACGCCCAGGTCGTCAAGCGTTTCCCCGACAAGGTTTACATAAATGTCGTCGAAAGGGAGCCTGTCGCTATGACGTTCATCTCCGAGGGCGGAAAGTCCGTGCCTATCCAAATCGACAAGAATGGTGTATTATTCAAGGTACGCTCTGCGCAGTCTCGTTCCGATTCGGATGCGGCTGCGTCTGGAAAAATCGACGTTTCACTTCCGTTGATTACCGGACTCCCTGTTGATGTCTCTTCAGGAAGAATGCAGATTCCTCCAAAGTACCGCGGATTGATGGAACAAATCGCTGCCATCAGGAATCTTTCGCAGAATTATTTCGCTGCGATTTCCGAAATCCATATCGTGACCAAGGAGTATGGAAACTACGAGCTTGTTCTGTATCCTGTCCGCGGCCACGCGCGCATATTGATTGGACGCCAGATTACGGAAGAGGCGCTGCAGTACATGATGGTCGCTTTGGATGTGGTGAATTCGATCGATCCCAATGTCGCTGAGATTGATCTGCGATACGGTTCGGTGGCTTGCAGGACTCGCAGAAGCACAGGAGATTCTTTTTGACTAACATAATCGTCGGCTTGGATATTGGAACTAGTTTTGTACGCGGAGTTCTTGGCGCGATAAACGAAGATGGCGGCGTCGAAATCCTCTGTGTCGCGAAAAAACCGTCCGTTGATTTCATTCGCAACGGAGCGATTGTCAATGTCGGTCAGATGAGCATCGTTGTTAAGGATGTCATCGACGACCTTGAGCAGAATTTCGGATACGAAGTGCATTCTTGTGTTACCGGTATCGGTGGAAAATACATTGAGAGTCTCAATTCCCACGGTCTCGTTCCGATTTATTCCATAGGAAAGCGCGACCGTGAGATAAACGAGGACGACATAAAACGCGTCATAGATGCTGCCCGCGCGATAATGATTCCCCCTGACAGGGAGACCCTCCAGGTCATTCCGAAAGATTTCATCGTCAACGGCGTGAACGGCTACAAGGGGGAGAACGTTCTTGGCACACAGGCCGTCAGGCTTGAGGTCGACGTCCACATAATAACAGCGTCCAAAACTCAGCTTTCGAACATTGCAAAGTGTGTCGAGCAGGCCGGGTACGATTTGGACTATGTGTTCCTCAAGACGCTTGCCGCCACCAGCGCGGTCATGATGAAGGAGGAGAGGGAACTCGGCTCGATACTAATCGATTTGGGCGGCGGCACGACGGACGTGATTGTGATAATAGACGATGCTCCCGTTTGCACGCTGTCGATTCCTGCGGGCGGAAACATAGTCACAAACGACATCGCCTACCTCAAGGGAATCCCGTTGGCCGTAGCCGAAAAACTCAAGATAGAGTCGGGTTGCTGCTGGGACGAGCTTTTGGTCGGCAACGATTCCGAGGTCGTAATTCCTGCGATTGGCGGTCGCCCTCCTGAAGTCACGAGAAAATCGGAGCTTTGCGCGATAATACAGAGCCGCATGAGGGAGATTTTCACCATGGTGAAGAACGAAATCGTGCAGCGTTCCGGTTTGACGCAGCTTTCAGGCAGCATAATATTGACCGGCGGCGGAGCGTTGATGAGCGGTGTCGTCGAACTCGCAGAATACACATTTAAAACAAGTTCTGTTAGAATAGGTATGCCTGGACAGTTTGGTGGTGTCGAGGAAAGCTACAGAACACCTGAATACGCAACTGCGGTCGGCCTTGTTCTTTCCGACAGAGGAAATTTCAAGAAGGCCGAAAACGGCAGGAGGGATTCTGGAGTGAAAAAATCAAAAAAGTCGGACTTCGAGCATTTGACTTCTTCATCTGGTGAAGAAATCGCTTCCAAGAAAGGATTTTTGTCAAGGGTCAAGGACTTCTTTTTCTAGAAAATATTTTTTTGTGGGTGGGAGAAAAAAATATGATGGATTGGCAGGTTAATGATGATTCCTCAGATTTTTGCGCAGTTAATCCTGCGGTAATCAAAGTCATCGGCTGTGGTGGCGGTGGAGGAAATGCCGTCAACACGATGATAGATGCAAATGTTCAGGGAGTTGAATTCATCGCCTTGAACACTGACGGCCAGGACTTGAACAAGTCGAAGGCCAAGATGAAAATCCAGATTGGAAAGAAAAGCTCTGGCGGACTTGGTGCCGGCGGAGACCCCCTTCGTGGCGAGGAAGCCGCAAAGGAGAGCGAGAGCGAGATACGCGAGGCTTTGTCCGGCGCGAACATGGTCTTCATAACGGCCGGAATGGGAGGCGGCACTGGAACTGGTTCCGCTCCTGTCGTCGCCAGCGTGGCGAAGGAGCTTGGAGCCTTGACGGTCGCCATCGTGACTTATCCGTTCGACTTCGAGAAGTCCAAGCGTGCGGAGAATGCGGACCTCGGAATCAAGAAGCTCCAGGGCGAGGTCGACTCTCTCCTCGTCATCCCGAACCAGAAGATTTTCGAGATAAACAAGAACATTCCCGTGAGGAAGGCGTTCCAGTATGTCACCGACATCCTCAGACAGGGTGTTCAGGGCATATCGGACATAATCATGAAGCCCGGTCTCATCAACAGGGACTTCCGCGATGTCGAGTCCGTCATGAAGGGGCAGGGCAAGGCGTTGCTTGGAATAGGCGAGGGCGAGGGCGACAACCGAGCGATCGACGCCGCGACCAACGCCATAAGCAATCCTCTTCTTGAGGGGAACCACATCGACGGAGCGCAGAACATCCTCATAAATGTCTCCGGCGGAGACGACGTGACAATCGACGAGTGCGAGGAAATCGCCAAATTCATAACGGACAGGGCCGCCAGGAACGCGAACGTGATTTGGGGACTTGTCGCCGACGAGAACATAAAGGACCAGAAGCTCAATGTAACCGTCATCGCGACCGGATTCGACAGGAAAGAGACCGTTTCCATACAGCAGGCTCCTGTCCAGACATCGGCCGCTAAAAAACGCGACGACGACATGTTCACAACCGATGATTTCGTGAAGATTTCGACGACAAAGCCGAAGCCGCATCCAGCCGTCTCGCCTGTCGTGGAGACTCCTGTTCCGTTGCAGGTGGAGCCTGTGCAGGTTAAGCAGCCGGAGACTCGCGCGGAGAAGAACTTTTCGCAGCCGGAAAAGCCTGTCGTGGAGTCGGCAAAGAAAAAGCCGTCCACGACGGTCGATGTCACCAATGTCCTTGGCGGCGCGCAGATATATGAAGACGACGGCTCCGCTCCTCAGGGGCAGTCCATGTATCAGCAGGACTTGATGGCGGAGCAGAGCCGTTATTCCCAGCCACAGCCCGAACCTGAGATGCAGGAGCCGAAAAGTCCACACCTTCCGGATGATTTCGTCTACAATCCGCAGGACATAACGACGCCGACATGGGCGCGGGAGGCGTACCAGTCGAAGCTTTCGGGACTCAAGCCCGGAATAAATCTGGGAACAAAATAGGGATATGACAATCAAGCTGTTGCTCTCAGATTACTACACTGATTTGTTGACTGTTGAGCGGCGGTCTGAGTTAACCGCTTTGACATATTCTGAATCCGCTGAGATTTTTTTGAACTGGCTTGTGGCTGAGGAGTTGAAATTAGCCTCCGTCACAAGCCAGAATCTCATCTACTATCTTCTGTGGCGGCGCAACAGCGGCATAGACGAGTTGACGATAGCGAAAGACATATCCGCTCTCCGCTCGTTCGGTGCGTATCTTGTGCGAAACGGGTATTGGCAGGAAAACGCCGCGCTCCTTTTGGACAGGCCGAAAGCCTCCATGTCACTGCCGAAAGTCTTGAGCGTGGAGCAAGTGGAATCTTTGCTTGCTTCCATCGATGTTTCCACTCCGCTCGGTGTCCGCGACAGGGCATTGTTCGAGCTCATCTATTCTTGCGGCCTCCGCATAAGCGAGGCGGTCTCGTTGAAAATCGAAAATCTGCATATAAACGAAAAACTTGTCATTGTCCGTGGAAAAGGCGACAAGGAACGCATGGTTCCGTTCGGGGAGTCCGCGAAGGCGTGGCTGTGCGCGTATCTGCAGGTTCGGCCTGGCTTGGTGAAGGGAAGGGCTGTTCCTGAAGTTTTCGTCAATTTTAGGGGGCAGCCGCTGAGCAGAAAAGGAGTTTGGAAGAATTTCCAAAACATGGAGGCCGTAAGCGGGGTTTCGGCTAAAGTACACACGCTCCGTCATTCCTTCGCGACGCACCTTCTGGCAGGCGGCATGGACTTGCGCTCTGTGCAGGAGCTTCTGGGGCATTCGGATCTTGCGACGACGACGATATACACGCATGTCGAGAACAGACAGCTTCGTGAAGGCCACAGGAAGTTTTTTCCAGGACACTCCAAGGACGGTGCTTCTTCTGGGGATTGACAGCTTTTATGGAAGACCGTGCATGTTTGTTCAAAAAAAACGGAAAATTCTGTAGATTGACTGAATGATTTTTGCACAAAATGAAAAAAATTTGGTAACTATATATGGAATCAATTTGGAGAAAAAAATGAAAGCAGCTAGAAAAATAGGAATGACAATTTTGGCGGTCGCGCTCGCTTCGTTCGCATTCAGCGGATGCACGAAATCTGACAAGCAGATAAGGCGGATGCAGAGGATGGAGGAAGGTGTCGACTCTCCGTCAACCGAGGCTGAGCTCAAGGAGGCCATAAAGAAGTATCAGGAGCGTGTGAACGATGTGCAGCTGGCGAATTCCCAGGTGGGAATCTGGTACAAACTTCTCGCGACACGCTATTTGGACGCGAAAATGTACGGCGAGGCCTTGAAGAATTTCCAGATGGCTCTTCAGTACTATCCGGCGAACCAGAACCTGTACTATTGGACAGGTGTCTGCGCCAGCTACATGGCCCACGCTTCCCTCGACTTCAACGCGACAGGCTCGACCGAGGAGCGTGACAATTACCTTTCCCTCTCCGAAACGTCGTTCCTCCGTGCCATTTCAATCGAACCCCACTACGCGAAGGCTCTCTACAGTCTGGGCGTGCTCTATGTCTGGGAACTCCACCAGTACGAGAAGGCCATTCCGTACCTTGAGACGCTCTGCAACGATCAGAAGCGCGACACGGACGCCATGACAGTTTTGGCTGCTGCGTATTATGGAAATTTCGATTATGAGAAGGCCATTTCCATGTATGACAAGATAATAGCAACGACAAAACTTGAGTCGAAGAAGGCCGAGGCCGAGGCGAACAAGAAAATCGTCATGGACAAAGCCTATGCTTCAAAATGAGTCCGACTTCAATCTTCTGAAAAAAATTTCGGTTTCAGACATCTCTTTCCTGTCGTTGGACGAGAAGATTGCCTTTGAGAAATACCTTGACGGCATAAGGGACAGAAGCGGTTTCGATGATGTCTTCAAGAAAATCAGGGAGATTTCCAGGGATGAGATTTCCGAGGTCGTCGGTCGCAGGATAACCCGCGCTTCATGGAACGGAGAGGAGAACTTGAAGAAGTCTGTCATGTCGAAAAAGATAATTGACGGCTTCATGATAAATTCCGTCTTTTATGGGGATTCCAATTTTCCCACCATGTTGTCAAAATCTACAGAGATGGCGGATCCTCCTTACTCGATTTTCTACAGGGGAAATCTTTCCGTCATTGAGCGTCCGTGTGTCTCTGTTGTCGGGACGAGGCGAGCCAATATGGCGGCGTTGAAGGCGGCGTTCGATTTTTCAAAGGACGCTTGCGATGACGGAGAGACGGTTGTCAGTGGTCTGGCGTTCGGAATCGACATCGAATCCCACAAGGGGGCTTTGGCTTCAAAGGATTCGGCGACTGTGGCGGTTCTTCCGGGTGGAATCGACACCATAGTCCCAAGCTCCCATGCAAAGTACGCCGCAAAAATCATTGAGCGTGGAGGCGTTGTCATGAGCGAATACGTTCCCGGCACTCCTGCCGAGAAATTCAGGTTCGTGCAGCGGAACAGAATCGTTGCCGCGCTCTCTCCGGCGACTGTCGTCGTGCAGGCTCCGGCCGGGAGCGGCTCCATGATTACTGCCGGCTTGGCGCTTGGGTACAACAGGAGTGTCTTCATCCACGAGGCTGCCTTCAACGGCCAGTCGGCAAAACTTGACGAAGTGGTCAGAAATCGCCTTTTGGAGGATGTGAGGCTTGGCGTGAAGACGAAAAAGTCCGTCGCAGGAAAAATCGACAATTCTCCTGTAGCGTTCGTCGCTTCTGGAGCCGAAGTCGTTTCTTCGTACAACGAGTACAAAGAAAAACTTTATGTGTCGAGAATATAAGAATAGATAAAAATGAAAAACAAATGAAAGAGGATATTCATGAGCAAGACTGCTGAATCAGAATCTTCTATAACAAATGCCGAAACGAAAAAAGCGAAGTCGTCCAAGACGAAAGCTGCCAAAAAGTCCGCGAAGTCGTCCAAGACGAAAAAACAGACTCTTGTGATAGTCGAGTCTCCTGCGAAGGCTACGACAATCGAGAAATATCTAGGAAAGGGCTACACGGTAAAAGCGTCGATGGGGCATCTGATTGATTTGCCGAAGTCGAGGATGGCCGTGGACGTCGACAACAACTTCCAGCCCGAATACATAACCGTGCGCGGTCGGGCGAAGCTTTTGAAGGAGCTCCAGAAAGACGCGAAAAAGTCTGACCGCGTGCTCCTTGCCTCCGATAACGACCGCGAGGGAGAGGCTATCGCGTGGCACTTGAACCGTGCCTTGAAGGACAAAACGACCGCCGACATAAAGAGAATCGTCTTCAACGAAATTACGCCTGTCGCGATAAAAGAGGCCGTGAAAAATCCGGGGGAGATTGACGAGTCCAAGGTGAACGCGCAGAAGGCCCGCCGTGTCCTCGATCGCCTTGTGGGGTACAACCTGAGCCCGCTTTTGTGGGAGAAAGTTAAGAACGGCTTGAGCGCGGGCCGTGTGCAGTCCGTCGCGTTGAAGCTCATCTGCGACCGCGAGGACGAGGTCGAGAAATTCATACCTGAGGAGTATTGGACGCTGGAGGCCGATTTCTCAAAGGGAAAGACAACGTTCACTTCTCAGCTTGTCCAGTACAAGGGCGAGAAGCCGAACTTGAAGTCCGAGGCCGAAGTAAAAAAGATAATCGACGAAATCCAGAATTCCGAGTGCAAAGTCGTGGACGTGAAAGTGACCGAGAAGACTGTTCGGCCGAAGCCTCCGTTCACGACCAGCAAGATGCAGCAGGCGGCCGCGAACAGACTCGGATTCAACTCCAGAAAGACGATGCAGATTGCCCAGCAGCTCTACGAGGGCATCCAGATGGGAACGAACCGCGTCGGTCTCATCTCCTACATGCGTACCGATTCCGTGAGAATATCGCAGACTGCCTTGGACGAAGTCCGCGAGTGGATTTCCGCGAACCACCCTGCCGAACTTCCTGCCGAGCCTATAAGCTACTCTGTCGGAAAAGGGGCGCAGGACGCTCATGAATGTATCCGTCCGACATATTCAAAGTACACTCCAGACGATGTGAAGGAGTATCTCACAAGGGATCAGTTGCGCCTGTACACGCTGATTTGGGAGAAATTCGTATCGTGCCAGATGACGAACGCAAAGACCGCGACGACGAGCGTGGACATCAAGGCCGGAGACGCTCTTTTCCGCGTTTCTTCCAGCAAGCTCATAGAGAAGGGATTCTACAAAGTCGTGCGCACTCTCTCCTCAAAGGACGAGGTGTCTGGAAACCTTCCTTCGCTCAAAAAGGACGAAGTTCTCTCTTCCAGCCACAAATTCTACCCGGAGCAGCATTTCACGCAGGGGCCTGCGAGATTCACCGACGCTTCGATGGTCAAGGTTCTTGAAGAGAGGGGAATCGGCCGCCCTTCGACGTACGCTCCGATAATTTCTACTTTGCTCGACAGGTACTATGTCCAGCGCAGCAACAAGCAGCTTGTTCCGACAGAGCTTGGCCGCATGATATGCAAGATTCTTGTCGAGGCGTTCCCCGGCGTCATAAACGAGGGCTTCACGGCCGAGGTGGAGACGAAGCTTGACGAGGTAGAGAAGAACAACATCGTCTGGAACAATTTCATAGGCGATTTCTACGGACCGTTCAAGAAGCGGATTGACGAGGTCGAGCGGTCTCAGGAGTCCATAAAGGGATTTTTGGACGAGACGACGGACAAGATTTGCGAGAAGTGCGGAAAGCCCATGATGAAGAAACTCGGACGTTTCGGATATTTCCTTGCGTGCTCCGGTTTCCCTGAGTGCAAGAACGCGAAGTCCATTCCGCTGGCGAAATGCCCTGTGGACGGCTGCGACGGCGAAATCGTCGAGAGAAAGTCGAAGGGCAGGGGACGCTCCTTCTTCGGCTGCTCGAACTATCCGAAGTGCAGCTTCCTGTCGCATTTCAAGCCGATTGTCGGTTCCGTCTGCCCGAAGTGCGGCTGGTTTCTCGTCGAGAAATTCGACAAGAAGAACGGAACTTACAAATCCTGCATCAATCCCGCTTGCGATTATCTCCATTCCGAGACTGACGAGGAGAAACTTGAGAATCTTGCCGATTCTGAGGACTGATGGAAGCCGGCGGCATTTTTGAGAAGCGCGCGCCCGAAACTTTCCGTTCCGATGGCGGAAACGTAAAATGCCTGAGCGATTGCGTCTCGGAGTATCTTGTGTATCTCAGAAGCGTCCTAGTCCTTTCCGACAACACTGTGTCCGCGTACGGAAACGATCTTGGGCAGTTTTTGGAAATGCCCTGGATCGACGGAAAAGCGGATGTCCGTTCGGTAAAGACTGAGCACCTTAGACAGTGCATAGGAGAGCTTTCGAGGAAAAAGCGCGCCGCATCGAGCATTAATCGTTTCATAGCGGCTTTCCGTTCGATGTTCGCATATTGCAGGAAAGTCGGCTACATCGACGTGAACCCCGCCCTTGCCGTGAAGTCCGTGAAGGCTCCCAAACGCCTTCCTCGGTTCATGACGCAGGCGGAAGTCGACGAATTGTGCGCGCAGCCGTCCGTCAACGAGATTTTGTGGGAGAAGAGGGACCGCGCGCTTTTCGAGATGATGTATTCCAGCGGCTGCCGTGTCAGCGAAATCTCCGGCATGAGCCTTTCCGACGTCTCTTCGGATTTTTCCCAGGCGGTCGTGACAGGAAAGGGGCGCAAGGACCGCATCGTCTATTTCGGGGACGACGCTGTGAAAGCGATGAGGGAATACATCGAAGACAGGAAAGTCCGTTTCGGGATGTTGAACCTCCAAACGGAGAAGTCCTTTTTTGTGAACCAGAACGGCACCAGGCTTTCCGTGCGCGGAATTTCCTATATTCTTGCAAGGTATTCGGGAGAGGAGGGGACGAACCACCATGTTTCTCCCCACGCGTTCAGGCACACTTTCGCGACCGCATTGGTCACGAACGGTGCGGACGTTAGGCTTGTGCAGGAGCTTCTTGGACATTCGAGCATATCGACGACACAGCGGTACACGCACATAAGCACAGAGAAAATGATTGAACTATACAACAAAGCCCATCCACATGGAGGAGACAAGAAATGAACGAAGACGTGAAGATACGGAGCACGACCGTCATAGCCGTGAAACGGGACGGTAGGGTCGCAATGGCCGGAGACGGACAGGTGACTCTCGGAAACACCGTGTGCAAGGGAAACGCCCGCAAGGTCAGGAAAATCTACAACGGCAAGGTCCTCACCGGGTTCGCCGGCAGTGTCGCGGACGCCTTCACTTTGCTCGACAAATTTGAGGAAAAGTTGAAGGAGCACAGCGGCGACATGACAAGGGCCGCCGTGGAGCTTGCGAAAATGTGGAGGACGGAGCGGAGTCTCCAGAAACTTGAGGCCATGCTTTTGGTCGCCGATTCTTCAAAGATTCTGCTTATTTCGGGTGACGGAAACGTGATTGAGCCTGAGTACAGCGTCCTCGGAGACGGATCGAGCGAGAACTACGCGCTCGCGATTGGTTCGGGCGGCAACTACGCCTATTCGGCCGCGCTCGCGCTTTTGGATTCGTCGAACCTGTCCGCCAGGGAAATCGCCGAGAAAAGCTTGAGGATAGCCGGAAAAATCTGCATATACACGAACGACCACATAACTGTCGAAGAATTGTGATATAAAAACGGAAGGAAAGGTAAATTGGAAGGACTTACACCAAAACAGATTGTCGAAAAACTCGACCAGTACATCATCGGACAGGAGAATGCGAAGAAATCGGTGGCTGTCGCCCTCAGAAACAGGTTGCGCCGAATCCAGCTTCCGCCTGAAATAAAAGACGAGGTGGCTCCGAAGAACATCTTGATGATTGGACCTACAGGTGTCGGAAAGACGGAGATTGCGAGAAGGCTCGCGAAGCTTGTCAACGCTCCGTTCATAAAGGTCGAGGCCACAAAGTACACGGAAGTCGGATATGTCGGACGCGACGTTGAGAGCATGGTGCGCGACTTGATGGCCGTCGGCTTCAACAACGTCAAGCGCGAAATCGAGGAGTCCATGAGAAAGGACGCGGAGCCTCGCATTGAGGAGCGGCTCTTGGACTTGCTTTTGCCGGGTTCCGAGTCTGACGGTTCTGTCGTGGAGGACGGCGGCGTCGAAGGAAAGGATGAAGCGAATCTTCCTTCCGAAGTGGAAGGCGGCAAGCCGAAGTCGACTGTTTCTCCTGAGACTCGCGAGAAATTCCGCCAGTGGCTCCGTGAAGGGAAGCTTGAGGACAGGCAGGTGGAGCTTGTCGTGAACAAGACCCGCGGGAATTCAAGTGTCGGAATGGGTTTTTTTGCGGGCGGAAGTCTCGATGATTTGCAGAGCGGGATGATGGACATCCAGGACATGCTTTCTGGACGGAACAAGAAAAGGCGCATGGTCTCGGTCAAGGAAGCCAGGAAGATTGTCGAGGAGGAAGTCCTCGATTCAATGATTGATGCCGACAATGTTGCCGACATAGCGAAGGAGCGCGTCGAACAGAGCGGAATCATCTTCATCGACGAAATCGACAAGATAGCGACAAAGAACGCTTCGTCGAGCGGACAGGTCAGCCGGGAAGGCGTTCAGAGGGACATACTGCCGATTGTCGAAGGCTCCAAGGTCAATACGAAATTCGGCGTTGTCGATACTACCCACATTCTTTTCATAGCCGCGGGCGCGTTCAGCCTTTCGGCGCCTAGCGATTTGATTCCTGAGCTTCAGGGAAGGTTCCCGCTCCGCGTAGAGCTGGACTCCCTTACGAAAGCCGAGTTCAGGCGCATTCTCCTTGAACCTAGGAACGCTCTCACGAAGCAGTACGTTTCGCTTCTTGAGACCGAGGGCGTGAAAATCGTCTTCACCGACGACGCAATCGACAGGATGAGCTTCCTCGCCGAGGAAGTCAACGCGAAGAGCGAGAACATCGGAGCGCGCCGCCTGCACACGATAATGGAGAAGGTCCTTGAGGAAATCAGTTTCGACGCGGACGAGCATTCCGGCGAGACGATAACGATAGACGAGGCGTATGTGAACAGACGGCTGAGCGACGTCGTTCAGGATCAGGATCTCTCTCGTTATATTTTGTAGGTTTGACAGAGCTTAAAAAATTGCAGTTTGAAACAATATGGACTATAATTTGAACTATGGAACAAACAATCATGTCATCTAGCCCTGTTGGGCAGCATTTGGAGAAAATCGCCGAAGGCGCTCCAGTCTCTTACCTTACGTTCAACAAGCAGAAAATAAGCCTTGTTGCGAAAATGACAATCGGAAGGAATCCCGATTGCACAATCGTTGTGGACGACAAGCTTGCAAGCCGCGTCCATGCCACAATCCAAAAAATCAAGGATGTCTACTTCGTCAAAGACGAGGGCAGCACGAACGGCACATTCTTGAACGGTCACAGAATCGCTGACGGCGACAATTGGACCAAACTGAACCCTGGCGACAAAATCACCATCGGTTCTGCTACTTTGGTTTTGGCATAAAAAAAATCGCCTGGGGAACTATGCTGCTTCTCAGGCGTTTTTTGTGCTGCTAGTGGTAGGAAATTTTGCTTTCAACATCAGAAATACGGAATCAGATAAAAAACATTCTCGACAATCAGAATCTGCCGAAATACGACAGTTTCGTCTCGTCATGCAACGAGGCAACATCCGTTTTGGAGACGGAGGATTCCTCGTACCGCGCTCTCGATGCCGCAGGCGGAGCGGGTGGGCTTCTTGATTTTACATCGCCGAAATACAATGGCATTCCCGTCGTTGTCGTGCCGGATTTGCACGCAAGGGGATATTTTGTGCTCGACCTGCTCGATTTCATCGTCCCTGATTGCGGAAAGTCGGTTCTTCAGCTGCTTTGCGAGAAACGCCTCATAGTCTGCTGCGTGGGCGACATTTTCCATGCGGAAGCGCGCGCCAGAGACAGGTGGAAGCTAGCCTATGAGGATTTTTGCGCCTACTACTACGACGGCGAGGACTCGTCTCGATTTTCGGAAAGTCGAGCAATGCAGGATGAGATGCGCGAGAATCTTTCCCTTTTGGAAATCCTGTTTTTGCTGAAGAAATCGTTTCCCGAGCATTTCCATGTGTTGAAGGGAAACCACGAGAACATAAAGAACGCGACATACGAGCCTGGTGAGAACTTGGATTTCGGCAACAGGGGGTTCAGGAAATTCTGCGAGGAAGGAATCATGTGCTCCGAATTCGTGCGGATTTTTTATGACGAGGTCGTCCTCCACTGCATAAGCGGATTCGAAATGTCGCTTCCCCTGTGCGCTGTTTTCAAGAATTGCGTGGTGAGCCATGCAGAACCTTCCCGCGTTTTCACCAGAGAGGAAATCGTGAACGGGAGGGCGAGCGACGATGTGGTGTTCGGACTTACCTGGACGGCGAACGATGCTGTCTCAGCCAACACGGTCGACGGCACGATGAAGAATCTGTACAAGTGCGGATTGTTCAGCGTTTTGTCGAACCCGTTGAAGAATTCCGTCTGGATAGCCGGACACAGGCCTGTCCCCGATGTCTATCTGACTCGTCAAAACGGGCGGTTCATCCAGATTCACAATCCAGAAATGGAGTATGTGTCGCTTGTCCGCTTCGGAAAAAAATTCAATCCCGATTCGGACATATACGATGTCTGTCCGAAAAAGGTCTGAAATCAGAATCTTTGGAAAAATGGGGACTTTCCAAAAAACTGAGTTTTTTCGGAAAATCCTGTATTAATAAAAAAAGTTATAATCATGGAGAAAAAAATGGAAAACAATGACAAGACAGTTGCCGCTCCAAGTGCGCCGAAAAGACCGGCCCGCCCGGCTTCTTCTCCAGCGAAGACTGTCGCTAGTGGAAGTGGCTCGAAACCTGTCGCGAAGACGGTGGCTAGCCCGGCACCTGCGAAGACTGTGGCTTCGACGGTGGCTGCGAAACCAAAAACCGTTTCGGCTACGGTTTCCGCTACTGTGGCGGGCTCTTCTTCCGCGAGAATCTCGTCGACGGAGAGAAAAGTCAGGAAAATCGGAAAGTACGAGGTCATAAAGAAACTGGCCCAAGGTGGAATGGGTGCGGTCTACATCGGATTCGACCCGGATTTGCAGCAGAAGGTCATAATCAAGAAGCAGATTCTCAAGGACAACAGGAACGCCGAGGAACGCTTCAAGCAGGAGGCGAAAATTCTCCGCGACCTGCAAAGCCCGAACATCGTCAACACATACGAGTACTTCAAAATCGGAAAGAGCAGCTATTTCGTAGAGGAGTTGATAGACGGCTCTTCGCTTGATTCTCTTTTGGACAAGTACAAACGGTACAGGGCTTCCGAGATAAACGACAATCCGAATTCCGATTGGGCAAAGGAAGGCCCCATTGGAACGGCTCTCGCGCTCTATATTTTCAGGGAGGCGTGCTACGGTCTCCAGTTCGCCCATGCGAATGGAATCGTGCACAGGGACATCAAGCCTGGCAACCTGCTCATATCGAAGGACGGAAAGATAAAGCTCACTGATTTCGGAATTGCGGCGAACGACAAGATGGAGGACACTTCCATAGACTCCGAGGAAATCGAGGAGGAGGAGGTCTCTTCCGACAACGCCGACACGCTCACCGTCGCGGGCGCGATTCTCGGAACCCCTGCGTACATGTCGCCTGAGCAGGCCGTAGATTCGAGCGAGGTTGACGAGAAGGCAGACGTGTTCTCGATGGGTGTCATGCTCTACGAGATGCTCACGGGGGAGAAGCCTTTCGACCTTCCAATCGACTTGAACACGCTCAAGCCGAACGAGTCGGTGATGGGCGCCATCAAGAAGGGAAAATTCAACAGCGACCCGAAAAAGCTGAATCCTTCGATTCCGTGCAGCATTCTCTCCGTCTTGAAGAAGATGCTGAAATTCAAGCCGGAGAACAGAATCTCCATCTTGAACGTCATAAAAGTCCTCGACAAGTACATATCCCGCTACGAGACCGACCGTTTGGAGAAGGAGCTTGAGACCGCGGTGAAGGCGTGCGACAGGAACGAGCACCACAGAATCGTCTTCTTCAAGCCGAGGAAGCCCGTCGCCCTCATAGCCGTGAGTACGATTCTCGCCGCCGTCCTGGTGTTCGGAATCTTCACGATTGAGCACAGAAAGTACACGGACTGGTATCAGAGCAACAAGATTTCGTACAGGGACAACGGTTCGTTCAAGGCAGTCCGCATGATAATGAAGACTCCTAAAGAGGACGCCAATGTCGACGGTGTCAACTTCCCGATAGTCGCCTACTTCTACAAGGACGACAAGGCGAACCCTAGCGACATCGTCTGCACTGGGAAGTCGGAGGACGACGACTTTTCCGACACGTCTGTGGATTTCGCGCTGATGGACGCTTCTGAGCTTACCGACGGACAGAAGAAGTCCATGTTCAACTATTACTCGTCAGACCTGTTCTATGCGAAGGCCGGAAACTACAGAGTCAAGCTCGTGTTCGGCTCGTACATCATCTGGAAGACGATAAAGATTGAGCTGAGCGACGACAAGAAGAAGAACCTTGAGCCGGAGAAAATCTGGATAGAGGAGCTTGCGATTCAGTACAGCGGAATGCAGAAGAACAAGGATATGGTCGTTATTCCTACGGTCGTCGATTTGAAGACCGAGAAGACAATCAAGAACGCCGTCATAACGGTCGAGAACAGCAAGAAAAAGTATGTTCCAATCAAGGAATTGACCGAGTACGAGAAAAAGACGATGAAAATCTGGAGGGTCAGGGCGACCGCCGACGGATATTCAAGCAGCGAATTCTCGATAAAGCCTGACTGGTATCAGGACAAGATTCTGATAAACATCGGACTTGAGTCTTTGAGATGACAAATGGACCTGTTCGGAACGGGAAAAATCTGGACAGGTTCTTGCCTTTTTATGGAGTGGTCGCAGCGCACTGGTGCAATCAGTGCGCTGCGCTTTTTTCTTGCCGTCGAAATATGCTTTTGTTATATTGAACGTATGATTGAGAACGAAAACAACGAAAACGAAAATATCGAAAATATCGAAAATGTCGAAAATATCGGGAACATCGAGGAAACAGAGAGTGTCAAGAATGACGGCGAGCCCGAAATCGATGGAAATTCTGAAAATACTGAAAAGATAGACGATTCAAACAATGGTGACGATGGAGTTTCCGCTGAGATTCTGCCGGATGTCGATGTTGAAAACGACTTCCCCGGAGAAAATTCCGACTCCTCTTCAGAGCCTGTCCTGCCCAACGGAAAAAAGCTTTTCGAGATAAAAATTTCACGGAACAAGAGCGGTTCCTCTTCCGAGGGGGGCGGTTCGGACGACAGAAAATTCCAGAAGAAGATAGAGAAGGCTCTGACGTCTTCGCTCACTTCCGCTTTGAACAGCGCGCTGATGGCGATTGACGAGTTCATGCCTCCGCGCCTTTTCATCATGCCGCTCTCCGGGCATCCGATTTTCCCCGGAATATACGCGCCCATGGTAATAAGTTCTCCCGAAGACACTCTGGCTGTCGAGAAGGCCATGAGCGAGAGCAATGGGTTCATCGGTTTCGTCTTGACGAAGAACGACGAGGAAGTTCCTTCGATGTCCGATTTGTACAAGGTCGGAACCCTCGCGAAAATCGTCCGCAAAGTGAACCTGCCGGACGGAAGCGTGAACATATTCGTCTCTACGATAAAGCGTTTCAGGATAACCCGCGCGTTGTCGTCTACGGCTCCTTTGTGCGCTTCCGTGGAGTACCTCAACGACGAGGAGACCGACACGTTCGAGGTGAAGGCTCTTACCCGCGCCGTCGTCAGCGAGATGAAGGAGATAAGCGAGCACAATCCGCTCTTCACCGAGGAGATTCGGCTCAACATGGTCAACATCGAGAATCCGGGAAAAATCTCCGATTTCGTCGCGACCATATTGAACGACGACAGGGAGGAGCAGCAGAGGATTCTTGAGGAGACGAATGTCAGAAAAAGGATGGAGAAGGTCCTCGTCGTCATAAAGAAAGACCAGGATTTGATAAACATCCAGAAGAAGATTCAGGACGAACTCAAGGAGAATTTCGAGAAGAACCAGCGCGAGCATTTTCTCCGACAGGAAATGAAGATGATTCAGGACGAGCTTGGCGGCGAGGACGGAAGCGACTACCAGAAGTTCAAGTCGAAAATCGAGGAGCTGGGCTTCGAGGGCGAGATAAAGGAGACGCTCGACAACGAACTGGAAAAGTTCAAGATAATGGACCCCAACGCATCCGAGTATTTCATGGAGCGGAACTATCTTGAGCTTGTCGTCTCCCTTCCGTGGAAGGATTCCGAGCCAGAGTCGTTCGACATAATCAAGGCGTACAAGGTGCTTGAGAAGGACCACTACGGCTTGGACGACGTGAAAAAGCGCATCCTCGAATATCTCTCTGTCAGGAAACTCAAGAACGACAACAAAGGCTCGATAATGATTCTCGTCGGACCTCCGGGTGTCGGAAAAACGTCCATCGGGCACTCAATCGCGGAGGCGATGAACAAGCCGTTCTACCGTTTCAGTGTCGGCGGAATGAGGGACGAGGCGGAGATAAAGGGGCACAGGCGCACCTACATCGGCGCGCTTCCCGGAAAGATTTTGCAGGGCTTGAAGATAACGAAGACTAAATCACCTGTTTTCATGATTGACGAAATCGACAAGATGGGCGCGAGCTATTCTGGAGGCGACCCAGCGTCCGCCTTGCTTGAGGTCCTAGACCCTGAGCAGAACGTGAATTTCCGCGACACCTATCTCGACTTGCCTTTCGACGTGTCGAATGTCTTCTTCATTTTGACGGCCAACTCTTTGGACACGATTCCGGGACCTCTTTTGGACAGGGCTGAAATCATCAAACTTTCAGGCTACATCGACCAGGAGAAGATGGAAATCGCAAAAAAATATCTGATTCCGAAGTCTCTTGAAAAGAACGGTTTGGCGAAGAACCAGGTGAAGTACACGAAGGCCGCCCTCTTCAAGATTGCCGAGGAGTACGCCCGCGAATCCGGCGTCCGCTATTTCGAACAGTGCGTGGACAAGATTCACAGAAAAATCGTTTTGGAAAATCTTTCAGGAATCCCTGCCGACATGAAAAAGCTTTCGGACGCTAAGATAACTTCGTTCGAGGGCGGAAGTGTCGAATCATTGAAGGAAAAGACGTTCACAATCGATGCCGGTGACTTGGAGAGGTATCTCGGAAAGCCTATTTTCGACGAGAGCGACATGAAAGTCGCAGATGTTCCCGGAACCGCAATCGGTCTTGCGTGGTCGTCTGTGGGCGGCGACACTCTCAAGCTGGAGGCCGTGTCGTTTCCGTCGCAGAAGGGGGGATTGCAGTTCACCGGCCAAATCGGCAGCGTCATGAACGAGTCCGCAACGATAGCCTTGAACTGGGTGCGCCGCTATTCAATCGAACACAACATAAAGCCGAGCGAGTGGTTCGACCAGAACGCCATCCACCTGCACATCCCCGAGGGCGCGACTCCAAAGGACGGGCCTAGCGCGGGAATCACGATGGCGACGACGTTCATGTCCCTCATAACGGGTCGTGTCATAAAGCCGCATGTCGCAATGACTGGCGAACTCGACCTCACCGGAAAAGTCATGCCGATTGGCGGCCTTCGGGAGAAGACTGTCGCGGCGAAGCGCAACGGCATAAAGACAATCTACATTCCGAAGGGCAACGTGCGCGACTTGGAGGAGATTCCCGAAATCGTCAAGAGCGGGGTCAAATTCATCCCTGTCTCCAACGCCATGGAAGTCATGACGACTGTTTTCCAGCCTGAAGAGAAGAAAGCCGATAGCGGTTACGGATTCTGAACAGGTTACTCTGGAATGCGATAACCAAATTGTCGTTCAGGTCTATTTGAAATTGAAAGGAAGTTTTCTATGATACCTAGAATATTTTTGAACCCGAAAGAGGAGAACGAAATCAAGCAGGGCTTCCCGTGGGTTTTCGACAACGAAATCGAGTCTGTTAAATTCGAGGCGAAAAACGGCAGCGGCGTGAAGAGCCTTCCGTTGAACGATGCCGCCCTCGATTCTGAACTTGCGGACGGCATCGTCGTCGAGGTCTTCGCCCATGCGGGTGCGTTTTTGGGGACAGGCGTAATCAACAGAAAGTCGAAAATAACCGTCCGCATAATTGGCTCGGAGCACGCCGACCAGATTCTTTCAGACACGGCGGCTTTCTACGAGAAAAAAATCCAGGACGCTTACGATTTGAGGAAGCTCCACTATTCGATAAAGGATTCCTACAGGCTCGTATACGGCGAGTCCGACTTCATTCCGGGCTTGATAGTCGAGCGTTATGTGGACACGAAGAAAAACGTCTACCTTGTCGTCCAGTTCTCGACACTTTCCTGCGAGGTTTTCAGAAAGGAGATTCTTGCGGCGTTGAGGAAAATCATCAAGCCGTATGGAATTTTCGAGAAGTCCGACGCTCCGACACGGGAAAAAGAGGGGCTTCCTCTCCGCACTTGCTGGGAGGGAGAGGTGCGAGACGAGAAAATCGTCATAAGGGAGAACGATGTCCTCATCGAAGTCGATTTGGCGAACGGGCAGAAGACCGGCTACTTCCTCGACCAGAAGGACAACCGAAAATACGTCTCCGCCCTCTGCTCTGGAAAAAGGGTTCTGGACACTTTCACCCACACCGGCGCTTTCGGCTTGAACGCGGTGAACGGCGGCGCGAAGGAAGTGATTTCCGTGGACATTTCGCAGGACGCGGTGGACTTGGTGAACAAGAACATCGAGTTGAACCATGCGGAAAAGAAGATGACGGCCGTGTGCGCCGACGTTTTCGCTCTTCTAAAAGAATACGAGGAGAAGGGTGAGAAATTCGACGTGATAATCCTCGACCCGCCGGCGTTCACTAAATCCGCGAAGAACATACAGAAGGCCTACGGCGGCTACAAGGAAATCAATCTCCGCGCCATGCGCCTTTTGAACCCCAACGGAATCCTCGTCACTTGCTCTTGCTCTTACTTCTTCGACGCGACCCATTTCTACGGAATGATTATGAAGGCCGCCGAGGATTCCAAAAAGCGTGTGCAGATAATATCGAAGACGGGCGCTGGTCCTGACCATCCGGTCCTCGTCGGTTATCCAAAGTCAGAATATCTGAAGTGTGCGGTGTGCCGTGTCATATAATTGCGTTTTCGTCATAGGTCCGACAGCCGTCGGAAAAACCGCCATCGGAGTCCGCCTCGCCGACGCTTTTGACGGCGAGATAATCAGCGCGGATTCCAGGCAGGTCTACAAGGGGCTCGACATTGGAACCGGCAAGGATTTGGCCGATTACGATATTGTCGATTCATCTGGAAATGAAAAGCACATTCCCTACCACATAATCGACGTGTGCGATTTGTCGAAGGAGTACAACCTTTTCGATTTCCAGGAAGATTTCTACAAGGCTTTCTCGGACATAAGCGCGCGCGGAAAACTCCCAATCTGCGTGGGCGGAACCGGCATGTACGTCGATTCGATTTTGAGAAGCTACGACATGATTGAAGTCCCCGAAAATCCAGAAGAAAAAGCCGCCCTCGAAGCGAAATCCTACGATGAGCTGAAATCAATCCTGATTGAAGAGAAGGAGAAACTCCACAACACCACCGAATTCGGCGACAAGGACAGAATCATAAAGGCAATCCTGATAAACCGCTTCTCCAAGACTGCCGAGTATGCCGACTTGAAGCGGAAAATGCAGGAGAGCCGCCCGAAAATCGAGCCGCTCGTCATCTGCACGACGCTCGACAGAAAACTTGTCCGCTCTCGGATTGCCGCGCGCCTCCGAGCGAGAATGGGCGAGGGGCTCATCGAGGAAATCGACGGTCTCCACAAGGCCGGCTGGTCTTTCGAGCGGCTTGAGTCGCTGGGGCTTGAATACCGCTTCGTGAGCCTCTATCTGCAGGGCGAGTACGGCGAGGTAGGAAGCGATGGCGCGAGGGAGAAACTGTTCGAGCTTTTGAACCGCGCCATTGGCCAGTTCGCCAAGAGGCAGGAGACTTGGTTCCGCGGCATGGAGAAGAAGGGCGTGAAAATCCACTGGCTTCCAGAGGAGATGGACATGGAGAAAAGATTCGAAGCGGCGAAGGATTTGCTTCTGGACAGACGGTGAGACTTTGCCGAATAAAGAATTGAGAGATTCGCTTTTTCTGCAAAAAAAAGGCCTCGGTTTTCGAGGTCTTTGTATTTTTAAATGAATATTTTGTCTGTTTTCGTTTGTGTTATGCTGTGACAGCGTTTGATTCCTGGACCTTTGTGATGTATCCAGTCCTGAGGCATGTGTCGAACAAAGCTTTGCTGAGATAGTCAGTAGTGACATCTTCGTAGCCGTCTTTGTCCCGGACGATGCGCACAACATATCCGTCATCCATTTCACGGACCACTGTCATGTAGTCTGTGTTTTTACCGATGCTTTTCAATGTGTAAACTGCCATTTTTTTATCTCCATAAACTTTATAGAATGTTTTCTGAAATAATGTGTCATTCAACACATATTTTTATTTTCGGTAATTGAGAATCGGAGTTTAGAAAAATGTTCTATTTCGACGCGCACAACCACCTCTGCCATTCATTCTATCCGTCTTTCCCTTGTCCTGTCGACTATTCGTGCATTTCGTCTTTCTGCACCGAAGGCGAGTGGCGCGATTTTCCGTACCACGACAGGAAGAACATTCTGAAGTCGTTCGGGCTTCATCCTCAGATGTTCGCCTGCGCTGATTTTTCCGCGGAGGACTTCGAAAATGGAATGGAAGTTCTTGGGCGGCTGCTCAAAAACAACGAAATTTTCGCTGTCGGGGAGATTGGTTTCGACTTTTTCACAGAAGAATTCAAGAAAACTGAAAAAATCCAGACTGAATTTTTCGAGAGGCAGCTTGGTTTGGCGGTGGATTTTGGAAAACCGATTGTTGTCCACTGCAGGAAGGCGATGGACAGAATCTTTTCGTTCTCAAAAAGTCTTTCCTCTCTTCCAGCCGTGGTTTTCCACAGTTTTCCGGGCGGCAAAAACGACGCTTCGTCTCTTTTGAAGAAAGGCGTCAACGCGTTTTTTTCGTTCGGCAAGCACCAGCTCATGAACGGAAAGCGGCTGTCTGTCGAGATGCTTTCCGCCCATTCTGACTTTCCTGGAAGAATTTTTTTCGAGACCGACTGTCCCTATCAGACGTTGAAAGGCGAGTCGGAAACCTCTGCTGCCGAAATCGCCCTGGTCTATGAAAAGGCCCGTGAAATCTGCGGCTCCGACAGCGAAAAAATTGCGATGGCGGCATTCTCGAATCTCTTGGATTCCTGCGGCCTTGAATCTGGGGCTATTCTGAGAGAAAACTCTTGACGGCTTCCAGTGCCGCCTTGTATTCGTCCACGACTTTCTTGCTCAGAAAATCGATGTCGCCGTTCGCTTTGCCCCTGAGCACGTCCTCCAGTTTCTGTCCGGCCTCGGCGAGCTTTTCCGTGCCGATTTGCCTGCCGGCACCTTTCACCGCATGGACGTAGCTCGCCGCTTCTGAGTTCTTCTTCTCCGCCACAAGTTTTTTCAACTCTTCCGGCTCGAATTTTGTGTCCGAAACGAATGTCTCCATCAATATTCGGTAAAGCTCCATGTCGTTGTCGACGAGGTCGAGTCCCTTCTTTGAGTTTAGAATCTGCGCTTCTTCCATTTTCCGCTCCGTTTGCTTTTGATTAGTGCTTGTTTTTTATATTCTCGTAGAAATCATCTCCACTGTCGTCCGTCACGACGAAGCAAGGCAAATCTCTGACTTCGACGAGTCTCACGGCTTCCATTCCAAGTTCCTCGTAGTCGATGATTTCCTGCGACAATATGTATTTTGAAGCAATCAATGCCGCTATTCCGCCCGGCGTTCCGAGGTAGAATCCCCCGAATTTCTTGCAGGCGTCCGTCCACTGTCTGCTCCTGTTTCCCTTCGCGAGCGTGACGAGCGCGGCTCCGTTTTTCATGAGTAGTTCTGCGTACACGTCCATCCTTCCGGCCGTCGTGGGGCCGAAGCTTCCTATGACGCAGCCATCAGGTGTTCGGGCAGGGCCTGCGTAGCATATCGGGTATTCAGTCGTGTATTCGGGGAGTTTTCCTGTCTCGTCCAGCTGCTTCTTCCATCTGGCGTGGGCCGCGTCCCTTGAAACAAGAATCTTTCCTGAAAGCAAAAGTCTGTCTCCCGGTTTCGTCCCCTTGAGCTGTTCGAGGACTGACTGCATTCCCTTGGACGTGTCGATTTTTCTTTCGTTTTCCTTGCTATCGGTGCCGGATTCCGCGAATCTCACGGCCTCGCTGAATTCTTCTATTGAACTTGGATTTTCCACTGTCTTTTCAAGGTAGAATCCCTCGTCCGTGACGAACGCCTTGAGGTTCCTGTGCGCCGAGCACGACACTCCGAACGATATCGGGCAGCTCGCTCCGTGGCGGGGTAGCCTTACCACGACCGCGTTCAAGGCGAACGCGCTTCCGCCGAACTGCGCTCCGTAGCCGCTCTTGGCCGCAATCTCCATGGCCTTCTCTTCAAGCTCCTTGTCGCGGAATGCGTTCGGGTTCGGCTCGTATGTGAGGTCGTCGTAGGCTCCCATCGTGGCGAGCTTGAGCGTGAGAAGGTTCTGCTCCGGGCTCAGTCCGCCTGCCACGATTCCGATTGTGTACGGCGGGCAGGCTGATGTCCCGAAATGCGATATCTGCTCTTCCATGAGGGCGGTGAATTTCTCTTTCGTGAGAAAGGCCTTCGTGCCCTGTATGAAACTCGTCTTGTTCGATGAGCCGCCTCCTTTCGCGCAGAAAATCATGCCCATCGATTTTTCAGGCAGGCTTTTGATGAACGGCGGGGTGGGGGCGAGAGCCGCGTCTTCCGTGAAGAGTGAGATTTGAGCCGGCATGTTGTTCTTCGGGTCGAATTCGTCGTAGAAGTTTTTCGGAACGCTCGTGGAGAAACGGAGCTTGCGTTCGTCGTATGTTTTTCTCGCGCCTTCCGAAAGGGACTCGCATTCGCCTTTTTGCGAGATGAAGCCACTTTTTTTCCAGCCGAAAATGTTCGCGATTCCCGTGTCCTGGCAGAGCGGGAATTTGCCTTCCGATGCGGTCTGGGCGTTTTTCAGTATGCAGGCGCAAACGTATCTGTCGTTGTCGCTCGCGTCTTTTGAAAGTGCGGCTTTTATGACCGACTCGATGTGCTCTTTCGTGAATGTGAACGAAAGCCTGGAGAATGCTCTCTCCGCTGTCTTTTCGAGGATGTCCTCTCCGTTTTCAATTGGGAAGAAATCGAAGTTGCTTTGAATGTCTGACTGTTTCATTCTTAGATTATCGATTTTTAACCCGTGTTTTTCAATAAATACGCCCTGCGTTCTCTCTTCCATTGTTGGCGGAAAAATCCAAAATTTCTCTTGACAAAAATCAATTTGTCGATTATCCTATTGTACATTCGTCGGGCAGTTAGCTCAGTTGGTAGAGCCCCTGGTTTACACCCAGGTTGTCGGGAGTTCGAGTCTCTCACTGCCCACCACGGGATGTAGCGCAGCTGGTAGCGCGCTTGGTTTGGGACCAAGATGTCGCAGGTTCGATCCCTGTCATCCCGATACCGTCAGATTCGTCTGGCGGTTTTTTTTCGCTTTTTCATTTGCGCTGCGTTTTTGGCTGTCCGCATTCGCATTCAAGTTTTCATCGATTTTACATGTTTATGAACGCTTTTCTTTTTGGTAGAATCAAATTCTATGGATACTAGAAAATTGTCTAAAATCGCGTTTGCATGCTTCTGCCTGTCATTCGTGTTTTCGCTGACGTCCCTCTCTTTTCATTCGGACGTCTCGTTTTTCGCTTTTCCGCTGGCTGCGGCCTTCTCATTGATTCTGGCGCATTTCGCTTTGAAAAGACTTTTCAGGCTTGGTGGCGTCTCCGTTCCCGACGAGGATGCCGGACGGGCTGTGCACGTGCCTGTGGTGAGGGTGCTCCTCCAGTACCTTCCGTATGTGCTCTTGATTTCGTTCGTCCTGAGAAGGGCGGGGGAGAGCGGCACTCCGTTCGCCCTCGATGTTGTGCAGGTCGTACTTTGGCTTTTGGTGTCGGTGCTTGCGATAGTGGTCCTTCACTTCCTCGGTTCTAAGAGTCTCAAGAGAACCGCTCCGAACTGGAACCAGTTCCTCGTTGACAAAAAATACGCCGAGAAGAAGGCCGGCAGAAGTTTCTTCCGCTGGCTCCTCTCCGAGATTGTCAGCTGGATTGACGCTCTGGTGCAGGCTGTGTTCATGGTGCTTTTGCTGAACATCTTCATCGTGCAGCTCTACGAGATTCCGTCGGAGTCGATGGTCCCTGAATTCCTCGTGAAGGACAGGGTCGTGGTGTTCAAGTTCCTCAACGGCCCTAAATTCCCTCTTTCCGACGTGGGGCTTCCGTATATGAAAAATTACGACAGGGGCGATATCGTGGTCTTCAGGAATCCGCACTACTCGGCGGACAGAAAGTCCGAGGTGAGGACGTTCCTTAGCCAGCTCGTCTACATGTGCACTCTCACCATGAAGAACATCAACGTGGACGCAGACGGAAAACCGAAGGCCGATCCTTTGGTGAAGCGCGTCGCCGGCGTTCCGGGCGAGCAGCTCATGATGCAGGACGGAATCCTCTATTCGAGGACGGAAGGCTCGGACGAATTCAAGAAGGTGGATTTGGATTCTTCCTACGCCTGCTGGAATTTGAACGGAGTCAAGAGCGGGGTGAAGGAGGGCATACGCGAATTCCCGCTTTCACAGAACAGCTACGAGTCCATGCTTGAGGTGGAGTCGATGAGGAATTCGTTCGATTTGGATTCCGCCAAGAAGACTTGCTCTGATTTGGCTGTTGAGTTCGATTCCCTTGTTTCGCCTCTGGAATCGCATGATGGCGCGGATTTCTCCCTTTCTCCGAACGAGATGAGCGTTTTCTTCATAGACAGCGCGTCCATGTTCGCCTCTTCGCCTTTGCTTCAGAACGTCAGGCAGATTTCGGCGGAGTTGGTTTCAAATCCTGCAGGAAGGGCTTGGTACAAAAAGTTCCTTCTGTCATGGGTTGATTCCGTCCCTGATTTCAAAGGTGACTTGTATTCCGAGGCCAATTTCAAGCTCAACGTGATGATGAAAATCTCCATCGCGAAGATGATTAACAGGTACGTCATGTTCTACAGCGAGAAAGTCCAGACTTCCGAGTGGCAGAACGACGTCGCGCTTTCGTCTGCAATCGCCGATTTGGACAAGCTCGTCGGGTATGTCTCTCTTTTGGACAGGCGGAACATGCCAATCTTCCCAGCGAACGCCGAGGACGGAAGCCCCCGCTACATTCCTGACGGAAGCTACTTCATGATGGGCGACAACCGCTTCAACTCTCTCGACATGCGCCATTCCTACGAGTCGTGGACGGTTCCTCTCACGCCTTTCGACGAGTACAGCGTGACGTACTCCACCGACATGGCTCCTCAGTATGTCGACAAGAGCCGGATGCTCGGGACGACCGCCTACAGGTTCTGGCCGGTGTCGAGAAAGGGCGTTCCCGGACACACGGGAATGTGATTCTTTTGCGCGCAAAAAGAAGGCGGAGCGGTTCAAGAAATCGGAACGCTCCGCCTTTTTTGTCTTGCCGGTCTTTTTGCCGGAAGTTCGTCACGCCTGCTCCGGCATCTGCTTGTTTTCGCTGCTGTTCTCCTTCAGGTACTGGACCAGTTTTGGGATGTAGAGCTTGTCCTCGTGCGCGATGTGCGAGAGTATCCAGTCGTAGAGGAATTTCGCGAACTTGATTCCCTCTGTTATGGACGCTTTGTTGTACGACAAGGCCATGTCGATGACCTTGTTTCGGAACGCATCGTGCTCGGCCTTGTGGTGGGGCAGCCCCTCGAAATTCGCCGAGCGCATGAGCTTCTCCTCGTCCTGGAAATGCTTGTCCGTGTACTCGATGCACTCGTTCAGCGAGTCTCCGAGCACTTCCCTCCAGTCCTTCTCGTGCTGGTCCCGGAACAGCGCCTTGTAGAAGTTGTTGCAGAGGGAGACGAGCTTTTTGTGCTCCTCGTCGATGAGTGGAATCCCCGTGTTGAATTTGGGGTTCCAGACTATGAGCTCTGAATCCGCGTTGTGTTTTGCCAACAAAAAATCGTCTTTCAAAGTCATTTTCCCTCTACCTCCATTTTATCTTCCGTGGCAGTTCTTGAACTTTTTGCCGGAGCCGCATGGACACGGGTCGTTCCGTCCGACTTTCGGAAGCGTCCTGACCACCTGTACCGGCCGGCCCGTCGACGCGCTCGCCATCGTCCTTGAAGCCTGTCTTTTCGCCTGCTCCGCCATCCTGCTCGAAGCGGCCTGCTGGCTTATGGACTCGGCCTCCTCGTGCTGTTCCGTGCCCTGCATCCGCTCCTGTCTCTGGAGATGGGCCTGCCTCTGCTGCTCGACCTGCTCCGGCGTCTGGATTTGGATTCTGACCTTGAAAGTGATTCCTGCGATTCCGATTCTTATCTGCTCGATTATTTCGTCGAATTTGTTGAATCCGTCGATTTTGTACTCTGTGAGCGGGTTCTTGCTTCCGTATGAGCGGAGATGCACCGCCTCTCGGAGTCCGTCCAAGTACTCAAGCTGGTCGAGCCACTTCCTGTCGATGGCCTGGATGTACTGGTACCTGATGAACATGTTGAACTGCTCTTTTCCGACGAGGTTCTCCTTTTCCTTTATGTCGTTGCGGAGAATCTCAAGAACTTTCTCTTCCTCAAGGAAGTCGGGGCTGAGCTGGAGTCCGAAGTAGTTCCTGATGTTGTCCAGAAGCTCCTTCTGCGATTCCTTGCTCTTCCTGTCGTGGATGTATGTCGAGAACCAGTCGTCGAGATATTCCTCAGCAGTCTCCATGACGCGTCCGGAAAGGTCGTCGTCCGTGAGAATCTCGTCCCTCTGCGTGTAGATGTACTCCCTCTGCTCGTTGAGGACGTCGTCGTAGTCGATGAGGTTCTTTCGGATTTCGAAGTTCCTCTCCTCGACCTTCTTCTGCGCGTTCTCGATTCCCTTGTTGAGCCACGGGTGGTCTATCGGCTCTCCCGCCTGCATTCCCATCTTCTTCATGAGGTGCTTCATCTTCTCTCCGCCGAAGAGCCTCATGAGGTCGTCGTCCATGGAGATGAAGAACTTCGAGCGTCCCGGGTCTCCCTGACGGCCGGAGCGTCCTCGGAGCTGGTTGTCGATTCTGCGGCTTTCGTGCCTTTCCGAGCCGATTACATAGAGTCCGCCGAGGGCTTTTACTTCCTCGTAGTCCTTCTGCCAGTCGGCCTTCGCCTTTGCGAGCGCGGATTCGTACTGCTCAGGAGTCGCCTCCGTGCCGCAGATTTTCCATGCCCTCATCTCCGGGCTTCCTCCGAGCTTGATGTCGGTTCCGCGTCCGGCCATGTTCGTGGCGACCGTGACGGCTCCCTTCGCTCCGGCTTCGGCGACTATCAAGGCTTCGCGGGCGTGGTTCTTCGCGTTCAACACTTCGTGCGGGATTCCCTTCTTCATGAGAATTGAAGAGAGGTGCTCCGATTTTTCGACCGAGACAGTTCCGACAAGCACCGGCTGTCCTTTTTTGTGCGCCGCCTCGATTTCCTTGGCGATTGCGTTCCACTTGTCCTCTTCGTTCAGGTAGACTTCGTCGTTCTCGTCGATTCTGGCGACCGGCTTGTTCGTAGGAATCACTACGCAGTCGAGCTTGTAGATTTTGGAGAACTCGACCGCTTCCGTGGCCGCCGTTCCCGTCATGCCCGAAAGCTTCTCGTACATTCTGAAGAAATTCTGGAAGGTGACGGTCGCCATCGTTCTGTTCCTCTGCGCGATTTTGACGTGCTCCTTAGCCTCGATGGCCTGGTGGAGTCCGTCCGAGTACCGTCTCCCCTCAAGGACGCGGCCTGTGAACTCGTCTACGATTTCGACTTTTCCGTCTTTCACGACATATTCAACATCCTTCTCGTAGAGGAGGTGCGCGCGGATTGCCTGCGTGAAGTAGTGCACCCACTCGAAGTTCTGCTCGTCCGTGACCGTGGTGTTCGGTTCGATGAGGTTGTGCGCGTGGAGGATGTCGTCGATTTTGTTCATTCCCTTGTTGGTGAACGAAATCCTCTTCGCCTTCTCGTCGATTTTGTAGTCTCCCTTGAGCGCGGCCCTCTCTTCCGGTGTCATCTCCGATTCGTCAGGGTAGTCGTCGATTCTAGGGTCCTTCTCCATCTCCTCGAATTCGCCGACGTACTTGTCCACCTCGTAGAATTTGAAGGTGTCGTCCTCTCCCTGGCCAGAGATGATGAGCGGGGTTCTCGCCTCGTCAATCAAAATGGAGTCGATTTCGTCCACGATGCAGTAGTTGAAGCCCCTCTGGACTTTCCTGTTGATGTCTATCTGCATGTTGTCGCGGAGGTAGTCGAAACCGAATTCGTTGTTCGTTCCGTATGTGATGTCGCAGTTGTAGTTCTCTTTTCTCGCCGCGTTGTCCATGTTGGAAAGAATTTTTCCCACCGTTACGCCGAGGTAGTTGAACACGGGCTTCATCGTCTCCGCGTCGCGCTCCGCGAGGTAGTCGTTGACTGTCACGACGTGCACGCCCTTTCCTGTGAGCGAGTTCAAGTATGACGGAGCGACGGCCACGAGGGTCTTTCCTTCACCCGTCTTCATTTCGGTGATTCTTCCTGAATGGAGAACGATGGAACCCATTATCTGCACGTCGTAGGCTCTTTCGCCCCTGACTCGGAAAGCGGCCTCGCGGGCTAGCGCGAACGCTTCCGGCAAAATATCGTCCAAGGTCTCGCCCTTCGCGAGCCTTTCCTTGAAAATCTGCGTCTGCTTTGGGAAATCTTCGGCTGACAGTGACTTCGCCCATTCTTCCTTGGCGTTTACGGCCGCGACGATTGGTCTCAACTTTTTCAAATCGCGTTCATTTTGTGAACCGAATATGACTGACAAAACTTTATCTAACATAATGTTCTCAATAATAATTGAAAACAATCGTGAAGTAAATGCGAAATGCGGTTTTGACCCAGAATTGAAATCCGGCGGTCGAATTGATATTCTTTCTAAATGATTTTTTCAAAAAACAATGTTTTTTCCTGTCTTTTTTCTTTTGCGGCGATTGTTTCATCGATGGTTTTTCCATCTTGCAGAAATTCCGAATCCATAGCGTCCGTCGGTGAGAACGATCTTTTCAACTTGAACTATGGGAATTTCGAGGACGAGCTGAACTTGTTCGATTTGGCTTCGCACGGAAGCATCGACACATACATGACGATGAGGGACGGATTTTTCTACATAGCCAATGGAGAATCGAAGAAAGTGATGGAATTGAACTCCTACGGCGACCTGCTCGGACTCTACTACAACCCGGAGGCGGTGCTGAACCTTGAATTCGCCGACGAGAACGCCGGGAATTCCACCAAGAAGGCAGTCTCCTATCCGTTCAACACTCTCGGCCCCATCGCGGTCGATTCGCTGAAGTCCCTCTATGTCGTCGATTCGCTCCCCGTCGAGCGTCAGGAGCGGGACGAGAAGAGGAGGCTTCTTTTGAGGAATGTGGTGCTCAGGTTCGACGACGACGGAAAATTCGTGGACTACATCGGACAGCAGGGACCTGGAGGAACGCCTTTCCCGGCTGTGAAGAACATCTACACGACTTCCGGCAACGAGCTTGTCGTGGTATGCACGACCAACGACGGATTCGAGGTTTTCTGGTTCGGAGAGAACGGATTCCTCCTTTATCAGATACCCGTGACCGAGAAGTCTCTTCCGAAAATAGGCTCCGACGACGGCTCCGGGGACAGCCCTGTCTACTCGCATTTTTCGATAGAGAATGTCGTTCCCGACATGAATCTTCTCAAGTTGTACCTGAAAGTCGACTGCTATTCGAATTCAATCGATGCCGACCTGCAGGTGAAGTCAGGAATCGATTTCTCGAAGACTTTCTTGATTCCGTTCGACATAGCCGGGGGAAAATTCGAGGATGCGCTTGAGATTCCGGCTTACGAATATGTCGTCTCGGAGAGCATGGGACAGGAGGTGGACGAGATTCCGTTCAGCTTCCTTGGCGTGACGGAGAACGGCTGGTTCTTTTTCCTGGTCCCGACCGACGATGGATATCTGGTCCAGATGGTGCAGCCTGACGGCCAGCGGATTGTGAAGCGCAACATCTCCGTCGACCACGGGAGCGTGCTTTTCCACACGCTTTCGCTCAACTCGTCCGGCATCATAAGCGGGCTGTTCGCGCGCAGGTCGAACGCGTCCGTCGCTTGGTGGCGCACTGATTCGCTCATAGACTCTTTCATATCGAATTGAAAAAACTTTTTGTGGAGGAAAAAGAGGACGATGGATTTCTCTCAGATTCCGGAAGGGCACGAGGACGGCGAAGAACCCCTCATCTTCCATTACGACAAGGCTGAGCGCGTGAGGAACGCTCCCCAGATTGTGAAGGACTACTACGATGGAAAGCTGATTCAGAAGCGTCCGGGGCTTTTCAAGGCGCTTGTGGCCACCAGGTCGAACAGGCTCATCTTCATCGCCTTGATGGTCTGCTTCGCGCTCGTCGTGTTCAACATGTTCTTCGGCCCCAAGCCCAATGTCGAGACCCGAAAGGGCGTTCCGATGACTCTTGCGGCTTTCTCCTACGACGGCAGCGTCCTCGTGAGCCTTGAATTCGATGATGTGTGGAAGAAATTCGCGGGAAAATATTCGGGCGGAATTCCCGTCTTCGCTAAATTTGAGGCTGTCGATGTCGATAATCAAGTTGTCGGCGTTTTCGAGGATGCTGGACTTTATGAGGAGAGGCAGCTTTTTCTCCGCGCCAGATTCACCGATTTCGACATCGCTTCCGTGAATGCCGAGGTCGAGCTGAAATTCGACGGAGAGGAAAACTCTGACGGAGACAGCAGGCCTGTCGTGTTGAAGGCGAAGGTCGAAAGACGCTGACGCATAAAAAAAGGATTTTTGGGGTTTAAAAATGTTACAGTTCTATTTTCTGTCTGTGTTGTTGAACGTGGTCGTGGGGTTCGTTCTCGTCTACGCGTCTTCCAATGTCAAGAAGGCGAGGTACGGCGACGATTACCTTTACGAGGGCGATGTCGTTTCTGAAAGCTCTTCGCCAATCGCTTCGTTCGACGATTCCGTGGACGGAGCCGATTCGGGAAATCCTTTTTCCTCTTTTTTGAACGACAAAATCTTCAGGCTGGTGCTCGGAGTCGTCTGCTTCTTCATCGGCCTCATAAAACTCGCGTACACCGTGCAGAACGATGTCGCTTTCGTCGGCGATTTCGTTCCGGCTCTTGCCGGACTTTCAGGCGGTTCATGCCTGCTCGTTGGCTATTTCCTCTCCGCCGGCGTCGATGTCCCTGATTTCCTCGAATCGTTTTTCGTCAACGGAAAGAAATTCGTGGGCATATTCTGCATCGTGGCGGGTGTCCTCCACTTCATCTTCCCGCGCGTCCTTTTCCTGTAGGTCTCATTTGCCGAAAAAATTCATTGTTTTTTCTCACTAAAGAAAATATACTATGCGTTGTTGAGAAAGATTCTAAAGAGGTGGATTTTTATTCTCAATACGCAAAGAAACAGTCTCTTCCTAAAAAAGAGGCAAATTTATTTTAGGAGAACCACAATGAAGTACACTGCAGAAGTGGAACATATGTGTCCTTTGGCTAAGGGCGCATATCATGGTCCTGCTCCGATTCCTGAAGAAGGAAAATGGGTGCAGGCGAAGAAAGTCGAAGACATTTCCGGCTTTACACACGGTATTGGTTGGTGTGCACCTCAGCAGGGTGCCTGCAAGCTCTCATTGAACGTCAAGGACGGAATCATCGAAGAGGCTCTCGTCGAGACCATCGGATGTTCTGGAATGACTCACTCGGCAGCCATGGCGTCTGAAATCCTCATCGGAAAGACACTCATCGAGGCTTTGAACACTGACCTCGTCTGCGACGCAATCAACACTGCCATGCGCGAGCTTTTCATGCAGATTGTCTACGGAAGAACTCAGTCGGCTTACTCTAAGGACGGACTCAAGGTCGGAGCGTCCCTCGAAGATTTGGGAAAGAACCTCCGCTCACAGGTCGGAACGATGTTCGCCACAAGAAAGACAGGTCCTCGCTACCTCGAGATGACAGAGGGATACGTCGAGCAGATCGCTCTCGACAAGGACAACCAGATTGTCGGATACAAGTGCATCAATTTCGGAAAGCTCATGGACGCACTCAAGGCTGGAGTCGACGCTAAAGAGGCTATCGAGAAGGCTCGCACTCACTACGGACGCGTCACAGAGGATCAGGGCGTCGTGAAATTCATCGACCCTCGCAAGGAGTAGACAATGGCTTTATTTGAAGATTACGAAGGAAGAATCCCTCAGGTTAACAAGGCCCTTAAAGCTTACGGCTTCTCTGAGGGCGAGAAAGGTTTGAACGAGGCCCGTGACCTCTGCAAGTCCCGCGGTTTCGACCCTTATGAAATCTGCCAGTCGACACAGCAGATTTGTTTCGAGGACGCGAAGTGGGCTTATGTCCTCGGTTCCGCAATCGCAATCAAGGAGGCCGAGAAGTCTGGCGACAAGACTGGTTCCACAGCCGCCGCCAACATCGGAAAGGGACTCCAGGCGTTCTGCTTGCCGGGTTCTGTCGCCGACGACCGCAAAGTTGGTCTCGGACACGGAAACCTCGGCGCCCGCCTTCTTTCTGAGGAGACGCAGTGCTTCGCGTTCTTGGCTGGCCACGAGTCTTTCGCCGCCGCCGAGGGAGCCATCAAAATCGCGGCCAACGCAAACAAGGTCCGCAAGAACAAGCTCCGCGTCATCCTGAACGGCCTCGGAAAGGACGCCGCCCAGATTATTTCCCGCATCAACGGCTTCACATACGTCCAGACAAAGTTCGACTACTTCAACGGCGAGGGAACTGACAAGGCTCTCACTGTCGTGAAGGAAGTTCCATACGGCAACAACCCTGACCGCCTCATCGTAAAGTGCTACGGTGCCGACGACGTTCGCGAGGGTGTCGCAATCATGTGGCACGAGGACGTGGACGTTTCCATCACAGGAAACTCAACGAACCCGACACGCTTCCAGCACCCGGTTGCTGGAACTTACAAGAAGGAGCGCTTGCTCGCCGGCAAGAAGTACTTCTCTGTGGCTTCCGGCGGCGGAACAGGACGCACTCTGCATCCGGACAACATGGCTGCGGGACCGGCTTCATACGGCTTCACAGACACTTTGGGTCGTATGCATTCCGACGCTCAGTTCGCTGGTTCTTCATCTGTTCCGGCGCACGTCGAGATGATGGGCTTCATGGGAATGGGAAACAACCCGATGGTAGGTTGTACAGTCGCTTGCGCTGTGGCGGTGGCTGGCAGCTTCTAATTCCTGAAATTTAGATTTTTCGTCTAATAGAATGCGGGACTTTTTTTAAGTTCTGCATTTTTTTTGCCCTTCGTTTTTTTTCAGTTGATTTTTATGATGATTTTCGTCTAAAAAAAACTTGACAAATCGCCTTTTGTGCTTTTCCCTTGATTTTTCATTTAAAAATGCCGAGAATCTATAGAAATTATGGATAAGAAGATTTTAACGCGCAGTTATCTGGAGACGCTTTCGTCATCGGATTTGGTTTCTCTGGCCGATGACTATGGAATAGACATTCCCGACAATTTGAGTAGAAGGTTCATCATCGGAGAACTGCTGGAGATTGCGGAGGGGTTGGGCAGTGCCGCTGGCGAGTCTGGGGCTGCCATCTCAGAATTGTCTGAGCTTTCCGACGAGGAGTCTTCCGCTCTTCCCGACTCTCTGAAAAACAAGATGAGCGACGCGCTTCCGTTGTCGTTCAACGAATCCGAGATAGATTTTGTCTTCAGGAACCCGGTCTGGGTTTATGTTTTCTGGGACATAAAGGCCGCTGACTTGGCCAAGATGGAAGATGACGACGATTTTGACAGGGTTGTCCTCCGCGTCTCTTATTTCGATTCTTTCGAGGCGACCGTGCCCACGAAGTCGTTCGATGTGAATGTGTCCGCTGGAGACCATGGGCAATTCGTGATGGTGGCTGTCAACAAACAGTCGGAGAGCGCGGTGAAATTCCTGCGCATAGATTTGGTCGCCCTTTACGATGGAAAATCCGACACCATAGCCATTTCAAAGAAAATGGAACTTCCTGTCGGTTCCGACTTGCTCGGCACGGCGATGCCCGGACGCGACTTTGCAATTTCGCCTGTCAACGAACTTTCGGGAATGCGTTCCGCGCTGAAGAATCACTATCAATTCCAAAGGGAATCTTTTGTCTGATTAATCAAAAATGGAGTTTATAAAATGTCTTCCAAAAACTTGGTTCTTTTAGTAGTAGCACACCAGCCTTACATCAGGCATGTCGAAGACGAGGAGGCGCATGCCCTTGAGAACGACATGCTTTTCAATTCCATTTCGAACGTGTACATTCCTCTTCTGAATACACTGCGCGATGCTGATTCCCGTTTTTCTGGAAGCAGATTCAAAATATCGTTGGTCATGTCTCCGACTCTTTGCGAGATGCTCAGCGATGAGGAAATCCAGGAGCAGTATGTCGCGTGGCTAGAGAGGCGAATCGCGCTTGGGGAGAAAGAAATCGCGAGGTGCGCGGACGACGGTGGAATGCTTCGCAACGCCTCCGAGACGCTTAAGAAGGCGAAAAATGATTTGTCGGATTTCGTCGAAGTCTATTCAAGAAACATCGTGAAGTCCGTTTCCGACTTGGCCGAAGCCGGGAGAATCGAGCTTTTGGCGACTTGCGGTACCTTCGCTTACCTTCCGCATTATTCGGACATGACGGAAGTCCTGAACGCGCAAATCGAGTCTGGACTTTGCTCTCACAGGCGGTTCTTCGGCTCCCTTCCGGACGGGTTCTACCTTCCGTATCTCGGTTATTCGGTCGGGATTGAGAGGGTTCTGCGCTCCTATGGCCTCAACTATTCGATAGTCGACGGTCGCTCGTTCTTCTTCAGCAAGGACGATGTGGCCGATGGCATATTCTCGCCGGTCAGGTGCGAGAAGTTCAACCAGCTCGTCTTCTTCGCAAACGATTCCGAGTCTTTTGCCGAGTTGAGGGAATATTCGGAGAAAGGCGTGTTCAAGGATGATTCCAGGGACATCGCTTTCGACTTGCCGGTTTCTGATTTGTCGGATTTCCTTTTCGAGGATTCCGCCCGCATTCCCACGGGGTTCAGGTATTACGCGAAGGATTCTTCCCTGTATGATTCTGCGGCGGCGCAAAAGGTTGCCGACGAGTGCGCTTCCGATTTTGTTGAAAAGAAAGTCGGGAAAATTGTGGAGGCCGAGAAACTTCTTTGCAAGGATTCTACGCTCGTGTGCACTGTTCCCGCCGAGATGCTCGGAGCGTGTTGGAGCGAGGGCTCTTCGTTCTTTGCCAGGGTTATAGAGAAAGTCGTGCGTGGCGGCAGCGGTGTCGAGTTGACAGGATGCGCCGATGTGCTACGCATGTTGAAGGTCATGAAAGTTGAGCCTCAGCTGATTTCCCTCTATCCGTCTTCCGATTCCGCCGACGGTTTCTGCGAGGATTCCCTTGACAGCTCCAACGCATGGATGATTCGGTACGCGCGGAAAATGAGCTGCAGGATGATCGACATAGCGGACAGATTCCCGAACGACACTGGCTTGAAGATACGGTTGCTGAACCTCGGCGCGAAGGAGCTTTTGTTGGCGCAGAGCGGCGAGTGGGCGAGGATGGTGCATTCCGGGGACGACGACGACTGCCCATGTTTCGCAGAGTACGCGGAGGAGCAGTTCAAGGAATTCATCAAGTCGTTCATAATCGTCTACGATTCGCTCGGTTCTAACACCGTAAGCACTGAATGGCTCACAAGGATAGAGCGCCGCCACCGTCTCTTCCCATGGATGAATTTCAGAATTTTCTCAAAGAAAAAGTGAGAAAATTCTTTTTTGGGGTTGACTGAATCAATCTATTTCTATATAGTATTGTTCATTCGCACGATTAGCTCAGGGGTAGAGCATCGCCTTCACACGGCGGGGGTCGTTGGTTCAAATCCAACATCGTGTAATTCAAGAAGGTTTGAGAGTTCTTCAAAAAACTTCTTGACAAATCAGATTCAATCTGGTAAGTTATTTGCATCTTTTGCGGCAGTCATATAACGGCTCATTATCTCAGCCTTCCAAGCTGATGACGAGGGTTCGACTCCCTTCTGCCGCTTCTTTTTGAAGACCTGAACATTTTGTTCAGGTCTTTTTTTGCATCTGCTTTTGTTTTTTATATGTTTTTCATGTTTGCCGCATTTTTTTTCAACTATTGAAAAAATCTGTGCTAGAATAAAGCGATTGGTTTTTAGGCGTTTTGCGTCTGAAAAATAATCGCTATGTGAAGTTTTGGAGAAATAACTATGGAACAGGAAGTTGTCATTTCAAAAAAGCCCGATGTGCAAGCGGCTGTTGACGAACTTTGTGGAAAATTGAAGAAGAATGCCGATTCGTACCAGGCTGTCATATTTTTGGCGGCGATAACATACGATTTCGCACTGCTTTCAGAGAAGATAAAAGAACGCTTTCCTAATTCTGAAGTCGTTGGAGCGAGCACCGCTGGCGAGATAACGCCTGCAGGCTTCACCAACAACTCTGTCGTTTTGACAACGATGTCCGATTCTTCGACAAAGGTCAAAGGATTCTTGGTGGAGCACGGAAGCAGGTATCCTGTTTGCTCGAAGGGCGATATAGAGAAGGCTGTCCGGGACTGCGGCATACGCGTGAACGACCCGAATTCTGGAAAGGACGCGTTCGCAATAGCGTTCATAAACGGAGTTTTCAACGCGGAGGAGTCGATACTGACGAATTTCTATTCGGTTATAAAGAACGACCAGTTTCCGCTTGCTGGTGGAACTGCCGGATTCACGGGAAGCGAGGCGAAGACTTTTGTCAGCTACAATGGAAAGACGACTCAGGATGGAGCCGCATTCCTCCTCGTGAAGACGAAATGCAAATTCGATGTGCGGCAGGAGGACATTTTCAATCCGACAGGAAAGTCCGTGTTCGTATCCGAGTCCGATGTCGTGAACAGGACCATATCGAAATTCGACGGAAAGCCCGCGAAGACCGTATACGCCCAGAAACTCGGTGTCTCGGAGGCGCAGGCGGAGTCCATGACGTTCGAGAATCCGTTCGGGCGTTATTTGAACGACGCTCTGCACATAGCCGCTTTGGCCGGATTCTCTCCCGACAAGAAAATTTCGTTGTTCGCGCGCGTTGTTCCGAATTCCACGCTTGAGCTTATGCATATCGGGGATCCTCTGCAGAAATGCGACGAGACATGCGACGGCATAAAATCCGCGTTGAGGCCGAAATTCACGCTTTTGATGACGTGCATAACGAGGACGCTTGCTTTCGAGAGAATGAAGATTTCTGACAAGATAATCCAGAAATACAATGCGACCTTCCCGACTTTCGCCGGCTTTTCGGCTTACGGCGAGCAGCTTGGAAGAATCCACTGCAACCAGACGCTCGTTTCTGTCGTGATAGGAGATTAATATGACTGAATTGGAAAACGCGGAACTTGTAAAAAGCGGATTGAACGCTGTTCAGTCTCTCATAGAATATTTGGCAAAGGATGCCATCGGCGGCGAATTCTTGAGCGAGTACACCTCTTCCCGCGAGGTGCAGAACTCTGCGACCGAGAAGCAGAAGGCGGCTTTGAGCAAACTCATCGAGTCGTCTTCCGTGATGGACGAGGAGACCAAAAAGATTTCAGAGAGCGCGAACGCAAACATCGAGCGCCTTGTCTCCGTCTATTCTGAAATCGAGACTTTGAGGAATTCTGTCCAGAGAATCGAGGAGGAGCACAAGCGTTATGTCGAAAAATTCAAGGTTCTCCATCAGGAGGCGAGCAACATCATGTCGCTTGTCGATGGAATCCAGAACATATCCGAGCAGACGAACCTCCTTTCGTTCAACGCTTCGATTGAGGCGGCCCATGCGGGGGCTGTCGGAGCCGGTTTCAGAATAATCGCGAACGAGGTTAAGAAACTTGCCGGAAACACGAAGGGGACTACGGAGAAGATAAAGCAGGAGGTCGACAAGCTCTCGAAGTCGCTCGTCGAGCTTGAGGACGGAACGAAGGCGAACGCATCTTCCCTTGATGGCCTTACGAAAGAGGCCGACCATACGCTTGAGAGGTTCGCGAAAGTGCGGAAGATAAATTCCGAGAACAACGCGAATGTCGAGAAGATAAGCACGAGCATTTCTTCGAACGTGAAGGCTATAAACAGCATGATAAAGACTGTCCAGGAAGCCGACGACGTGAGCAAGAAAAATGTCGAGTTGTTCGCCGACTGCGCGTCCCGCAACCAGATGCTCTTCAACGACTTGTATTCGTTCGCGTATGAGCTCAAGGCTGTTCTTGAAGACTTGAAATGACGGACGTTGAGAATATCGAAAAAATCATCCATGACGTTTTCGGTGTGGAGAAGAGGATAAAGAACAAGAAGAACACCAACGGCTGCATTTCTCCGTTGAACAAGGCTGTGAAGAACTATTTCGCGTTCAATTTCCTCAACAGGCTCTATCGTCTCCAGAAGCGTTTTTCCGGGCGCGACGCCGAGACGAACGACATCTGCGAGAAAATCAAGAACATAGGGGAGGCGAAAGAGCACCAGTGGGCAGGTCCCTATTCCGAACTTGTCGCGCTTGATTTCTATTCCGAGTTCTCTGAATTTTTCGATATCTCTTACATAAACATTCTTCCGATTTCGCACCACAGGAATTCTATCGCGGCCCGCAATGGGCAGAAAGGCGTCATCGACATAGATTTGTGCCTCCATCTAAAGCACGATTTGATTTTCACCGATGTGAAGTCGTTCAACTGCGTCCACCTCCAGATTTTCGATTCGATTTTCGAGGAAATCGAGGAATTCGCGTCGAAAATCGGGAAGAGCGTCCTTGTTGGCGTGGACAACCTTTCTGAAATCGACTACAGGGAAGTGAAAAACCATCTTGGAATCGAGAAGAACAAAATCCGGCGAGATTTGAAGAGGGCAGTCTCCGAGGGGCAGAAGAATCTCATCTACGAGTCGGACGGTCTGAAATTCGACTTCAAGATAAACTATTCTTCGCCCAAGTCCTCTTTTCTTTCGACTGTCAAGGAGTACTCTCCGTTCGCGATGGCGGAGTCTTACAGGTACAAGTTCCTTGACTACGGAAACAAGCTTGTGGACAACGAGTACTCTCTCATAACAATCGTGAGGAATCCGTGGTTCAACGAGGAGACCGTCGATTTTGGGGATTTCAACAACATCTTCTACAGGAGCCTTAGCAGGAGGACGTTCATGGAGCTTCTGCGCATCGACGGGGACGCTTCCGATTTCTCGAAAACGTATTCCTCCGCGAGCGGAATCTCTGTCTCGGAAGTGTCGAGGAGTCTTGCGGGCATCGTGTTCATCGACGACAACTCTCCGTCATCAAGAAGCCAGAAGGGGCTATATTCGGCATACATATATCTGAATCCCAACTACGCGGCCAAGAATCCCCTCACGATACGGAAGTTCGAGAAATATTTCAGGAACGGCTTTGAGCGGCAGATAAAGGATTTCGACGATTTCAAATTCGACAACTACTAGCTTTCGCCCGCTGAAAATCGCTTCAATCAATGGAAAATTTCGTGGTGAATTCTTCCGAAAATCATAGTATGGGGCGTTTTGTCCCCTTAGGATGCGTCCGGATGCGATATTCGATGGACGCATGGGAGAATTGTATGAAAAAGATAGTTTCGATGGCCGTTTCGTTCGCTTTGTGCGCCTCTTGTTTTTCAACTGATATTTCAAAGTACCTCAGGACGGCTCCGAATGTGGACAGGGCCATGTTGTCCGCCGACTACTGGATTTCAAAGTCTGTCGAACCGAAAAAAGTCATAATATCGACCGACGAAATAATGAGGCTGAACAAGGAGGTGCAGGACGCTTCCTCTTCCGACGAGGGGAAATTCGCCTATTACGCTTCGTCCAAAAAGAACAAGAGCATCTCGAAGAAAAAGCTTCTTGAACTTTTGGATTTCAATTTCGGCGCCGACTACTACATAGAGGGCGTGAAGGTGTCGCAGTCGTACAAGGACGATTTGCTTTCCTACAGGAACCTCGATTCTGTGAAGGACACTAACGAGGTCGGATACGCGTTCGTTTTGAGGAGGGGCGGTTTGAGGCTCCTTCCGACGGACGACATATTGACTCTGGACGAGGTGCGCTCGTTCTACGACGAGATGCAGAACAGTTCCGTCCTGATGAACGAGCCTGTCGTCGTTCTCCACCAGACGGAGGATTCGGCATGGTATTTCGTCATGACGAGCTACTGTTGCGGCTGGCTTCCATCTTCGAACATCGCGTTCTGCCACGGATACGACGAGTGGAATTCGTACAGGGATCCGAGCGACTTCCTTGTGGTCTCCGAGAACAAATTCCGCCTCGACTACGACTGGGTGAACGACAGAATTTCCGAGGTGGAGGTCTCCATGGGCACGAAACTCCAGCTTGTTCCCGTCTCCGAGTACCAGACTTCCTATGAGGGGCGCGAGGCGTACGACAACTACATCGTCAGAATCCCGGACAGAAGCCAGGGGGGCTACCTCATCTTCCACAACGCGTACATTCCTCTAGGAAAGTCGGTCTCCATCGGCTATGTCCCGTACACTAGGGAGAACATCCTGCGCATGGCGTTCAGCGCGCTCGGCGAGAGGTACGGATGGGCGGGACTTTACGACGCGCGCGACGCTTCCCAGTTCGTCATGGAGCTTTACCGCGCGTTCGGGTTCGACATCCCTCGCTCGACTCCTGGGCTGATTCCGATGGACGCTCCTACCGTGGACGTTTCGGGGATGTCCGCCGCGCACAAGCAGTCGCTTCTGAAGTACATTCCGTCCGGCTCAATCCTTCTTCTGCCTGGCTTCGCCATGGTCTATCTCGGCGAGGTGGATGGAAAATACTATGTCATTTCGTCTTCGGGGGAGAACATCTACGAGTCTTCGAGCAAGGTCACGCAGACGCAGGGCGTTTCTGTGTACGATTTGGACACGAAGAGGAAGAATGGCCAAAAGTGCATCGATGCCATATCGAAAATAAAAGTCATGTATTGAAATTCGCCCTTTAATTTTCTGCGAATCGAAGATAAGATTTAGGAATCACAGAAAATAGGGGTACAAAATGGCAAAGAAATCTGACAACGCGTGCAAAGGTACCGCGCGCGCTCCTCATCGTTCTCTTTTTTACGCTTCAGGTTACACTGATGAAGAACTCAACCAGCCGATGGTCGGAATCATCTGCGCGAAAAACGAGTTGATTCCCGGCCACATAGAATTGGACAGAATCGCCGAGGCCGTCAAGGCCGGTGTTAGGCTTGCCGGAGGAACTCCCGTGGAATTCCCTGCGATTGGTGTCTGCGACGGAATCGCGATGGGCCACGAGGGCATGAAGTATTCCCTCGTGACGCGCGAGCTTATCGCCGACTCCGTTGAATGCGTGGCGAAGGCGCACCAGTTCGACGCCCTCGTCATGATTCCAAACTGCGACAAAATCGTCCCTGGAATGTTGATGGCCGCCGCTCGTCTCGACCTTCCGACCGTTTTCGTTTCCGGCGGTCCGATGATGCCTGGCCATCTTCCCGGCCACGACCCGTCGAATCCTTATTCTGGAAAGAACCTTTCGCTGACGGACATGTTCGAGGCCGTCGGAGGTTTGGCTGTCGGAAAGATAAACGAGGAGCAGCTTGACGAGTTGTCCCGCTACGCCTGCCCTGGCTGCGGCGCCTGCTCTGGAATGTTCACCGCCAACTCGATGAACTGCCTCACCGAGGTTCTGGGACTCGGACTTCCCGGAAACGGAACGATACCGGCTGTGACGGGACGCAGAATCCAGCTCGCCAAGCACGCTGGAATGCAGGTCATGGAGATGTACAAGAGGGGAATCACCGCCCGCCAGATGATGACCGCCGAGAACTTCAGGAACGCGCTCACGGCCGACATGGCTTTGGGCTGCTCTTCCAACACGATGCTCCACGTTCCTGCCATCGCCCACGAAGCCGGAATCGACATCGACTTGCACGAGGTGAACAAGATTTCAGAGCGCACCCCGAACCTCTGCCACTTGGCTCCGGCCGGCCACACGTTCATGTGCGAGCTTGACGATGCTGGCGGCGTTCAGGCAGTCTTGGCGGAACTCGCGAAGAAGGACCTCATCAACACTTCTCTCATCACGGCTACAGGAAAGACGATAGCGGAGAACATAAAGGGCGTGAGGAACAGGAACCCTGAAATCCTCCGCCCAATCGAGAATCCGTATTCGGACAACGGCGGAATCGCTGTCCTCTTCGGAAACTTGGCTCCGAACGGAACTGTCGTGAAGCGCTCGGCATGCGCCAAGGAACTCATGCTCCACACGGGACCCGCGCGCGTCTTCAACGACGAGTCGGAGGCGATGGAGGCTGTGCAGCAGTCCAAGATAAAGCCGGGCGATGTCGTCGTAATCCGCTACGAGGGACCGAAGGGCGGACCTGGAATGCGCGAGATGCTCGCCGTAACTGCCGCTTTGGCAGGCCAGGGCTTGGACAAGCAGGTCGCGCTCATCACGGACGGACGCTTCTCTGGAGCCACGAGGGGCGCGTCCCTCGGCCACTGCTCTCCTGAGGCCGCTGTGGGTGGACCTATCGCGTTGGTGGAGGAGGGCGACAAAATCACTCTGGACATCAACAACTACAAAATCCACCTCGACGTGTCCGACGAGGAGCTGGCTGCGAGAAAGGCCAAGTGGGTCGCTCCAGAGCCTAAGGTCAAGACCGGATACCTGGCGCGCTATGCGAAGCTCGTCTCTTCCGCCGACAAGGGCGCGATTCTCCAGTAGTTCGGGAAATCGAAGTTTTCTTCGGTTCTTTTTGTGATCGGCTTGTCATGCAGGCCGATTGGCCATCAAGGTTCGGGTGGGCTTTTTAGTGCGCCCGGACCTTTTGTGTTTTTTTTGCGTATGAAAAATAATTTGGATTTGAGGCGCGAGTCGAAGCGCCTTTTTTTGATTCTCCTCGGCTCCGCCCTCATGGCGTTGAACATCGATTCGTTCGTGCACAGCGCGAACCTGTTCCCCGGAGGTTTTTCGGGCGTCGCCCTTCTTGTCCAGAACATCTTCATGAAATTTTTTGGAGTGAAGATTCCGTACTCCGTCCTTGTCTATTCTCTGAACGTCTTTCCCGTGGTAATCGGGTTCAGGTTCATCGGAAAGAAATTCACAATCTATTCGGTCGTGATGATTGTCGTCTCCGGTTTTCTCACGGATTTGTTCGACGGTCTTGAATTTTTGAGGCTGACGGAGGATTTGCTTCTGTGTTCCGTTTTCGGAGGGCTGTTGACGGCTGTCGCGGTCGCCCTCTGCCTTTTCGCCGACTCCAGCTCCGGCGGTACCGATTTCATAGCAATCTACATTGCGGAGAAGACTGGAAAGTCCGCGTGGAACTACATTTTCGCCTTCAACTGCGCCGTCCTCGCCGTGGCCGGGCTTCTCTTCGGCTGGGACACGGCCTTGTACTCGATAATCTTCCAGTTCACTTCGACTCAGGCTCTCAATTTCATATACAAGCGGTATGAGAAGACGACCCTCCTCATAATAACAGACAGGCCCGACGACGTGTACGCCACGATAAAGAATTTGACTCAGCACGGAGCGACAGTTTTCGAGGGGAAGGGGGAGTATTCGGGAAAAATCCACAAGATGGTCTACACGGTAGTGTCTTCCGACGAATCGGGGAAACTTGAGGGCGAGATAAGGAAGACGGACCCCGCCGCCTTCATAAACGTCATCCGCTCCAAGGAGATTGTCGGAAAATTCTTCAAGAGAGCGAACGACTAGACTGTGAACAAGTCGATTTGGTTTCCTATTTGGTTCACCGTCTCGAACACGTTGTTCGATATTTCGTCCAACGCCTGGCCAGAGTCGCTGATTTTGTCCGCGCTTGCCGAAATCTGGCCCATGCTGTTCCTGATTTTGTCCGTGGAGTCCCTCAAATCGTTCACTTCGTTCAGAATCGCCCTGTTGCCTTCCGCCATTTCGTGGGAAGCTGCGCGGACTTCCGCGGTGTTGTCGTTCATGAGCTTGAGGGCCTCTCCAATCTGGGCCGACCCTTCCTGCTGCTCTTCCATTGCGGCTTTTATCTGGAGCACGAGGTTCTGCGTCGTGTTGATGCTGCTCGACACTGCGGCGAACGATTCGCTCGACGCCTGCGACGCGTTCACCACGTCGTTTATGGAATGCTGGATTCCCGCAAGCTCTTCTTTTATCCTCTTCGACTGTAGTGCCGACGTTTCCGAGAGCTTCCTGATTTCGTCCGCCACGACGCTGAATCCGCGTCCCGCCTCGCCTGCGTGAGCCGCCTCTATCGCGGCGTTCATTGCAAGGAGGTTCGTCTGGCTCGCTATCGACGAAATCGTCTTGTTGGCGTCCTGCAGGGACTTCGACTGCTCTTCGATTTTCTCGATTTTCTCGTTCACGTCCTGCTGCCGGGAGATTCCTTCCTCCGCGTTCTTCGTGAGGTCGTTGAACGAGTCCGCCATGTGCCCGACCGACGAGTTCACGCTCTTGATGTTGCCGATCATCTCCTCGACCGCCGCGCTCGCCTGCGACACTCCCGACGACTGCGTTTGAATCATGTGTTCGAGAGATTCTATGTTCTTTGAAATCTCCTCGACCGCGCTCGCAGTCTCTGAGACCGCCGCCGCCTGGTTCTGCACCTGGGTCTCTATGTTGTCCACGTCGGATATGATTTCCTTGATTGCGCTTCCGTTCGCGTCGATTCTCTGCTGGAGACCGGTGTTCACCGATTCGAGCGTCTCCTTCGAGTCCTTCACTCCGCTGATTATCGTCCTGAGCTTCTCCATGAACCTGTTGAATCCGGACCCCAGCTCTCCGATTTCGTTGTTGCTCTTGACCTGGAGTTTCTGCGTGAGGTCCGCGTCACCGGATGCGATGTGCTCTATGCTGTTCCTCACGAACCTGAGCGGCTTTATCATGGCCACGAGGATGATGATGCACGCCGCGATTACGAGAAGCGCGCTGACGACGCTGGTTATCGCCGTTATGAGCGTGATTTTGTAGCTGGCTTTGTTGATGTCGGCAACCGGAATCGTGAGTATCGCAATCCACGGTGTTCCGCGCACGGGCGTGAAAGACGCGAACATCTTAGTTCCGTCCGGCTCCGTGTAGTAGCCCTCGTCCGTCTTCCCCGACGACGCGAGCTCCGCTATCTTCACCAGTCCCTCGTAGCCCGCCTTGTCGCTGTACGAGAGGTCCATGTACTTCTCCATGCCCCTGATGTGCGAGATGAGGACTCCGTCGCTTCCTGCCAGAATCGCCTTTCCGTTCTCGCCCATGCTCAATTCTGAAATCATCGACTCGATTTCGTCGAGCTTTACCGCTCCGGCGAAGACACCGATGAGTTTCCTGTTCTTGTCGTAGGCGGGACGCCCGATGTAGTAGCAGACGGTTCCGTCGCTTTGGAAGTCGATGTTGGACACGTAGAACGGCTTGTTGCTCTTTACGATTTCCCTGTAGAAGGGCTTCGAGATGACTGTGACGGAAGTTCCGTCGCTTGAGTGCCCGACGCCGTCCAGCGTGCAGAACAGGATGTGCTTGAACCTGTCGTTCTTTATTGCTGCGTGCGATTGGAGCCATTCGATTATGGCGTCCGTGTCGCCTTCTGCCGTAACGTCGCTGTCGGAGTAGATTCTCAAGTCGTTTACGAGGATTTCGTTCCAGTTGCTGATTTTACCAGCGTCCTCTTCGATTACTTTTTTGCTGAAGTCCGAATACTCTTTTGCAGACGATTTCCTCACGTTCCTGACAGTCACGATTCCCTGCAGCGAAAAGAAAAACGCCAGAATGACAAATATCTGTATCGAAAACTGCACCGCCAGCTTTCCATATTTCTTCTGCGGTAGAGATTGGTTTTCAGTCATTGAATTGCGCTCCTGAGCCGATAATGATAATTTACACTGAAAAAAAATATTGAATTTTGTAAGATTTATCAACATAATCGTAAAGCGTTTTTTAAGAGAGGCTTTGGTTATGGTAAAGAAAAATTCTCAATTGCTTTTTCCGTTCATTTTGCCGCTGTTCTTTTTGGTATTCGGATGCGGTTCTAAAGACATCCGTTCAGCGAAAAAAGGCCCCCTTCCTGAAAAAAATGTCAGCGGTCCTGTCCTGAATGTCATGCTCGACACTTCAATTCAATTGATTGACCAGCAGGTTTCCACCGAGGGAACAGTCTTCGAGATTGTGGGTGATTTGCTCGACGGTCTCATGCAGATGGCGGAGGACGGTTCCGTTGTGCCGGCTGTGGCCAAGAGCATGAGCGTTTCCCCGGACGGCCTCGTGTACACGTTCAACCTCCGTGACGACTCGTACTGGTCGAACGGGGAGCCTGTGACGGCGCGCGATTTCGTCTACGCATGGGAGAGGGCGTGCACGCCCAGCACGGAGGCGGAATACTCCTACTTGATGAGCGACATCGCCCACATAAAGAACGCCGTGGCGATACAGGCCGGGCAGATGGACCCGAACCAGCTCGGAGTGAGGGCATTGGACGACTACACGCTGCAGGTGCAGCTTGAGGTTCCGCTTTCGTTTTTCGACCAGCTTCTCTATTTCTGCACTTTCTATCCCGCGAACGAGAAATTCATAAAGTCCTGCGGCTCTTCCTACGGCACAAGCCCTGAGACTTTCCTCTCGAACGGCGCGTTCCTGCTGAAGGATTTCAAGCCGGGCGCGTCCTCGCTCGACCTCGTGAAGAACACCGCCTACTACGACGCTTCGAAGATACAGCTCGGAGGAATCCACTACGAGGTCGTGAAGTCTCCGGCCGAGGCACTCTCGAAATTCAGAAGTGGCCAGCTCGACTTGATAGAGGTCTCTGGAAGCGTCGTGGGCGAAGTGAAGGATTCCCCGGAATTCAAGACTGTTGAGTCGGGCTTCCTTTGGTATTTGACCGCGAACATGGAGATGAGGGAATTCGCCAACTTGAACATGAGGAGGGCGTTCACTTTCGCGATAGACCGCGGCGTGATAACCGACAGCGTGATTGCGGACGGCTCCCGCCCCACATACACGGCAATCCCGTCCGCGTTCGCCTTCAACTCTTCCGGGCAGGATTTCACGACCGCTTCCGTGGAATTCCCCGAACTCTGCTCGTACGACCCGGAAAAGGCTAGGGAGTGCTGGCGCATGGCTCAGAACGAACTCGGCCGCTCTTCTTTCTCGTTCAAGCTTCTGACTGACGATACTCAGACGCAGACCGCCGTCGCGAACGAGATAAAGAGGCAGCTTGAGGCCAATCTTCCGGGATTGAGTATCGAGGTGGAGTCGATCCAGAAGAGCGCCCGCCTCGACCGCATGAGCGAAGCCGACTTTGAAATCGCGCTCACGAGGTGGGGACCGGACTACGCCGACCCGATGACATACTTGAGCTTGTGGACGACCGGAAACGAGAACAACTACGGCCGCTTCTCAGACCCAACCTACGACGCCATAATCGCGAACTGCAGCGACGGCGAGCTTTCGACCAAGTTGGCCGAGAGGTGGAGCGCGATGAAGGATGCCGAGAGGATAATCATGCGCGAGGCCGTTATTTTTCCGCTTTACCAGCAGTGCGGTGCCGACTTGATGAAGTCGAACGTGAAGGGTGTCGCGTTCCATCCTGTCGGAATCAACAGAATCTACAAGAACGCGAGAAAATAGCTTTTTGGTGTCGCCGGTCACTACTGGATGTCTTTTTTTCCGAATTGGCTCCTGTAGTCCCTGGGCGTCATGTTCATGAATTTCTTGAAGCAGCGGGAGAAATAGTTCGAGTCGTTGTAGCCAACGTCGTATGCGATTTGCGTGATGTCGAGCTTTGTGTCGGAAAGCTCGCGCGAGGCCGCGAACATGCGCTGCCTCATCTGGTACTCGAACGGAGGGTAGCCCGTTATGCGCTTGAATGTGCGGAGGACGGAGCTTTCCGACATGTTCGAGTATTCCATCAAGTCCTGCATGGAAATGTCGCTCCTGAAATTCTTCTCCATGTAATTTATCAGCATGTCGGCGTGGTTCACCGAGTCGGTTTCCGGGTACGAGGGCGAGTTGTAGACCCGAAGAAGGTAGAGAATCAGCTGTATCAGATACGTCGTCGTGTTTATCGTCCAGCCGATTGGCTGCCTTGAGATTTCCTCCTGAATCGAGTCTATCATCGCCCTCAGTTCGAAAAGGTGCATCGTCTTTATGTTGAACTGCGTGATTGGCATCTTTTCCGGGGAGTCCCTTTTTGCCAGGACGAAAAAATCGTTGTATTTCGGCAGGTTCGAAAGCTCCATCGCGTCCTCTTCTATGAACTTCGAGCGGATCATGATGTTCATGAGTACAACTCCGTCACAATCCTTGTATCCGTGGATTTGTCCGGGCTTCACGACTATTATTTCCCCTGTCTTGAACGGAATGTCCCCGTCCGGCGTTATGTGAGTTCCTTTGCCCTTGTAGACTATCGCGATTTCGTAGAAGTTGTGGGAATGGACTGGAAACGGGGGCTGTGGATTCCTGAATTCGAAGTGGCATGGAATGTTCTCTGTCCAGAATTTTTGCGCTGTGAGATTGTTCATCGATACTGCCTCCCACGTGGTGGAATTGTGCTAATATTTGCATTTTCTGTCAAGGTTGACCGTTTCTCCTCTATTTATCATTCAAAACATGGAAGTTGGAATCATCGTAATCGATATTGGAATGACTAACAAGAAAATCGCCGTGTACGACGAAAATCTTGTCCAGCGCGACGTGGCTTACAAGAACTTTCCGCCGGTCTTCGTGAAGGACAGCGGGGGGAACGACATTCCCTGCCACGACCTTGAGGGCATGGAAGAGTGGTTCTCATTCCAGATAAAGGCGTTCGCGGAGAAATACAATGTGCGTTCAATCGCCGTGAGCACCCATGGCGCGACATTCGTCTGCGTCGGCCGGGACGGGAAGCCCTGCGCTCCATGCGTCTTCTACACCCACGAGCCGGGGGAAAATTTCCAGAGGGAATTCTACGGAAAGTGCGGTTCACCAGACTCGCTCCAGAAATCCACCCACACTCCGAGATTCAGTTCGATGATAAACATGGCCAAGGGAATCTTCTTTTTGCAGAGGGAATTCCCGAAGGAGTTTGAGAAGACTGCCCTTGTCCTAGACTATCCGCAGTATTGGACGTTCAAGTTGACTGGCAAGGCCTGCCACGAGACGACGTTCCTCTCCTGCCACACATATTTGTGGGAGCAGAACAGGCGCGAATGGTCCGATGTCGTGGACAAACTTGGGATAAGGGACAAACTTCCTTCTATTTATATGGACACTTGCGGAAAACTTGGAACGCTCACTGACGAGGCCGCAGAAAAACTTTCGCTGGACAAGTCCGTTGTCGTGTCCGCGGGAATCCACGACTCGAACGCGTCGCTGCTTCCGTATCTTGCGAAGAATTCGGGCGAGGACTTCATCCTGAATTCGACTGGAACATGGTGTGTCTCCATGCATCCAAGCCCGAACGGGGAGAAGAACGCAGTTTGCGCGGACGACGACATCGGAAAAGTCGTCTTCTTCAACAGGAGCGCGCTCGATTTTCCCGTGAAGACTTCGATTTTCCTCGGAGGCATGGAGCTTGACTTCTACGCGCGTCTTTTCAGGAAGGCGAACGGACTTGGCGACGAGTTCTTCCCGTCTTCTGACATGGAGAGCGCGAGGAAAATTCTCTTGGAGAAAAGAGTGTTCGTCATGCCGGAACTTGTGAAGGGTTCCGGGCAGTTCCCGGACTTTGAGAGCGGAATCTGGCAGGACGGAGTCTTCTATAAAAAAGACGAGCTTGAGAGAATGGAAAGGCTTCCTCCGATTGTCCACGACGAGAAACTCTTCTGGGCGGCTGTCGTTGTTTCGGCGGTGATTCAGTCGGAGACGGCGTTCAGGCGGGCGGGGCTTTCGGACGGAACTTGGATTTTCACGGAAGGTGGCTTCAGGAAAAACTCGCTCTACAATTCGCTTTTGGCGAGCGTGCTTGGAAAAAACAAGGTCTGCACGACTTCGCTCAAGGAAGCCACCGCGCTTGGAGCCGCCATGACGGCTTTGATGGCGAGCGACGGCAGGGCACTTTCCGATTTCGAGCCGTTGATTGACATTGAAAAAAACACCGTCGTCGGCGAAGATGCCGGCGGTTACGAATCATACAAGAAAGAATGGATTACAAAAGGAGCGTTGAAAGAAAATGAAAGTTACTGAATCAAAATGCGTGCAGGGGTTTATCAGAATGTGCACCGACGGCTGGGATTTGGGCTGGCACGAGAGGAACGGCGGAAACCTTTCCTACAGGATGAAGGATGAGGAAGTCGCTGAAATCAAGTCGAATTTCACAGACAAGAACGGGTGGCAGGACATCGGGACGTCGGTTCCGAACCTCGCCGGGGAGCATTTCATCGTCACCGGAAGCGGAAAGTTCATGAGGAACGTGCAGCTTGACCCGGAAGCCAACATCAGCATAATCGAAATAGACAGTTCAGGTGAGAAATTCCGCATCCTCTGGGGCATGAGGGACGGGGGAAGACCCACTAGCGAGCTTCCGACCCATCTAATGAACCACGAGGTGAAGAAGCTCGCCACGAACGGGAGGTATCGGGTCATCTACCACGCCCACTGCACAAACACAATCGCCCTCACGTTCGTGCTTCCGCTCAATGACGAGGTCTTCACGAGGGAACTGTGGGAATGCGCGACCGAGTGCCCTGTCGTCTTCCCCCAGGGAATCGGGGTCGTGCCGTGGATGGTTCCGGGCGGACGGGCCATCGCCGTGGAGACGAGCAAGCTCATGAAGGAATACGATGTCGCCATCTGGGCGCACCACGGAATGTTCTGCGCGGGCGAGGATTTCGACTTGACGTTCGGCCTCATGCACACTGTCGAAAAATCAGCCGAGATTCTCGTGAAGGTTCTTTCGATGTCGCCGAAAAAGATGCAGACTATCCAGCCTCAGGAATTCAGGGATTTGGCGAAGGACTTCAAAGTGTCGCTTCCAGAAAAATTCCTGTACGAGAAAAATTGACAATTGGCAATTGGTGATTCTCAATTCTCAATTCTCAATTTTCAATTAACAAACCGGAGGAAACATGGGATTTTATTTTGACGATTTGGACAGCATTTACCGCCAGTCGCAGGGGGACATCAAGCACACCCTTTCCGTGATGGCGGACAGGTACATGGGGGAGAATCCCGAACATGAATACACGGCCAGGCCTTTCACAATGGACGGAATCATGAGGAACAAGGACTACCGCTATGTCTTCGACGGGAACGCCTTCTTTCCGAATGCGGAGGACGGAAACTATGTATATCTTTGGGGAAAAATCCGACGCGGCGGGGAAGGCGCGCTCCGCTTCACTTTAATTCCGTACGGACCTGTAAAAATGTGGATGGACGGAAACGAGGTTTTCGCGTCCGATTTCGTCGCCGAGCGTTTCGACGACAATCCAATCACGTTCGACATTCCCGTGAAAAAAGGCTGGAACAATCTCGTCCTGCGCTTCACAAAGACCAAGGCCGGTTTCGGGGCTGAATTCGGGACATGGCTCGGAAAACTCGACTACTACTTTTTCCACGGAAGAAGCGACTGGGAAGAGATGGAGGGCTTCGACTTCACTTGCCCAACGAACGAGCGCGTCACGGATTTCCCCTGCGGAATCGAAAAAATCCTTGAACCGATGCCTGAATGGACGGACGAGCAGAAAAAAGCCGGAAACATCGCCAGAGTTTTTGGGGGCGAGGAGATTGCCGGAAAGAAGATTGTGTGCAGAAGCTCCTTCGTTCTCCAAAAGCCCTCGTCGATTTCAATTGAAGAAAAAAGCACCGATTCAATTGAAGAAAAATCGATTTACATTGACGGAAAAATTTTTGAAAGCGGAAAATCGATTAAATTGACATCGGGTCTTCATCAAATCGTCTGCATTCTGAAAGTCTCCTCTTCGTTCAAAAATTCTGATTCCGCAGATTCCCAAATCAAAATCATCGATGAAAAAAATTCCGAGATTGCGCTTGTGAATCCTCTTTTGACGGAAGGCGTGAAAAACAGGTTTCCATGGATGTTCGCAGGTCCGTTTGAAAAATCCTCTGACGAGGAGCTTGTGGAATTCAATGCAAAAAACAGAAACCGCCTTGTCGGAAGCGGGGATGAGAAGACTTGGTGGCGGCTCGACTTGAAGGGCGGCTGGATTCGCCTCTACAACGAGAACGCGCTTTTCGGCCACTGGGACTATCCTTTGGGCGTGACCCTCTACGGAATGATTGAGACCGCGCGATTCTTCGACAAATCAAAGAAGAAGAACATCATCTCAGATTACGTCGTCCGCCATGTGAGAAAAGCGGTTGGGACGCTCGAATACGCTCTGTTCGACAAGGCTCACTTTGGCGGAGCCACGGCCGTCCACCATCTTTTGACGTCGATTGACAGCCTGGACGACTGCGGCTCGTTCGCCTCGCTCATGCTCGAAGTCGCCAAAGACCACGGAGAAGAGCTTGGCGACTACGGCTCAATCGCTTCCTACGTTGGAAAATACATCTGCGAAAAGCAGGCGCGGTTGGACGACGGCTCGTTCTTCAGAAAAGAGATGATGCACAAATTCCACAACGGAACAATGTGGGCCGACGACCTCTACATGAGCGTTCCGTTTTTGTGCCGCTATTCCGCATTCAAAAATGACCCGGCCGTTCTGGACGACGCGGCCAGGCAGTTCTTCGGATTCAAGAAGCGTCTCTATATGGAAGACAAAAAACTCATGGCGCACGTCTACGATTTCAGGAGAAACATGAACACTGGAATCCCGTGGGGGCGCGGAAACGGCTGGACGATTTTCTCTTTGACGGAGCTGCTCTTGGTTCTGCCGGAGAACCACCCCGCAAGGCCTTTGCTTTTGGACTTCTACAATGAACTGGCGGAGGGGTATCTTTCTGTTCAGGGCGAGGACGGAATGTGGAGGCAGGTCTTGGACATGAAAGATTCTTATCCTGAGTCTTCCTGCACCGCCATGTTCATCTGCGCGTTCAGCAGGGGGATACGGAACGGCTGGCTCTGCGACTCTGACGGTCGCTACCATGAGGCTTGCGCGCGCGCATGGAAAGCCCTTGAGAAAACAGCGATAGATTCGAAGGGAAATCTTTATGGAGTGTGCCGAGGCAGCGAATTCGCGTTCAATCCACGGTACTATTCGGAGCACCTTCTTCCGCAGTTGAACAACACGCACGGAATCGGGATTGTGCTTTTGGCGGGAGTGGAGATGCTCAGGCTGGAGGAATTTTCTGCATAATTTGCCACACGGATTCGAAATGTCTGACGACATTTCTGGTTTTGGTTGAATGTCGAGTTTTAGCATATCGTAGTTGTCGAAACAAGCTCCCAGCGGGAACCCTGATTGAAAAACGGCAGTACCGCTTTGCGGTGGCTGAGTGTTTTTCAATCAGGAACCCCGCTTCCGCTTTTTTCGACCATTGCACCGTAAAAACTCGACATTCAGCCTATTTTGGAAGGAGGATTTATGAAAAAAGTTGCTTCGGCGGTTTGCGCCGCTCTTTTGTCTTTCGCCGCTCTTTCGGCAGAGGGGAGGTCGCTCTCTTCGGATTTTGAGGCGGAGACGAACGAAAAGCCTTGGGGATTTTCGACTGCGAGCGCGGTCTTGTCGGTGAGCAAGGACGACGTTTTTGGAAACGCCACGTCCAAGCTTTCGTTCAGCATGGAGAACCAGAAGGGCGGGCGGGTCGCCACGAAGCTCTTTGAGCCTGCCATCTCCGCAAGTTCCGTGAAAGCCGTTTTCGACTGGCTGCCTGGAAAAATCAACGACAAGGGCGGAAACAAGGACGAGAACGGCGGTGAAGTTTCGCTTGTGGATTCGGGGAAAAAATCAATCTTCACAATCCGCTACACCCACAACGGAAAAATCTCGTGGTTCGTCGGCAAGGATTCCCCGACAGAGCTTTCCTTTGAAAACGACTCTTCATGGTACACGGTCTCCCTTGAAATCGACGTGAAAGAGAACTCGTTGAAAGGAAGCGTGACTGAAAAATCCACTGGAAAGAGCGAGTCATTCTCTTCTTCTCTTGAAAAAACTGGATTCAGCGGTGTCATATCAAAAATGACCGTGGCTGGAATCAGGACTTCTGGAAACAACATCACGTGGCAGACTTACCTCGACAACATCGCATTGGACTACCAGCCGATTTCTCCGGACTCGATAACGACCGTTGATTCTCTCCCATATATAAGGGTTTCAGTTGGCAAGAACAAAAAAGAAAAATCTCTGGGGCTTCCGAAAACTGTCTCCGTGAAATTGGCGGACGGTTCTTCCGCTCTTGTTCCTGTCTCAAAATGGAAGGCTGTGGGAAAAAAGTGGAACACGAAGAAGGACGGAGTCTACACTTTCGTGGGCACAATCGGCGGCACTGCGGACGCGAAGAACACTCTTGGACGCTCGGCTTGCCAATATGTCTACAACCGGCTTCCTGTTCCTGAGTCGAAAAGGCAGAGCGAGTGGCTCGACCGGGGACTTGTGGCCTTGAAAGCGGAAAACGGAGTCCTTGTTTCATGGAGGCTCAGGGCAGAGGAGTATTCTGCCGCCGAGAAATTCGACATCTACAGAAACGGAGAAAAAATCAACAAAAGCCCGATTGTTCCGACGAACTTTTTTGACAAAGACGGAAATCCGGGGGACGAGTACATGGTCGTTCCTCTGTCGAACAAAAATGACAGGGCGGTGGCAAAGGCTCTTTCTGACGACTATCTTTCCATAAACGTGCAGAAGCCTCTTCCCGGGCGCACGCTCGACGGTCAGACTTCTCCGTACCGCATGAACGACGCGGCCGTGGGCGACCTCGACGGAGACGGCTCTTACGAAATCATCGTCAAGTGGTACCCGGAGAACGCAATCGACTCAAGTTTCTCCGCGCTCACGGCTCCGACCTTGTTCGACGCGTACAAACTCGACGGAACTCCGCTCTGGAGAATCGACCTCGGCTTGAGCTTGACGAGCGGAGCGCACTACAACCAGATTGTCGTGGCGGATTTCGACGGAGACGGAAAAAGCGAAATCTTCTTGAAGACAGGAGACGGAACGAAGGTCTACGGAGTGACGGACGGAAAATTCGACTATTCAAAAGTCGTTTCGGTCATTGGAAACGAGGCGGACGAAGGAAAATTCATCTTGAAGGAAAACAGGAACGGTCAGGGACACATAACGGGCGGACCTGAGTACGTCTCGTTCTTCAAGGGCGACACGGGAAAAGTGATAGACACTGTTGAATACGCATTTCCTGTGGGCGATGTGAACAGCTGGGGCGACAACTTCTACAACAGAAGCGATCGCTGGAACGCCGGAATGGCTTATTTTGACGGAATCCACCCTTCTGCGTTCCTTGGCAGGGGTTACTATGCGAGAACGGCATACGCTGCCTATTCTTTGGAAAACGGAAAAATCAAGGAGCTTTGGACGTTCGACTCCGACAGATTGGGCGGCGCGGGGGCGGCGATGGGCAACCACAACCTCGCTGTCGCCGACGTGGACAACGACGGCTGCGACGAAATCATTGCCGGAAGCCTGACATTGGACAACGACGGAAAAATCCTTTATGTGATGGACGGCCAGATGAACAGGGAGGAAGGTTCCCACGGAGACGCAATCCACATAGGCCAGTTCTACCCCGATGTGGAGGGGCTTTTCGTCTGGGAGCCGAGGGAAATCGACAGGGTGGCGAGCCTTGAACTGCACGACGCCGCGACCGGTGAGACGAAGATGCGCTTCTTCGCCAACAGGGACGCGGGCAGGGCGATGGCCGCGAACATCACTTCAAAGCCGGGCTACGAGGTCTGGGGAACGGGCGGAAAAAAGCCGAACGTTGGCGGAGGAGTCTACAACGTCTACGATGGGGCAGAGAAACCTCTTTTGGATTCGTACGCGAAAGCCAAGATGTCGTACAACTTCAAGCTCTACTGGGACGGAGATTTGCTCCACGAGCTTTTGGACGGACCGGACAAGGCTCCTCTCTCAATCAGCAAGTTCAACGAGGAGAAAAGAGAGATGGAAGTCGTGAAGACGCTTGACGGCTGCCACAGCAACAACGGAACGAAGGCGAATCCGTCTCTGCAGGCCGACATCTTGGGCGACTGGAGAGAGGAAGTCATCGTTCCGACCGACGACGACACGCAGCTGCGAATCTACAGCACCACCGTCCCAACCGAACACAGAATCTACTGCTTGATGCAGGACCCGGTCTACAGGGCTTCCGTCGCCTGGCAGAACAACGGCTACAACCAGCCGACCTGCCTCGGCTTCTATCTTGGAGCGGACAACGTTTCCGTCGTGAAGGACGGAAAACTGCCCGTCCCGAAAATCAACTATGTGAACAAGTAGGACAACCCTATTCTTTGTTTTTTCATCACCCTCCTTTAAGGGGACTCGGAAGTTTTTCGGGTCTCCTTTTTTTCGCTTTTGTGCAAAAAACACATGAAAAAGAAAATTCAGACCCACTGACGGATTTATGCTATTTTTTGATTTAATAATGCATATTGACTTTAAAAAACTGTGCTAATCTTTTTCCAGTGGTGGGAGAAATTCCTTTGCAGTTTCCACCGCACGAAGGGGGTCTAGATGGACGATTCAAACAAAATCGAAGCTAAGAAAAAATCATTTGCCGTTTATTTCTACAGGCACAGGTGGCTGTATTTCATGCTCATTCCCGGCGCGTTGTACTTCATAATATTCAGGTACATTCCGATGTTCGGTTTGACCATGGCGTTCCAGCAGTACAATCCGTTCAGCGGCATTTTCCACAGTAAATTCGTGGGGCTTGCCCAGTTCAAGGCGTTTTTCGCCGGCGGAGACTTCTTCATGCTTTTGAAAAACACGCTCTGGCTTTCCTTCCTGAGCCTGATTTTCTACTTTCCGGCTCCAATCATCCTTTCCCTTTTGTTGAACGAGGTGAAGAACCACTTCTTCAAGAGGACAATCCAGACCTGCATCTACATTCCGCACTTCATTTCGTGGGTCATCGTCGCTTCGATTACCTACACGCTCTTCAACGTGACGGACGGAGCGGTGAACCAGGCTCTTCTGGTCTTCTTCGACAAGACTGTGAATTTTCTGGGTCTGCCTGAATACTTCCGCCCGATGATAATCGGCCAGCAGATTTGGAAGGAGACGGGATACGGAACAATCGTCTACCTCGCGGCCCTCTCCGGCGTGGACACGAGCCTTTACGAAGCCGCCAGGGTCGACGGAGCCGGCCGTTGGAGAATAATGTGGAACATAACGCTTCCTGCGTTGAAGTCCGTAATCATCGTCATGCTGATTTTGAGGGTCGGCTCGATTTTGAACACTGGATTCGAGCAGATTTTCCTTCTGAGGAATTCGCTGAACATGTCGGTCGCCGAAGTCTACGACACTTACGTCTACCAGCGCGGCATCTTGAACTCGCAGTATTCGTACAGCGCGGCTGCGGGCTTGTTCAAGTCGCTCGTCAGCATGTTCATGGTGCTCGGCGCGAACTGGGCGGCGAAAAAGGCCGGCGAGTCTGGAATCTATTGAGTTTTGTCGAAAGAAAGGTGGTAAATTATGAAAGAAAAGAAATACAGGAAGCCGCTCAAAGTCAGGAGAACAAGGAGCGACGTGTTTTGGGACCAGGTGATAGCAATTTTCCTTGTGGCTGTGGCCCTGCTCACTCTGCTTCCGTTCCTTTATGTACTGGCGGGTTCCTTCTCCACTGAGCAGGAGTTGACGGAAAGGGCGTTCTTCATCATTCCCCACACGGTATCGTTCAACGCCTACAAGTACATAACGCAGACTGGAGAAATCTTCCGCGGCTTGAAGAATTCCTTGTTTCTCACTGTCGTGGGAACCGTCTGCTCCCTCTTCTTCACGTCCACGTTCGCATATCCGCTTTCGAAGACGCACTTGAGGGGACGCAACACGATTTTGAACTTCGTGATTTTCACGATGGTCTTCTCTGGCGGCTTGATTCCGACCTTCCTCGTGGTGAAGTCCCTGGGGCTGTACAACCACTATTCGGCGTTGATTCTTCTCGCCGCAATCAGCCCGTTCAACATGATCATCATGAAGTCCTTCTTCGCGAACATTCCAAAAGAGCTTGAGGAGGCCGCGCTTGTCGACGGGTATTCGGAACTCGGCGTGTTCGTGAAGATTGTCCTTCCGCTTTCAAAGCCGGTCTTGGCTTCGATTGGTCTTTTCGTGGCTGTGAGCTTCTGGAACGACTACTTCAACGCGATGATTTACCTGAACGATTCTGCCAAGGAGACTGTGCAGATTGTCCTCAGAAGAATCGTCCTCCTCGCCACAGGCGGCGACCAGATAAACGCTTCCGGCTTCGACTTCGACCAGTTCGGCGTTCCGCCTGACAAGGCCGTGAAGATGGCCGCCACCGTCGTCGCTACCGTTCCGATTCTCTGCGTCTATCCTTTCCTCCAGAAATACTTCGCGAGGGGCGTGATGATTGGAGCCGTAAAAGGCTGATTTCAAATACACTGTTCAGGGTTTATGCTACATATAAGGAGTTGAAAAATGAAAAAACTGATTGGAACAGCGGTCGTTGCCGCGGGAATCTTGGGAAGCGTCGCCTTCATGTCGTGCGGTTCGAAAAACGAGATGCAGCTTGGAAAGACCGGAAAGCCGAAGGTCACTTTCATGCTCATCGACTACGACGGAAGCCCCCTCACTGGAGAGCACGCGCCAGAGGTCGTTGACAAGATGACCGAGTACACGAACACGGACGTGGAATTCACCTTCGTCGCCCACGACAGCTACGAGGAGAAGGCCGGACTCGCGCTCGCAAGCCCAAGCGACATGCCGATGATAATGTACGCCCAGAAACTCAACCTGGGCTTGATTGACGCCGCGAAAGCCGGAGCCTTCTGGGATTTGAACGAATTCTTGTGGGACGAGACGAAATATCCGAACCTTTCAAAGGCCAACAAGGATGTCTGCAAAAGTTTGACTGTCGACGGTCATCTCGTCGGTCTCTACAAGGCGCGCGACATAGGGCGCATGGGCTTCGCCTACAGGACGGACTGGGCGGAGAAGCTCGGAATCCCTGAACCGAAGACAATCGACGATGTGTACAAGATGATGAAGGCCTTCACGGAGCAGGACCCGGACGGAAACGGACTTCGGGACACATACGGACTTGCCATGTGCAAATACACGGGACCTTTCGACATCATGCAGACCTGGTTCGGAGCCGGAAACGGCTGGGTGGAGAAGGACGGAAAGCTCGTTCCTTCTCACAAGACTTCTGAATACAAGACAGCCCTCGACTGGATGCGCAAGATGTACGAGGAAAAACTCATCGCTCCTGACTGGGCTGTAAGAGGAACTGAGACTTGGCAGGACCAGGTGAAGAAGGGCGAGGCCGGAATCTTCATCGACGTAATCGACGGCTCAAGAAGAATCTGGGACTACTTGGTGAACAACAACATTCCTTCTGTCGCAAAAGAGGGAGAGCTTGCGGGCATGACGCTTGTGGGAGCCATCAACGGAAAGACACAGGCGACAGCCGGCTACAACGGCTTCCTCCTCATCACCAAGGCCGCCAAGACCCGCGAGCAGGTCGAAGCCTGCCTCCACTTCCTCGACAAGATGTGCGACGACGAGATGCTCATCCTCGCAGGCTACGGACTCAAGGACATCAACTACGAAATCGATTCGGAAGGCTTCCTTGTGGACACCGACCAGAAGGACCCGAGCATGGCCAAGTCTTATTCGGCTTTGAACCAGACCCAGTGCTTCATTCCAAAGCAGCTCGTGGCCGCAAAGCCTGCGATAAAGCAGACCGAGAGAAAGTACAAGGAGCTTGAGGTAATCGCCGCGAACGCCCAGTACGCAGTCTTCAACCCGGCCCTCTCTTACCTCACCAACTCCGAAAGCTACGCCCAGAACGGAGCCATCCTCGACCAGCTCCTCTCCGACGCGAGAACGCAGTACATCTGCGGCCAGATTGACGAGAAGGGCTTGAACGACGCCTTCGCCCGCTGGGAAGCCGTGGGCGGCTCGAAAGTCGTGGAAGAAGTGAACGCCCAGTACCAGGCCAACAAGTAATAGGTCGAATGTCGAGTTTATGCATACCGTAGTTGCAGAAACAAGCTCCCAGCGGGAACCGCAGCCTGCTTGCGCAGTCTTGCCCAAAACGGCAGTACCGCTTCGCGGTGGCGTTAACATCGCTTGCGATGTTTAGTGTTTTGACGGACGGAACCCCGCTTCCGCTCGTTTCTGCCATTGCACTGTGAAAACTCGGCTTTCGACATGGTAGATTGAGTTTCAAATAATGGAGGAGAACATGGTTTGTGGATTGAAGATTGATGATGTTTCAGAAGAGAGTGTCGGATTGGTCTGGAACCGAGTGGAAAACGCCGAATCCTATACTGTCTATTGGGCGGACACCAATCTTCCTTCCACAAAATTCAAGATTGCGGGGACGACGGACAAATGTTCCTTCACATTCAAAAGAGCGACCTTCGCCCCCTGGTATTTCAAAGTTTCAGCGACGGTCGGCGGAGTCGAAGGGGAGTGCTCAAATGTCATCCACTCTCCTGTGAAAAAAATATTTCATGAGCAGTTGGAAAAGCTGGACCGCGGCCTGATTGCCGTTAAAACAAATACTGGCATTTTTTTAAGCTGGCGGCTTTTCAAAAACGAAGTGACGGGCTATTCGGACACGGGACTTACGGGAAGCGACTTCATCGTATTCAAAAACGGAAATGAAATCGCAAGAGTCACCGACAGCACGAATTATCTGGACAAGGACGGAAAAGAAAGCGACAGATATTCAGTCTGTCCGTATCGGAACGGAAAAATCGGGGAGGCTTCTGGAGAAGTCTCCTGCTGGAAGTCTGGCTCGAATTACATTGAGATTCCGATGAAAGTGCCGGAGGGTGGTGTGACCCCCGCCGGAGAGCAGTTCAAATACACAGTGAACGACATGAGCGTGGGGGACGCTGACGGAGACGGAGAATACGAATTCTATGTGAAATGGGACCCCACAAATTCCCACGACGTGAGCATAAAAGGCTACACCGGCCGCTGCATCATCGACTGCTACAAACTCGACGGAAGGCTCTTGTGGCGGCTCAACATGGGGCGGAACATCCGGGCCGGCGCGCACTACACCCAGTTCATGGTCTACGACTTCGACGGAGACGGAAAAGCCGAGATGGCGGTGAAGAGCGCGCCCGGAACATTCATCGAAACGTACAACGAAGACGGAAGCCTGAAGGAAAAACGCTTCATCACGATTCCTGAGCGCGATGTGAAAAACGGCGTGACACACGAGGACGATTACGTTTGCAGCCGGGAAAGCTACCGGGAGCATCTCGTCGAAACCTTCATGAATTGGAGCAATCGGGATGAAGTCAAAAACGGGCTTTGGCCGAAGACTCTGGAAGAATGCTTTTATATAGAAAAGAAATATGAATATCCGCTTTCAAGAGAGGACGCTGAAAAACTGGTGGAGTATTTTATCTATCAATTTGCCCCATCCAGAAGCGAAAAAAATCATCTTGAAGAATTCGAGGGCTTCGTTTTCGATGGTCCTGAATACCTGACGATGTTCTCTGGCGACGGAAAAGAGCTTGACACCATCGACTATCCGGTTCCGAGGGGCGACGACGGACTTTTATGGGGCGACTACGCTTGGCCTAGAATCGAACCGTGCAATCGCGTGGACAGATTCCTGGCGTGCGTGGCTTACCTGGACGGGGAACGCCCATACTTAATCGAATCGAGGGGCTACTACACGAGAGCCACCGTGACGGCATACTCGTTCTTCGATGGAAAATTCAAGGAAGTCTTCAAGGCTGATTCAGGGCACGTTGAACTGAAGAATCCGTTCGACTGCTCCACAATCGCCGATTGGGGAAGCGACCCGGCAATGGGTAAACTCGCAGGGCAGGGCGACCACACGCTTTCGACCGCCGACGTGGACGGAGACGGCAGGCAGGAAATCATCTTCGGCTCGGCCTGCATCGACCACGACGGAAGCCTTTTGTACTCAAGCTACGGAGTCAGGGCAAAAGACAAAAAGCTCGTGAAGTTCGGACACGGAGACGCCCTCCATGTCGCGAAAATCGACCCGGACAGACCCGGTTTCCAGATTTTCAATGTCTACGAAGAAGGATTGGACGCTCCCTGGGGATTCGCCCTTCGGGACGCTGAAACCGGCGAGGTGATTTTCGGCGAGCCTGGCGACAAGGACTACGGAAGATGCATGGTGGGCGACATCGACAGAAACGAGCGCGGACTTGAATGCTGGGTCTACGATGTCCGCGACTGCGAGGGAAAAATCAAGGAGGGCGCGAGCCTTCCCGGAACCGACATGAACATCCGCTGGGCCGCCGACATGACCACGCAGATAATCGACGGCGCCGACATTTTCGCCAAGCACACGGGAGTCGTGAACGATGTGGAAAAAGGCGCGGTGCTGCTTCCAGACGGCATGGCGACCAACAACGGAACGAAGGGAAACCCCTGCCTCGTGGCTGACATCTTCGGCGACTGGCGCGAGGAAATCATCTTGCGGAAAAGCGATGACAGCGCAATCAGAATCTACACCAACACCAAAATCACCAGTCACAAACTTTTCACGCTCATGCACGACACCATGTACAGGACGGGGGTCGCCTGGCAGAACAACTGCTACAACCAGCCATGCTACACGAAATTCTACTTCGCCCACGACACCGACTGGAAATATGTCCTTCCAGAACTCGCTGAAAACGCTGAAAAATAAAGGAGTTGCATCGATATGGAATATGAACTCAAGGCGCAGGGAGCGTCTGAATCAATCCCTTTGCATTTCATGAAGAACAGGGAGCTTCACGGAAAAGGCTCTTCGACTTTCGCTCGCTTTTCAGGCTATTGGAAAAAAGGCGAGGTCAAGGAAAACGCGGAATTCGCTCTTTACATGGGAGAGAAAAAAATCCCCATTCAAACATCGATAACGGCATGGTGGCCCGACGGAAGCGTGAAGTGGTCCGAGCATACGGCGGATTTCAATCCCGAAGAGAAAAACTGGACTTCCCCGGTCGTCGAATACGGACGGAAGCCCGCGAAACTCGTCGACAGCATCGTGCTTTTTGAAAACGACAAGAGCATCCTCGTCGACACGGGCGCAATCCAGACGGAAATCTACAAGTCCGCACGGGATGACGGAGCGTTCATTGGAAAGACCGTGATTCTCGGACGGACGGCAATCGCCTCTGGAAGGCTGGTGTTCGTCCTCGAAGAATCGGAAAAAGTCGACGATGGAAAAGCGGGCAATTGTATTTTTGGAAAGAGAGTTTCAACCGAGACGACCTGCTTTGGCAATGTCGAGGAAGCGGTCATCGAAGAGCGTGGAAAACTGAGCACCGTCATAAAACTGACCGGAAGCCACTACGACTCAGAGAATGAAAGAAAACTCATGCCGTTCGTGGTCAGGCTCACATTCAACTTGAACGACCCCTTCATCCACATTCAGCACTCCTTCGTCTATGACGGAAAACCGGAGAGCGACAGGATGAAGGCTTTGGGAATCCAGTTCGACACGCCGATTTCAGGTCAGCTCTACAACCGCCACGTCCTTTTTTCCGGGGAAATCGGGGAGAAGAGGGCGGCCTGCTTCCACGAGTCTTCCAAGCTCATGCTCAGTTGGCATCCGAAAATCCTGCCGTCGATTTACCCCGACCAGATTCAGGGAAAGCCGCTCGTCTTCAATCCATGCGACGAAACGAGCCGCGCAGTGGACAAAGTTCTCTCTTCGATACCCGCATGGAACAGCTACCGCATTTTCGCCGACAGCGCGCACCACTACAGAATCACGAAGGGAACAGGAAAAACAGGCTGCGTCCACATAAATTCCCTCGAAGGCCGGCGCACTGACGGAAGCGGAGCCATCGCGGGCGAGGACGGCGGAATCATGGTAGGAATCCGCGATTTCTGGCAGAAATACCCAAGTTCAATCTGGTTCGAGAACATATCTTCAAGCGGAACTTCGGGCGATGACAGTGCGAAAACGTTCGTCTGGCTCTGGTCTCCCGAAGCGCAGCCGATGGACTTCAGCCGTTACGACACTGAGGGGCACTCCGGCTCTTACTACGAGGGCTTCGACCAGTCTGATTCCGACCCCTACGGAATCGCCAACACCAACGAGATTTTAATCGGCGGATTTTTGCCACACGACGGAAAGCTGATTCCTTCCGATGATGAAATCTACGCGTTCACAAAACAGTGCCAGAAGCCCCCGATGCTGGTCTCGACTCCGAAATTCTACCACGACTCGAAAGCGTTCGGTTTCTGGAGCCTGGTGGACTCTTCAACCGAGATAAAAGCCCAAATCGAAAAGAATCTCTCGGACGCGCTCGAATTCTACAAGAACGAAGTGGAGCAGCGTTCATGGTACGGTTTCTGGGACTACGGGGACTTCATGCACACCTACGACCCCACACGCCACTGCTGGAGATACGACATGGGCGGCTACGCATGGCAGAACACGGAGCTTGTGCCGACTTTGTGGCTCTGGTACAGTTTCCTCAGAACCGGGCGCGAGGATGTCTACACTTTGGCGGAAGCGATGAGCCGGCAGACGAGCGAAGTCGACGTCTACCACATCGGAAAATACAGGGGAATCGGAAGTCGCCACAATGTCCTCCACTGGGGCTGCTCGTGCAAGGAGCCAAGAATCGCGATGGCGGGCCATCACCGCTTCGCGTTTTACATCGGCGGCGACAGACGCTACTCCGACATCTTCGACATCGTGAAGGACGGCGACCTCGCCACGCTGAACATCGACCCGCTCCGCTTTTTCTACGACAAGTCGGAGATGAAACTCAAGACCCATGCCCGTACCGGTCCTGACTGGTCGACTTATTCATCAAACTGGCTCACGGAATGGGAGCGCCATCAAAACAAAAAATACGAAGAAAAACTCAAGACAGGAATAGAGGATTTGAAGAAAGCCCCACTTGGTCTTGTCTCCGGCAACAATTTCGAATACGACCCGGAGAGCGGGCACCTTGGCTATATCGGGGAGAACTCGGCCGGCGGAACGCACCTCGCAGTCTGCATGGGCGGCCCCCAGACATGGTTCGAGCTTGTGGAGATTCTGGAGGACGACGAGTGGAACAAGCTCCTCGCCGATTTCGGTTCGTTCTACTTTGCAAGCAAGGAAGAGCAGCAGAAAAGGAGCAACGGCCTCATTGGAAACAGGGAATTCTCCCTTCCGTTCATGGCCGCCTCGATTGGAGCCTACGCCGCCCGCTATTTCGGAGACGTGAAGCTCGCCAAAATAGTCTGGGAAGTCCTTCTGTCGTCTTTGCACCAAAACGGAAGCATGGCGGAAAAAGCCGGCACCGACTTCGAGCCGCGCACCGTTTCCTTCGCCAACAACGCCTCTCTCAAGGAAATCCCATGGGTGACGACCAACGTCACGAGCCAGTACTGCCTGAACGCAATCGTCTGCCTTGAGCTTATAGGCGGGGAATTGGTGGAGTGAGGTTTTTGTAGGTCGAATGTCTAGCTTATGCATATCGTAGTTGCTGAAACAATCTACCAGCGGGAACCCTTCCACAAAAACGGCAGTACCGCGATGCGGTGGCTGAGTGTTTTTGTGGAAGGAACCCCGCTTCCGATTGTTTCAGCAATTGCTTTGTGAAAACTCGACTTTCGCCCTTGTAACAATTTGCCGGGCTTGAAGCTTTGTTATGTGATTTTACTTGTTGAACGCAAGTTCTAGATATCTCTTTTCTTTCACACAGTTTAAAAGAATTGTCAATGTCAAAAAAAAGCGCGGATCGACCTCGCTTTTTCAAATTTATTTATTAGGTATATTTTTTAATGCGTTTTTCAAGGCTCCTTTTATGTCGCCTTTTAAATCCATACCCATTCCATAGGAACCTTCTGTAAGGATATATTCTTCTTCTGTTTTTATGTCTACAAGTAAAAGCGTCACTACAGATTTTATTTCACTTGATTCACAGCCACCATAAAGTATCATGTCTGCATTTTCAATTTTTTGGGTTACTTTATATCCTTTTTCGATTAAAGAATTTTTTGCAAGTATTCTGTTTGCCAATGTATTAAGAGAAGCAGTATCTGTTTCAGCAAAAAAAACATTTCCGATAAAGAATCCACCGGTACTTGCTGATGCTTGTGTATTATCAAAACTTATATATATTGTTTCCTTTTCGCTAGGAATTGTTGTGCTTAAAAGCAATTCCGCTGAGGTACAGCCCATAAAAATAAAGCAAAGTAAAGTTATAGAAATTATTTTTTTCATTTTTTCTCCTTTAAGCTCCAATGCGGGCATCCAGATAAAGCTGTTCAAACTGTGTTTGGTTTTAGCTTTTTACAAATTTGAAGCCGTGCTACTTGCGGGATTTGCTTTTGTAAATTGCTCTTTCTCTGAATCTGTTAACGAAGAAATCGGAACTCCTCTTTCTTTTGCATAGTTGCGTAACGCTTTCATATTGACGAAATAGGGAAGCGTATTAACATCTATCGGAGAATAAGTTTTCTGCATATAAGAATTATAATTGTTCATCTGTCCATTCATACGTATAGACCTCCATAATATTTTTCATTTGGTCATCAAATATACCAAAATGAAATTGATGAAGCATGCAAATTGGTTCTGCTCCAAGCTTCTCAACATAGTGCTGTAGGAGTTTTTCGTCAGCAGCAAAGCCAAAAACATCTCCATCGTATCCATATTCAATGGATTTTTTGCCTGCGATTGCGAACAAATGACCTCCGACACCAGAATATTTCGGTGCAGCGGTCAATTGCTTGTTATTCTGCGGAGCGGTACACATCCATTGAATGTAAAGCGCACCTGCGTCTGGATTGTTTTGAACGGAAAACAGTCCTTGAATGTCAACTGTACCTTTTATTACAAGTGCATAAACTTCCGAATTCTTAGCTAACTGCGACCAATCTATATACCAACCGTTCTTTTTGTTGTATTTTTCCAAAAAAGAACTTCGTTTTATACGAATAACTTCCGTGTCAATAAGTTCGCCAGTAGCATTGTCTTTGAGGCACGGAGTAAAATCATCTATGTAGACAGATATAAATCCAAAATCCATACTGTTATTATATCATAAAAAGTGCTTTTTGCATTAGCGTTGTAAAAATTTGCAATGCCGAATGCGATTTTACTCATGTCAAAGTTGCCGAACCGATTTCTGTAACTGGCGAGGCGACTAGCAAGCCCGCACTTTCGTCGAGTTTGTAGAGGCTCTTTTTCTCTGCGGCGAACAAATCCAGTTTGTCGGAATCCCGGACAAATTCTTGCAAAATCATGTCGGCGTATTCCTTTTTAACAACAAGTGGATTTGTTCTTGCGGACAGCCAGCTCCGCCCTCTGCGAGGTTCGGGATTTTTTTGAGAACGATGTAAAGAAAATGGTGGAGGAGAAGTTCCCTTACGGGGAGGAGAATTAGGATTATTGTCTTGGAGGAAACTCAAAAACGCCTTTGAGAATGTTTCGGTCTTTTAGTATCTTCAAACTCGTTGTCGTATGCGTTTGTGTTCAATTCAGAATAGTACAAGTTTGCAAATACATCGGCAATTTGAAAAATTTGAAGAAACGAATCTTTTGAATATGGTATTTAACTTCTTAAAATCAAGTACATGAACAATCGAAATGACGAATGGCTTTTCACCAAGTTTATTGTTTATAGACCCCGATTCATCCAAATAAAGATTCATTCTTGCCTCTATAAAAAAATCCCCTGCAAAGAGGGGATTGTGAATCAATCGCTTGGAAGTGGCGCCAACACATGACGCTTACCTAGACAACGGCACTTGTCCAAGACTTACTGTTGATATTGCTACTATACTATGAAAATACTCGGTCGTCAAGTTTTCTGCTTCTCCAGCTCCGCCCGCCGCGAGGTTCGGGATTTTTTTGAGTGAGTATCTTTCTCGAACTTGAAGCTATGTGATTCTACTTCTTGGGGAAGCGATTTTAAAAAGAATCTGTTTCTTTTTTTTGAATTTCTCACTCCAAAACCTCGTCTGAAAACAATGCGCTGCCGAGCCAAGTTTTTTCTCAACAAGCCTTCTTGACGGATTTATGCTAGTGATTGATTCAAGAGTCATGGTGGGAATCATCTGCGGTGTTATTCTGATGAATATAAGGGTGAAAGCCGAGTTTTCACAGTGAAATGGCCGAAACGGGCGGAAGCGGGGTTCCGTCCCAAAAAACACTCAGCCACCGCAAAGCGGTACTGCCGTTTTTTGGGGACGGGTTCCCGCTGGGAGCGCGTTTTGGCAACTGCGATATGCTTAAACTCGACATTCGACCTATAAAATGAGTGTCTTAGCTAGGAACGAAACGATAGGAGAAAAAAAATGGCGAAGAAAGAAGTTTATGCAGATGCCCGCGAGCAGTACGCGGAGCTTGGAATCGATACAGAAAAGGCTATGGACGCGCTCCACAAGATTCCCGTGTCCATGCATTGCTGGCAGGGGGACGACGTTGGCGGCTTCGAGCATCCGGGGGCGACTCTGGACGGCGGCGGAATACAGGTGACCGGAAACTATCCGGGAAAGGCGCGCTCGATTCCCGAACTCAGGGCGGACATCGAAAAGGCGCTTTCGCTCACACCCGGCTCATACAGGCTCAACCTCCACGCAAGCTACGCCGATTTTTCGGACACGAAAGCCGTGGACCGCGACCAGCTTGAGAAGAAGCATTTCCAGTCTTGGCTCGACTGGGGCAAATCCAACCACATTCCGCTCGACTTCAACGCCACGTTCTTCGCGCACCCGAAGGCCGCCGGAATGACGCTCTCCTCAAAGGACAAGGGAATCCGCGATTTCTGGATTGAGCACGCCAAACGCTGCCGGGAGATTGGCGGCTGGTTCGGAAAGGAGCAGGGGAGCGCGTGCATTCACAACCTCTGGGTCGCCGATGGAATGAAGGACATACCGGCGGACAGGAAGGGCTACCGCGAAATCCTCGCCGCATCCTATGACGAAATCATGTCGCTTGACATTCCGAAAGAGCACCTGAAGGACTCGTTCGAGTCCAAGGTCTTCGGAATCGGCTCCGAGAGCTTCGTCGTAGGCTCGCACGAATTCTACATGGGCTACTGCGTGAAGAACCAGCACATGATTACGCTCGACATGGGGCACTTCCACCCGACAGAGAACGTGGCCGACAAGATTTCCTCGATGCTCATGTTCGTGCCGGAGCTGCTCTTCCACATTAGCCGCGGAGTCCGCTGGGATTCCGACCATGTTTGCATTTTGAACGACGACCTCAAGATGATTGCCGAGGAGCTTGTCCGCTCTGGAAAGATGGAAAAAATCCACATCGCCACGGACTTCTTCGACGGCTCGATAAACAGGGTCGGAGCCTGGGCGCTGGGACTCCGCGCCACCGAGAAAGCTCTTCTCTACGCCCTTTTGCAGAACAACGAGAGGCTTGTCGCCGCTGAGGAAAGCGGAAACTACTTCGAGCGGCTCGCCCTTTGCGAGGCGTACAAGACGCTTCCGTTCGGGGCCGTCTGGGACCGCTACTGCGAGATGTCGAATGCCCCTTCCGATTTGGAAGTCGTAAAGGAAGTCATGGACTACGAGAAAAACGTTCAGTCCAAGAGAATATGAGGGCGAAAGTCGAGTTTTTACAGAGAAATGGCCGAAACGAGCGGAAGCGGGGTTCCACAGTCGAATACAATCAGCCACCGCAAAGCGGTACTGCCGTATTCGGCTGTGGGTTCCCGCTGGGAGCGCGTTTCGGCAACTACGGTATGCATAAACTCGACATTCGACCTATGAAAAAAAGGAGTGGAAAATGAAAGAGGAAGCGTTCGCGATGAAGTTGAAGCCGGGATTCGCCGACGAGTACAAGAAACGCCACGATGCGATATGGCCTGAGCTCAAAAAGGCAATAAGCGAAACGGGCGTCTACGACTATTCAATTTATCTTGACGAGGAGTCTCTCACGCTTTTCGCAGTGCAGAAGGTGAAGGACGGCGGAAACCCGGACGCTCAGAAGGGCATGGAAATCGTCCGCAAGTGGTGGGACATGATGGCCGACATAATGGACGTGAACCCCGACAACTCGCCGGTTTGCCGTCCGCTTAAGAAAATGTTCCACATGGACTGAAAAACGGCTCGGTGATTCTCTTCTGGACGAAAAAAAGCCTGTTTCCTTCCGCAATTTGGAGGAAACAGGCTTTTGTCGTTCGTCTTTGCCGGTCGTGTCACTCTTGGCTGAAATCAAGGTAGCCGCCGAAGAGCCAGCCCGCTTTCACGTCTCCTGCGAACTCGACGTAGTACCAGTTCTCTTCGATTCCGTCGATTTTGGAGACTATCGAAGATTTCTTTGTCGCGTAGCCGCTCGCACCGTCGACTACAGTCTCTATGACTTCACCGTCGACAGGCTCTGCCCTCACGTTCAGGTTGTCTCCGTTGCCTGTCTTGATTTTGACGCTGACAGCCCCTATTTCCTCGACCGTTCCAGCGACTTTGTCCATCTCCGCCTGTATGAACTCGCGGATTGAGCCGTCCTCCACGACATCGAGTGCTTTTTCGATGTAGTTCTTCTTCATCTCCTTGTCCTTGAGCGAGAGCGCGTGCGTGATGTACCTGACGGCCTTTATGTTCGCCTCGCTGTACGAGAGCTTCGTCTCCTGCACATAGCGTTTCTTCACCGTCCATGCCGAGCTGTCCCAGAAGTAGACTTCGGAGAAGCCGATTCCGTATGGGGCTTCCGACTGCCCGATGACCACGAACGTGGCCGGCTCCAAAAATGCGTTCCTGAAAGATGACGGGCGGGCCTTGTCGAAGAGCGTCGCCGTCGTCGTGATGACTCCGATTCTCTTGTCGTCGAGGTCAATCGCCTCAGTCTTCCTGACGAAATACTCCTCGCCCTGGTACTTCACCTTGTAGAATTCCGTGTTCGGCTTGTTGCTGTTGTTGACGTCCGTGAGGAACACCGTGGAGCCGTCCCATTCGAATTCCGTCCCGACCGCGATGTTCATAGCCCACTCGGCTCCGCCTTTCTTGTTGTCCTTCCTGAGCGCGCCGTCATCCCTGAGCATGACCACCTGCTTTGCGTAAACTGCCGAGGCCAAAAGTGCCGCCAAAACGCATGAAAAAATCTTCTTTGCCATTGTTCTTCTCCAAAATTCCATTGCTCATTCTCCTCTTGCCAGCGTTCACTGGGCGGCCGCGTTTTTCAGTTCGGGGAGCTTTTCATAAAGATCCATCAACTCGCTGATGACTTCGAGTTTCAGCTCGGTCTTGGCGGTGTTGTATTTCTCAATCTTCGAGAGTATCGTGACCATTTCTATGTCGTACATGTCGGAGGAGATAGCCGAGGCCTCCGCGTAGATTTTCTTTCCGTACGGCTTTCCGTTGTAGATTTTGAGCTCGTAGAACTGGCTGTTGTTCGTGGGCCAGCCGCAGACCACCACGTTCTTCCCTGGGTTGAGCGTGTCCTTCGTCATCGCCATGTCGTCCGCCTGAGAATAGATGTGCGTCTCGGCCGTGACCACCGCGAGCTTAGCGTCTCCGTCTCCCTCGTCCGCGATGAAGAGGTCGCGCGTCCAATATTCCTCGCCTTCGAATTCGACGAGAACCCAGTTCAAGTCCTTCGTCCTCGTTCCGTTCTGGAATTTCCAGTCGGCTTTCTTCTGAACCGGCGTTCCATTTTCCTTTATGACGAAAACCTCGTCCCCGATTGCGCTTTCGAGTGCCGAAGACATCGTTCCGTCCTCGTTCTCCCTGCACAATGTCCAGCCCTCGCTTATCATGGCGGTCTGTCCCTTCGTCCTCGGAATCTCCGCCTTGACGGCCGGAACGTTCGTCTGCCATTCCGTGTTCGCGGGAGGCAGCGCGCTCTGCTCGTTCGCCTTTTCCCTGCAGCCGGCGATGAAGAGCGGCGCAAAAAGAATCAACGCAATTTTCTTCATAAAAATCTCCATAAGAAAGTTGTAGATAGCCTCTCTGAAATTGGAATTTTCAACGAGACTTGAAAAAATTATGATAGCAAAAAGGTTTGTGTTTATCCATTCATGTTTTAATTGTAAACTTGTATTGCAAAAATAAAGGTTGACAATGTTTCCCCGCGTTTGTAGACTGACGTTCCATATCAAGGTTTTTCAGAGGTTGTCTGTGTTCAGCATAAAGATGCGCTCAAGTCTGGGCGGGAAGAACGGTGTCGGCGGAAAGCACATTTCCGGCGCGGAGAGAATCGTGGAGGATGGCGATGTCGAAAAGACCGTCCTCTCTCTCCTCGACCGCGCTAGAAGCCACCAGCGGGGGAGGGCCGATTTCATCAACTTGAAGATTCAGGAGATTGACGAGAAAAACGCCGCCCGGGTGCCTCTTTTGGGAATCTACTCCCACAAAAGTCCGACGAAGGACGAGGGGAGGGCGTTCGCGAGAAGCGAACTTTTGCGGATAGGCGTTTCCCAAGCCGCGGTGGAGAATGCGTTCTCCATTCTGGAGGGGCTTTCGGACTCCATGAGGGGCGCGGTCGTCCTTGATTTTTTGACCGGAGAGCGTCTGGACTCTTTCGGCGGGCGAGGTGTGCGCTGCTCGAACATGGACGTTTCCGACAAAGGCGAGTACGAGAAGCGGCTTTCTTCTGTTAACATGGCAGGCGAGCACGCGAGGGAGGCTCTCGTCCTGGCTTCGAAAGTCGCGTCGGCGCCCGGAGCTGTCGCAGAGCTTTGCTGGTCGGACGACCCCGATTACGTCACGGGCTATGTCGCATCCCCAAAATTCGGCTACTGCAGGATTTCGGTGATGAAAGATTTGGGCGATTTCGTTGGCGGCAGGGTGTTCTTCGTCGATTCAAAAGTCGACTTGGAGAATTACATCGATTATTTGCAGAACAAGGTTGTGTTGGTGGAATCATGAGCAGGAATCTATTCGTTACTGGAACCGGGACCGACGTGGGAAAGACGTTCGTCTCGGCGTTGATGGTGAAGAAGCTCGCCGAAAAGGCGAGGAGCGGCTACTACAAGGCAGCAATGAGCGGAAACGTCCGAGATGCGGACGGAAAACTGATTCCAGGAGACGCGAAATTCGTTCGTGATGTCTCAGGAATCGCCCAGAGCCTCGAGTCCATGTGCCCGTTCGTCTACGAGAACGCCTATTCGCCGCATCTCGCTTCGAGAATCGAGGGAAATCCGGTTTCGCTGGATGTCGTGGAAAGGGGATTTTCTTCGCTTCAGGAAAAATTCGATTTTCTCACAGTGGAGGGGAGCGGCGGAATCCTCTGTCCGATAGACTTCGACAGAAACGGCAGGCGGCGCATCTTCCTTGAGGACATAATCCGTGAATTGGGGCTGAATTCCGTAATCGTTGCAGACGCCGGTCTTGGAACGATAAATTCCCTCGTCCTCACGGTCCGCTACATGGAGTCCAGGAACCTTCCTGTGAAGGGCGTGATTTTCAACCACTTCCACAAAGGCGACGTCATGGAGGAGGACAACGTGTTCATGTGCGAGAGGATGACCGGGCTCAAGACGCTCGCTCTTGTTTGTGACGGGGACTCGGATTTGGACATGGATTTCGGGACGCTATCTGATATTTATTCGTGATTTCCAATAGACTGTCTCAATGGTCAAAAAAAATTCACTTACGTTCAGGATTTTCCTGAATTCATTTTTGCTTGGCGCGCTCATCTACTTTTTGTGCGCTTTTGTGTTCGGTGCGAACATGTACCGCTATTTCGAGCGGCAGATTTTCTCTGAACTGAAAACTGAAAGCTACTATGTGGAGCACTATGTCGTCAGGAAAAACTGGAAGGATGTCGCCTCAATCGAGACTTCCAGCAGGATAACGCTCATCGACAAGGACGGCACCGTGTATTTCGACAACACTGTTCCTCCCGAATCGATGGGCAACCACAGCGCCAGGGAGGAATTCGTCAGGGCGCAGAGGGACGGCTCCGTGCAGTTGTCACGTTTTTCCTCCGCGAAAAGGACGAAGACGATTTACTTCGCGCGAAAACTTTCCGACGGAAGCGTAATAAGGATAAGCTGCGACAGGAAGACTGTCTGGACTCTTTTGTTGGGAATGGGGGACTTCCTGCTTTTGATGCTTGTCATCGCAGTCGCGATTTCGACGATTTCGGCTTTTTTCATAAGCAGGAATGTTGTGAAGCCCTTGGAGAAAATCGATTTGGAAAATCCCGAATCAGACGGCGTGTACGACGAGCTGAAGCCCTTCGTCAATCGGATTGCGGAGGACAACTTCGAGAAGTCTCAGCGCGAGGAACTCAGGAATCAGTTCTCGGCGAACGTCAGCCACGAGCTCAAGACGCCTCTCACCAGCATAAGCGGCTTCGCGGAGATTTTGAAAGAGGGCGGAACCGACGAGGAGACGACGAAGGATTTCGCGTCGTCGATATACGACGAGTCCCAGCGGATGATTTCCCTCGTGAACGACATAATAAGGCTTTCGAAGCTCGACAAAAAGTCGATACGCCTTGAGAGGTCTGTTTTTTCGCTGCTCGGAATCTGCCGCGAGGTCGTTGAGATTCTGACTCCATGCGCGGAGCGGAAGGGGGGCTTGGTGTCGATTTCCGGCGACAGCGGAACGATGTTCGGGGTGGAGCCTGTAGTCCACGAGATTGTCTACAACCTCGTGGACAATGCGGTAAAGTACAATGTTCAGGACGGAAAGGTCGACATATCGGTGGAGTCCACGTCCGACGGAAAAAGCGTGGTCCTGAAAGTCGCCGACACAGGAATCGGAATGGAGAAGCGGGACTTCGAGCGCATTTTCGAGCGTTTCTACCGAGTGGACAAGAGCCGGTCAAAGCGGAACGGTGGCACGGGGCTTGGCTTGAGCATCGTAAAGCACGCGGCTAAGTACCACGGCGCGGTGATCCGTGTGGAAAGCGAGCTTGGAAAGGGAAGCGTGTTCACCGTCGTTTTCACGCGTATGTCGGAGGATGGTGGAAAATCTTGAATGGAGATTCCCGGAACTGCGGCGGCGAATTTTTCGGGCATGGCCATTTTTTACAGAAATTTTACATTTTACGATTCTCAAACAATCGAAAATCTTCTATATAATAAATCATGATTTACATTTTGGAAGATGACGACAGCATACGAAAACTCATTGGCTACTCTCTCAAAAACCACGGCTATGACGTGAAGGGATTCTCCCTTCCGTCTCAGTTCTTCGAGGCGATGGGAGAGGAACTCCCGAAGCTAGTCCTTTTGGACATCATGCTCCCGGAAGAGGACGGTGTCTCCATACTCAAGAAGATACGCTCGGATGTCAACGCGTCTACGCTTCCTGTGATAATGCTCACCGCGAAGGACAGCGAATTCGACATCGTGACGGCTCTCGATTCCGGCGCCGATGACTATGTGACAAAGCCGTTCGGAATGATGACGCTGCTTTCGAGGATAAAGGCGGTCCTCCGACGCTATGAGAAATCCGATTTCGTGGAGTTGAAAATCGAATGCGGCGGAATCGAAATCGACGAGAACAAGCACACGGTCCTTGTCGGCGGAAAGCCTGTCTTCCTCACTGTCAAGGAATTCGACCTTCTGTGCCTCCTGATGCGGAACCGGGGAAACGTCCTTTCCCGCGAGCGGCTGATGAAGTCCATATGGGGCATCTCCGCGAACGTCGAAAGCCGCACAATCGATGTCCATGTCAGAACACTCAGACAGAAACTTGGGTCGTATGAGAAGAACATCGCCACAATCAGGGGCGTAGGCTACAAATTCGTCTGAGGCAATGGCCTGCCGGGGATTTTACGAAGAATTTACAGAAATCCAGTTTCTGCACTTCCCGTTTTTCCGTATAGTTGAGCCATGATTATGGATATTGTTGGTCAGATAGTCGGATTCGCCGGTTCCCTTTGCCTTCTGCTGTTCGGGATGAACATGCTCTCGAATGGAATCCAGAAGGGGGCGGGCAGCGGACTTAAGAAGCTCGTCTCTAAGATTACGAAGAACAGGTTCTACGCCATTTTGACAGGGCTGGGGGTGACGGCGTTCGTCCAAAGCTCCGGAGCGACGACCGTCATGGTCGTGAGCTTCGTGAACGCGGAGATTCTGGCTCTTGAACAGGCGATTGGAGTCATTTTCGGTGCCAACATCGGAACGACAGCGACAGCATGGATTGTGTCGCTTTTCGGATTCAACTTTTCGATTTCGGCGGCGGCCGTTCCTCTTTTCGGATTCGGCTTCGTCCTCAAGTATTTCAAGCGTTTCAAGATACACAATTTCGCGGACTGCTTCATGGGGTTCGCGCTTTTGTTCATGGGGCTGGGGCTTTTGAAGGAGAGCTTGGAGCTGGGGCCTGCCGCAGCCAAGCTTTTCGTCGCGATTTCGGACTGGAAATTTTGGGGGCTGATTGTCGGTGTCCTGCTCGGTGTCGCCATCACCGCGCTCATCCACTCCAGCTCGGCCATGACGGCGATTGTGCTCACGATGGCCGCGAACGGCACTCTCAGCTGGAAGCTCAGCGCGGCAATCGTCCTTGGAAGCAACATCGGCTCGACTGTGGATGCCGTCATGTCGAGCTTCGGAGCGAGCACCAACGCAAAGCGCGCCGCATTCGTCCATGTCGCCTTCAATGTGGCGGGAACGCTTCTCGCCCTTTCCTTGTTCAATCCGTTCCTTTCCCTCGTGGATTTGATTGTCCCCGGCGCGCCTGAGGAAAGCATAACAACCCACATATCGATGCTCCACACGGTGTTCAATGTCTGCGCGACGCTTCTGTTCGCTCCGTTCGTGAACCAGATTGCTTCCCTCGTCAGAAAAATCATCCCCGAATCAAAAGTCGAAAACGATTCCCACTACCATTTTCCGGCGATTCTTCCCCATTCCGGTATCATCGCCGATTTGTATTCCGTCCAGATTCACGCCGAGGTCTCAAAAATGGCCGCGAAGGTGATGGACATGTTCGACTCCGTATGCTCAAGCTTCTCAAAACCTGAAAACAGTGGAAAAGTGAGAGATGAAGTCGAGTCTCTTGCGAACTACATAGAGGAGATGAATTCGGAGATTAGCGAATTCCTCCAAAAATGTTTGAGGCTTCCCAACGCTAATTCCCTCGACCGCGCCCATTTCTCGAAACTCATGCACATAACCGAATCCCTCGCCGCGCTTGCCGAGGAGACCGGTTCGCTCATGCACACCGCCAAGAAATTCATCGATGGAGAGAGCTACGATTCCGACGACGAGCGCACAAAGGAAATCGTCGGTTACCTGGAGGTCGTCAGGGGGTTCTTCGAACTTGCCTGCACGTTCATAACGGTCGGAATCATCGGGGACGGGAAGGTCTATGGGGAGGCTTTCGAGTCTAAAATCGACGAGACGAAACACAGCCTCAAGAAGGCCAGCCGCAAGCGGATTGAAAACGGCTCGGACGTCAAGACGGAACTCCGCTACATCGGCATGGTCAGGAAGATAGAGCGGGCGGGGGACTGCGTGTGGTCGATTGTCCAATCCGTGTGATGTTTTTTGAATTGTAAACTTGATTTTATTCCATATTAAGTTGACAATAACTTTCCATGTTTGTAAACTCGAACGTTGTCGAAAATGCGTTCGGGTTTTTTTGTTTCCGGGCGTTTTTTGCGTTTTGGAAGTGTGGGAAATGAGAATCGCTGGGATAGAAAAAGAACTTTCGGAAATAGAGAGGCGCGGAAAACTGCGTTCCGTGTCAGACTTGCGCATGCTTTCCGCGACAAGGGGAGTCGACAGGTCTGGAAAGGAATATGTCGTCTTCTCCTCGAACAACTACCTCGGACTGACGCACGAGAAGTCCGTCGTCGAAGCCGCGCGGGATGCCGCATGTCTTGGGACTGGCTCTACCGGCTCCAGGCTCACAAGCGGCTCCTCGTTCGAGCTTTCCGAACTTGAAAAGGACATCGCCGCGTTCAAGCACACGCAATCCGCCCTCGTGTTCAACACAGGCTACATGACTAATCTCGGAGACCTCTACGCCCTCGCCGACAAGTCTTCCGTCGTGTTCTCCGACCGGCTGAACCACGCGTCCATAATCGACGGCTGCAGAATTTCCGGCGCGAAGGTCGTCGTGTACGAGCACAACGACATGAAGGACCTTGCCCGCCTCCTCGAAGAGACCGAAATTCCCTCAGGCGGACAGCGTTTCGTGGTGACTGACGGAGTTTTCAGCATGGACGGTGACATAGTTGACTTGCCGGGACTTTTGGAGCTGAAGGCGAGACACGGATTCTGCCTGATTGTCGACGACGCGCACGCTCTTGGGGTGATTGGAAAGACAGGAAGGGGCACTTCCGAGCATTTCGGAATCGAAAGCGGAATCGACGTGCAGATAGGGACGTTGAGCAAGGCTCTGGCCGCGGAAGGCGGTTATGCGGCGTGCTCTGACGAAATCCGAAAGTATCTCCTGAACAAGTCGCGCCCGTTCATCTTCTCCACCTCCCTTCCGCCTATGGTCGCGGCCGCGGCGTCGAAGGCTCTGTCTGTCCTTTCTTCCGATGGTGGAAAATACCTGGGGAGACTCCGTGCGAACACTGAACTTATGCGCGGCCTTTTGGAAAAGTCCGGGCTTCCTGTCGTGGGAGGGACGACACCCATCATCCCGATTCTGACAGGAGATTCCGAAAAGGCCCTTTCGTTCTCTTCCCAATGCCGCTCCCGCGGTGTCATGCTGTGCGCGATTCGTCCACCGTCCGTGCCGGAGGGAACGTCCCGGATTCGGCTGACTGTGACGGCCGCACACACGACTGAGGAGATTGAGGAGTCGGCGGCAATAATGAAGGAGATTTGGAGAAAAATATGATCTGGTATCCATATGCGCAGATGAAGAACATGAAGACACCGTACAGGATTGTCGATGCCGAGGGGGTCTATCTCAAAACAGGGGAAAAGAATCTCATAGATTCGATTTCGTCATGGTGGTGCATGATTCATGGCTACAAAAACAGGGAGCTGAACGAGGCGATGAAGAGCCAGATTGACAGGTTCTCCCACTGTATGCTCGCCGGATTGAGCCACGATCCCGTGGAGCGTCTTTCAGAGAAGCTTGAAAGCTACCTTCCCGGCGACTTGAACCACTTCTTTTTCTCCGATTCGGGAAGCGTCGGTGTCGAAGTCGCCTTGAAGATGGCCATGCAGTTCAACAGAAACAGGGGGGCGGACCGAAGAAAAATCCTCGCGTTGAAGAACGCCTACCACGGAGACACCTTCATGACGATGGCGGTCGGCGACGACGAGGACTATCACAGCGCATTCCCGAAAAATCCAGATGTCATCCATGTGCCGACCGACATTCCAGAACTTGAGCGCGTCTTTCGCGAGCATGGGGGCGAACTTGCGTGCTTCATCGTCGAACCGCTGCTGCAGGGGGCCGGCGGGCTTCGGATGTACGATGTCTCGTTCCTCGAAAAGGCGCGCGAACTTTGCGACATGCACGATGTCCTCCTAGTTTTCGATGAGGTCGCGACAGGGTTCGGGCGCACTGGAAACCGCTTCGTCTCCGATCTCGTCCTCCCTGACATCCTCGTTCTCGGAAAGGCTTTGACGGGTGGCTACATCGGCCATGCCCTCACCGCCGCAAACAAGAGGGTCTTTGACGGCTTCTATGGCGATTCGAAATCCCTGGCATTCATGCACGGCCCGACTTTCATGGCGAATCCCGTCGCCTGCTCCCTTGCCCTGAAGTCGATCGAGATATTCGAGCGCGATAATTATCTCTCAAAAATCAAGCGCATAGAGGAAATCGCCAAGCGCGAGCTGCTCTCCTTCCATGACGACCGAATCGCCGACATCCGCGTGATGGGCGGCGCCTTCTGCATCGAAGTGAAGGATGGAAAGTCTCTCGAAGGTTTCGTCGATTTCGCCTACAATCACGGCGTTTTCGCCCGTCCGTTCGTCCGCTACATGTACGGCATGGTTCCATACATCATCACCGAGGACGAGCTTGTGAGAATCACCGACACGATGAAGGCCTGGTTCAGGAAGTGAAAAAAGGAAAATAATTTATCCATTATTCTCTTTTTTACATCGTCGTCAAAAATCCTAAGTTCTCGGAGCAGATGACGGTGCTGTTTTTAAG
>ERZ842401.28-NODE-28-length-164087-cov-8.354285_pt1 | contig 164087 bp, 161 predicted proteins | sample MGYA00521270_ERZ842401 | MGnify/ENA primary metagenome ERZ842401 (study PRJEB31892, sample SAMEA3878208) | bioreactor metagenome | biome: Moose rumen | place: Sweden | collected 2011-10 | study: EMG produced TPA metagenomics assembly of the PRJEB12797 data set... | reverse complement strand
ATACAGTTGGTGAGCGTTGAACTGACATCTCCATCAACCTTACCGAGACTTCCGCCGCCATAGAAATTACCTTTACATTGGTCGTAAGCACCGGCACCTTTCCTACCCAGTTTGGTGGTGGAAATAGTGCAATTCGTGAGGTTTGAGGTCACATCATGCGTTGTGGCCAATGAGAAACTCACATAGTCCACAAACAGACGGGCTACGTTATTGGTGTTACCCGACATGGGGATAAACTGGTAGTCTATTCGTGTGTCTACGCCCTTATACGTAGCATCATATTGATTCTTATATTGTTGTGTAACCCAACTATCCCAATCAATGTTATCTACACCACTTTTGTTATCTGGATACTTACGGTTATAGGAGTTACCGCCATAACCAGCTCCGAAGAAGGCATTGAATGTGCAATTGGAGGCTTTGGTGAAAACTGTTTTACCAGTGTTCATGTCACCGAACTTAGGTCCGCCACAGAACTGGTCTACGCGACTGTTTGAGATGACTGTTGTGATGTTGCCTTCTGCTTTGTGAGCAGCATTGAGGCCACCAGCAAAGAATTCATCGATATCTGCATTGTCTATCTGCCAGATAATATTACCTGTATTGTCTCCACCACCAGATGTTCCAATACCCTGGTATCCTGTACCCGCAACTCTGCCGAAACGACCACCATTGATGTAGCATTCAGCATTATCAGGATAATTGGAATTGGGACTATTATAATAACCTGTCAGGTAGAAATTGTCATAATCACCGCCTGATACTGAAATGGGCGGATGGGGAGTAGTAACTTGTTTATTATCCTGATGGGCTCCAATATGAAACTCTTTGAACCAAACATTACCCCCTACATGGTAGTAACTGACAGCTTCACCTCCTTGGGTTAACTCTTTTTGTCCAAGAGCCACCCACTGTTCAATGACACCACCATGCAAAATCATCGGGGTTTTATTGTCAGAATCTCTGTCAGGCTGATCATACTCAAGCTGCGTAACACGGAAAAGCCCGGTATTGGTTACCTCAAACCAGCCAAGAGGTTGCATAATACCAAAATTGTATGTACCCGTACCGCCTGTAGACTTCTGGGCCATGCCCAGACCGATAACATTCAAAAAATCCACTCTGACAGGATGGACATTCTTTCGACTATCGAAACGCAATATATAGGAATAGTCAGGTTCATGATCATTGTCTAAGTCGACAGACATCAGAGTATACGACTTTGTACTATTTGTCAATGATGGAATTGTTAGTGCTGCTATGACTCCTAATACTACCATGGCTATTAATACTTCTGCCAAGGTCATAGCCGTCTTAAAATTGTTTAATCCACCAAACCCAGTAGGGATAGGCTGTTCAGACTTTGCCCCACCACCCCGTTACATTTCTTAATATTCTCATATCTTTTTCCTCCTGGATTCATTTTTTCATGTATTATGAAGAAGTATATCATATTTTGGTGGTAAAGTGGAATAAAAAAGTATTTGTTTCAAATAAAAATATAGGATAAATAACAAAAAATAAATAAAAAGTAAATTTACTCTTTAAAATTTAAAAAATATTTGATAGAATAGATAATGAATATATGTGATGTATAGAGGTATGCTAGATGATATATTAAGTAATACATTTTTAACATACTTGATGAGGTGGAGTAACATGGGAAAAATAATTGCTATTGTAAATCAAAAGGGTGGAGTTGGTAAAACAACTACTAGTATTAATTTATCAGCCTCTTTAGGAGTTCTTGGTAAAAAAGTATTAATGATAGATTTAGATCCACAAGGTAATGCTACGACTGGTGTTGGAGTTGATAAACGTGAAATTGGTAGTAGTATATATGAGGTTTTAACGATGCGTTCTTCAATAGAATCATCAATTGTTAAAACTAAAAGTGTAAATTTGAGCGTTATACCTGCATATTTAAATTTAGCGGGCGTTGAGATGGAACTTATTGAACTTGAAAAAAAATATCGTGATAGTAATATAAGATTTAATAGGGTGTTGAGACTTAAAGAAGAATTATCTAAAGTTAAAGATAATTATGATTATATTTTAGTTGATTGTCCGCCTTCATTAGGTATTCTTACAACAAATGCCTTAGCGGCTGCTGATTCTGTATTAATACCTGTACAATGTGAATATTATGCACTTGAAGGGATTATGCAATTGATTAATACTGTAATGCTTGCTCAAAGAAAAGTTAATCCTAATTTAGATATTGAAGGCGTACTCTTAACTATGCTTAGTGTTAATACTAATTTGGGACTTGAAGTTATAAGTAGTATTAAAGAATTTTTTAAAGAAAGAGTTTATGATACCATTATACCAAGATTAATTAAGTTAGCTGAGGCTCCTAGTCATGGTAAAACTATTCTTGATTATGATCCAAGAGGCAAGGGAACGAAAGCTTATCTTAATTTAGCTAAGGAGGTAATTGAAAGAAATGGAACAAAAGAACAAAGCGTTGGGTAGAGGCCTTGAACAATTATTCAATAGTGAAATTTTAGATTTTGATTCATTTGAGTCTAATATATTGGATTCTGCTGATGAATCCGATGTTAAGGAAATACCTTTATCTGAAATAAGGAGTAATCCTTATCAGCCTCGTAAAACCTTTAACGAAGATGCTTTAAAAGAATTAGCTGATTCAATTAAAAATTATGGCGTTTTTCAGCCAATTATTGTTAAAAAAAGTATTAAAGGATATGATTTAATTGCTGGTGAACGTCGTGTTAGGGCATCTAAACTTGCAGGCTTAGAAAAAATACCTGCAATAATTAAAGATTTTTCGGATGAACTTATGCGAGAAATTGCTTTACTAGAAAATTTACAAAGAGAAAATTTGACTGGTATTGAACTTGCTTGGGCATATAAAGGAATAATTGATAGTTTGCATATTACTCAAGATGAACTTGCAAATAAGATTGGCAAAAGTAGAAGTAGTATAACTAATACTTTAGGTTTATTAAATTTGCCTACGAGTGTTCAAAATATGGTTCTTGATGGTAAATTATCTATGAGTCATGCTAGGGAACTTAGCAAACTTGAAGATACTGATATAATTAGAGACTATGCTAAAAAAATTGTTGATGATGGGCTTTCTGTTAGAGAAATTGAAGAAATGAGTAAAAACATTGATATTAAAAAGAAGAATCCTATCAAAAAAACAATTAATAAGCAATCTAAGTATGGTTATTTAGAAAAAGAATTAAGCGAACACTTTGGAACAAAAGTTGTTATTGGAGAAAATAAGATTAATATTAAATTTACTGATATTAATGATTTGAATAGATTACTTGATCTTATGAATGTTAATATAAATTAGAATCATGTGGTTCTAATTTTTTTAGGGTATGAAAGTGGGTAAATAGGGTATGTTTGTTGAATCAAAATTTATAATGTGTTAGACTAATATAGTAGTCGCCTAAAAATATTGATGTATTTTTTTGTCGGATTTTGTGGTTTTAAATCTATTGAAAATGGCGTCTACATTGTATTATAATTTATTTGTAAGTGATTACTAGATTGTGAGGTGTGTTAGATGTTTGGAAATGTAAAGTGGTTCAACAATGAAAAGGGATATGGCTTTATTGACTATGCTGAAAATGAAGATATCTTTGTTCATTATTCTGCAATTAAACAAGATGGATATAAAACTTTATCAGAAGGTCAAAGAGTAGAATTCGATCTTATTGAAACTCCTAAAGGACTTCAAGCAATTAATGTTAGACCATCAATATCAGAAAAAGTTATGTAGTACAATAAGAATTGATTCTATCAATTCTTGTTTTTTTATTTATTATATATTATAATTTAGATTGTTTATTGGTGGTTTTTATGAAGATTATATTTTTAGATATCGATGGTGTACTTAATTCAAGTGATTTTTTTATAAGTAATTATGAAAAAGTAAAAGAATTATATAATAATAATGTTGATAATTTAAATTCAATTGATTATTGGCTAAGTAGGCAAATGATGGATATTGATTATGATAAACTAAATATATTATTAAATATTATTGTTGAAACTAATGCTAAAGTTGTTATTACATCTTCATGGAAAAAATTAAAAATATTTCCTTATATTGTAGACGAGCTTTTAAAATTAGGGATTCCAGTTATTGGATATACTGTTGATAATGGAAGTAATAGAGGATATGGAATAAAAAGATTTTTATCTGAAAATTTGGTAGATAAATATGTAATTTTGGATGACGATATGTTTGATGATTACGATGATGAAATACTTTCAAAATTAATAAAGACAAATTTTTATGATGATGGGTTAAAAGCTGAGCATGCTAATGAAATTATTAAAAGATTAAAAAAGTAATAAATAAACACTTTTTTGTTGACAAATATTATAATATATGCTATATTTTAGTCAACACGTAGGTGTTTTTATTTTGAATTAAAATTTGGAGGTTAATATGAAAAAGGATGAAAAAAGTACTACTAAAAAAAGAGAGAAGTATATTGCTGAAAAAAAGAATGTAAAAAAAGATAAGAAAAAGAATCTTAATATTTTTAAAAGCATTGGAAAATACTTTAAAGGTGTTGCTAAAGAAATTAAAAGAATTAAATGGACTAGTGGTAAGGAGTTAGTTAAATATTCTATTGCTGCCATTGCATTTGTAATTTTCTTTGGTATTTATTTTTATGGAATAGATTGGCTGGCATTATTAGTAAGGAGTTTGGCAAAGTAATGAAAAAAGAATGGTATGTTGTTAATACAGTTAGTGGATATGAATACAAAGTTAAAGAAAAACTTGATATGATGATTAAAAATTCAAGTGATATTCAAGAGAGTATTTTTAGAGTTATTGTTCCTGAGCAAACTATAGTTGAATATAAGGATGGTGTCAAAAAGGAAAAAGTAAAAAAAATGTTTCCTGGGTACGTATTAGTTGAAATGATTATGTCTGACGAAGTATGGTTTATTGTTAGAAATACTCAAGGTGTTACTGGATTTATTGGATCAAGTGGAAAAGGTGCTAAACCAATTCCACTATTACCAGAAGAAGTTGATAGAATTCTATCAAGTATGGGTATGTCTAGATTAGATCTTGCAACTGATTTAGCAGAAGGAAAGCAAGTTAAAATTACTGATGGACCATTCAAGGGAATGACTGGTAAGATTAGCAAATATGATTTAGAAAAGAAACAAGTTGAATTATTATTAGATTTATTTGGTCAAGAAACTTCTGTAGAAGTAGAACTTTCACAAATTGAAAATTTAAAATAAAAATTTTAAAAAAATAAAAAATTATTGCAATTTACTAAAGTTTATGGTATATTACTTTCGCGACTGTGTATTATTATATAGTTAAAGAATTTAGTGGGAGGCTGCGGACGGCTATTATGACCACTCGCGAAATACATTATATAGGAGGTGTAATTCGATGGCAAAAGCAATTGCAAAGAAAATTAAATTGCAAATTCCTGCAGGAAAAGCTACACCAGCTCCACCAGTTGGAACAGTGTTAGGACCAGCAGGTATTAATTTACAAGAATTTTGTACAAAATTTAATGATGCTACTAGAGATAAGGGAGGAGACGTTTTACCAGTTGAAATTTCTATTTATGAAGATAGAACTTTTGATTTTGTATTAAAGACTCCACCAGCTGCCTTCTTACTTAAGAAAGTAGCTAAAGTTAAATCTGGTGCTGCTAAAGGTGAAACTGTTGCTACAATATCTAAGGATCAACTTAAAGAAGTAGCAGAAACTAAGTTACCTGATCTTAATGCTTACGATGTTGATGCTGCTATGAAGATAGTTGAGGGTACAGCTCGTAACATGGGAATTAAAATTGAAGAATAATTAATACATATAGGTTAATGCCTATGTGGAAGGATTTAGTCCGCAATACCACATAAGGAGGAAAAATGAGAAAGAGTAAAAGATATGCTTCAGTATCTGAAAAATTTGATAAGAAAAAAACTTATACTGCAAGTGAAGCTGTTAAAATTGTAAAAGAAGCATCAAGTGCTAAATTTGATGAGACAGTTGAAGTTGCTATGAATATGAATTTAGATACTAGAAAAGCAGATCAACAATTAAGAGGCGCAGTAGTATTACCTAATGGTACTGGTAAAAGTCAAACTGTATTAGTACTTGCTAAAGGTGATCAAGCTAAAGCTGCTAAAGAAGCTGGAGCTGATTTTGTTGGAGATGCTGATATGATTGAAAAAATCGAAAAAGAAAATTGGTTTGAATATGATGTAATTATCGCTACTCCAGAAATGATGCCAATGCTTGGTAAAATAGGTAAATTACTTGGACCTAAAGGACTTATGCCAAATCCTAAAACTGGAACAGTTACTATGGATGTTAAAAAGGCAGTTGAAGATACTAAGAAAGGTAAAGTTGAATATAGAACGGATAGTTTTGGTAATATTCATGGAATTATTGGTAAAGCTAGTTTTGATGAATCAAAGTTAGTTGAAAACTTAAATTCTTTTGTTAATACTATATTAAAACTTAAACCTGCTAGTGTTAAGGGAAATTATGTAAAAAATATTTCAATATCATCTACAATGGGTCCTGGAGTTAAATTAGATTTAAATTCATTTGACAAATAGTAGATTGTATTATATAATTAATGACGAAACGAAGAATTTATGCCAAAGACAGTAAGGACGTTAGTTTAAAAATCTTACCGAGGAATAAAAAAATATTGTGTTTTTTAGTCCTCAGTAATGGGGACTTTTAATTATGGCATAGGAAAGGATGTGTAAATAGTGGCAAATGCAAAGATTATTGAACAAAAAGCAGCTGTTGTTTCAGAGATAAAAGATAAATTTGAAAATGCAAAATCTGTTGTATTGTTCGATTATCGTGGACTTAGTGTAGCTGAAGTTACTGAACTTAGAAAAAAGCTAAGAGAAAGTGGCGCTGACTATAAAGTATATAAAAATACTTTGACTAAGAGAGCACTTGATGAGTTAAATATTGATATGAATGAATATTTAGCTGGTCCTAGTGCAGTATCATTTGGTACAGATGAACTTTCAATTGTAAAAGTTTTAAATGATTTTGCAAAAGAACATGATGCATTAGAACTTAAAGCTGGTATTGTTGAGGGTAAAGTTGCAAACTTAGATGACTTGAAGAGATATGCCGCAATTCCATCAAGAGATACATTGCTAACTCAATTAGCAGCTGGTCTTATGGGAACTGTTAGAGACTTATCTATATGCTTAGATTTATATGCTAAGGAAAAAGAAGAAAATTAATTTAAAAAATAAAGGAGGAAATAAAAATGGCTAAATTAAATAGAGAAGATTTTATTAGTGCTTTAAAGGAAATGTCAATTCTTGAAATAAAAGAATTAGTTGATGCAATGAAGGAGGAATTTGGTGTTGATCCATCTGCTGTAGCTGTAGCTGCTGGTCCAGTTGCCGCTGCTGTAGAAGAAGGCCCATCAAAAGTTAATGTTGTATTAACTGCTGCAGGTCCTAACAAAATTGCTGTTATTAAAATCGTTAGAGATATTACTGGCTTAGGATTAAAAGAAGCTAAAGATATTGCTGACAATGGTGGAAACGTTAAAGAAGGCGTTGACAAAGCTGAAGCTGAACAACTTAAAGCACAATTTGAAGAAGCTGGAGCTACTGTTGAATTAAAGTAGTTTAATAAAAAAATCACATTATGTGATTTTTTTTGTTAAATAAAATAAATATGCGATTTTTTTTTAAATAATTATGTTATAATGTATTTAGATAAGATAGGAGGTGATTTGTTATTAAGTTTTTAGAAAAACTATTTCCGTTTTTAGTACAAGCTAGAAAAAAAAGAGAACGAGCAATTTTTTTGGCATCTCAAAATTTTTCAATTTTGAAAACAGAATTAAAACAATTAAATAATAAACCTAATGCTAATTATTCTTCAGAAAATAGTACTACTAATAAATATATTATTGAAAAACAACCTATTAGTTATTTTGAAAGTATATATACTAATACAAATTTTAAAGAGTATGTCAAATATGCTTTTGTTGCTAAAAAGTATCAGGTTATTATTGACAAAACATTTGGTATCTCTTTGGGAATAGTTTTAGTATTATCAATATTATTATATTTATTATTTCATAATATAATTGTTTCAATAATATTTTTTGCTGTTTTAGCTATTTTGTTGATGATTGCTAACGCTACATTGACAAAAGGAGAATCTTATAATGATTTTTATAATCGTACGGTTTATGATTTGATTTTTTCAATATTACCTGGTTATACTGTTAATATTAATAAGAATCTTAGTTTTATCAAGGAAGATATTGAAAGGTTAGTTAAATTTAATTTTGATAGTTATCAGGCTACCAATTCTTTATCTTTTCATAATGATTATTTAAATGGTGAACTATATAATTTAATATTAAAAAAAGAGAAAAAAACTAGAAATTCTGATGGTAATTATACTACATCAATGGAGGATGTTTTTAATGGTTTTAGTATAACATTAAATTATAAAAATAGTTTTAATTTTTTACAGGGTGCAATAATTAAGATTAGAGATGATGATAATTTTTTGTCTGCTATTAGCGAAGATACTATTCAGTCAATTTATCAGAGTGATAAAGAATTTATGTTTAATAGTGAAGAACTAAATAAGGCATTTGATTGTTTTATTGGTGGAACTAATGCTTTTAATGATATAGATGCATTGATGCAAAAAATTCATATGGTAATAACTCCTATGTTTGAAGAACAATTATTATTTTTAAAAAATCGTTTTAATACATTCAATATGACGATAACTGATAATATGATTAATTTTAATGTTAGCATGTCTAAATCTTCTTTTCAAAAAGCAAAAAGTGGTGAATTACTTTCTATGAAGACTAAATATAGAGATCATGTTAAGGAATTTAGATTACCTTTATCTGGTAGCCTTAAAGCAACTGATTTTATGTATTATCGTTTGTTTCCACCAGCTGAAAGATTATTTTATGTAACTTATTTTGATAATATGATACAATCATATTTAAATAAAGAAAATATTAAAATTGAAAATTTTGATTTATTGAAGGCATTTCAAACGGAGGATTTAGCGACAGCTGATACTGAATATAAAGAATTCAAAATGAAATATGAAGAAATGATTGAAAATGTTTATGAACAAAGTAAAATGTTAGAAATTAATTTGAAGGAGAGTGAAATTTATGGAAAGAATAATTGATTGGATGTTTTCACATCCATTTATGGTATTATTAATTATTTTAATAATATTTGTAATTTTTATTTATAATAATTTAAATGGTAAAAAGCATAGAATAGAAAAATCTTTTAGTACTATTGATGTATATTTACAAAAAAGATTTGACAAGATGAAATCTTTACTTGAAGAGACTGTTCAGGCGTATGAACATGAAAGTAAAACTTATGAAAATATTTCTAGACTTAGAACTGGAATCACTAAAGCAATGGAAGAGGGTACTATTAATGCCAAAGTTAATGCTGAAAATCAAATGAATGCCTTTATTGCTGCTACTCCAATGATCAGAACTGAAGGTTATCCTCAATTAGATATTGGAAGAGAAATGTCTATATTTACTGCTAAACAAACAGTTATAAGTGAAGAAGAATTAGCTGCTGCTAGAAGTCAATATAATGCAAATGTAACAAGTTTTAATAGAGCAATAACATCATTTCCAACAATGTTGTTTGCTAAATTATTTGGATTTGGTGAACCATATGAGTTGTTTAAAGTTCAGGAGGCTGCTAAAGAAAGGCCATCATTTAATACTGTTAAAGAAGAAAAATTGGATTCTGAATTAAAAATGGCAGAAATGACTCAAGCTGCTGAAGCAAAAAGAAAGATTCAAGAAGTTGCTGATAGAGCAGCACTTAAAGCGGCTGAAGCTGCAGAAAAAGAACTGGATAATAATTCAGAAGATAAAAATGAATAATTAAAAAAGGCAATTAAGTTGCCTTTTTATTTTTTTTATTTAGTTTCATCAATATAATAATGCTTGATTGGTTTTAGATCGTCATCTAATTCATAGCATATTGGTCTTCCAGTATCTATTTCTAGTTTTATTACTTCTTCATTTGATAGATTATCTAAATATTTAATTAATCCTCTTAGACTATTTCCGTGTGCTACGATAATAACATTTTTGTCTTCTTTTATTACTGGTGCTATGTCGCTTTGCCAATATTCAGTAACTCTTTTTATTGTGTCAATTAAATTTTCAGTTAATGGTAATTCTTCTTTAGTTAAATCTTTATATTTTGGATCATTACCTGGGTATCTTTTATCATCTATTGATAGTTCTGGTGGTCTAACGTCGGCACTTCTACGCCATAGTTTTACTTGTTCTTCACCATATTTTTCTTTTGTTTCATCTTTGTTTAATCCTTGTAATGCGCCGTAATGTCTTTCATTTAATTTATAACTATAATTAATTGGAATATTTCTTTCATTTAGTTCATCTAAGATATAGTATAGAGTATCATTTGCTCTTTTTAATACGCTTGTAAAAGCAAGGTCAAATTTATAATTTAATTTTTTTAATAGCCTTCCAGCATTTTTGGCTTCTTCAATGCCTTTTTCTGATAGGCCTACATCTGTCCAACCTGTAAATTTATTTTCTAAATTCCATAAGCTTTGGCCATGTCTAACAATAACTAATTTTTTCATTTTATCATCTTCTTTCTTATATTATTATACATTAAAATATATTATCTTGCTAGTTAATAATAATAATTTAAAAATATTTTATCAATTAATAGTATAAAAACAATTGATGTGTTATAATAAGTTTGAATGATACTCATTGTGGGGAGGAATATATATGAGTAAATGGGATAAAGAATACATAAAATTATGTAAGAAAATTTTAAAAGATGGTAAAAGGGTAAGTAATAGAACTGGAATTGATACTATTAAAATTCCTGCATATACACTCGAATTCGATCTTTCTAAAGAATTTCCTGCATTGACAACAAAGCAATTGTTTTTTAGACAAGCTATTGTTGAAATGTTATGGATTTATCAGGTACAGTCTAATGATGTTAGGTGGTTGCAAGATAGAAATGTTCATATATGGGATGAATGGGAAATACAAGAAGATGGTAAGTGGTATGCAACACAAATGTTACCGGATGAAAATGGTCAATTAGTTAAACAAGAAGTCGTGAAAGATTTTGGTCGTGAATGGGCACATACGATTGGTACTGCTTATGGTTGGATTAATAACAAATTTCAGAATACCCAAAGATTAATTGATACTATTAAAAATAATCCAACTGATAGAAGAATGCTTATGACTATGTGGCAAGATGATTATATTAAAACTGCTGTTTTACCTTCTTGTGTTTGGAGCAGTGAATGGGATGTAACAGATGGTAAATTAAATTGCTGGGTACATCAAAGAAGTTGCGATGTGCCACTAGGTCTTCCATTTAATGTTACACAGTATGCAACATTGCTTTCTTTAATAGCACATTGTACAGGACTTAAACCTGGTAAAATGTATTGGTCAATAAAAGATGCACATATATATGTTAATCAAGTTGATGGTATTAAAGAGCAAATTGAAAGGTATGACACATTACCAGATTTACCTGCACCAAAATTATGGATTAATCCTGAGGTGAGAGATTTCTTCAAAATTGATAATTCTAAGGATATAAAAGATATAAAAGTAGTTGGATATCAACATCATGGAAAGATTAGCTTTCCGATTGCTCAGTAGGATGGTGATAATATGATAAGCATGATTTCTTCAGTTGGTAAGAATAGAGAACTTGGTAAAAAAAACGACTTAATTTGGCATCTTAAAGAAGATATGAAATTTTTTAAAGATACAACTATGGGACACACTGTAGTAATGGGACTTAATACTTATAAATCACTTCCAGGTGATTTGCCAGGAAGGCATATTATTGTGGTTTCTTATGATTCTTTAGATGGCGTAGAAACTGTTAATGGAATTGAATCAATTATAGAAAAATATAAAGACATTGAAGAAGAAATATTTATATGTGGTGGTGCTTCTATATATAAACAATTTTTGCCATATGCAGATAAATTGTATTTGACAGAAATTGATGCTGAAGATAATGAAGCAGACACTTTTTTTCCTGAGTTTAATAAAGATGAGTGGAATAAAAAAATTTTAGAAGAAAAAAAACAAAATGATATAATTTTTAAAATGTATTTATATGAAAGAAAAAATATATAGTTTATTTCTATATATTTTTTATTATCATTTTTAATTATTTTATGAAAAATTTAAAAAGTGTAAAAAAACTTTACAAAAAGTTAATAATTCGTTGACTTTTTACAGTTAAGGTGCTAGTATTATATATTGGTAACACGTCTTTTTAGGCGTGGGAAAAACTTAAAATAATATATGGTATTGGGGTGAAAAATTAATGGCTTATAAGTTAAAGCAAAGTGGCGATTATAGAAAAAGAAGGAACTTTTCTATGATTAAAAATTCGTTGGAATTAGACGATTTATTAGCAATTCAGAAAGAATCTTATCAATGGTTCGCAACTGAGGGGGTTGGGGAAGTACTTAAAGATTTTTCTCCTGTTGAAAGCTTCAATGGTAGTTTATCTTTAGAATTTAATGATTATGTGTTTGATACACCTAGATATTCAATTAAAGAATGTAAAGATAGACAAATTACATATGCGGCACCTTTGAAGGTTCAAACTAGACTTTTCAATAATGAAACTGGTGAAGTTAAAGAACAAGAAATTTTCTTAGGTGATATGCCTTTAATGACTGATTATGGTACTTTCATAATTAATGGAGCAGAAAGGGTTGTCGTATCACAATTAGTTAGATCTCCAAGTGTATACTTTTCTCGTGAGATAGACAAAAATGGTAAACCTGTTTTTGCCTCTAAAGTTATTCCTACGAGAGGTACATGGTTAGAATATGAAACGGATGCTAAAGACGTATTATATGTAAGGATTGACAGAACTAGAAAAGTTCCTCTTACTACTTTACTTAGAGCATTTGGTTTGTCAAGTGATAAGGATATCCTTGATTTGTTTGATAACAATGAATATTTAAAAAATACAATTGAAAGAGATTCTACGAAGAATACTGATGAAGCCTTAATTGAAATATATGAAAAATTAAGACCTGGAGAACCTACTACTTTAGATAGTTCAAAGAACCAATTAATTACTAGATTCTTTGATAACTTTAGATATGATTTGGCTAAAGTTGGTAGATATAAATTTAATCAAAGATTAAATATTACTGATAGATTAGTTGGTAAAGTGCTCGCACAAGACATTATAATTGATGGTGAAACTAAGTTTACAGATGGTACATTACTTACTAAAGATGTTGTATTAGAATTAGAAAAGTATCTTAAAGATGGATATGGAATGGTAGAAGCAAAGATTAATACTGATTTAAATGATAAAAATATGATTCAAGTATTATATGTATATTCACCACTTAATCCAAAGAAAAAAGTTAAGGTTATAGGTAACGACCAATCAATTGATGTTAAAACTTTGACTATATCTGATTTTTATGCATCTGTCTCTTATTATTTAAATTTAATGGATGGTATTGGACATGATGATGAAATTGACCATTTAGGAAACAGACGTATAAGACAAGTTGGCGAACTTTTACAAAATCAATTTAAAATTGGTTTTAGTAGAATGGAGAGAGTTATTCGAGAGAGAATGACTACTCAGGATATGGAAACGGTTACTCCAAAAACATTAATTAATATTAGACCAGTTACTGCTGTTATTAAAGAATTTTTTGGTAGTAGCCAATTATCTCAGTTTATGGATCAGGTTAATCCAATTGCAGAACTAACTCATAAGCGTAGATTATCTGCACTTGGACCTGGTGGACTTTCTAGGGATAGAGCAGGTGTTGAAGTTCGTGACGTTAATGCGAGTCACTACGGAAGAATTTGTCCAATTGAATCTCCTGAAGGACAAAATATTGGATTAATTACTTCACTTGCTAGTTATGCTAAAATAAATGAATATGGGTTTATTATGACTCCATATCGTAAAGTTGAAAATAAAAAATTATTAGATCAAGTTGACTATTTAACAGCTTCTGAAGAGCAAGACTTTTATATTTCTCAGGCAACAGTTAATGTTGATGAAAATGATATGATAACTGATAGTCAAGTTGCTGGTAGATATAATGGTGAAAATGTTATTATTCCTGCCGATAAGGTTGATTATATCGATGTATCTCCACAACAAGTTGTATCTATTACGACAAGTTTAATACCATTTTTGGAACATGATGATGCTACTCGTGCTTTGATGGGTGCCAACATGCAACGTCAAGCACTACCACTTTTAACAACAGAAGCTCCATATGTTGGAACTGGTGTTGAATATGTTGCTGCTCGTGATAGTGGTGCAGTAGTAAGAGCTAAAGCTGATGGTATTGTTGACTATGTTGATGCAAAGAAAATAGTTGTTAAAAATGCTAAGGCTGAAGATGTATATACACTTACAACATTTGAAAGAGCTAACCAAGGAGAATGTACTAATCAATTACCTATTGTTAGAGCTGGCGATAAAGTAAGAAAGGGACAAATTATTGCTGATGGGCCAAGTACTAATATGGGTGAACTTGCACTTGGTAAAAATGTAGTCGTTGCTTTTATGACATTTAATGGTTATAATTTTGAAGATGCCGTTATAATGAATGAAAGATTAGTTAAAGACGATGTATATACTTCACTTCATATTGAAGATTATGAAATACAATGCCGTGATACAAAACTAGGACCTGAAGAAATTACTCGTGATATTCCAAACGTATCTGAAGAAGCGAGAAAGAATCTTGATGAAAATGGTATTATTAGAATTGGTACTGAAGTTAAAGAAGGCGATATTCTTGTTGGTAAAGTAACTCCAAAAGGAATGGCTGATTTAACAAGCGAAGAAAAATTATTACATGCTATCTTTGGTGAAAAAACTAGAGAAGTTAGAAATTCTTCTTTAACAGTTCCTCATGGTGGAGACGGTATCGTTCACGATGTAAAGGTTTATACAAAAGCTGATAATGATGAAATGCCAAGTGGCGTATCAAAAGTTATTAGAGTATATATTATTCAAAAACGTAAAATACAAGTTGGAGATAAGATGTCTGGACGTCATGGAAATAAGGGTGTAATTTCTCTTATATTACCACAGGAAGATATGCCATATTTACCAGACGGTACGCCAGTTGATATTATGTTAAATCCTCAAGGTGTACCATCTCGTATGAATATCGGACAGATTCTCGAACTTCATATGGGAATGGCTTGTAAGAAGTTAGGTGTACATATTGCAACACCGGTTCTTGATGGCGCTAAAAAAGATGATATTGCTAAGATGATGAAGGAAGCTGGCATGGATGAAGATGGAAAAACAGTACTTTATGATGGTCGTACTGGTGAACCATTTGATAATAGAATTAATGTCGGTGTTATGTATATGATAAAACTTCATCACATGGTTGATGATAAATTACATGCTAGAGCAACTGGTCCATATTCATTGGTTACACAACAACCACTTGGTGGTAAAGCACAATTTGGTGGACAGAGATTTGGTGAAATGGAAGTTTGGGCTTTGGAAGCATATGGTGCTAGTCATGTACTTCAAGAAATTTTAACTTATAAATCAGATGATGTTTTAGGAAGAGTTAAAGTTTATGAATCTATTGTTAAAGGTCAACCATTACCTGATCCAAGTATTCCTGAATCATTTAGAGTTTTGATAAAAGAATTTCAGGCTTTAGGTTTAAATATTTCTGTTATTAACAACGAAGATGAAACAGTAAGTATAACAGAACTTGAAAAAGATGACGATGAAGATGAAACACCACTTTCAGAAGAAATTGTCAAACCTGAATTATTTGGTGATGTAGCCGAAGATGATTATAGCGATGAGTCTGATTTTGGTGAAGAAGATGATATGGAAGATGATTTTGATTTGCCAGATGAGTACGGTGATGGAATCGACGAGTTTGGTGATGATGATATGGGAGGTGATTTCTAATGTTGGAAGCAAATAAATTTAAAGCTTTAAAAATAGGAATTGCTTCACCTGATGATATTAGAGCATGGAGTTATGGTGAAGTATTAAAACCAGAAACTATAAATTATAGAACATTAAAACCAGAAAGAGATGGTTTGTTCTGTGAAAAAATCTTTGGGCCTACTAGGGACTATGAATGTAGTTGTGGTAAGTACAAGAGATTAAGATATAAAAATATTGTATGTGATAGATGTGGTGTAGAAGTTACGAAGTCTAAAGTGCGTCGTGAACGTATGGGACATATCGAACTTGCTACTCCAGTATCACATATATGGTTTGTTAAGGGTATTCCATCTTATATTGGATTATGTCTTGATATGTCTCCAAGAGATTTGGAAGAAGTTATTTATTTTGTATCTTACGTTGTTTTAGATCCAGGAGCTACAACTCTTGCAAAGAAACAAACACTATCTGATAAAGAATATAGAGCATACTATGAAAAGTATGGAAATACTTTTAGAGTAGGTATGGGAGCTGAAGCAATCAAAGAATTGTTAAGCGAATTAGATGTTAATAAGGAACTTGAAAATCTTCAAAAAGAACTTGAAGGTGCTACTGGTCAAAAGAAACTAAGACTTGTAAAGAGATTAGATGTTCTTGATTCATTTGCTAAGTCTGGAAATAAACCTGAATGGATGATTTTGGAAGCACTTCCAGTTATACCTCCTGAACTTAGACCGATGATTCAACTTGATGGCGGTAGATTTGCAACATCTGACTTGAATGATTTATATCGTAGAGTTATTAATAGAAATAACAGATTAAAGAAATTAGTTGAGTTAAACGCTCCATCAATTATTATTCAAAATGAAAAACGTATGCTTCAAGAAGCAGTTGATTCATTGTTTGATAATGGAAGAAGAGGAAGAAGCGTAACTGGTGCTGGAAATAGAGCTCTTAAATCACTTTCTAGTATGTTAAAAGGTAAACAAGGACGTTTCCGTCAGAACTTACTTGGAAAACGTGTTGACTATTCAGGCCGTTCAGTTATCGTTGTTGGACCAGATCTTAAAATGTATCAATGTGGTATTCCTAAAGAAATGGCTCTTGAATTATTTAAACCACATGTTATTAATGGATTAGTAAGTAAAGAAATTGCTAATAATATTAAATCAGCTAAGAAGATGATTGACACTAGAGATCCTAAAGTATGGGATGTAGTTGAAGAAGTAATTAAAGAACATCCTGTTATGTTAAATCGTGCTCCTACATTACATAGATTAGGTATTCAAGCTTTTGAACCTAAACTAGTATCTGGTAAGGCAATCAGACTTCATCCATTAGTTACAACTGCATTTAATGCTGACTTCGATGGTGATCAGATGGCTGTACACGTACCATTATCTGAAGAAGCTAAAGCTGAAGCTAGAATATTAATGTTAGGTGCAAATAACATTTTAAGTCCTAAAGATGGAAAACCTATTGTTACACCTAGCCAAGATATGATTTTGGGTAACTATTATATAACTATGGAAAAACCTGGGCATGAAGGTGAAGGCAGAATATTTAAAAATGCTAATGAGGCAATGATGGCTTACAATAGACGTGAAGTTGATTTACATACAAGAATCGTTGTACCTGTAAATTCATTTAAACATAAAGTATTTTTAGATAGTCATAAAAATCAATATTTAGTAACAACAGTTGGTAAATTAATATTTAATGAAATTTTACCTGATTCATTCCCTTATGTTAACGAACCAACAGACGAAAATATTGAAAAATATACTCCAAATAAGTATTTTATCGCTCCTGGTGAAAATATTCCTGAAAAGATAAAAGAAATTCCTAAAGCTGATGCCTTTAAGAAGGGTACTCTTGAGAAGATTATTGCTCAAATGTTCAAAAAATATAGAACTACTGAAACTTCTATTATGCTTGATAAACTTAAAGATTTAGGATTTAAATATTCAACTTATTCTGGTATTACAATTGCAGCTAGTGATGTTGTAACAAGTAAAAATAAAGATGCAATTATCGAAGCAAGCGAAGCTGAAGTTAAGAAAATTAATAAACAATATCAAAGAGGTTTAATTACTGATAAAGAAAGATTTGATTTAGTAATTGCTATTTGGGATAAAGCTAAAAAAGATATCGAAAAAGAACTTGAAGCGTATGCAAAGAGTGAAGAATATGAAGATAATCCAATTTTCATAATGATGAATTCTAAAGCTCGTGGATCTATTTCAAACTTTGTACAGTTAGCTGGTATGCGTGGTACGATGGCTAAACCAAATGGTGAACCTGTTGAAATTCCTATTAAGTCTTCATTTAGAGATGGCTTATCAGTATCTGAATTCTTCTTATCAACTCATGGTGCAAGAAAAGGAAGCGCTGATACAGCATTAAAAACTGCTGACTCTGGTTATATGACAAGACGTCTTGTTGATGTTGCTCAGGATTTAATTGTTAGAGAAGAAGATTGTGGTACAACTGAAGGTGTCAGAGTATCTGCCTTTAAAGATGATAAAGATGGTATTATTGAACCACTATATGATAGAATTTTAGGTAGGTTTACTAATAAGAAAGTAATTGATCCTAACACTAAAGAAGTTATTATAGGTGAAAATGAATTAATAACTGAAAATGTAGCTGATAGAATTATTGCTGCAGGAATTAATGAAGTTGAAATTAGAACTGTTCTTACATGTAGAACAGATCATGGTGTATGTTGTAAATGTTATGGACGTAATTTAGCAACTGGTAATATTGTAGAAATTGGCGAAGCTGTTGGAACAATGGGTGCACAGTCAATTGGTGAACCTGGTACTCAGTTAACTATGAGAACATTCCATACTGGTGGTGTTGCTGGTGGAGAAGATATTACACAAGGTCTTCCTCGTGTTGAAGAATTATTTGAAGCTAGAACTCCAAAAGGAAAAGCTTTGATTGCTGAGATTGATGGTACAATTTCAAAAATTGAAGATCAAAAAGGTAGAACTAAGATATTTATCAAAAATGCTAATGAAGTAAGGGAACATTTATCAGCATATGGTGCGAAACTTAGGGTTGAAAAAGGAGATACTGTTCAAGCAGGCGATAGACTTACTGAAGGTAATATTAGTCCAAAAGAATTGTTGATGGTAACTGATCCTAATACAGTTCAACAGTATATTCTTAAAGAAGTTCAAAAAGTATATCGTAGTCAAGGTGTTGATATTAATGATAAGCACGTTGAACTTATTGCAAGAAGAATGATATCACAAATTAGAATTATGGATTCTGGTGATACTAATTTCTTACCTAGCACTGTAGTTTCAATTAATAAATTTACCGAAGGAAATAAAGATGTAATTTTACAAGGAAAGAAACCTGCAATTGGACAACCAATTTTGCTTGGTATTACAAAATCAAGTTTACAAACAGATTCATTCCTTGCTTCTGCATCATTCCAAGAAACTACACGTATTCTTACTGAAGCTGCTGTAAAGGGTAAAGTCGATAATTTACATGGACTTAAAGAAAATGTTATTATTGGTAAATTAATACCTGCAGGTACTGGCGCTAAAGAATACATGGATATTGGTTATTCATTGGAAAAGGAATTTTTTGATGATGAACCTGCCGAAGTTCTCGAGGAAAAATTCTTAGATTAATTTATGTAAAGGCTTAATATTTTAAGCCTTTTTCTTTTTGCCTATGATATAATATATACAAATTGAGGTGATATTATGAGTGCAACTGGTAATAGAGGAAAGTTTTCTGAAAGATTAAAAAAAATCCTTTTTTCTAGAAAGAAGAAACTAATAGAAGCTGATAATACAAATAATCATAATAATAAAAGTGTTAAAGATTATGATAATATGTCTAAAAAAGATGAAGATTCTTCTCAAAATATTAATAAAACTGAATTTGAAGATTCTAATAAAATATATTTAGATTTCGTTAAAGTTGTTTCATCTATTCCTAATCTTGTTTATGCAAATGTATTTGATTATAAATATAATGAAAAAAACGAAAATAGTATCATGTTACAAAAAGATAATAATGTTACTTTAAAAAAGAATAATGATATAAGTGATGATGAAAATGTTGTTTTTAAGAAGAATAATTCTACAAATGATGATAGTAATTCTACTTTAAAAAAGAATAATGTTACAAATGATGATAATAAAGATAAAGTCGTTAAAGAATCATTAAACAAAGAGAATAAAATTGATGGAATAGTTAGTGTTAGTTCTAAGACTCATGATGAACAGGGTTATAATAAATTAAATACTGAGTTAAATAACAAAAAAAATATTGTTTATAATTCTATTAATAAATCTATTGATGAAAACTATTTTGATAATGACAATAAAATTATTAAATCTAATAATGATATTATTAATCAATCAAATAATGTTGAAAAATTAAACTCTAAAAATGATGTAACTGACAATGAATTAAAAGAAAAAAATCAAAATAATGTAAAAGAAGAATCTATAAATGAACTTAAACAAAAAAACAAAAAAATAATTAACGATATTGATATTGAATTATTAAAAAAGAAGCAGGAATTATTTTACAATGATATTAAAAGTAAAGATAGTGTAGAAAATTCTAATTTAAATCTTTCTGAAGATAATAAATCTGTTTCTAAAGTAAAGGAATTAGAAAAAAGTATAATTAATATTATTAAAAAAAATCTTATTAAAACAGTTAATGAAATGGAAATACTTCAAAGTGAATTATATATTCTTAGTGAAGTTAACGGAGATAGTACAATTTTAGAAAAATGTCAGAATGAACTTAATCAAGTTAAGAATATACTATGTAAAATTGACAAATTAAAAGAACAATATGATTTTTTAAGAGATAATTTTGATTTTGAATATTTATTAGAGATTGATGATAATACTTTAGTTGATAAAATTATTGAATTAAAAGATACGTTTGGGAAAAATCAATTAAGAGCTTTATCTGAGGATTATAAATTACTTGATGTTTATAAATATTTATATCTTAAACTTGATAATTTACAAGAAAAAACATCAGAATTTGAAGAATTTAAAAAAAATGAGATAATTAAACTAAAAGAAAGGGATATAGATTTCGAAAAATTAAAAAATGATGTTTATAATGTTGAATCTACTAACAATAGATATGAAATCTTTGTAAATGATCAGAATGATTTACTTAAAAAAATAGATGAAAATGTTAGTAAAATCAGTTCTTATGAACAAATTGATTATCATTTAAAAGGATTTAATCAATTATTTAGGAATAGTTTTAAATACTTTGGTTTGCTTATGGTAAGTCCTTTAAAAGGCGTTATTCCATCTATTGCTACAGAAACTTTACTTACTGGTAATTTAATTAAGAATTTATATAAGAATTTAAAATGGGAAGAATCTCGAAAAATGGTATATGAGGCGGTAGATTATTCTAGTATTATAAATGATGCTATTAATGATTTAGAAATTACTGGTAATATTGTTGATGCTACTTTAGAAGATATAGTTCGTCTTAAGATGAAATATAATGATGTCTTTAAAAAGTATCAAGGCGATTTTTCAGAATATCGTGATATTATGCATAAAATAAGTGATATGGAGAATAAAATTTTGGGTAATAAAATAAAAATTGAACTAATGAAAAAAAGAACTTTAGATCAGAAAAAGGAAAATGAAAAAAAATTAGTTTTAGTTAAAGAATTAAACTCATAGTTATCTAATATTATGATTTTGGTATTTATTAATTTGGACATTAATTTGTCCTTTTTTAATTTAAAAAATTCTTGAATATATTAATGTATTGTGATATACTTATTTTAATAGTAGGAGTGTGAGTTTAGTTATTATTAACTTTACTTACTTAGGAGGAATTATGGAAAGTAGAAATGTAAAAATTGTAGATGAACATGGTATTGATAGAAATGCTCATGTTATTTGTGGATTAAAAGTTGATAATGCTAATTATGTATTATATGTAATTGAAAGAGATAATGATAATGATAATCTTTTTATATCAAAAACTATTAGTAACTTAGATGGTACTTCAAATATGGTTAATATTGAAGATTCTATGGAAAAAAGTAAACTTAATGATATTGTTAAGGAACTCGTTACATATGCAATTAATAATGAAGCTGATAATGCTGGTACTAGTGTTAAGTTAAATGATGGTAGGGATATATTAATTTCTTTTGTTTTATTTAATAAAGAACAAAATATCAATGTTAGTAAGACATATGTGACTACTGTTAAAAAGGCAGTTAGTAAGGTTAGTGAAGATTTTTATTTAGTTAAACAAGAAGAACCTGTTGCTTCTCAAGAGTCAACTTTTTTTGACACTGTTAAAGATGATATTTTCACGGCTGAATCAGATAATTCTATGTCTGTAGATACTCCTGAAATACCAGTTGTTGATAGTATTCCAACTCCAATAGTTTCTGAACCAGTTATACCTGTGATTCCTGATGTTCCAGTTTTGCCTGAAGTTAATGTAGAAACACCGGTAGTAGCGGAAAAAGTTGATATTCCTAATGTAATACCATCTTCACCAATACCAACGGTAGATGATAATATTAGTGTTAATAATATTAATTTAGAACCTAAAGATCCAGTAGTATCTAATGATAATGTAACTAGTCAAGGTGCTGTTCAACCAATTTTTGATTTGTCGACTCCTTCCGAACAGGCGGCACCTGTTAGTAATGGCTTAGTATTTGATGGTTCTAAAGAAACTAATTTAAATGAAGCTTTAGGTGAAATCTCTAATGCTAATAGTGTTCCAGTTAGTGATGTTACTTCACTTAGAGAATTTGGTCAAAGTAGTGTTAGTACAAATCCAGAACCTGCACCTGTTCCAGTTGCAAATGATGATACTTTAGTTACACCGGCTTCTGCTAGTACTACAAGTGGTGGTTTTGCAAATAATAAATTCTTTATGGTTGTAGCTATATTATTCTTTATTGCAGCATGTGTTTTCTTGGGATACGAAGCATTTCAATATTTTCAATTTACTGCAAAATAAAAGAGAGTTTTTCTCTCTTTTTTTAATCTAATATATTTTTTCTTTTTGAATATATGCATCCACAATAATCTTGTCTGTACAAATTATATTTTTTTGATAATTCAATTGATTTCTTATAACCTTCATCTTTTTTAAAATCTGAATATAACCATTTAATATTATATTCTTTACTTAATTTATCTCCTAATTCATTTATTAATATGGCATTTTTATATGGACTTACTGAAAGTGTACTACAAAAATAATCATAATTATTATCTTTAGCAAGTTTTGCCGTTTTTCTTAATCTTAATTCATAACAAATTGTGCATCTAGCACCGCGTTCTGGACATTCTTCATATCCCTTTATTTTTTCTTCATATTTATCATTATCATAATCACAATCTAATATGTCTAATTTATTTATTTTATCAATACTATTTATTAAGCGAATTTGTTCTTCTTTACGTTTATTATATTCTTCGATTGGTGCTATGTTTGGATTATAATAAAGAATAGTAATATCAAAATAGTTTGTCAAAAATGTTATTACATGTGAACTACATGGTGCGCAACAACTGTGTAATAGTAATTTTTTTTTATCTTTAATTTTATCTAATTCTTCTAGGCATAATTTATAATACTGCTTTGTCATAATTATCACCAGTTAGTATTATATCACTTACTTAGAAAAAATGGAATCAATATTTATTTCTTTATTGTTTTCTATTATACTATCTATTATTATGTTTTCTATTTTATTTTTTATAATCTTAGATATTTTTCTTGCACCAAAAGTTTGATATTCTGATTCTGCATATATTTCATCTATTTTATTATTACTAAAATTTATTTTAATTTCAGCATATTTATTTATAGTTTTTTTTAATTCGCTTTTTATTATGCTATGTATATCTTGTTTTGTTAATTTATTAAATGATATTATGTCATCTATTCTTCCTATTAATGGAGTTATTAATAAATTATATATACTATTATTATTTTTTTTAACTTCATTTTTAAATCCAATATTATTATCATTATTATTATTATTTAAAATCATTATTATTATATTATTTTTAAAATTAATTATATTGTTTTTTGCATCTTTTATTTCGCCATCTTCAAGTATTTGATTTATTAAATTAATTATTTTCGGATTTGCTTTATCTATTTCATCCATAATAATAATGGCATTTGGATTATCTTTAATTGTGTTTAAAATGTATTTGTTATCATCATATCCAACATATCCTGCACTTGACCCCATAAATTTGCTAATTGATGCATTATCAGAGTATTCTGACATATCAATTTTAATTATATTATTTGATATGGCTTTCCCATAGATTTCTGCTAATTTTGTTTTTCCAACGCCACTTGGACCTGTAAATAATAATGATATACATTTATTATCTTTATATCCTAATTTAATTCTTTTAGTAATATTTATTAATCTTTTAATAACTTCATTTTGGCCTATTATGTTATCTTTTATTTTTCTTTCAATTTCATTAATTGTTTTTTTATTATCTTTTAATATTTCATAAATTGGTATTTTTGTTTTATTATATATTACGGTTGCTATATCTTTAATTGTCACTTCCTTTTTGTTAATATTTCTTCGTATTTTATCGTTATATTTTGTCTCTTTAATTTTGTATTCATATGCTTTCTTGATATTATTTTCTTTAATATATAATTCTTTTTTGTCTCTTATTGATTTTAGATTTTGATTAATTTTTTTTGACTCGATTGTTTCACTAATTCCTACTTTACTACATACTTCATCTAAAATGTCAATTTGTTTATCTGGCCTATATCGATTATATATGTATTTTTCTGTTAAATTAATAATGTTGTCTATTATTTCATCGCTAATAGTTACATTGTGATATTTTTCATATAGTGGTTTAATTTTGTATAAAATATTTTTTGTTTCATTTATTGTTGGTTCTTCGATATTAATTGTTTGAAATCTTCTTTCTAACGCTTTATCTTTTTCAAAATGTTTTTTATATTCGTCTATTGTAGTTGCTCCAATACATCTTATTTTTCCTCTTGCTAATGCTGGCTTTAAAATATTGGATGCATCAATTGCTCCTTCAGCTCCACCAGCTCCAATTAAAGTATGTATTTCATCAATAAATAGTATTATATTATCATTTTCTTCAATTTCTTTTATTATTTTTTTCATTCGTTCTTCAAATTCACCACGATATTTTGTTCCTGCGACTGCTGATGCCATATCTAGTGATATTATTTGTTTATCTAATAATTTGTTGGGAACATTTTTTTCTTCAATTAAATTTGCTAATCCCTCTACTATAGCCGTTTTTCCTACTCCTGGTGGACCAATTAATAATGGATTGTTTTTAGTTCTTCTACATAAGATTTCTTCTAATTTATTTATTTCATTATTTCTTCCTATTACTGGGTCTATTTTTTTATTTTTAGCAAGGTCATTTAAATTTGTGCCTAATTCTTCAATTAATAATTTTTTGTTTTTTGTACTATAAAAAATTTTTGACGTAAACTCATCATATAGTTCTTCTAAATTTAAATTTAAACCTATAAAAATTCTTATTGCTATTCCTTCACCAATATCTAAAAGAGCGGCAAATAAATGATTTGGAGTAATTATTCCATTATTGTTTTCTTTACTATCAATAATAGCATTCTCTATTACTTTTTTTAATAAAGGGGTATATAAAAAGTATTCACTTTTTTTTGAGCCTTTTCCAATTATATTTATTATTTCATTTTTAAATATATTATATGTCAAATTATATTTTTCTAGTTTTTCACTTATTTCATTTTTACTTTTTAGTATTGCTAAAACTAGATGTTCTGTTCCTACATATGGATGTTTTAATTCTGACATTTCTATTTTAGCTTGAGTTATTATTTCTTTTGCTTCTTCATTAAAATTGCTTATCATTTTATCACCTTTCATGAGTATTCTATGAATATTATGGTATTTTTATGTTGTATTCAAACAGAAAAAAAACAATTAATTTTTTAAATTATTAATTGTTTCTTGGTAATTGTTACTATTTGTTATATATGATCCTACAACTGATATATCAACGATGTCTTTAATTTTATTTATTGTTTTATCATTAATTCCACCATCAATTTCAATTATTATATCTTTTCTTTTATTTCGTATTGTTTTAACTCTATTAATGGAATTTTCTATAAATTTTTGTCCTCCAAAGCCTGGTTCTACACTCATAATTATTATTTTATCGATTTTATTAATATAGTTATCTATTAAATCTAAATTAGTATTTGGTTTGATAGCTATTCCTACTTCATAGCCTTTATTTTTTATTATTTCAATAATTTTATCAATATTTTCGTTTATTTCAAGATGTATTGTTATACATTTAATATTATTGATAGTTAATTTGTTTATATATTCAATTGGATTTATTATCATTAAATGTATATCAAATGGTTTTTGACTATATTGTCCTAGTTTATTTACTTCATCTATAGGAAGTTGATAATTGGGAACAAATATATTATCCATTACATCTATGTGTATGTAGTCAGTTGTTGTTGTATTTAATTCTTTTATACATTTGATTCGATCATTTGATGATAGAATTGACGTTGCTATTTTCATTTGATCACCTGCTTATAAAATATTTATAGTTATTATATCTAGTTGATAATATCTCTTTCTTGTTTAATAATTCAATCACTTTACAACCATCTTCAGAGATATGCATACAATCAGCATATTTACAGTATTCTAAGTTTTCAAACATTTCTTTCATGTTATCTCGAATGTCTATAGGAGTCATTCCTATAAAATCGATTTTTGAAAATCCAGGCGTATCTGCAATAAAAGTTTCATTAATATTATATAATTCTGTGTGTCTTGTTGTATGTTTTCCTCGTCCAAGTGATTCTGATATTTCATCTGTTTTAAGTTTAAGTAATGGATTGATTTTATTTAGTAGTGTAGATTTGCCAGCTCCACTTTGTCCTGTTAAGACAACTGTTTTATTCTTAATTATTTTTAATAAATCCACAACATTTGTTGATACAATGTATCCAATTTTTTTATAGTAATTAATATAATTGTTTATTTCTTTTGTTTCTTCTTTAGTTAATAAATCTAATTTAGTTAAATAAATGACAGGAATTATATTATTATATGAAATAATTGTTAAATTTTTATCAAGAAGTGTTGTATCAAAATTAGGTTTTTTAACACTTGTAACAATTACAGCAATATCAATGTTAGCAATTGAAGGACGAATTAATTCATTTTTTCTTGGTAAAATATCAGTTATATATTTATTAATTTCATCAAAAATTACTAAATCGCCAACTAGTGGTGTGTTATTTTTAATTCTAAATTTTCCACGAGGTTTACAGATGTATTCAATCCCGTTAGAATCTATAGTGTAATCGTTGCTAATATTTTTTATTATTCGTCCTTGCATATTTTTACTCCTAATTAATTGTTTGTATCTTGGCTAGTATTTGTTTCTTCTTTTTCATCTTTTTTTTCTTCTTTTGGTACTTCATATGATGCATTTATTTTAACTTTTAAATTTATTCCTTCAATAATGGCATCACCTTTTGGTCGTGATTGTTGTATAATGGTAGAACTATTATAATTTGTATATTTATCTTCTGGAATTATGTTGTCATCTTTGTCAACAACAGTTATATTTAATTTATATTCTTTAACAAAGGCTAAAGTATCTGATAGACTCCAGCCTTCTGCAATCATGTCAGGATATTCATTTACGATATTTGGAATATATAAAGTAACAGTATCACCGGATTCAATTGATTCTTTTTCTTTTGTGCTATCATATTTTGGCATTTGGTCAATAATGATATTTTCTTTGCCTTTATATTTTTCTTTATCTTCAACGTCTTTTTTTTCTATTAATACATTAATATTTAATAATTCTAATTTTGCTTTAACTTCACTATAATTTTTTCCAGTATAGTCTTCTAGATATAGATAATTACCACCACTTGATTCAATAATTGTAACAGTATCTCCTTTTTTTCTAGTGCTTCCAGCTTTAGGAATTGTTTTAATAACATTTCCTTCTTCGACTTCTTCACTACTTTTTTGCTCTGTTGTGTATGTAAAGCCTGCTTTTTCTAGAATTTCTATTGCTTCATCAGTTGATTTTCCAACAACATTTGGGACAGTTATGTCTTTTACTTCTCTTGTTGTTATTAACCAAAATATTGCGCCTGTAATTAATAGCATAAGGAAAAAAATTGCTAGAATTGTGATTAAAGTATTTTTTCTTTTTGGTTCTTCGAAGAATTCATCATCATCATTATCGTTGTTTTCTATATCTTCAGGTTTTATTTCTTTAACTAATTCTTCTGTATTATCATTTAAATTTTTATTTGACTCTCTTGGTTTTTCTACTTTCTTTTTAGGTTTTGTAACAGTTATTTCAGTGGTTGAATCAATGTCATTTTCTGGGTATGTAAATGATATTTTTTTGTCATTTAGATGTTCTTCATCTAGACAATGAATTAAATCTTCGTGCATTTCTTTTGCACTATCATATCTATTCCTTGGATTTTTAGCCGCGGCTTTAATTATAATATTTTCAACTGACTGTGGAATAGATGGGTCTTGTTTTCTTACACTTGGAATTTTGTCTTTCATGTGTTTTAATGCTATTTCAACAGCATTATCACCTTTAAATGGAACATTTCCGGTAAGTAGTTCATACATGAGAATTCCTAAAGCGTAGATATCACTTTTGACGGTTGCACTTTTTCCACTTGCTTGTTCTGGTGGTAAATAGTGAACACTTCCCATTACTGAATTTGTTTGTGTTAATTGTGTTGCATTTAGAGCCATGGCTATGCCAAAATCGGTTATTTTGATGCGGCCATCATCTTCAATCATAATATTTTGTGGTTTTATATCTCTATGAATTATATATGACTCATGTGCATGTGAAATTCCATCAGTTAATTGAGTCATGATATCAATTACTTCTGTTAATGTTAAATTTTCACGTTTTTTTAGTAATTGTTTTAAAGTTTTTCCATCAATATATTCCATAACTATATAATGACTATTATCTTCGACCCCAACATCATATACTTCAACTATATTTGGATGTGATAAGTTTGAAACTGATAATGCTTCACGTTCAAATCTTCGTATAAATTTATCATCATTTGATAAATCGCCACGTAATACTTTAACAGCTACTTTTCGGTCTAAAATTGTATCTTGTGCAAGGTATACGTTTGCCATACCACCTTCGCCAATATTTTTAATGATTTCATAGCGATCATTAATTTTTTGCCCCTTTGATAACATTATTTATCACCACTTTCTTTTTTTAGATATGCTATAGAGATATTGTCGGTACCGCCACGTGAATTTGCTTTTTTAATTAATTTGACTACCGTTTCTTCAATTGGAAGGTCACTATTTAGTGTTTTTTCAATTTGTTCATCAGTAAGCATATTTGTAAGTCCATCACTGCATAGGAATAATCCTTTAACGGAATTATCAATATCAAATATATCTATTTCAATTGGATCATTGGCTCCTAGTGCTCTAGTCAATAAATTTTTTCCAGGATGATTTTTGGCACTTTCTTCAGTAAGTCTTCCATTTGTTAAAAGCATTCCAACATATGTATGGTCTTTTGTTACTTTATGTAGTGTATTATTTTTTATAACATAACCAGAAGAATCACCAATATTTCCGTATAATATATAATCATTTGTTCTAATTGCAATTACTAAAGTAGTTCCTAATCCTTTACTTTCTGGATTTCTATCAGCATATTCAAATATTTTTTCATTTATTTCTTTTACTATAAGTCTTAGCCAATCAATAGCATCTTCTTTTGTGCCCATTGTTTCAAGCATATAAAAGCTTTCTCTAATATGTTCTATTGCAATAGCGGATGCAACTTCTCCTGCTTTGTGTCCTCCCATGCCATCAGCTACAGCTAAAACAAATTCATTTCTATCATTACTTATGATTGTAACACTATCTTCATTATGTGATCTTACTTTACCTGGATCTGTAAAATAAAAAGTTTGCATATATTACCTCCTTAGTAGGACTTCGCTCTCAGTTGTCCACATGCAGCATCTACGTTACCGCCAAATTCTCGTCTTATGGTAACTGCTATGTTACTTTTCTTAAGTATATCATAAAATGATAAAATTTGCATCTTATTTGACCTTTTAAATTCAATATTTTCAGTTTCATTATATGGAATTAGATTTACATAACAGTTTATCCCTTTTAAGAGTTTTGCTAATTCTTTTGCGCACTCTATGGAATCATTTACTCCATCTAGCATAATATATTCAAATGTGACGCGACGATTTGTTTTCTTAATATATTCTTTAATAACATTCATTAATTCATCAAGTTTATATACTTTACTTATTGGCATAATCTTGTTTCTTATTTTTTCATTTGGAGCATGTAAGGATATGGCTAAATTTACTTGATTAAAGTCATTCATAAATTTTATAATTCCTGGAATGTGTCCACAAGTTGAGACGGTTATGTGCCTTGATCCTAAATCAATACCTTTATTAGATGTAACTATTCTGATAAAATCCATGACATTATCATAGTTATCGAATGGTTCACCAATTCCCATGACAACGATATGTGTAATTCTTACATTTAAGTCTTTTTCTATTAAAAGTAATTGTTCTACAATTTCATGAGCTTCTAAATTTCTAACTTTTTTTAAGCGACCACTTTCGCAAAAACGACATCCCATATTGCATCCAACTTGGCTAGAAACACATAAACTTATTCCATAATTATGATACATTAATACGGATTCAATTCGATTACCGTCAGCAAGTTCGAATAGGTATTTTTTTACATCACTATCTTCTTGCCTTTTTAAAATTTTAATAAATGAAAAATCAAAATCATTTCGTAATTTATCTTTTGTAGTATTTGGAATATTATTCATTTTATTTAAGTCAAATATTCTTTTTTTATATAAAAAATCATATAATTGAGTTGCTCTGAATTTTTTGTCATTAATACTTAAAAAGTATTTCTCTAATGATTCATATGTTTCATTAAAAATATTTCTCATAAACTCACCTCATTTTTTAATATTATTATATCAAAAATAACATATATTTTAAAGTGTTATATATTTACAAAATGTTAATATATTGATAAAATTGATTATGGATGGTGGTATAGATGAGTAAAGAAGAATTAAGAAAAATTCCTTTGAAAAATTATTTTATACTTGGGGGAGTTATTTTATTTACAATACTTATTTTATATTATTTTTATATGTGGATTGATGCATATAATGAAACAAAATTAAATAAACCTATTCTTGATAAATATATGACGGTTATTAATTATAATGAACTTGAAGATTATTTAATAGAAAATCCTGATGCTATCATTTATGTGTCTATACTTGAAGACGAAAAAATAAGAGAATTTGAGAAAAAGATAAAGCTTGCATTTAGAAAACACGAAATAGAAAAAGACATTTTATATTTAGATATTACTGAAGATATAAAAAATAAAGATATTAAAAAAAATATGGTAGATAAATATACTGTTGGGATAAATAATATAACTGATGTACCACTTATAATGTTAATTGATGATGGCGCTGTTAAGAATATTTATAGTATTAATGATAATGATTATGATATTAATAAGTTTAAGGCATATTTAAATGATATAAGGTTTAGTAGTGAGGATGATATAAATGGTTAATGTTGTTTTATATGAACCTGAAATACCAGAAAATACTGGAAATATAATGCGTACATGTGCAGCTACTAATGCTAGACTTCACTTGATTAGACCACTTGGTTTTGCCATGTCTTCTGGTGTTATTAAAAGGAGTGGGGTTAATTATATTGATAAAGTTGAGTATACTTTATATGATGACTATGATGATTTTATAAATAAAAATCCAGGCGAATACTATTTCTTTACAAGATACGGTAAAAAAACTCATAGTGAATTTGATTTTAGTGATACTTCAAAAAATATATATTTGATATTCGGAAAAGAAAGTACAGGTATTCCTAAGACAATACTAAGAAATAATTTAGATAGATGTATTAGAATACCATGTTCTAGCAATGTTAGATGTTTAAATGTTAGTAATAGTGTTGCAATTGTCTTATATGAAGTGATGAGACAACAAAATTATCCTGAACTAGTGAGGCATGAACCGTTTAAGGGCGAAGATTGGTTGCTTGAAGACTAATCTTTTTTTATTGACTTTTATAATGAAATGTGATAGCATAGTCAGTCACGAAATGGGGGATAATATGGGGCAAGATGAAGCTATTAAATATAATTCCTTATATCAGGAAGTTATGCTTGCAATTTCAAATATACAAAATCTAGGTTTTGATGTAGCGGAGTATCGAAAAAAGTTAAGAGAAATTCATAATATTGTTAATGATAATGTCAAAGTAAAATATGTTAGAGGAATGGCCGAGGCTAGTTATATTCAATCATATTCTAGTGGTGTATATGAACTTAACAAGTTAAAAAATCAACTTGATAAATATCAGGTATATGCTAAGGCAAAAAGCATTTGTAGTTATATTGATATGAAATTAAATGATAATATTTCTAAGGATGAATTAGCTAAACTAATAAGTCAAATGATGTATACTTTAAAAGGTATTCATGGTTCTGGAACTGTTGATTATGATGTTGAAAAACATATTGTAGAATCTTTATATGAAACGGCTTACAATATTATAAAGTTAGAAATAATAATGTCTGGTGAGAGTCAACTATATTTATTTATTAAAAATGATGATATGAATATATCATATTTTAATAATTTAGTTATAAAAGATATAGAGAGAATTGATTTAAATAATGTAGATAATAAAAGGCTTAAGATTAAACTTTATGAATTAGGTCAAAATGGAATATATAGTAATTATCTAGATTTAGAATTACTTAAATTAATTATATTGAGTGATAAGAGTAATAATTTGAAAGAAGTTATAGTTGAAAAAATTAATACTCTTGTAGAAGATATTTTAGTTAGTGATGGGATAGTTAAAGAATTACTTAGAGAAGTTGACTCCAAACAAGATAGTAGCTTATTAATGAAAATCGATTTAAATAATATAAAAAAAGATTTAAACAAAAAGATTACCTCTTTTGCATTATCACTTTCTTTGCTATTGGGTGGTATGATAGGTATTCCGTTAATATCTAGAAAAATTTCAATAGATAATACGTATATAGTGACTGAAGATACATATTCTTCAATGGAAGAAGATATCAAGCATAGTGAAAAAAAAGCTCTTGTTTTAGGATATGCACCATCATCAAAAGAAGCTCGCTTAGATGTTTTCGATGATGGACACATATTCCATTATGACATTAGTGAATTTGATATTGATGATCCAATTGAATACTCCAAATACTTATTAGAGAATAATATTTATTTGCAACAAGAAGAGCTTGATACGATAGACTATTTTGATATTAGAGTTAAACATTATGAAAAAAAAGATGAATTTGATATGGAAACTTATTGGAGTATATTGTTTTTATTATTTTTAATATATATTTTATTTTTGCTTATTACTGGCCCAATTACTTTGATAAATCCCTATAATTCCAAAAAAATAAAAGAAATATCAAAAAAATTAAATGACAAAAATGTTGATTTATATGTGCTTTCTAATGAAATAAAAGAAATATATGATAATTTAGAAATTGAAATTAATAAAAATGAAAAATTGAGAAATAAGTTTAATGAACTATATAATGCAAATAAATTTTTACTTGATAATCCAGAACAATTATTTAATATGGTAAATGATATTATAAGCGCTGAAAAGATTAATGATGCAAAGAAACTTATTAAAGATAATAGGAAGAATGGATAAATATATCTATTCTTTTTAATTGCATTAGTAAAAATTGTTTGTTATAATTAATATATATTGGAGGATGTATATGGATTATAAGCTTGGTAGTATTGTTATAATGAAGAAAGAACATCCATGTAAGACAAATAGATTTGAAATTGTTAGAGTGGGTGCTGATATTAAAATAAAGTGTATAAATTGTGGTAGAATTGTGATGATGCCACGTGTTGAATTTAATAAAAAGATTAAGAAGGTGGAAACATATGAAAAAGAAGGAATTTAAATTACATCCGGCAGTACTTTTGTTTATTTTAACAATTATTATAATGGTTATTAGTAGTGTAGGTAGTATACTTAATTTGGAGACCACTTATTACAATGTTAATTCTGTGACAGGTGAATTGGAAACGCAAGTGGTAACAATTAATAATTTATTTAATCGTAGTGGCTTGCAGTACCTTGTTAGTAGTATGATTAATAATTTTATTAATTTTGCGCCTTTGGGTACCTTAATTGTTGGTTTAATGGGTGTTGGTGTGGCCTATAAATCTGGATTTTTGAATGCTTTTTTTAAGACAATAACTAAAGATAAACCAAAAAAAGTATTTACTTTTTTGGTTGTCTTACTTGGTGTTATTACTTCGATGTTTTATGAAGCGGCTTATGTAATATTAATACCTATAGCAGCAATTCTTTTTATGAATTTGGGACGTCATCCATCAATTGGCGTTTGTGCTGCTTTTGCTGGAATATCATTTGGATATGGTGCAAATATAGTTGTAAATGGGGTTGACAATGCATTATTTATGTATACACAAAATGCTACGAAGATACTTGATCAAAACTATCGTGTTAGTTTGTCAGGAAATATAATTTTTATGATTTTTGCTACGCTTGTTATTTCATATTTAGGTATGATTATTACTGAAAAGTATATTGTCCCTAAACTTGGAAAATTTAATTTGGAGGCTGAGGAAGATATTGATTTAACAACTGAAGTTACTAAGAAAGAAATGAAAGGCGTGGTAGTTTCAATTTTATTTACGATTGTTCTTTCTTTAGTATTTGTATATTGTATCATTCCAGGGCTTCCGTTTTCGGGCTTGTTTCTAAATTTGCAAGAAAAAACTTATGTTGCTAGACTATTTGGTGATGGGTCATATTTTAGACAAGGTTCTGTACTTATTTTTGCAGGATTGCTTGGCTTTGCAGGATTAGTTTATGGTATTAGGGTAAAGACTATAAAAAATAATAAAGATTTGATGGATTCAATGAGTTATTATTTGAAAGGTTTTGCTTCGCTTCTTATATTGATATTTTTTGCTGCGCAATTTGTTCTTATTTTTAAAGAGACTAATATTGGAGTATTTATTGTAGTATCATTAACTGAACTTTTGAGTAATTTACAATTAACAGGAATAGTTCTTATTATTTTAACTTTTGTAATTATTGTTGTTTGTACTTTGTTTGTACCTAGTTTATCTACTAAATGGGCTATAATGTCACCTGTTTTGGTACCTATGTTTATGCAAAGTTCTTTTACTCCAGAATTTGCAGGAGCAGTATTTAGAGCTGCTGATAGTGCTAGTAAAGGAATGACACCTTTATTTACTTATTTTGTAATCTTACTTGGCTTTTTACAGATATATAATAACAAAAAGAAAGATATTATTACATTAACTGATGGCATGAGTTTAATGCTTCCATATACTATAGCATTTAGTATTGCATGGTTATTAATTCTTTTGGCATTTTATATCATTGGATTACCACTTGGATTAAGTACAAATGTAATGCTATAAGAAGTATTACTTTATTGGCTGATATGAACCTTATGGTTCTTTTCTTTTATAATTAAAATAGTTATTGTTAAAAAATAGTTAATTTGGTATAATACATAAGGAAAGAAGTGATATATATGAGTTTAACAGCAGGAATAGTAGGACTTCCTAATGTTGGAAAGTCAACTTTGTTTAATGCTATTACTAAAAAGAATATTTTAGCTGCTAATTATCCTTTTGCAACGATTGATCCTAATGTAGGAATTGTAACTGTGCCAGATAAAAGAGTTGAGGTATTAGAGAATATGTATATGCCGGAGAGAACAATACCTACAACATATGAATTTACGGATATAGCTGGACTTGTAAAAGGCGCTAGTAATGGTGAAGGGCTTGGTAATAAATTTTTATCACATATTAGAGAGGTTGATGCGGTAGTTGAGGTTGTTAGATGCTTTGATGATAAAAATATTATTCATGTTGATGGAAATGTCGATCCAATTAGAGATATTGAGGTAATAAATGTTGAACTTATTATGTCTGATTTGGAAATTATTGATAATAGAATTAATCGTATTGGGAAAAAAGCTGATATGACAAAAGATAAAAAAGAATTACTTGAAATTAATACACTTAGGAAAATCAAAAGTAATCTTGAGCAAAATATACCTGTTAGAAAGATTGAATTAGATGATGATGAACTGGAAGTTATTAAATCATTTAATTTAATTACATCTAAACCAATTATTTATGTTGCAAATGTTAGTGAAGATGATATTATAAATGGTGGAAATGATTACTATAAAAAAGTTTTAGATTATGCCAAAAATGAAAAAAGTGAAGTTGTTTTGATATGTGCAAAAATTGAGAGTGAACTTTCTGAACTTAATGATGATGATAAAGCTTTGTTTTTACAAGATTTAGGGATACCTGAAAGTGGACTTGATCAGTTGATTAAAAAAACTTATTCATTATTGGGATTAGCTACATTTTTTACAGCTGGTTCTGACGAAGTAAGAGCATGGACTTTTAGAAAAGGTATGAAGGCTCCTCAATGTGCTGGGATTATTCATACTGATTTTGAGAGAGGTTTTATTCGCGCTGAGGTTATGTCATATGATGATTTAATAAAGTATGGAAATGAAAAAGAAGTTAAAGAAAATGGAAAAATGCGTCTTGAAGGTAAAGAGTATTTAATGCAGGATGGCGATATTTGTTATTTTAGATTTAACGTTTAAGATATATAAAAAGTAGATTTTAATCTACTTTTATTTTTTTTTAATATTATCATTTTCAACATAGTATATATCATTTCTTCCAGCATCATATATTATTTCGATATCTTTATTTCTAATTGGATTATAATGAGATACGCTAACAGAACATCCTTCTCTTTGTTTAGGACTGCTTATTGATTCATATACTTTTTTTGGAATTGATGCAATAAGTGGGTTTATTTTTCCATCAATATAATTAGGTAATGATGTATCAAAAATATAGTATTCATTATTATGTTCAAGGAGGTTGTATGCATGTATTTCAGGTTTATTATTATTTTTTATAGCGCTAGTTTTATAAAAAGATTTGAATCCTAATGATTGTAATAAATTTTGTGATAACATGGCTCTTTCAACACACATGGCTGCTCCTTTTCCTTTTAAACTTGATACTTTACCTATATCTTCTTCACTTTCGATTTCATCTAAGTCTTTGTAGTAACTCATACGTGTTTTTATGTTGTTAAAGCCACCAAAATATGTATTTACAGTATCATAAATACATGTACATATATCTGAAAAATTGGTCGCATTATTTTCTGTTAATTTATTTTTTAATAATTCATAAGCGTCTGATATATCTCCAATCATACAAGGAATATAGTCTCCAATGCCACTTTCAATTAATACTTCTTCTTTATTAAATATTCCACTATATGAAGAATCTACACCTCCAATAAATGCGTTTCCAGTAAAATTACATCCAATATATCTATTATTTAATCTCATATTTATCTCCTTTTTCTTTATTATATCATCTAATTAATATTTATTTATAATTAATTAAAAAAATAAATAAATTTGACAAACAAACGTAAGTGTGCTATTATATTTAACTGATTTTTGAAAAGAGGGGGATATAATGAATAATGATGAAAACTATAGAGCGTATATTCAGGAACCAACATTTTTATCACCAATGAATATGCATTATAGAATGATGGCTGTAAAAAAATCTGGTTATTCACATGAATTTCCTAAATTGCAAGATAGTATGAATAAAGAAACTATGGCATATGATAATGCATTTCAATTTGATGTAAATGATGGTTATGATACATATACTTCAAAAAAGAGAAGATAACTATAAACGTAATGTTTGTAGTTATTTTTTTATTTATTACTTATAGATTTTATATATCTTTTTTGATATAATAATTGTGGAGGATACTTATATGGATAGAAATAATGTAGATAGGCAGTATCGATGGGATTTGAGTAAGATATATCAAAATATGGATGAATATAAAAACGATATATCAATTGTAAAAAATAATATAAAAGAGATTGTTAAATATAAGAATATAACATATGATGCTAACAATCTTTATCAATTATTGGAACTTGTTATGGCTACGAATAGGTTAATTGATAAGTTAGAATCATATGTCAGTTTAATTTGTGATGAGGATACTAGAATAAATAAAAATCAAGAATTAAAAGAAGAAGTTAGTAATTTATATAATGATTATATTAAAGAAACTTATTTTGTTGATAATGATATATTGAAAATTAATTATGAAACAATTGAAAAATTTTATAAAGTTAATTCTAAACTTTGTGAATATGAAATATATTTAAAAGAGATGTTTCGTTTTAAAGAACATACTTTAAGTGATACTGAAGAAAAACTGTTGGCTAATTTATCAAAAGCTTTTGGGAATGTATATGATACATATGAATTGTTAAAGGATTCTGATTTATTGTTCCCAAGTTTTATATTAGATGGTCATGAATATGAATTGGATGGATCAAAATATAGTTTATATATCGAAGACGATAATAGAGAAATAAGGAAAAAGGCATTTAGTACTTTATATAGTGTATATAAACAATATAAGAATGTATTTGCTAGTTTAATTTCATCTAATATAAAGGAGGAAGAAGTTTTAGCTAAAATACGCAATTATAGTGGAGCAATTGATGCTTCAATTTATCACGATGATTTAGACATAAAAATTCATGATAACTTAGTTAATGTTGTTAGAAATAAAATGGATGTGCTTCATAATTATTATGCTTTAAAGAAAAAAATATTAGGATTGGATGAACTTCATTTATATGATGTATATGCTAATTTAATTGGTGGTAATAGCTTTAAGTATCCGTTTGACAGTTCTAAAGAGACAGTAATTTCTGCTCTTAGTATCTTAGGAGATGAATACATTAATATTTTAAGAACCGGAATTGAAGATAGATGGATAGATGTGTATCCTGGAAAGGGTAAAAGAACTGGTGGATATAGTGGTGGATCATATGATACTAATCCTTATATTTTACTAAATTATCAGGATAAATATGATGATATGTCAACTTTGGCTCATGAATTAGGTCATAGTATGCATAGTTATTATGCAAGAAAGAATAATCCTTATCAATATGGATACTATTCAATATTTGTAGCTGAAGTTGCATCTACGGTTAATGAATTGTTACTTGCTAAATATGTTATTAAAACTAGTAAAGATAAAAATGAAAAATTATTTATCATGAATAGAATGATGGAATTATTTAGGGCAACAATTTATAGACAGACAATGTTTTCTGAGTTTGAGAGAATTATTTATGATAAAATTTCTAATGATGAAGCTTTAACAGCTGATATTCTTAGTGATGAATACTATAAACTTAACCAAGATTATTTTGGTAGTAATGTAGTCATTGATGATGAGATTAGATATGAATGGGCAAGAATTCCACATTTTTATTACAATTTTTATGTATATAAATATGCGACAGGTTTATCTGCTGCTGCTTCTATTGTAACTAGACTTTTAAATGGCTCATTGGCAGCTGAGGACTATATTAGTTTCTTAAAGTGTGGTAAAAGTAAGAGCCCACTTGAATCACTTAAAGTAGCTGGTGTTGATTTATCGGATAAAAGTGTTATTGAGGATGCACTTGAAATGTTTTCTTCAACTATTGACGAATTTCAAAAACTATATTATGAATAAAATGGGGAGTAGTTATGAAGTTTAAAAAGTATTTTTGTATATTATTATCACTTGTTTATTTTGATTTAATTTTTAATTTGTTTGCATATGATATATATTTAAGGAATTCTATAATAAATATGTTTTTGTTTGCTGTAGTTAATTCTTTTGTTATATTTTTAATGACTAGTTTTTTTAGTCATAAAATTAATAAAATATTTATATATGTTATATATTTTGTACTTTGGTTTTGGTATTCATTACATTATGTTTTTTATAAAGTCTTTATTACACCTTTTTCCTTGGCTTTATTTAGACAAGCAGATCAAACATTAAAGTTTGGGAAGAATATAATAATATCTATTTTGCAAAACATTCATGTTATTGTTCTTTTCTTAATACCAGTAGTAATTCTTATTATATTTCGTAAAAAATTTAATATTGAAAAATATAAAATTAAATATCTATTTATATATTTAGGTTTATTTATTGTATCAATTGGTTTATTTATTGGTAATATATATATGCAGGGAAAAGAAACTGGCTCTATATATAATTTATATTATGAGACTAATAATGTATCTTTAAATATTGAACGGCTTGGTGTAATGTCAGCTACATATTTGGATATTAAAAGAAGTATATTTGGCTTTGATGAAAAGATAGAAATAGTAAAACAAGAAGAAACTGAAGATTCTGATGAAATGTTTGAATATGATAATAACTATCAAGAAATAGATTTTAATCGTGGCAATAATCAAACAATTAATAATTTTATGAAAAATGAAGTTGGTACTAAACAGAATAAATATACAGGTATGTTTGAAGGGAAAAACCTTGTATTTATTGTGGCTGAAAGTTTTAGTGAAATTGCAGTATCTGAAGAATATACTCCAACACTATATAAACTTGTTCATGAAGGATTTGATTTTGAAAATTTTTACACTTCAAATAATTTATCAACAATTGGTGGTGAGTTTCAAGCCTTAACTGGATTATACGCTGATAATACAATTTTGAGTTCCTGGAGAAATGGGATAGCTTATTATCCGTATGGTCTTGGTACAACATTTAAAAAAATGGGATATAATACATTTGCATATCACAATAATAGTGCTTATTATCAGGATAGAAATGTATATTTAAAAACACAAGGTTTTAATAATTTTAAAGGTTGTTATAATGGATTAGAGACATTAATTAATTGTGAGCAGTGGCCACAGAGTGATGTTGAAATGATTAAGGCTACGGTTGGAGATTATATAAATAGTGAAAAACCTTTTATGACATATTATATGACGGTTTCGGGGCACTTTTACTATAATTTTGGTGGTAATTCTATTGCGAAAAAGAATCAAAATTTAGTAAAAGATTTAAATTATCCTGAGGAAATTAAAGGTTATATAGCTACTCAAATGGAACTTGATATGGCAATTAAAGAACTAATGGATAAACTTGAAGAAGTAAACAAACTTGATGATACAGTATTTGTTTTACTTGCGGATCATTATCCATATAATCTTCCTATTGGATATATAAATATGTTATCTACATATGAGCGTGATTCTTTAATTGAAGCTAATAGTAATAATCTAATAATATTTAATTCAAAAATGAAACCTGTTAGAGTAGATAAAGTTGGCATGAGTATTGATGTACTACCTACAGTACTTAATTTATTTGGTATAAATTATGACTCTCGTATGATAATGGGAAAAGATATTCTTAGTACAAGTGAAGGAATAGCTATTTTTAAAGATAAATCTTGGGTCACAAACAAAGGAACGTATCATGCATCTACTGGTGTATTTGATACTAAAAGTAATGATATACCTGATAATTACGTTAATAATATAAATGCAATTGTTAATAATAGGGTGGCAATAAGTAGAATGATTGTTGATAATAATTATTATAAATCAATTTTTGATTAATTAAAAAATATCAGTTTATTAATTAGCTGATATTTTTTGCTTTTGATAATGTAAATTTAAAAAAATTTTGACTATATTTTTAAATATATGTATATTTATATTAGGAGGATAATAAAATGAATGTATTTAAAGTAGATAACGATCAATTGTTGGAATTAGAGAAAGAATTTAATAGAACTTTTTTTGGGCGTAGAATATTACTTTTTTCTGGTATACCTGTTTTATTGTCAGTTTATTCATTTTTAATATTTTTAGCTTCCATTTTAGTCCCTATGTTTGAAAATATTGCATCTAATGACGTTTATTATTCTAATCATACTTGGATTTATTGTTCTTTTCTTTTATTAAATCTTTCATTTTTAGCAATTGCAAGACTTCAATATTATAAAATGCTAAAAGAATATATTGAATCAAAAAAGAGTAAATAAAAAAGAAGCATATGCTTCGATTATTTACTGTTTTTTTTCATTGTTCTTGCTTCTCTAGCACTTGTTTTTATTTTTTTACCATCAGCTGTAGTTACAGTTTGTAGATTAACTTTTTGCATTCTTTTAGTTATTTTTAAACAGTTTGGTCTATTGTTAACACTATTTGCTTTTTTACTTGTTACTTTTGTTGCCATAATATCCCTCCTCAAATTACAATTCATAATTCTACTATAAAAAGGGCAGAATGTCAATTAATTCTTTGAATTTTGCTCTCTTTTCATGAATTCTCGTAATATTTTAGTCGTAGCTCTTTTTTCAAGCCTAGATACATAGCTTCTTGATATTTTTAATTTTTTAGCAATATCTTTTTGGGTTGCTTCATCTTTGTCATTTATTCCATATCTTGATTCAATTATTTCTCTTTCACGTGGTGTTAATACGTTTAAGAATTCTTTTAATAATTTTATGTTGTCATTTTTATATATGTCTTCTATATAATCAGCGTCATTTGTTTTAAGAATATCCATAATGGTTATTTTATTACCTTCTTTATCATAACTTATTTCTTCATATAAACTTACATTTTTACTATTTTTTTTATCAGATCTAAAGTACATTAATATTTCATTTGCTATTGTCACCTGAAGGAAACTTTAGGTTTTTTACAGTATCTCTTGTACCTAAGAGATTAAGAATCAAATTCTCTCCATCACTATAAGCGGAAGTAATAAGAAGTTTTACTAATGTTCTTTTTGATAGAAGGTCAAGTTCATCAAATTTACTAAAATATGTATTTATTGTTTCAAGAACAATTTTGGCATTTTCAGAATCTTCAATAACAGTATTCTTGTCAACTTTTAATAATTTAATTTGTTCATTTATTTCTTCGTTTGCTTTTTTAAGTTTAGAGATTTCTTCTGCTAATACTGGAACAACATCAGGTGGAACAATTTTAATTCTATCAACTAATGTTTCAATATCATTTTCATTTTTTCTTATTTCAGCAATTAGAGTATTTAATTCATTAGTCTTTTCATCTAGTGTATTCATAGTTCCATCAGCAAGAGATTTGATTGATTGATAGAATTCACTATTTTCCTTAACAAGATCTTTGATAGTTTCGATAACAATTCTATCAGCTTCATTTCCATTAAGATTCTTGTGATTACATAATTTCTTTCTACTTTTATCTTTTAGAGAACATAGGTAACTAAATTTAACATCTCCATTTGGCATAGTTGATGGATAAACTTTTGGTCGCATATAACTGTCACAGAAACTACATTTTAATAATCCAGAAAGTAGAGAATTATTGACAGCAGGTTTTCTAAATCTTTTATTAGCTCCCATGTTTAATAATTCTTGAACTTCAACATATTCTTTTCCAGACCAAAAACCTTTATGTTTTCCTATTGCTACAATCCATTCAGTAACAGGATTATCTTTTTTGCCTTTTCCAGTTAATTGATTTGTTTTATTGTAAACCATTAATCCATGTGTACCATCATAATCTTTAATATCTCCAACGACTTGTGCACCAAGTTTAGTAAAATATTCAAAACTATCTTTGTCAGCCATAGAATATACAGGATTTGATAAGATATTAACTAATGCCCATCTAGTAAACATTTTTCCTTGCTTTGTTTTTAAGTTGTTTTGAATAGTATAGGTTTCAAGACCAGTTTGAGATTTTATTTCTTTATATTTGTCTTTTAATAATATAACTAAACTTTTTTCTGATGGTATTTCAACAAGTTTGAATAATTTTTTAGTTTTGCCATCAATAGTTAAACTTTTAACTTCTTGAGATTTAAACCCAGTTGGAGTAGTTCCACCTAACCATCTACCAGTTTTTGCAAGTTCCATCATATTATCTCTAATTCTTTCAGCAATTGTATCTCTTTCTAGTTGTGCAAATACAGAACATATTAACATCATAGCTTTACCCATTGGAGTAGAAGTATCAAAGTCTTCTCTAATAGACATGAATTCTACACCATAATCTTGTAATTCAGTAATAGTATTACAAAAATCTCCTACATTTCTACTAATTCTATCTAATCTATAACAAGTAACAGTTAAAGCTTCATCTTTTCTAATAACATTTAACATTTTTTGAAAATCTGGTCTATTAGTATTTGCACCAGTAAAACCTTCATCCATAAATACAAGAATGTCATCTTCAGTAGTACCAGGATATTTTGCAAATATTCTTTGCTTACATAATTCTACTTGGTTCTCAACACTCTCACCCTTACCAGTATATTTTGATTTTCTACCATATATAATATGATATTTCTTTTTAGCACTCATAAATTCACTCCTTTTCAATGTGATATAGATATATTATATCACATTATGGCAAATTATTACAACTATTTAGGAAAAAACATTAAAAGTGTGCTATAATATAAGCAGCTTGAATTTGGTTTTGGTAAAGAGAAGGTGGTAAAATGAATTATGAATCTTTCAAAAAAATATTTGAAGAAAAGCATGTATTAAAATTTAAATTATATAGTTTAGAGTATATTATTGAACCATCAGAAAACGGAGTGGTAATATATCCAATTATTTATAATAAAAGAAAGAGTTATTATAATTCGTTTGACGAACTATTTAATAATTATACAGTTTATAATGAAAGTATTATATATTCAATCAATAGAATTACCATAATTAATTAATTTAAATAGTATATAAAATAATATTTAAATTTAATTAATGCTATATTATTCCAATAAAGATTAAATATTTAAATATATTTGTCTTTTTTTATGTTATAATACTTTTAGATGTCAACCGATATCGGTGGAAGGTGATGCAATGCTGCAGGTGAGTAGAGATAATAATTTGAAAATACCAAAACAATTAGAAGATTCTAATGAGTGTATTAATAGTGTTGATGATAAAGTCGCAGTAAAACAAGCAATAGCTACGGCAAATGATCAAAAATTTAATAAACAAGAAACTAAAGAAAAGATCGAATCTGATAAAGAACTGGATCGAATACAAAAAATTCCAGTTAATTCAAATGATTTAATGGTAATTACTGTAGTAAAAAAATTGGGAGCTTATATAATTGCTATTACAGAAAAATCACCAGCTAAATTTAGAGGAGTTTTTGTAAATAGAATGCAAAACATATCATTAGAAATATTAGAGTTACTTTTACAAGCAAACTTTATTAGAATAGATAGCATTGAAAATAAAAAATCAAGAGAGAACTATCAAAAGGATGCTATAATAAAGCTTAAAATGTTAGGATATATTTCCATGGTTGCTGAAAATTCTGGATGTATCTTATCACGACAATTTAAGCAAATATCTATTCAAATTGGTGAAGCAATTAATTTAGTTGTAGCATGGAAGAAAAGTGATGACGATAGGTGGAGAAGTAGATCAAATAATTAATAATGGATTTTAAACCGAAAGGTTTTTAATTAAGTAGATAATTTATTCTTGCGGTGCTATTCTTGTGCGCCGTTGGCGCAGGGCTTTTTTTGTCCGCGCGGTCAATAAAGATGGAAATAGGAACAACAAATATAGGTACAAACGCAATGGTGCGGTTCGCCCAGATTTGCTTTTGAAGAGATTAAAAATCTAAAAAACAGGTCAGAGAAATATATTTTAAGTAAAATATATCAGAACTTTAAAGCAAAGGGATTATCTACTTTTCTAACCGCTATAATAGTGCGGTGGATAAATTTTAAGTGTTCACACCAACAACGATAGTTAGTTCTATTTTTGAAGGTTATGAGGGACACTTTTTTTATAGGTGGTAATTATGAAGATAGAAGAAATATTTAGTTTTGAAAATTTGTATGAAGCACATCGAAAATGCAGAAGAACAAAACAGCACAAGGGAGAAGTAATAAGGTTTGAAATAAACTTATCAGAAAACATATATAAATTACAAAAAGATCTTCTTTCAAAAAAATATTCAGTTGGTAAATATAAAGAATTTATTATATATGAACCAAAAGAAAGATTAATTCAAGCACTTCCATATAAAGATAGAGTGGTTTTAAGATGCTTTTGTGATAAAGTATTAATTCCTAAAATAGAAAATAAGTTAATAAATGATAATGTTGCTTGTAGAAAAAATAAAGGTACAGATTATGGAATGGATAGATTAAACCACTTTTTGCGAAAAGAATTTTTTAGAGAAAATAATAATAAAGTTTATTATTTGAAGTGTGATATTAAAAAGTATTTTCCTAGCATAGATCATATAATATTATTAAATCTTCTAGAGAAAATAAATTTTTCAAATGATGAGATGTGGTTTATCAAGAAAATAATTGAAGAACAACCTGATAATACAGGTAAAGGATTAGCTCTAGGAAATCAATCAAGTCAATGGTTTGCATTATATTATTTAAATAAAATTGATAGACTAATTAAAGAGGAATTAGGGGTAAAATGCTATGTGAGATATATGGATGATTTTATATTAATTCATAGAGATAAAGAATTTTTACAATATTGTTTGAAAAGAATTAGCAAAGTTTGTAAAAATGAGTTAAATTTAGAGTTAAATCATAAAACACAAATAGGTTTGGCTTACAATGGAATAGACTTTCTAGGGTTTAGACATATATTAACAGATAAAGGTAAAGTTATAAGAAAATTAAGGCTTTCTTCTAAAAAAAGAATGAGAAAACATTTAAATAGTATTAAAAAATTAAAAACTAAAAATTTAATTGATGATGAATATATTGAGATGAGAATTAATGCTTATAAAGCCCATATTAAATATTCGGATGAAAATAAACTGAATGAAAAATTATCAAAATGGGTATAAATAGTATATATTTGAAAAAAATAGTAATAATTTGTCTAAAAATACTAAGAATTTATCTGTTTTTATGGTACAATAATAGTGGTGATGACAAATATGATTTTTGATAAAGAATTAACTTTACTTTCCGAAGAAGAGATTTGGGGAGTTAATGGTGGTAGACAATTAGATGTTTTAAATAAATATGGAAAAGTAGCTGCCATTACAGATTTATGTGTGTTAACAGGTAGTTATTTATGTGAAAATACAGATAAAAATGTTGCCGAAGATAGTTCATTAAAAGGAAGAACTAGTTGGTTTTGGACTAGATCTGATGATAACGATAATGATGTCCGCGCGGTCACTGAAGATGGAGATAGGCACTACAACTATAGGTACATGCGCATTGGTGCGGTTCGCCCAGCTTTGCAATCTTCTGTAATCTTTTCTCAAATCTCCCCGAACAGAGTGAGGGGATATAATGGTACAGAAGAAGTTGAATATGGTGAATATCCACAATATGCTGCTGATTCAAGAATGCAAAGTATATTAGAATCAGAATATAATAGAGGAATGAACAAAACAGGAAGAAGTTATACATTTGATTCAGTAAAATATAGTGATTATAGTACTGGATTTAGACCTGTAACTTATGAAGAATATGAATATCAAGGGAGAAAATATATTCGTATAAAAGCAAATTCTGATTATGATGGAAATAGATTTAAACTTTCAAATGGCATTGAGTATAGAGATGGTGATTATGTTTGGGTAGAAGTATCACCTGTGAAATGGCTAATTGATGATAGAACAGGAATATTAGTTTCAAAAATGGGAATAGTTTCTGGAATAAGATTTCTTGATAAAAATCATAATTATAAAGGTGATTTTAGTAGAACAGAAATGAAAGAATATTTTGATAAATATATGCTTCATGATTTAACTCAGACAGCAACAATTACTCGTGTTCAAAACATGACACCAGAAGAGAAAGCTCAATATGAAGAAGAAAAAGAACGAGCTGAGAAAAGAAGAAATCCTTATGGCTTGAAATTCGGACAAGTAAGTGAAGAAGAAATCATAAAAGGAGCAATCGAAAGCGGAGTAGCAGTATTCTTGCATGGACCATCATCAGAAGGTAAATCTGCAAGAGTTAAGCAAATTGATCCGACTTGTGAAATTATATATCTTCGTAATGCAACACCAGAAAGTTTAAATGGTAAAAGTGTTTATAATCAAGCAACAGGCGAAATGATGGATGTTAAGCCAAGTTGGTTGAGAAAGTTAGAAGAAAAATGTGAAAAAGAGCCAGAAAGATTTCATATTGTATTTTTAGATGAGATAACAAATGCATTACCTAGCATACAAGGAATAGCATTTAATATCGTATTAGATAGAGAAGTAAATGGTATTTGGAAATTACCAGAAAATGCAAGAATAGTAGCAGCAGGAAATGATATGAAGGATTCATTAGCTGCAAATCAATTAGCAGAGCCATTATTCAATAGATTTGCTCATGTATATATTAAAACAACTACTGAAAGTTGGTTAAAGTGGGCAAGTGAGCACAATATACATCCTGCAATTTACTCTTATATCGCATATAAGAAAGGTGAAACATTAAGAAGTAAATATGATGGGGAAAAACCTAATGCTGATCCAAGAAAATGGGAAATGGCATCTAAAATGCTATATGCAACAGGTAGTCCTGAAATGTTAAGAGCATTAGTTGGAGAAGATATAACAAGAGAATTCGTACAATTCTGTAATCAACAAGTAATAACATTAGATGATGTAATAAAAGGAAATTATACCCAAAGAGATATACAAGCATTAAATACAGCAGAAAGATATGCAACAACTATGGGATTATCCCAAGTAGATGATGATAACCTAGAAAAAGTGAGAAGCTTTGTTACAGGACTAGGAGCAGAATTTGGAGCAATTTTTGATGCTTTATGGACACATGGCGATGAAAGTAAATTAGAAAGACTTGCAGAAGCAAAACTTGCTGAAATGTCAGAAGGAGGTATAAGAAGATAATGGAAAATAAAAAGGAAATGTTATTATCATATATAAGAGCAAATGTTGCACCAATATTAGTTGATTTTATATCTGGTAAAGATATAAATGAAGCAGTTGTATTACCTGCTAACATAGATGCAAAAGAATTAAATGGTCATTATGATGGAACAGATTTTATGCCCCCAAAATGGCTTAGTGAAATATTAAGTACAAACGCAAATAAAATATTAGTAATTGATAAAATTGATACTATCCCACAAGATGAGCAATTAAAATTTTGCGAATTATTAGAACATAGAAAAATATCTACATTTGAATTACCAAAAAATTGTGTAACAATTGTAACCGCAAATGAAATAAATAAAGATAAGATAAACGAAGAAATATTCTCATTAGTTGCACGAATTTGAGGTGTAAATTATGAAATATGATATTGCAGCATTAAAAAGAAAAATGCTTGTTAAATATCCCTTTTTTGGGAGTGTTGTAGCAAGTGTAGGTTATAAAGAAAATAAAGATATACCAACAGCTGGAACTGATGGTGAAACAATATATTATAATCCAGAATATTTAGAAAGTTTAAGTGTTGAAGAACAAACTTTTATATTTGCTCATGAAGTATGTCATATTGCATTTAATCATATCTTAAGAAGTGAAGGTAAAGATCCAGAGCTATGGAATATTGCTACTGATGGAGTTATTAATCAATTCCTTAAAAGAGATGGATTAAAAATGGCAAAAGGTGGAGTTGATATAGCAGAAGCTATAAACTATGATGCTGAACAATTATATGAAAAACTATTACAAGAAAAACAACAAAGACAACAACAAAATGGACAGGGTAATGGTCAAAGTGGGCAAGGTAATCAACAACAAAATCAGCAACAAAGTGGTAGTGGACAGAGTGGAAATGGTCAACAACAATCGCAACCACAACAACAGAGTGGCGATTCACAAAACCAAGACCAACAACAATCACACTCTCAACAACAAAGCAGTTCTGGTGGAGGTAGTTCACAAGAACAAGATAAACTATCACAAGAACAAAGTGGTGGTGGATCTGGAGAAGATTCACAGGAAGAAGAAAAGAAACAAGATGTTGGACATGATACTCACAGTATGTGGGAGCAAGCAGTTAAAAAACATAAAGAACAGCAGGAAAAATCTGATAAAAAAGAGAGTTTATTAGATAAGTTGTTAGGAAGAGATAAGAAAGAAAAAGAAAAAACTGAACTTGAAAAGAAACAAGAAGAACTTGAAGGTATGGGAGAAAAAGACGCTTTCAAGAAAAATCTTGAAGACAAGAAAAAGCAACTTGAAGAATTAAAAGAAGCAATTTCTAAACAAGCATCACAAGCAGGAACTTCAACAAATAGAGATGTTAGAACAGTCAATGATATTGGTACTGCAAAACCAATAGTGGATTGGCGATATGTTTTAAGAGAAGCAATTAAATATGATGTTGATTGGTCATATAAAAATGCTACATTGGAAGATGGTGTAGTAGTTGCTAATTTAGAGGAACAACCAATGCCAGAAACTGAAATTGTTCTTGATACAAGTGGCTCAATAAATGAAGTATTATTAAAGAACTTTTTAAGAGAGTGTAAAAATATATTACAACATACAAAATTAAAAGTAGGATGTTTTGATACAGAGTTTTATGGATTTCACGAGATTAGAACAGAAGAAGATATAGAGAAAATGCGATTTGAAGGTGGTGGAGGTACTAACTTTAATGTCGCAGTAAATGCTTTTTCAAGGCGAGTTGAAAATAAAATTATATTTACTGATGGTGAAGCTTCAATGCCAGATATGCCACTTGATGCAATATGGATAGTATTTGGTGGCGAGAGAATTAATCCAAAAGGTGGTAGAGTAATTCACATTACTCCTGAACAATTAGATAGATTATATTCTTATCAAATTGATAGCGAAATAAAGGGCAGATCAAGATAATTAAGATTTAGAATCCAAAATTCTGAATCTTTTTTCTTTTTATATTTGCTGATTTATATAGACAAAAACAATTATTAACATATAATGAAGAATTAAATCTTGTATTGAATCAAAAATAAAAGGTAATCAATATAGTTACCTTATTCTTTATGTATTATGTATTATTTAAATATTTAATAAACATTTTACTAGCAAATGTTAATGAGACAGATTTATTAGTTGCTAAGTATATATTTATATTTGGTATTTTTTTATTTATATTTAATTCTTTTAAGTTTTTATAATTTCTTTTTGCTAAATCTATAATTGCAAATCCAATGCCTAAACCAATATTAGTAAATTCAGTAATTAACTCTTGACTTACAACTTCCATTTTAGGAATTAATTTGACATTGTTTTGAAGAGCAACATAATCTAATAGTTTTCTACTATTTGATTCTTCTTTTTGTAATATAAGAGGAACATTATTTAAATCCTCAAATGTATTTATATTATCATCATAGAATTCAGGATTATAAATAAAACCTTGTTTTAATTCTTTTATCTTTTCTAAATTTAAATTAGTTTCTTTAATATTGCTTTCATTAAATATAACAAAATCTAGTTTTCCTAGTTTCAAATCATTTATCAAATTACTTGTTAAGTCGTTTGTAATATTAATATTAATATTTGGATAATTAAGATGAAAATCTTTCAAAGCATCAATTAAAACTAATTTAGTTAAGGTAGTAGAACAACCAATTTTAATTTCACCTTTAGATAAATCCTTAAATGAAGTAAACTCATTTTCAGCATTATTAATAAGTTCAAGAGCTCCCTTAACATATTCATAAAACATTTTACCTTCTGAAGTCAATTCCATGCCTTTATTACTTCTTAAAAATAAAGTTCCACCTAATTGATCCTCTAACTTTTTAATTGATTGAGAAATAGCTGGTTGAGATATATGTAATTCTTCACTAGCTTTAGTCATGTGCTTATGTTTTGCAACGGTATAAAAAACTCTATATAATTCCAAATCTACATTCATTATAAGCCCTCCTTATAAATATTATAACATAAATATATTTTACTTATCAATATTTTCATAATAAAATGAAAGTGAAAGGAAGGATAATATGTTTAAAGATTTAAATGTTGTTATTGGAATAACTGGCGGAATTGCTGCTTATAAAGCTTGCGGCATAGTCAGTTATTTAAAAAGTGAAGGTGCAAATATAGATGTAATAATGACAAAGAATGCTTGTGAATTTATTACACCATTAACACTTGAAACTTTATCAGGAAATAAAGTAATAACTGATATGTTTGAAAGCCCTGATTATATTGATGTAAAACATATTAGTTTAGCAAAAAAAGCAGACTTATTCTTAATAGTACCTGCGACTGCAAATATAATTGGAAAGGTTGCAAATGGAATTGCAGATGATATGTTGTCTACAACTATTATGGCAACAAAAGTTCCAGTAATATTTGCACCTGCTATGAATAATGGAATGTATGAAAATCCTATTGTTCAAAACAATTTAGAAAAATTAAGATCTTATGGTTATAAGATTATTGAACCTTCTGTTGGTCATCTTGCTTGTGGATATGAAGCTAAAGGGAAACTTCCTAAAAGCGAAGAGATAATTGACTATGTTAAGGTTTTAGTAAAGGAGAGAAAATAAAATGAAGAAAATAATTATAACTTCTGGTGGAACAAGTGAAAGAATTGATAATGTTAGAAAAATAACAAATTCATCTAGTGGTAAATTAGGAATGACGATTGCAAATCATTTATTAGAGGAAAATAATGACCTAATGATTTACTATGTATGTTCAAAAAATTCATTAAGACCTACTGATAAAAGAGTTCAAGTTGTTGAAATAGATGGAACTATAGATTTACAGAATACTATTGAAGGTTTACTTACAAATGAACACATAGATTATTTTATTCATTCTATGGCAGTATCTGATTACATGACAGACTATGTGACGACAATTGAAAGAATGAAGGAAAGTATTAAAGAACACGATGATATTGATGAGGCATTTAAAAATATTGAAGTTATTGGTGGAAGTAAAATATCTTCATATGAAGATAATCTAGTAATAGTATTAAAGCCAACTCCTAAAATAATATCTATTATCAAAAATTTAAGCCCGTCAACATATCTTGTAGGATTTAAATTGTTAGATGGTGTATCAAAAGAAGAATTAATTGAGGTTGCAAAAAGATTAAGAAATAAAAACAATTGTGATTTAGTGGTTGCTAATGATTTAGCTACTATTAGAAACGGAGAACATATAGCTTATATTATCGATAAAAATAATGAAATAGAAGAAGCACATGGCAAAGATGATATAGCTAAAAAATTGGTAAGGAGAATTAATTATGGAAAGTAAAATTTTATTTGTAGGTGGAAATTGGGATTTAAATGGAGGGAAAAAATCTAAAATAATTGATGAATTTGCAAAATATTTACCTAATGCAACAATTTATAATGGCGGGGATTACAATGATTTAAATAAAATACTAGAATCTTGTATTAATTATGATGTTGTTATTTGGTGGGCTAATGTTCCTAATGAATTACCCAAAATTAGAAATGTTAAAGATATTAATTACAAAACAATGCTTGTTTCATCAAAAAGAAATGTAGATAATAAATATTCTTTTCAAGATCTGCTTCAAAGATCCTTTGCATTAAAATCTAATTTAACAATAGAGTTTAGGAAAAATGAAAATAAATATAAAATGAAATTATTTGATCCGCTCGGTAATGTATGGTATGAAGGTTTAGATATAGAAGAATGCTCAAAAGCATTGCTTGATAGACTAGCATTTATAAAGAGCATTACTAGAGAATCTACAGTATCATCAGAAGAAAATATTGGTGCATTAGCATGGTTTTTCAATATGTTTAAAGAAGAAATATATAAATCAACAGATAATCCAATTATTCCAATAAAAAAAGAATTTTTAAATATTGTAAGAGATTATGCAACAAAATTTGCTGAAGCAACATTTCAAACAAAAGATGTTAAAAGATTTTTAGGCAATGCTTCATTTAGATGCCCAAAAGGATTTCCATCTTTTAGAGATGGAAAATACATTTTTGTAAGTAAAAGAAATGTTAATAAAGAATATATTGGAATTGAAGAATTTGTTCCAGTATATTTAGAAAATGGCAAAATATATTATTGTGGAAGTAATAAACCTTCTGTTGATACTCCTATACAGGTTAGAATGTATAATTTATTACCAAACATAAACTATATGATACATTCACATTGTTATATTGAAGATGCCCCTTTTACACAAAAAGCATTACCATGTGGAGCAGTTGAAGAAGTTGATGAAATTAGAGAGTTATTAAAAGATTATTATGATAATGATTTTAATAAAGACTTTTATTTAATTAATTTAGTTGGTCATGGTAGCATTATGATGAGCAATACTCCTGAACAATTAAGAAATGTTGCTATGGTTGGAAGGCAATTACCAGAAGATATGTATTCTAGAAAATTAGTGAAAAAAATACAATAAAATACTTAAACAGATGAAGAAAATCTGCTTTTTCCGTGATATAATTGTTATGGGTGGTTTTATGTCTAAAGTTTCAAATGTCTTGTCCATGATAGAATTACTACAATCAGGAAAAAAATATAGTATAAATGAACTATCAAATATTCTTGAAGTATCTGAGAGAATGATTAGAGTATATAAAGAAGATTTAGAAAAAGCTGGGATTTATGTTGATACAATTATGGGACCTTATGGTGGATATGTATTGAATCAAAGTGTACGAATGCCAGTTAGAAAATTTAAAATGAAAGATGCAGAATTATTAGATAAATATATTGAAAGTGAAAAAAATAAAGATATAAAAGATAAACTTGTTTTGTTGCAAGACAAAATTAAAGGTGTTTATATCGGAAGTAAGCAAGAAGAAAAAGAGCTGAATTTAAAAGATGAAACTGGTAAAAAGTATAATGTATTAACCAGAGCTATAAAAGAAAAGAGAAAAGTCAAAATATTGTATTATTCATATGGTAAAGGAGAAAATGAAAGAATTATTGATCCAGCAGAAATGTTTCTATTTCAAGATGGTTGGTATTGTGCTGCATTTTGTGAAAAAAAACAGGATATTAGACACTTTGAATTAAAAAGAATAATAAAATATGAATTATTAGATGAAAAATATGAGTAGACGAAATATTACCTCCTTTTAAGTTATATTTAACTTGAAAGGAGTTTTTATATGGAAAAGAATATGAGAGAGAATTTTGAAAAATTGGAAAGGAGGGCTTTTGATACTTTAAATAATACGGATCTAAAAAAGATTAATTATGAATTATCACGATTAAATGGTCCGACATTAATTTCTGGTGTTGGAGGATCAAGTGTAGTTTCTGAGTATGCATCTAAAATACTATCCCAAAAGAATCATATTATTACTAGAAATACTGAACCGAGAGATTTTAAATATATGGATTCAAATTTATATCAAAATGTATTAGCATGTAGCTATTCTGGAAATAATTATGGCGTAGATTTAGCATTTGATAACAAATTAAGACATTATCTACTTGCAAGTAAGTTCAATAAGCAAGATGGTATAATCAACTTAACTTATAATTGTGAAGATAAAGAAAAAAGTTTTATTTCTTTAGCTGCAACTTTAATACCATGCAGTGTTTTACTTAATTATTATATTGATAATGAATGGTATAGAATAATTGATGATTTAGAAAGTTATGATTTTAGTTTTGATACTAATTGTGATGCATATGAAATATTTAGTGGTTTTGATACATCAACAGCAAGCAAATATTTAGAATCAACAATGGTTGAATCTGGTATTGGAATGCCTATTATTCATGACAAATATTCTTTTTGTCATGGAAGAAGTACATTATCTACAGTAAGTAATAATATTGCTATATATTTTGATACAGGAACAGAATTAGATCAATTATTATTAGGTGAATTACATAAATATTATAAAGATGTAGTTATTTTAAATAGAAGAAATACAGGCACATATGTATTAGGGTATAAAATAGATTTATTTAGGGAATATTTATTATTACTTGAATGTATGTATTTAACAAAATACATAGCTGAATCCAAACAGAAAGATTTGTCAGGTGTAGATTATAACCCTATAGTTAAAAAATTATATAAATATAAAGGGAATTTATAAAAAATATAAATTCTTTTTTTGACACACAAACGATGTGTAAATTGACAATTATATGGTATAATTAATATGATTAGTGCTTTGATAGAAGGTGATAATAATGCGAATAGGATTAGATATAGATAATGTTATAACTAATTTTGATAAAAAAATTTTAGAAGAATTTTATAAAGAAGATAAAAATAAAAGAAATAATGGTATAGTTAATCCATCAGGGAATTGGATTAAAAATATGTTTGATTGGTCAGTAGAAGAAGTAGAAGATTTTTTTAATAAAAATATGCAGGAATTTGCTAAAGTTTTAGAACCTAGAGAAGGGGCTAAATACTATATGGATAAATTGCTAGAAGAAGGTCATAGTTTGTATTTGATTTCACATAGAGCTTATCCACATTATACTGAACCATATAAAATTACTGAAGACTGGTTAAAAGAAAATAATATAAACTATACAAAGTTAATACTTTCTAAAACTACAAATAAAAGTAAAGAGTGCAAAGAAAATAATATTGATGTAATGTTTGACGATGTTAGAACTAATTGCCATGAGTTACAAGATAACGGTATTAAATGTTATCTAATGGGAACAAATTATAATCAAAAAAATTTAGATGGTTTGAATGTTGTTAAAGATTGGAAAGAGTTATATGAGGTGGTAAATAACATGGAAAAGAAAAAGGTAATATTAGACACAGATATGTACAATGAAATTGATGATCAATTTGCATTAACTTATTTAATTAAGTCTTTAGATGTTTTTGATTTACAAGCTATTACAATAGCACCATTTTCTAAAAGTGGTTATGCCAATACTATGACCATTGAAGAAGGCACTGAAAAAAGTTATGAAACAACCATTAAAATATTAGATATGTTGGGTAAGCCAGAATATAAAGATTTAGTCTATAAAGGTGCAATCAAATATATGAAAGATAATGAAGGAGATAATGAAGCTGTAAATAAAATAATTGAAATAGCAAATAAGAATGAAAAAACAACTATTTTAGCTATTGGAGCAATAACAAATGTAGCATTAGCTATTAAGAAAGCACCTGAAATTATTAGTAAAATAAAGGTGGTATGGTTAGGTGGTAATACTTTCTTAACTAAGGATAATAGTGAATTTAATTTTAGACAAGATATAAAAGCAGTACAAACAGTATTTGATTCTAGTGTTGAATTAGTCATTATTCCATGTAGAAATGTTGCTTCCAACTTATCAACAACAATTTATGAATTACAGCATTATTTAAGTGAGGATACAGAATTGAATAAATATTTAATTGATATTTTTAATAAGTGCAAAAAATCATTTATGAAAGAACCTAAGGATGAGATTGGTTCAAGTAAAACTTTATGGGATCTTAGTGCAATAGCTTATGAAATAAATGCAGATTGGTTTAAATCTGAAATGATAAGTTGCCCAAGAGTTCTTGACAATGGTCTATATGAACAAACAAATAATAGGCATGATGTAATATTTGTTAATGATTTATATCGTAATAAAATATATCAAGATTTCTTTATTAAAATGGGCGGTAAATTATGAAATTAACAAGTAATGAAGCAAGAAAACTTTTAGAGAAAGAAAGAATTAATTTTGAAAATCATCGATGGGTAAATCATAGTATTTGTGTTGGTGATACTGCTGGCAGAATTGCTGAAGCTTTGCAAGAAAAAGATATTGATGTAGATATAGATAAAACTATTACATTAGGATACATTCATGATATTGGTAAAAGATTTAATGAACAAGGTGGAGTATTTCCACATGCTATAAACGGATATAATTATATAAAAGAATTGGGATATGATGAAGAATATGCTGGCATTTGTATAAAACATTCATTTTTAAATAACGATATTGATTGCATATCTAATGATAGAGATGAAACTGATAAATCAAATCCTAATTATAATTTTTTTAAAGAATATATTAAGAGTGAATATTCAATAGAAGAAAAAATAATAAATTTATGTGATTTGATGTGTACTACCATGACTTTAACAGTAGAAAAAAGAATGATAGATTTATTATTAAGACATGGTGTATTTGCTAAAACATATTACCATATTGAAGAAACCATTAAATTAAAAGAGTATTTTGACAATTTATTGGGTTATAATTTATATGATTTGTTTCCAGAAATAAAAGAAAATTTGTAGTAGGGTGATATAATGAAAAGACTTTTACAAATTAGTTTAGATACATTATTAGCATCTACATTGCCTATAATAATGTGGTTATTATTAGGATTTGTTATAAATAAAGAAATATCAAATGTGTTTTCTCTAACTTATCCTTTACAATTTTTTTATATGTTATTTATTACCTTATTTGCAATTGGACCAAATATAACATCTAAAAAAGAAAACAATGCTAATGTAATTTATTCAAATATGTTGTTTAGTAGTGTTTTAGTTGGAATTATAACTATAGTTTTATGTTTCAATGTTGACTCCTACATAAAAATAATGAGTATGAGTGAGAAAATTTATCATAATTTTTGCTTATATTCAATTGTTTTAATGTATTATAATTTTATTTTACAACTATTGCTTCAAAAATTATATTATGAAAATAATAATAAAAAAGCAAATAAAATAAGTTTATTATTTAATCTAACAAACTTTTTCTTGATAATTATATCATCAATATTATTTAAAAATATAATTGCTATTATTATTACATTAACAATTGATTTTCTTATACTGATAATACTATTTGTAAATAACATAAAAAAATTTACTTTTAAGTTAAAAATAAAAGATAATATTAAATATACTTCATTTAGTTTGTTAAAAGATATTAGTTTTTTATTAATATATGGAATTGGTTTTGGAAACAGTTTTTCTTATGGCGAAAAATATTTAGAAGCAATTAATTTTGAAGGATTAACAACAGATGCACAATGGGATATGTTGGCATCAGTTGATACAGCTTCTAAAATAGATTTGAGTGAAAATAAACTTAATTATAAAAAATCATTGAGCGATTCTTATAAATTGTTATTAATTCTTATTGGGAGTATTTTAATAATGAATCTAACATTGTATTGGTATTTTAAACCTGATATCAAAGTATTATTAATAATTTTATTTGTTCAAATTATTGATATGTTATTTGAACCTGCTAAAGCAATAAAATTAAATTATTTGCAAATAAATGATAATTCTAGTAAACATAATTTTGCTTATATTATCTCCAGAATAGGAAGACTATTATGTTCATTTATTCCTAGTGCATTTTGTACATATATAGGACAGTTATTTTCAATGATATATCTTTTCATTTATTCTAAAATTCAATGCAGAAAGGTTGAAATGTTTAATTTAAAACAGTAGTTTTTTTATAAAAATTAGTGATATAATATTCCCTATGTGAAAGGAGCAATCTTATGGTGTTTTTAAGAAACTTTACATTATTAGATGAACTTCAAGAACATGATATTGTATGTTATGAAGAAAGAAGACAAATTTTTAACAATTATTATCCATTGCATCTCTTTTCTACAAAAGAATTTAAAAATATAGATTTTGATAGAATTACTATTTTTTATGGTGGTAACGGATCAGGTAAAACCACATTAATAAATATGATTTCAGAAAAACTTAATGCTTCGAGAAGATCATCATTTAATAAAGGATCATATTTTGATTTATATGTGGAACATTGTAAATATGAAATGTCGTTTGATCAACCAATGGAAGTTAAATTAATTACGAGCGATGATGTTTTTGATTACCTATTAGATGTCCGTTCCATTAATGCTAATGTTAATAGAGAAAAAGAAAGGTTAAGTAAATCATATTTAGATTATAAATTTAATAGAGAAGGCGATTCATTTGATAATTATGATGAGTTAAAAACAAGTTTTGAAACAAAACGAAAGTCAATGTCAAAATTTGTTAGGGAAAGATTAGGCAATAATAATATAATTGAATGGTCTAATGGAGAATCAGCTCTAATGTTTTGGGAAAGAGAAATAAAAGAAGATAGTATATATATTCTTGATGAACCAGAAAATAGCTTATCAGCTGAAAATCAATTAAAATTGAAAAAGTTTATAGAAGATTCAGTTAGATTTTATAATTGCCAATTTATTATTTCTACTCATTCACCATTTTTGTTGAAATTAATGGATGCAAAAATATATGATTTAGATGAAGTCCCAGTTAAAACTAAGAATTGGACTGAATTATCAAATGTATTAGTTTATTATAATTTTTTCAAGGAATATGAGGATGAATTTAAGAAAAAATAACTTTTCTGTGATATAATACTTGTGCAGTAGCGATTGGATTTTATAATCCTACTTTAACGAGTCGTTAAGGGACTAATTTAATTATGATGATTAAATAGTAATACTCCAAAGGACTATTCTACACTTCATGTAGCCGCTTCGTTGCACTACGCTTTAAGTCCATTTCCATATTACTATATCATTAGTGCTGCATTTATAGTTGGGAGGTAGTAAAAATGTGGAAGTACATTGGAACAAAAGAATGTAATGACCTTTTACTATCTCTCAATTTGTTTAATTGTAAAGATAAAAAGAAATATTTAAAAACAATATATTCTATTAGCAATAACATTGAAAATAATTATAAGATCTATAAAATTAAAAAACATAATGGAAAATTTAGAACTATACATGAACCTAACTTGTTATTAAAACATATACAAAGACAAATATTAAATAATATATTAAATAATAAATCTATATCAAAATATGCAACAGCATATCATAAAGGAATATCATTAAAAGATAATGTTATTCCGCATGTTAATAAAAGAATTATTTTGAAATTAGATATTAAAGATTTTTTTGAAAATATATCTTTTATTGATGTATATAATACTTGCTTTCCAATAGAATATTTTCCAAAATCAGTAGGTATGATTTTAACATATTTATGCACATATGATGATCATTTGATACAAGGTGCACCAACTTCAGCATATATTTCAAATTTAGTAATGAAAGATTTTGATGAAGAAATTGGTTATTGGTGTGAGGAAAATAAAATTTCTTATACAAGATATTCAGATGATATGACATTTTCAGGAGATTTTAATCCAAGTGAAATTATTGCTAGAGTGAGAAAAGTATTATGTAAGTTAGGTCTTGAATTAAATAATAAAAAAATTCATGTTGTTATGAATTCTTCTAGTCAAAATGTTACTGGAATAATCGTTAATGAGAAGCCACAATTGAGTTCAAAATATCGTAAAAAAATAAGACAAGAAGTATATTTTATAAAAAAATATGGACTTAAATCACATTTGCAAAAAAGGAATATAAATGATACAAAAAAGTATTTAAATAGTTTGTATGGAAAAATATTATTTGTTTTGCAAGTAAATGATGATGATGATGAATTTAAGAACTACAAAGAGTTTATAAAAAAATAATAGTTAATAATTAGAAAGATTTTTAATGAAAAGTGCAAATTGATACTACTATCATTTATTAATTAATTATTTAAAAAATATAGTAAGAGGTAAAAATATGGAATCAGACATAATTAGCAAAAATAAAGAACCTAATATAATTGAAGAATTTGTTAAGAAGGTGCAAATAGAATCAGGTTATAGGAAATTTTTGAAAATCGATATAATTCAACAAATGATAGCTACCTTTAAAGGAATTTATCAAAAGAAAAGTTATCCAAATCAAATTAGTAATTCTTTAGAAATTGCTTTACAGTTTTATAAGAATTATAATAGCAAATTTTATAATATGATAGAATCTGGTATTGAGAACAACAGAATTATAATTAGTAGAAAAAATTTAAAATCATACACAGATACTAGTCAAGATATGACATATATTAGATTGTATGGTAATGACGGAGATTTATTTTTACTTGTTCATGAATTTGCACATTATATTGATAGAAATTCTATTCCTAGAATAATCCCAAATGGTATTGATTGTCTATCCGAAGTGTTTTCGTTTTATATGGAAAAGCAATTAGAATTATGGTTGCCTAAAGATGAATATAATGATTTAATCTCAGCAAGAAGGAATAACAGATTATATTTTGAATCCAGAATGTTAAAAGCTGTGGAATATGAATTATATTATGAAAAAAAATTTAGAGATAATGGAAAAATTGATAAAAGTCAAATGGATATAGAAAAAATTAAATTAATAATGAGTTATTCAACACCCGATTTGGTTAATTACTTAATCAGATATCCACTTGCTAATATATTATCTGAATATTTGATAAAGAATAATTTTGATTTACAAAATGAAGATTTATGTAAAAAATGTTTTGAAACTAGTTTATATTCTATTTTACATGAATGGAACATTAATATAGAAGCAGAAATAAAAAGAAAAATATAATGTTTTATTGTTAAATAAACAAATAAAATTATATAAAAACAATTATATTTTACTAAATTATAATAATTAAGATCAAAATTGCATGCTTATAAATAAAAAGGATATTCTCTTTCTGAATAGTCCTTTAATCTTCTAAATTATCAAAATTAAACAATTCTGAATCATAAAAATCTTTCAATGTTATTTTTAGAGTTTTACAAATCTTATATATATTTGTAGAACTAGGATTATCGACTCTATTGGCTAGTGTCGAGGATAAAGTTGTTGGAGGAATAGTAGATAGCTCGGCTAATTTATTTGGAGTAATATTATATTTTCTACACAACTCAAAAATTCTTTTACTTACTGCTTCTTTAAATAACATTACTGACACCTCCTATATATAAAAATTATAATTTAAATAGCATCAAAATATGCACCGATATCGGTTGACTTTTGTTTTAATTAATGATACAATTTTATTAACTTGATAAATTGAAACTCATTGCAGTAGTTTTATATGGGATAGAATTACTGCATTTTTTTAAATATTTACTTGGGGAAATAGAATATAATTTAGGAGATGATTGGTTGATATGATAATTTCAGATGGAAAAAATAAATTTTCTATTGAAAGAGATAAATTAAAAGAAGTAGAAGGTGGATTAGTTTTTGTAACTAATAATGATTCTTGGGAAAGCGAATTATTTTTTGAAGTAGATAAAAATCATTATGTTGTTAATGTGATTCAAAGATTGTATGGTGGTGGAGATACATTGGCAGAATACAAGAATCTTAATACTAATTCGCGATTGCATATTTTATTAGAAAAAGAAGGTTATAAAAGAATATTTAATTTTTATAATAACCTTAAAAATAGAAAAAACTATAAAAAAGAAGCTATTATAAAAGCTGGAGCAATTGTACTTAGTTTTTATTGCTATCAATATTATTGTTTAGAAGATCAACCATTAAGAGAACATGATCTAAATGATTTATTAAGAGATATAGAAATTGATTCTGTATCTTGTAGAAAATATCGAAAAGAAATTATTTCATTAGCGAAAAAGATATTGAAAGCAGAATATAAAGTAAGTAATAAAAATATATCTTATATTTTTAAATATGAAAATGTGGAGGACAACAGATGGAGCAAATATATATAATTTTAATTTTAGCAGGAATCATTTTTGCAATATATTTTATTTGTGTTATTTATACTAATATTACATTAAAAAAAGAAAATGAGGAATTAAAACAGGAAATAGAATATAAGAATAAAATTAATAAAAATCTAGAAAATCAAATAGAGAAAGAAACTTGGAATTATAATATTCAATTAAGTACATTAAAAGATTATACTCAACAATATAAGCCAAACAAACCTATTAAAGTACTGGTAGGTGACTACATAGAAAGTTCAATATTAAATACAAATAGAGTATTAAGAGAATTGGGTGTTGAAACATATTTAGTTCCAAATGGAAACGATATAATTGAAACAGTAAAAACCAATGTTTTTGATGCTATTATAACTAATAATATATATAAAGATCATATAGATGGACCAACTATTTTAAATAAATTAAGAGAAAATAAAAACTTCGATACACCAACTATTATTCTGACTGTTTCGGATAACGAAGAAAATTATTTCATTAATCAATGTGGTTTTGATGATTATTTAGTAAAATTATTAGATGATAAAAAAGCAATGAATTCATTAAAAAAAGTCATTCCAGGATTAAAGTTTTCTAAATTAAAAAAATAATGCTATTCCATGAATCACTATTTTTTCTTTCTTCCTAATAAAGCATCTATTGAAAAAGGTTTATATATTACTGTAAGATTGTATAAGAATGTTGTTGGAATTAAATTAGTGGCACTTTCATAATGTGAATAAGAAGCTTGTGTAGTGTTAATTTTTTCAGCAACATCTTTCTGTGTCATTTTATTCTTTTTTCTTAAAATCCTAAGATTTTTGGCAATTACCTCTAAGTCAATTGTTAATTCTTCATAATTAGAATCATTTTTTCTTGTTAAACCAAATAGATAATCTAGACTATAATTATAATGATTAGCATAAGCTATAAGTCTTTTTAGTGGTATTGTATCTTTTCCTGTTTCCCATCCTGAAACAGTAGTAAAGTTAACTTTAAACAGATTAGCAACATCTTTTTGTTTAATATCTAAAAGTTCACGACTTTCCCTTAAATTTTTAATAATCATTGTAGTATCACCCATATCAATTATTTCACTTACTTGTGACATTATTATTATTCTAGGGGAAATAGAATATTATTCTTGACTTAAATAATTAAATTAATATTCAATAAAAATGTAAAAAAACTTCTTATGTGGTATAATAACTATACTGATTTGTAGTCAGGGGTGTTAGAATGAAATTTTACAATCAAATATTAAAACTTTTATTTAATAAATATATTAAAAATAGGAAAACTGGACTAGTAATTAAAGATTTTTGTGAAAGTATGGGTATTGTTTATATAAAACTTGCTCAAATATTGGCAACACAAAATTTTGGCAATTTATTTACAGAAGAAGATAGAAAAATATTGTCAAGTATATGTGATGATTGTAATCCATTGCCATTTAGTGAGATTAAAGAAATTATTGAAAAAGAATATTCTTGTTCTATAAATGATATGTTTACTTCTATTGATCCTATTCCTGTTGGTTCAGCATCTATTTCACAAGTTCATAAAGCTGTATTAAAAAGTGGCGAGATAGTTGCATTAAAAGTAAAAAGAAAAGATATTACCGATAATGTACAGACAGATATAAATCAAATAAAAAAATTAATGTATAGATATGGTAAATTTATAGGATTTGGTAATTTAAGTGGTGGTGAAAAGGCTTTAGATCTGTATTTAGGTTGGATATTAGAAGAAACAAACTTTTTACATGAAAAACAAAATATTCAAAGATATTTAGAATTTGCAAGAAGCGTAAATGGTAAAGTTGAAGGTAATAAATATATAAAAGTACCCAATTTATATGAGAAATTATGTACTGATAACATAATAGTCATGGAATTTATAAATTATAAAACTATTAATCAATTAGAATTAAATGCTGATAATTGTAAAAACATTAGAACTGCTTTAAATAGTTATATTTCATCAAGTTTATATGCTATGTTTAACAATCTTCCAATAGTCTTTCATGGTGATCCACATGGTGGCAACATTTATATAGATCAAAATGGTAATATTGGATTTTTGGATATGGGTCTTCTTTTTGAATTAACTGAGGAAGATGCTAAATTAACAAAAGAATTCTTTTTTGCTGCTTATACTAGAAATTATGAAAAAATGTATAATTTGGTTATTAGTTATGGAACTATGGATGAAAACAAAAAAATGCTGTTTAAAAACGATATCAAAGATTATTGTGATAGATTAGATAGTAAGCCAGTAACATCTTATTTTATTGATATGATGAATATATGCTTAAAATACGAAGTATGTCCTCCAAATTTCTTATTTTGTATGGCAAAAGCATTTATGTGTCTTGGTGGAATAAATAATTTTTCTAAAAATGATATGTCAGGCACTGAATTATTAAAGGAACAAGTTATAGAATTTTACATAAGAAGATCTTTAACTGAAAGTCAGAATATAGCAATAAAGAGTATAAAAATTGCTCCAAGATTATTAGAAAGTACATGTAAATATGGGCTTGTTAAAGGAATTTCTAAAGAGATAGCGAAAAATGAGGATTTACATCAGCAACTTAAGGACACATTAATTCATTATAGTGAATTACTACATATGATGATGCCACCAAGTCAAAATGCTTCAATAACTTATGATGATAATAATCAAAAACGAAAAATAAGAACTAAATGATAAATATAATTATATTCTTGTGCCATTTTATGATAAAATATTAAGTGTGTATAGATGATTAATAGTTAAAAATGTTATTGATTAAATAATGTTTGATTATATGAAAAAATTAATGAAGGAGTAGCATTAAGTATGAAAAGTAATGATGGTTTAAGTAAAATAGGATTGATAGGATGCTCTGCAATAAATAGTTTACTTTATATGTTTCTAAACACATTTATGGTAGCGTATTTTATAACATTAACAAATTATAATTATAAGTTAATTTCAATTTATTATATAATGTCATTTGTTTTTATCTTATTAACTTTCTTATTATTAGGTAAAATTGTTAAAAACAAAACACAGGTAATAATTTATCGAATAGGAATAATAATGTACTGCATATATATTTTACTTATAGCTTTGTTGAAAGAAGAAATAATAAATTATTATATTTATTTAGGAAGTTTTTATGGAATAGTACAAGGATTCTTTTGGGTTGCTGGACATTCTTTAACAAATGAATATGCGAAGGATGAAACTAATGATTTTATTTCTATTAAATCCATTATTGGAAAAATTTTAAAAATTATATTACCTTTTATTCTAGGAATATCAATTGAACTTACATCCTTTTCAAATGTTGCTAAAATAATTTTAATATTTTCGGTTTTGGAGTTGTCATTTTCATTTCTAATTAAAGATAGACAAAAAATTAATTCAAAGAAATATGACTTAATAGAATATATTCATTACATAAAAGATAATAAAACTTTTAAACAATTTTATGGAATTATTGCATGTGATGGTATAGTAAGCTACTTGTTAGATACTCTTATTACAATTCTAATTGTAATGAATTTCAAAACTATGATAAGTTTGGGGACATTGACAACAATATTTTCTGTTTGCTCTATTTTATCAGTTTATATTTTTCAAAGAAAATTGGGTAATAATAATAAAATTTTAATAATTAGTGCTGTGCTAATGGTCTTAAGTGTAATACTATTATTAATAGATATTAATAAAGTGACAATAATTATTTATAATTTAATTGATAGTGTATTTTTAGTTTTATTAATTAATAATGTTGAAACTAAAAGATATGAAGTTGTTAATAATGATCAAAAAGTTATAAGCGATTATTTAGTCGAACATCAAGTTGCATCTGAAGTTGCATTAAATATCTCAAGAATAATAGGATATTTAATATTATTCATAGCTAGTTTATTTAATAATATGATTATATTTAAAGTTTTACTGATAATATCTACAATATTTATAATTATATATTGCTATTTAATGGTTAAATTAAGTCAAAAAAAAGATATCAATGTATATGAATGTTAAGATAGAACAAAGCAAATTAAAATTGTTTCATTTTATAATAATAGGAGGTTAATAGCTTATGAAAAATATAACTGAAGTTGTTTTTGGCAATTCATTATGCTACGAAATTAAAAAAAGTAAATTTGCAAATAATAATTTCATTATTAAATTTGATATGCTCTTTTCAATTTGTGATTTATCAAATATTAATAAGAATATAATAAATTTAAACGACGAATACTGTAGTTTAATAAGCTCAGAGCTAATTTATGAAGTTAATAATATATATTCACTTAAAAACATAATTATTGACTTGGAAAAATCTATAAATAATAAAAATAAAATAAGAATATGGACTTCTCATAATCAAATTGATGCCTATTTAATGCTTCTATATATATGTAACTTTTTTTCGAATATTGACTATGATTTGTATGTTTTATATTCTGATGAATTTGATAAAGAATGTTATTCACCAGCTTGCATGAATGAAAATGAACTTGAAAAATTATTAAAATTTGAGCATAAATTAACTAAACAAGAAATTAAAGAATATAGTAATGAATGGAAACAAATTGTGATTGATAATTCTAATATGAGGATTATTAAAAATGGTAAAGCAATATCTATTTCATTTAATTATTATGATGATATTATTTTAAATAAATTAAAAGAACTTGGGGAAGTAAGAACAGTAAGTTTAGTTGGTAACTTAATGAAAGATATTCATCTTTATGATACAGTATTTACCTACCTTATTGATAGATTGATAAAAGATAAAAAAATTATTATTACAAATAAAGATGAAAGACTTTGGAAAAGTATTATAAAAATTAACAATAATTAATTGGTGGTGTAAAATGAAAAGTGATTATATTTGTTTAAATAGTAAAACTTTTAATATTGAAAAAAGAGAAGATATTATTCCAATCGATGAACAATTAGCAAAAACAATATCTACATTAAATAAAAAAGGTTATTACACGGAAATGTGTAGTAGAGCTAGAATATCAAAACCATTTTTAATGGGTGCTATAGTTCACGACTTAATAGAAGAAAAGTTATTAGAAATAAATAATGACACAAAAGATAAGATTAAAAATATTATCAAACAATCTGATTATGAATCAACAATTATAATATTTAAAGAAGAATACAACTTTAATAATTTGCCTAATTGCTATAAATTAATTGGCAAAGAATTGATTTATAATTTATCAACTTTAGAAGAGTGCGATGATATAAGATTTAAATCATTAGTTGATTTAGACCACGAACATAATAAAAGTTTAAAAGACTTAGAAGAATGGGCTAATAGATTATATGATAATAAGTAATATTAACAAAATGAGGTATGTATAATGTTAAATTCAAAAGAAGATTATAATGAATTATTTAGAAAATATCCAGAACTATGTTTTAAATATAAAGTTAAAAATTCAAATAATGATGAATATAGTTTTGTTTTAGGAATAATTACATCTGATGGTCCATTTTGCTTTGATACTGATGAAACATTATGGGATAGTTTTAATATTAAGTCAATAAATCCATCTGATAGTTTTTTGAGTAATATTAAATGGAATAGTAATTTAATTAGTACTAATATATTGGAAAAAGTATGTTATTTTGTAGTAGAGGAAGATGAATTAATATATTATTTTGGAAATGTTGATGATGTTATTTTACCAAATGAAATTAAAAAAATATCTAGTTATGCCTTTGCTAATAATCATTTACTAAAAAGCGTAAAAGGTGACAATGTTGAGTATATTAGTTATTATGCTTTTATACATAACAAATATTTAGAAAAATTAGATTTTAAAAATGCTATACATATTGGTAATTTACTTGATGTTCCAAATTTAAATACTTTAATTATAGGTTGTAATTTGAGTGAAATTAATATTGAAACTGATTTATCTAAAAGTTTTATAATTGTTGTTAATAACGACAATGGAGAATCTATATATACTTTTAATCCAGGACTTGAACAAAGTTTTTTAAAACGCTTAGAGGCAACGAAAACAGATAATGAAGAGATATCTATTGTAGAAATTGATAATAACACTAGAAATTACAGTTTTACGAAGAGTGATAGAAGAGAACAATATAATAATTGTATATCTTCAATTAGCTCTGTTGAATTCATGCTAGCAAAACTACCAGATTCAATAAGAACACTATTAAATAATAATGATTATATTTTATATTTAATAAAAGATTTTCCGTATAGTGGTATGTGTTCAAACGAAAATAAATTAATACTTGTTAGTATGGAAAATATAAGAATAGCTTTATATCACGAAATTGGACATGCTATTGATTTTTGTCTTGGAAATATTAGTAATAGTACTAAATTTAAAAAAATATATATGGAAGAAAAAGATCTATTATATTCAAACAAAAATATTGACAAAATAGTATGTTTTGATAGAGGTTTTATAAATCATGTGAAAGAAACAGAATCAGAGTTCTTTGCTGAATGCTTTCAAAGATATTTTGAAAGAGATGAATTATTTATGAAAGAATGTCCGCAAACTTGGAATTTCTTTAGTGCACTAGAAAGCGAATTATATCATACTAATAGTGAAGAACAAAGTTTATTAAAAAAATAATATTGACAAAAAATAGTTGATACAATTGACAAAATTTAACTTTTATTGTATTATAGTTAGCAATTTATGGGGGATGATTGGCATGTATGATTACGATATAAGAAATGACTTACCAATGTTATATGATTTTTATATTGTAGCTAAAGAAGGAAGTTTTTCTCAAGCAGCAGAAAAAAGCACCATCTCACAATCAAATTTAAGTAGGACAATTAAGAATTTAGAACAAAAATATAATTTACAATTATTTATTAAAAACAATAAAGGAGTAAGCTTAACTTTAGATGGTGAAAAATTGTATAAAAAAATTGATCCAATATTTAATTCACTAGTTCAAAAAGGAAATGATATAGTCGATGTATTGGATTCAACGATTGTTATTGGTACTACCAGAAATATTTCTGATTATAAATTAGAAAAGTATTTATCAGAGTTCAATAAAAAATATCCTAATACTAAAATTAAAATTTTAACTGATAGTGCAAGTAATTTAAATGATTACTTAATGAAACATCGTATTGATATTTTAATTGATTATTTACCACATATAAATTTTTCTGAAAAATATGAACTTGAGGTTAAACCTATGGGTCAATTTAACACATGCTTTGCTTGTTCGAAAGAATATTATAATGCAATGGCATCTAAAATTAAAAGTTTAATTGATTTATCCAAGTATAATTTAGTAATTCCAGGAAGTTCAAGAAGAAGACAAATGTTAGATGAAATTCTACAAAATAATAATATTGAATTAAATCCTATAGTAGAAATGCCAGACTCTAAATTAATGATTGATTTTGTAACAAATAATGATTTTATAGGATACTTTGTTGAAGAAGAAATAAAAGATACTAATTTAATTAAATTAGATATAAAAGAAGAATTACCAATAAATAATATTGGAATTATATATCATAAAAAAACTATAAATAGTATAGCTAATAAGTTTATCGAACTAGTAGTAAAAGATAATTAACTACTAGTTTTTATTAATTCGATTTTGTCGAAATTTGTCGAATGATTTTTCTTGCAATATATTAATTAATAGATTAAAATATCAAAACAAAAAGGGGAAAATAATGACAAGGGTTGAAATATTGGAAAGGGAGTTAAATTATCAATTAAAGGTTTATAAGGGTAAAACACAAAAATATCAAGAATTGAAACAAGAACTTGAATTTTTATATATTATAGCTTATTTGACCATAATTACTAATTATTAATCTCTGTTTTATGGTATAATCTTATATGTGGAGGTTATAATTTATGAAGTGTTTTAAGATATTAACCGATGAAGATTTTGGATTAGAAATCAAAGAAATGGATAATCCCAGAACTAGGACAGCAGCTAGAGGTATCATAATTAATAGTGAAGGTAAAATTGCTGTTTTAAATAAACAAAATAAAAATGAATATAAACTTGTAGGTGGTGGAATTGATGATGAAGAACTACCTGATCAAGCATTTAAAAGAGAAGTTCTTGAAGAAGCAGGAGCAAGAATTAAAAATGTTTGGTTGCTTGGAATGATTGAAGAACAAAAATCACAAGATAATTTTAAACAAACATCTTATGTTTATGTTGCTGATGTAGTAAGTGTTGAAGAACCTAATTATACTCAAAAAGAAATTGATGAAGGTTCAAGAACAATTTGGGTAACTGTTGATGAAGCAATGGATTTGATTAAAAATTGTGAAGATAAATTAATTGGTTCAAAATATGAAGATGTTTATCATACTAAGTTTATTGTTAGAAGAGATTATGAAATATTAAAATATTATAAAAAACAAACTGAATTAAATTAAGAAATAATAAGTTATCAATATTTGCATAGCACCTTGCAAAATTGATATTAGACTTATTATTTTTTTATATCTATAATAGAAGTCAATTAATTTTGTTGGAGGGGACTTCTATGAGTAAAAATAATATTGCTTTAATTGGAATAGGTCCACATGCAAAAAGAATTTACTTACATCATATAAAAAAGCATAAAGAAAATTTAGCTTTAGTAGTTGATTTAGAATCTGAAAGAGATAATATTAGAAAATATTTAGATGATAATAATTTTAAAACTACTAAGATTTTTTGCATAGAAGATAAATATAAAGATAATCTTGAATTACCAAAGGACATTGAAAGCAATTTACTTGCTGTTTTAAAGACTTTAGAAATTACACACATATTTATATCAACTGAACCAAAAGCTCACAATATGTACCTTAATTTTGCTTTAAAACACAATATAAATGTATTAAGTGATAAACCAATTACAGTATTAAAAAATATGACAAGCATAAGAAGTATTGATAAAGTTAGAGAACAATACTATGATATTTTAAAATTAGCTCAAAATTCAAAAGCAGATTGTAAGATAATGTGTCAAAGACAATATCATAGAGGTTATGAATATATTAAGAAATTATTAAATGATGTTGTTAAAGAATATCAAGTTCCTATTACTTATATTGGAATGTTCCATTGTGATGGCAATTGGGAAATGCCACATGATCTTGATAAAGAAAATCATCCATATAAATATGGTTATGGTAAGTTATTTCATTCTGGATATCATTTTATAGATTTATTAAGCGATTTTATTAAAATAAATAATCAATTACCAGAATATAAAAGAATTAAAAATGGTGAAGTATATAGTAATTGTTTTACACCTAATGATGAAAAGGCAATTATAAATTTTGATGATTATAAAAGATTATTCAAAAATCAAGATATTCCTGAATTTTATAATCAAAAAGAATCTGATTTTAAAAAATATGGTGAAAAGAATTATTATGGGCTTTTAAAATTTACAAATAGAAATCACCAAACAATTACAACAGTTAGTCTTAATTTATTACATTATGGATTTTCTAGAAGAGGTTGGATTCAATCTAAAGATTATTATAAAAGTAATGGTAGAATTAGACATGAATATATAAATATCGAAGTTGGTCCATTATTAAATATTCAAGTTCATAGTTATCAATCTAAAGAAATAAAAGATAGACTTGATTGCAAGACTGAAGAGCAAATTGGTGGACTTGAACATTATGAAATTGATATTTATAGGAATGTTGATTTAATTGGTGGTAAACCATTTGAAAGAATAAATTTAGGGGATTTATATACTGAAAAAGAAAAGAAAAATATTTTAGGTTATAATGAGTTATCAAGAGAACATTTCTTAACTAACTTTTTAAGTGGTAAATGTGAAAAAGGTGATATTAAAGATCAAGCATTAGGAATAGAAATATTACATGCTTGTGCTATGGGATTGCATAATTATTATAAAAACATTAAAAAACCAGAAAAAATAGTTGTTAGAAATAATTATATATATCCTGATAAAATTAAAGAATTAAAAAGGTATTCACAATTTCCTACTAGAAATGAATCTAAAAAATTAATTCATAATTATCCGATTTACAAAGAAGATTATGAATATTCAATATTAATAAATCACCTACAAAAGAAAAATACTTATGAAGTTTATATGTCAGTTGAAAATGAAAGTGGAGTAGCAAGTGGACTTTTATATAAAGAATTTAATAATAAAATCTTTGCATATCTATATTGTTCATTTTTAAGCATATATATAGAACATTCAAATATTAACAAAATACTTAATCATATTGAAAAACAAGAATATAGCAAAAGTAAGTAAACTATAAATAAACTGAAAATAAACTAGAAATATACTAAGATACTCAATAAATTTGAACTGTCAGTTATCTTGTGTTTTTCAAAAATTAGGTTATAATGAAGTAAAATGGATTAATTCTCTGGGGAATTAGTTCATTTTTTTAAGGTTTTAAGGCAAAAATCTTGACTTTGCCAAAATTTTCCATTACAATATAAGGCAAATTTGTGGGTGGTTCTATGGTTGATATTGGAGTTATCGATTTAAATTTGAATTATAGTAGTAATAATATTGTTAAGAGATTTTAGGGGGATTCTGCCCTTTGAAATCTCTTTTTGTGTGAAAGGAGGAATGGTTTTATGGATTTTACTTTAACTTATGATAAGCTTATGAAGTTTCCTGATGATTTTTTAAACGAAGCAAAAAACTATTACGATAGTTCAGAACTTCTAAGCAAACATACCTATGAAGGATATGATTTAAAAGAACTAAGAGAAAAGATTGAAGCAAAATTCGAAAAATTTAAGGATGCTAAATATATTTATAAGTATCCTGCTGAAACTAGAATTAGAACCACTCCTACTTATCAGCCAAGAGAAGGATTTGTACCAAGGTCAAATACTAGTCAACAAGAGAAAATTGTTACTAAAATGGGTGATAGTCTGATATGGGTAGAACAATTTTATGATACCTTTATGGAAGCTGTTGCTAGAAAATTGACTGAACAAGAAGCTGTATATTTAATGGATTCATTTTTTAAACACAGATCAGAAGATGACATTGCAGATAAATTATCAATTTGCAAAGTAACATTACAAAAAATCAAAAAGAGTTGTTTAGTAAAAGTTTGGATTGAACTTGAAACCTTAGAAAATTTTGAAGACTGAAAATGATCTTCTTTTTTTATGTTAGGAGGTGGAAAGTTAATTGGAGATTCGAGTTTCTGTAACTGATGATTTGAAAGACTTAATTAAAGCACGAGCAGATGAATTGAATATATCTAGCCCAGAATATTTGCGAATGTTAGCAAATTTGGATATATCAATTCAAAGGTATCAGCATCTAGTTACATATATTAATGTTATGTATAATCGTATTGTAGATTTGCATAAAGAATTAGGTGTCTATGTAACACCTTTACAAGATGTTCCTATTGTTAAGCTTGATAAAAACGAATAGGATGACTTTTCTGATAAAAACGAATAGGATGACTTTTCTCCAAATTTATGCTATTATATAAGTAGCAATTGGAGGGATTTTATGAAGCTGTTAAGCAAAAAATCTCTTGTAATTATTCTTATTGGAGTCGTTGTTATTGGTATTAGTCTTATATATTTAAATACAAGAGATACTAAAGAATTAAGTAGTGAAAGAAACAATTTAGAAGTCGTTGAAAAAGTAGAAGAAAATTTAGAAAGTTCAGAAAACTTAGAATCTGAAGATTTAGTTGAAGAAGTTGTTGAAGAAAATAAAACTATAGTCGAAGAAAAAAAAGAAAGTTCTAATGGTAGTATTAAACAGTCTAAAGAACAAAATAATAAACCAGTCAATAATCAAGTTACTACTGAAGAGAAAAAAGAAATTAGCAATGAAAAACAAGAAGAACCTATTATTAATAATAACGAGGTTAATAATAGTGAGTCAAATATACCTGAAGAAAATGAACCGACAGTTGATCCTGAATATGAAAGATTATTAAATTTAGTTGATTCATTTGATTATATGGAATGTTTAAATAAAGCAGGTGATATTCAATCTGCTACTCGTGAAAATATTCTAAATATTAAGAATACATCATGCGAAGATGTAATCTATAAAGGTCAGGTACTAGGATATAGAATTATTCTTTTCTATAATGATGGTACTTGGAAATATTATAATGCAACCAATTAAGGTTGTTTTTTTATTTTGTAAAGAAGGAGGAAATGGATGCAAAACAAAATTAAACTTATACTGATGACAGTCATAGGACTTGCATCAGTTTTTTTAGGTTTTACTAATGTTTCTGCAGCGACTTTGGTTGAGGATAAAATACCAGATGTATGGTACACCAGAAGAGGTGGAGGAAAACCATATATGTCAGCACAATATACTACATATACCATGGATGGAAAAGTTGTATATTGTATTGAACCTGGAGCACCAATTACAACTCATAATTATGTCGGTGCAGAAGGTTGGGTTAATTCACCATATTCTCAGGAAGTAAATCAAAAGATTCAATTGATTGGTTATTATGGATATGATTATCCAGGACACAATACAATAAGATATAGAATGGCTGCACAAGCCCTTATTTGGACAGAAACAGGAGGTCAAATAATTGAATATTGGACCGAAGCTTCTGGATGGGGCGACTATATAAATGTTGATTATGAAAAAGGCGAAATCATGAAACTAGTTAATGCACATTATAATAAACCAAGTTTTAATGGTGAGAAGCAAACAACAGTTATTGGTCAAACAGTTACATTTACAGATAATAGTGGTGTTTTAGATAATTATAAAATTTATAAGAGTGATAATGCTACAGCAAGTATTAATGGTAATACACTTTCAGTAACACCAACAGGAGTTGGGGAAATTGAAGTCATATTACAAAGAAAAACATATAATGATGATCCATCACAAGTTTTTGTTGGCTTTGATGTAGAATCTCAAAAAATGGGATATTTTAGAATTGATGATCCTATAAGAGCAGCTGTTTATTTAACAAGTTATGGTGGAACTGTTACATTAGAAAAATTAGATTCTAAAACAATGAGTTTTAAACCAGTTGGAGATGCTAAATTAAATGGTGCAACTTATGGTATTTATAATGAATATGATGTTAGAGTTGGAGGTATAACTACTAATGGTTCAAGTATGGTAAAAAGTGATTATTTACCAAGTTTAGGTAAGTTTTACTTGAAAGAAGAAATTAGCAGTGAAGGATATGAATTAGACCCCACAAAATACTATTTTGAACTAACACCAGAAAATTTAAATCAAAAGATTACAGTTTATGAAAATGTAATTGAAAGAGATGTAGAAATATATAAAGTATATGCTAATGGAACTACAACTATCTTAACTTCAGAACCAAATATTGAGTTTGAATTTTATTTAAAGTCTAGTGGAGAATTATATACTAGTGGAATTACAAATCAAAAAGGAAAATTAGAAGTTAAATTATCTTATGGAACATTTCTAGTAAAACAAAAAAATTCAACACCAAATTTTGAAAAGGTCGATGATTTTGAAATAACTATTGAAAATAGTTCTAACGATCCATTAACAAAGATTATATCTAATTCAGAAATTACATCAAAGCTAAAACTTGTTAAAATAGATGAAGAATCTAAAAGAGTGCTAGTAAGAGATGGAATAAAATTTAAAATTAAAAATTTAGATACTAACGAATATGTTTGTCAAAACATTACATATCCAACTCAACAAACGATTTGTACATTTGAAACAACAGATGGCATGTTTGTAACTCCTTATGTTTTAAATTCAGGAAATTATCAAATTGAAGAATTAGAAGAACAAGTTATTGAAGGATATGTTTGGAATAGTAATCCACTTAAATTTTCTATAACTGAGAATAGTAATTTTATTTACGATAAAGATTTTGGAGTAATGTTAGAAGTTAAATTTACTAATAAGCAAGTAAAAGGTGAAGTTGAAGTAAATAAAATCGGTGAAAAAATGGTAATAGAAAATAATGATTTCCACTATGAAGAAGTTAAATTAAATGATGTTCCATATAACTTAATTGCAGATGGAGATATTTATTCTCAAGATGGTACATTAATATATAACGATAAAGATGTAGTATCAACATTTAAAACTAATAATGGTTTTTATAAGTTAACTAATCTTTATCTAGGAAAATATTGTTTAATTGAAACCGAAACAAATGAAAGTCATGTTCTTAATTCTGAACCATATTGTTTTGAGTTAAAATATAAAGATCAATATACTGACACAATTAAAATGAGTATAACTTTAAAGAATTATCTAAAGAAAAATGATTTCAAATTGACTAAAACTGATTTATCAACAGGAGAGCCAGTAGAAGGAGCTTTGATAACTATATCAACACTAGATGATGAAGTTATCTATAGTGGCTACACAGATTCAAATGGCGAAATTTTAGTTAAATCTATTGGATATGGCAAATACAAATTTTCTGAAAGTGAAGCACCAGAAGGATATATTTTAAATGAGGAAACACATTATTTTGAAGTTTTAGAAGATGGAGAAATAATTAAAGATACCCTTACAAATGAAATGATTACTGGTGATTTTGAGTTAACTAAATTAGACATTGCAACAGGAGAACCAGTAGAAGGAGCTTTAATTGAAATATTCGATTCTGAAGGCAATTTAATATATAGTGGCTACACAGATCACGAAGGAAAAATTTTATTAGAAGACCTCGAATATGGAGAATACAGTTTCAAAGAAAGTGAAGCACCAGAAGGATATATTTTAAACGATGAATTACATCATTTTAAAATAGAAAAAGATGGTGAAATTGTTAAAGATACATTATCAAATGAAAAAGAAGTAATAGATGTTCCTAATACTTTATCTAATTTTGATGCTATATATATTCCTATTGGCATAATTGCATTTGGATTAATTTTATTAATTGTAAGCAAAAAAAGGAGAAAAAAGTAATATGGGAACTAGAGGAGCTTATGGTTTTATAAAACATAAAGATATGAAAGTTTCCTATAATCATTTTGATAGTTATTTAGAAGGATTAGGTACACAAATGGTTGATTTTATAAAGTCAACTTCAAAGGAAGATTTAAATAAAATATATGATAATATAATTTTAGTTAATCAAACTGATATACCTACTGAAGAACAAAACCAAGAAATAACAAAGTTTTTAACTAATCATGGTTTAGAAAATAATTACAAAGTTGAAAATTTTGGAAATGGCAAAAGAGATTGGTATTATTTACTTAGAAATTGTCAAGGTGAACCTCAGTTATTTAAAGATGGTTTAAGATATATGACAGATGATAAGGAATTTATAGAAGATAATCTCTTTTGTGAATATTCTTATTTAATAGACTTAGATAATGATAAATTTATTATTCAAAGTGATGAAAGAAAAGTAGTTTATGATTTGGATAATATACCTGATAATTGGATTGAATCAACTTATCCTAAATTAGAAAATAGCTGCAAAAATAAATATATGGATTTAATGTTTGATAAAGATGCTTCAGAGCAAAAAAAGATTCTGAAAGAATTAGGTATTGATAATTATGTTAAGTCTAGTTTTGATCGATATAATTTTTATACGATTGAAAATAATTATAATGATGTTTTAGATAATATAAAAGAAGAGGAATTAGAAGGAATTCTTGATAATTATCTAAACAAAGATTTAGAAGTTGCTTAATAGAAAATGAAGGAGGAATGATTAATGAATAATGCAACTATAATGGGTAAAATAAAAAATGCCCCAAAAATTAATAAATTAGAAGATGGCAAGGAAGAAGCCATCTTTTCAGTTGAATATGAAAGAGATTTTAAAAATGCAAATGGTAAAAAAGACAAGGATGTAATTGAATGTAGATATCTTGAGCCAGATGAAAATTTTAAAGAAGATTTTGCAAAAGGGACTAGTGTAGCAGTTAAAGGTAAGATTTATAACAACAAGAAACAATTTGGCGAATATCAAATTGATAATCTTTCAATAGATGTTACTGAAATGGCTTCACTTTCTAAAAATCAAAATTTATCTAGTGTTTCAGTCTTGGGTTATTTAGTAGCAGATCCAGAGGTTAGAGAAACAACTAATGGTAAAAAAGTTACTAATGTTGTTGTAGCTGCTGTTAAAGAAAATCGAAATGATGAAACAGACTATATTAGAGCTACTGTTTGGGGAGCTAGAGCTGACAATTTAGGAAAATATTGTGGCAAAGGTGATTTAATTAATATTAGTGGTAAGTTAAGAAATAACAGTAGAGAAAATGAAACTGACAAAGTAAATATTACTGAACTTGTAGCAGAAGATATCATCTATATTCAATCAAAAAATCATACTAATAGCATTGAACAAGAAAAAGAAGCAGATAAAGAACAAGAGGTATAGTAGTGATAGATAAAGAGAAAGTTTATACTTTATCTGAATTGTTAGATGAATATGGTATGATGAACATAGAATTTAAGTTCTATGGTAATAATGACAAAGGTGATTTAGTTTTATATATGAAGACAGATGCGGATAAAGTATCTGTCTTCTTATCTCAAGATAAACAAACAAAATTAGATTACTTAAAATTAGATGAAGAAAACGCTAAAAATATTAGATTTAAATTCGATCATGAAGTTGATGAAATAAATCTTGATATTGCAGTATTAGTGTTAAAGACAAGTGATGTAAACATTCCTGCAGGTAGATATTGTTTAGAAACATTAAATAAATTAGTTGAAGAACAAAATCTTGAAAATAGAAAAAGTAAAGAAGGACTAGATGATGGTATTGTATATACTATTATTGATAACAATACAGGAATGACTTTATATAATGATGTTTATCTATTTGGAAAAGATAAAAATAATTTTATTGATGAGTTAAGAGAAGACAAATATTCAAATGCTGAAAATGACTTAGCTAGAGATAATCTGAAACTTATCCTTGCTTACTATGATAAAGAGTATGTGAAGGATGGTGATGATCTTGGGTTATAGGTCAGATGTTAGAATTGTTACCAGTAAAAAAGGTTTTGATGAACTAAAAAAATTTACTGATGATTATTTAAAAGCAAAAAACTATACTTATGGAAATCTATTAGATGATTGTAAAGTTATTAGTGAAAATTCTTATTCAAAATACTTTGGTTGGGATTCAATTAAATGGTATGAAAATTGTGATGATTATGAGGATGTAGATGCCGTCATGGAAGGATTACATCATTTAGCTGATAAAGATTTTTCGTATCGATATGCTAGAATTGGTGAAAGCTATGATGACTATGAAGAAATGTATAATGAAAGCAATATTGAGGAAGAACAAGATTTGGAATTTCCATCTTATATCAGATATTTTGATGATGACTATACCAAAGATATGATGAAACAAAATGATATTGGTGAGGAATTGGCTGTATGAAGTTAATTACGAAAGAAATAGAAGAAAAGTTTAATAAGCATCCTTTCGGATCACAAGATGGTCTTGGTGGTGATTCTGAAGTTTTAGTTAAATATTTTAATCCAGCAGGAGCAGGAACTTGGTTAATTACTGAAGCTGAAAAACAAGAGGATGGAGATTGGATTCTTTATGGATATTGTCATATTTTTGAATGGGAATGGGGAACTGTTTCATTAAAAGAATTAGAAAATATAAAAGGTCCATTTGGATTAGGTATAGAAAGAGATTTATATACTGGTAATAGTAAATATCTAAAAGATTTCGTTGATTATCCTTATGATAATAATTATGAAAAAGATATGGAGTTAGTCTAATGGATAAAATTGCATTAAAGTCAGGATATTATTTTTTAGATGTTGAAAAAGATAGAATACCATTTTTTGAAAAATTAGTTAAAACTGGTGATCGAGTAAAACTTAATAATGAAGAATTAGATTTATATGATGCTTTTGATGTAAAAACTTCTAGAGAGGTAGATGATTTCTTTGGAAATCACATGGGTTACTATATTGATGATTATTTAGTAGATAATGATATAGACTATGATTTTGAAGGAGGCGTATAGATGATAAATAAAATTAAAAATAAATTATTAAATATAAAAACATTAGCAATTGTTTCTTTATGTAGTATTTTTGCAAATGTGTCAAATGTATATGCAGTAGAAAAAATTGAAGGTGGAGATGTTACTATTGAATCATTAGGTTCTATCATAAAAGGTTTAGCTACAAAATTTCAAATTTTTGGAGTAATAGTAGCTTTTGTTATGTTGGTAGTATTTACAATTCAATTCATAATTGCTGATGATGAAGGAAAACAAAGAAAGAAAAAATTAATTTTATATACACTTGGAGGTGTAGCACTTTTAATTTTGATTCCTTCAATTATAAATTTCATCATTGATACATTTTAAGAGGTAAGTAACAATGATGCTTTTGAGTATTGGAAATGATATAAAATTTGGAGTATTGGATATAATTAGGAACATTGGAATGGCTATTATTAATATAGTATTTGATACTATCGATGTTTTATATGATGTAGCTCAAAAAATAAATAGTTTAAATTTTATTCAAATGCTTGAGAATGTTCCTAATTCTCCTTTTACAAAACTTTTTAATGCTTTTTTTATATTGGCATTTTCAGTTTTATTTTTATTTGCTGTTTGGAAAATAACATTTAAAATTTTAGATGGTGATTCACAGGAAGCATCACTATTTGAACTTATTAAAGAAGTATTTAAAAGTGGTATATTAATATTCTGTGTTTATTTAATATTTAATACAGGTATTAATTTGGGTATTAACTTATCAAATGCTATTTATAATAATTTTACTTCTGGAGGATCTACAATCGGAGAAACCATGAAAACAGCATATTTAGAAACTAATGATAAATGTTATAAAAAAGATGGTGGAGATAAAGTAGATAAAGACAATGTAAAAGATATTAAAGAAATACTTGAAGATCAAGTTCCTAGTAGTACATTATCAAAAATAAATACAGTAGAAGATTTAGAAAAATTAATAAGAAATGGTGAAATAACAACATCAGATTTAGTTGATGCTGATGGATTTAATTATAGATGTGGAATATATAAACCTGGTATATGGAATGATGGTGAAGATTATGTATTTTCATATAATTTCTTATTTGGAATTATAATTGGAGCTGTCTTTTTATTTGCTATTGGATTTGCTGTTTTAATGCTCGGCAAAAGGCAATTAGAAATTGCTTTCTTAATGGTAATATCACCATTAGTTTTTGCAACTAGTATTGGAAGAAAAGAGCAAAGACAAGCTTTATATCAACAATTTGCAAGTTTAGTTTTACAAGCAGGTGCTTTAATGTTATTGATTGGATTAACTTCAATAATGTTCCCTGCAATACAAAGTAGCTCGGACATAAATAATTTACCATTCTTTACAAAATTAGTTGCTCAATCAATTTTATATTTAGGATGTGCTATGATGCTACTTACTGGCTCAACAGCTCTGAATAGATTTATTGGTGAAAATGTATCAGCTAATAGTGGTAGAGATATGATGATGGCTATGAGAGGACTTGCAGGAGGAATGTTTACAGCAGGAGCATTAGCAACAGGAGGAGTTGCAATGGCTGGTAAAACAATTGCAGGTTCATATAAGACTGGTAAAGGATTAAAACAATTAGCAGGAGGACTTGGAAGAACAGCAAAAGGAATGTATCATGGTGTAGCATCAGTTAATCCAGGTATGAATAGTAGATTATCAAAGAGTATGAATAACAAGTTAGGAAAAGGATTAAATGATGTATTTAAAGGTGGTATGTATCAACAAAGTAACAATGGTATAGCAAGAGCTTATGGAAGATATCTTGAAAGTAGAGGAGAGAACAACTTGAATAACCTATCAAAACAATGGGATTTTGGAGAAAATAAATATAATCCAGAATATATTAGAAGTGGTGTTGATCTTGCTAAACAAGGTATTAGTAATATAAGAAGTGGATATCAAACATTTAGAGGCACAAATAGAGTTGGAAATCCTAGAAGAAATTATAGGAAACCATCTTTATATGAATATGGAAATGAATCTGATAAGATTTAGAGGAGGTAGATAAATGTATATTACAATGCAAACAATAAAAAGAAATCTTGGATTATTTAATTTAGAAATTGCAGATTTAATTATTGGTGTTATATTTGCAATATCATCAATAGTATTTTTCTTAATTCAAAATTATACAATAGCATTTGTAATTTTAGCTTTTGGTGTTATAGCTTTAGTTCCGATAAGTTTTAGTAAAATGAATAGGATATATAAATTATTAATTCTATTCTTTAAGTATTTATTCAGTAATAAGGAGTATTATTATATTAAAGATTGTTAGAGAATCTAAAACAGATCGAGAAGCTAGAATCCAAAAAAGAGAATTCAAAAGAATTGAAAAAATTAAGAAAAAGAAAAAAGATGTATATATTAAAAAATCTATCTTAAAAAAGAAAGTTGCTAATTCTCAAACATTTACTAATATAAAAAATATTAATGATGATGGAATTATTGAACTTAAAGATAATCAAGTTGCAATCTTTTATAGAGTACAACCTATTGACTTATCATTAACTAATGAAAGTGAACAAAAAGTTTTTTATAATACTTTATCTAAATTATATAGATTACCATGTACTATAAAAGCATATAAATTTGATGAAAAAATTAATTTAAATATTAATAAAGAAAATTATGATAGATTAATCCGAAAAAATAAAGATAAAAAAGAAAGAGTAGAACTCTTAACAGATAATAGGAACTTTATTGATGCAATCGAGGAAGATAATGTAACAACAGCAAGTTCCTATTATTTTTGTTTGATATCTAAGAATAAAGAAAATCTTGAAAAAAATAAAGAAGACTTTGAAAGATTATGCCTATCAGTTATACCTAAGTTAGAAATAGAACAAGTTGATAATAAGAAAAACTTAACAAAAATAATTACAAATATGTATTATTCAGATGTAAGTTTAGATCAACTAATGTATTATGACTTTTTTGATTTAATTGTTCCACTTCATTTAATGGAACAACCATCATTATTAAAGTTAGAAGATAAAGAAATTCAAATGTTAAGTATAAAAAATTATCCATTATTTATAGAAAGTGGATTTTTAGATAGAATTGTAAATATTCCAAATGTAAAAGTAGCAATTACCATAAAAGAAACAATTGAAAAATCAAAATTATTAAGTGTATTAAATAGTAGTTTTAAATCAGTATTAGCTGATTATAATTCAAGTAAAAATCTTAGTGATGTTACTGAGATGAAATCATTATTAGATAATTATCGATTGTTAATAGAACAAATAGCTTCAAATGATGAAAAAATCAAAGAAGTTTCAATAGTCTTAGCAATTGAAGGAAATAAAGAACAAAGAGATGAAATTATTAAGGAAATAAAACTTAATGCAGATATGTATCATATAAAAATTGATATTCCTAAGTTAAGACAAATGGAAGCTTGGCAATCTTATGATATTTCTGATTCAACATTTAAAGACTATGCAATGTATTTACCTACATTAACATTAGCTTGTGGTTTTCCATTTAGTGAAAGTTATCATAACGATACTTCGGGATGGCTTTTAGGTGAAGATTCTAGTTATGGATTACCAGTATTCTTTGATCAGTTTTATTTAAATAATGAAAGAACAGGACACAATATGAGTGTTATTGGTTCAACTGGTTCAGGGAAAAGCTTCTTAGCTCGAAAGATTATGATAAATCAACTTCCTACAACAAAAATATTTTTATTTGATATAGAAAATGAGTTTTCAAAATTAGTTGAAAGAAATGGTGGAGAATATATTGATCTTGCTTCGAAGAGTTTAATTAATCCTTTACAAGTTAGATATATCCAAACATCAGCAGATGATGAAGATGATACTAATACAAATATATTAAGTAAGCATTTAGGATTTTTGGAAAACTTTTTCATAACAGCATTTAATGATATTACAGAAAAAGAACTTGTTGTTCTTCTTGATATAGTAGAAAAATTTTATAATTCAATAGGAATAAACAAAAGTACAACTGAAGAAGACTTTGCTAAAATGAAAGCTACTGATTATCCAATTTTTAGTGATTTATATAATTATTTAGTCGAATATCAAAAGAAAGTTAAAAGTCAGGAAGAATCAAGAATATTAGTAAACATTGAAGTCTTATTAAAAAGAATGATTATAGGTCAGGATGCAATTTTATTTAATGGTTATACGAGTATTGATTTATCTAATGATTTAATTGCATTTAATTTACAAGAATTAACTTATAATTCTTCTAAGAGATTAATCAATACCCAAATGTTAAATATTCTTACATTCTTAAACCAAGAAATAGCAAGTAATAAAAGAAAAAATACGAATAAAAAAGATAAACAAAATATGATGATAGTAGTAGATGAATTCCATCATTTTATAGATGAAGATAATCCTACATTATTAAGATATTTTGGGCAGTTAAGTCGTAGGTTAAGAAAATATTCTGCAGGTATGGTAATTCTTACTCAATCACCACAAGATATAACATCAAAAAATTCTATATTAAGACATGCAAGTGCAATCTTTAATAACTGTCAGTATCAATTTACTGGAATGTTAAAAGATGAAGATTTATCTGCAGTTGAAAAAATATATGCAAATAACAGGTTAACAGAAACTCAGAAGACATTTTTAACAAACTGTCATCAAGGTCAATTCTTAGTAAATATAACTAATAAGAAGCGACTAAGAGTCAATGTAATTGCAACTATTTTGGAAACATTTTTTATGGGTGAATCAGATTCTAAGAGTAGGCAACAAATAAAAGAATGAAAAAATTTGTAATTTTATCTGGTTTAATAGGATTTCTATTATTATCTTTTGGTTTAATTATAATAATGGCTGTGGCAATAGGTAATCACATGGGGAAAGAAATTGAAGCTAAGCAATATCAAACATTGGAATTGGATTCGTCAGTCATTAATAATCAAATATATGCAGAAAGATATAGATCATTAGTAGGAAAGCATATTAAAACTGATGGATATGTAACATTAGAAAGATTAGTGTATTATCTTCAAAGAACAAAAAATGTTCTAGATATAACTTCCTTATCAAATGATGATTGGGAATCAGCATATATGGAGAATATTGATAGCGAATTTCATCAAATGATTCCAATTAAAACATTATGTAAAAAGTTTAAATCAATGGATTTGTCAGAATATACTATTGCAAGTGGAACAAGTAGTGGAGTTCAAATTGATAAGTTAGATTTATGTACTGTTGATGATGTTGATGTAGCGACATCTGATAGTTATAGTGAAACATTAGTTGAACTCCCTTATGTTTCACCATTTTCAAAAGATATAAGTTATTCCTTAACATCAATGGTTTTTGAACATCGAAATGTAGAATTTAATGTGTCTGATAGTTTGCAACAAAGTATTAATTATCATAGTGGTTGGGATTTAGCAGTTCCAATAGGAACAGATTTTAGAAGTATATGTGATGGTAAAATAAAAAATATTGTTATGACACAAGTTGCTGATAGTCCATATAATTTAACGGAGAATAAAACTGGTAATTATATTTATGTAGAATGTAGTAATGGATATATAGCACAATATTTACATATTAAATATAATAGTCTTCATAATAATTTATCTGTAGGTGATGAAGTGAAGAAAGGTGATTTACTAGGGAAAACATCCACAACTGGAATTTCAAATGGACCGCACCTTCATCTCGGATTAAAAACACAAGAAGGTAAGCAGTTAGATGCCTTCAATTATATTAATTTTGTAGAAATTGCAGAACAAAGTTAGGAGGAAGAATGAACAATAAAGTATATATTATTTTAGATGATTGTGTATGGGATGATGAACCATTAACAAGAATAGTAGGAGCATATCAAAATAAAGATGATGCTCTTTTGTTTTTAAAAGATTATATAGATGAAGTAAAAAAATCAATAGACTTTGATAATATGGATGCTGTAGAAATTACAGATGATATGGATTTATGCGATTATGAAGAAGAAATGGTATATTCCATTTCAGACAATCATTTCGAACTATATAGAAATGGAAATTATAATTCTGATCATATATCAATAAATATAGAAATTTTAGATTTAATTAAAGAATATAAAAAAGATTATGAAATGCAAGTTTAAGGGAAGGAAGTGATGTAATGCCAAATTGGACATGGAATAGAATAGCTTGTAAAAAATCTATAGGTGATAAGATATTAGATAAAACAGAAACAGGTTATAGTTTAGATTTTAATAAAATAATCCCTATGCCAGAATCATTAAGATTAGTTGCTGGTAGTATGGAAGATGAGGCAGTTGTTTGTTATTATCTTTCTCAAAGTAAAAATGAAAAAAGAAAAATAAAGGATTTACTAGAAAATAGTAAACTTTTTTTTCATGGTAACTATTGGAATAAATATCATCACTATTTAGAAAGATATCAAAACGAAAAAGATAGTTTAAAAAAATGTATAGAGTCTTTTGATGGTGAAAGACCAGATTTATTTAAAAAGTTTGATAACATTTATGAACTTGGAAAACAATATGTAGATAATATTAAGAATTATGGTTTTGCTCAATGGTATGATTGGTGTAATGAAAAATGGGGTACTAAGTGGAATGTTGAAGATGATGTTGATGTAGAATATGACGAAAAGAATGAAGAATATGTAATATGCTTTAACACAGCTTGGACACCACCTTATGGAATAATTGAAGAATATAGTAAGCTTTGTGAATATGATGAAGATTTTGATTGGGAATATGAAAACGAGGATTATGATGGACATCATTTATTAACTAAAGAAGGAAATTACATATCTGATAGTATTATTGATTATGATGATGAAGAAGATGAAGAAAACGAAGTTGAGGAGGAATTGGAGTTATGTTAGGAATAATTATTTTTATTATATGGGCATTAGTATTGTTATTTATTTTTTCAGCATTAAAAGTTTCTAGTATCTGTTCTAGAGAAGAGGAAAAATATGAACAGAGATTTAAGTAAAATATTAAAAGAAATTGCCGCATTTTATGAAGCTTATGATCATTATGAATTTCAAGATCAATATAGCAGTTTTGATGAAGCAATAGATGATATTAATAATGCTCTTATGAAAGAGAATGGAATATATAACATGACTAAAAGTATTATTTCAGTTATAAGTGATATATCGTTGGAAAATGATTTAAGATATTGCGATATAAATGATTCATTTAATACAGCAATTAAAATCATTAAAGACCTCAATACTATTATGAATAAAGAGCAAGAATTATATTCTACTATAAAATCATGGTACATATCAGAATATTATTCTGATGAATTAGGTAGTACATTAAATCCTAATTCAACATTTAATGATTTAAATAATTTATTATTATCTGGCAAAGGTGATGAAGTATATGACTTACTTGGTGGCGATTCCGACTCCGTCATTAGAGAAAGATGTTTTGAAAAACTAGCTGATATTTTGGATGTTAACTATAATGAAATATACAATAAATGGTTAGATTCTGATGATATGGAATTGGGTTAAAAAAATTTATTATATGTTAAAGTATGTGGAGGATGATGAAATGAAATTGTATGATTCAGATAAAAAATATATAGAATTATTCTTGCAGATGTTAGATTGTTATGAATTTGATTTACATTATGCAGGTAATGTTTTTTATGTAGTAGATAGACAAAATGGTAATTTAGGGAATATAGAAAATGATACTTTTAAAACATTACAAGATGTTTGTGATAGAATGGGAGCTTACCATAATGATTATCTATATCGTGCAGTAGAAGATGATGAAGAACTATCATTGTGGGATTTAGCTTCTATTCACTTAGTTGAAAATTCTGACTTTTTAAGTAGTTGCGATGTAAATAATTTTAAAAAATATTTAAAAGATAAAAATATAGATCCTAAGTATTATGAAGAAGACTATAAAATATCATATACTGGTAATTATAGTTCTAATCATTCATATTCTTATTGGCTTGGAGGAAATATTGTAAATATAGATTCAAAGTTTGGCAGATTTGAAATAGATGCAATTGGTGATGTAGCTTGTACATTATATGCTAAAAAAGATTTTAAAGATAATAAAGGAAACGAATATAAAAAAGGTGAAGAAATTGCTTATGTAAAAGATAAAAATAATAGCGGAAGGTTTTGGGAAGAATTCGATGATTATATTCATGGGGATGCACATTTATCAAGATTACTTAATGATGAAGATGAAAATATGACTCTTGATGTTTTAAATAATAATTGGATTATAATTACATATATAGATAATTCAGGAAATATGGAAACAATAGATGATTATGAATCTTTGGATTTTGATGATGCAATTAAATATGTTGAAGAAATTATAAACTATAAGAAAGATCATCCTAAATTTAAAATATTTCAAGATGATATACCTATTAATCAAGAAGAGGAGATGGTTATATAAAAGATTTAAAAAATTGCAGAATAGATGATAATGGTAATATAACAATCAAAATGGTTAAAATGGGTATGGATATCGATGAAACAAGAAATCATAGAATTAGAGGTATTATTCCAACAGAAGATAATAAATATGTATTTATAGAAATATTAGAAGGAAATAAACCAAATATTAAATATACAAATCTATCAAAAAAAGAATATGAAAAAAAGTATCCTTATGATGAATATATTTGGATAGATGGATGTTTTAGAGTAGATATTCCAAAAGATAAGTTTGATAATATTAGTCCAGAATATGTTAATTATCATAGTGCAAGTTATCATAATTTACAGCATACAAAAGAGAACATTGTTAAACTCTTAAAAGAATTTAACAAAAATATTGTTGATATAGATTTAGTAGATGATTATTATTTAGATAAGTTCTGTGAAGAAAATGGTTTTTTCAGATTATATGATAATAGATTAGATCATAAGCAGGAAGCATTAAAAGTAAATTATTATAATAGTAAACAAATACAACTTAAAGAAAAATATAGTTGTTATAACTATGATCATTCGGTTTTATATGAAGAAGAAAGAACTGAGAGATACAATGATTATGATATTAATGATTTATACCAAATTTATGGTGAAGATAATTTAAATAAGTTAATTGATGATTATAAAAATGAATTAAAAGAAATATTTGAAGAAAAGGAAATGTAAAGATATACTTTATGTTTCCTTTTAATTTTATGGGAGGATGATGAAATGGATTTTAATAAGATAGCTCAAGATATGATGGATTTACAAGAAAAACTAGAAGCATATAAAGTTCGCAATGATAAATTAAAAGATTTGCTTACACAACTTCTTAAAGAAAAGATTAAGCTTGATAAAAAATTTGAAAAAGAAACTGATGAATTAAATAAATTATATCTTCAATTAAATATTTATTTTATAAAGAAAATGATTGATAACATTCAAAATATATACAAAGAATCAAGTGATGCTCTTGCTAAAAAGGTTGGTGATAAGTAATGGGATGGTTTGGAGAACCTAAAGCAAAGACAAAAAAAGATTTGCTAGATATTGTTGCTGGTTCATATAAAGATAACTTAATATCAAAAACTCAAATTAAAGATGATCACTTTTGGATTCTGTATAAGAATAAAGGTATAGTAAGTGCCACATGTTATTTAATTAACGATGATGGTACAGAATTATCTTATAAACCAATTGGTATTGAAGAAGGTCCAAGAAATTATGATGTTCCAAAGAGTTGGATAAATCAAATTACAGATGTTGAAGAAAGAAATTGTATTAAAAATAAGCATTTAAAGTATTGGTTAAATAATGCTAGAAAGCACCATAATATGAAAATTAAACCTTATGAATTTGATGAATTAAATTATTATTCAGAGTATAAAGGAAAAATATATCAAATGGATCATTTAATTGCGACTGATCCACATTATGGTCCAGATGTTTGGTGTAGATATGAAAAAAAATTTGATAATCCAGTAAATTGGAATGTTAGTTTAGTTGTATCTACTCAAGATCATTTTGAAGAATATAAAGATTATACTCTTAATATTGGTGGTGTAGATTTTACATTATTATTAACTAATACTAATTATGAAGATATAGATAAAGTTTTAAGATTAAAAGAAAATAAAGGAATTATATATTTAAAATCTTTTAATGTAGATAACACTCAATTAGGTATGGACACAGCACAAATGTCATTAGGAGTAAATTCTTATGCCAAAGAAATAGCAGACTATTATAAAGACTATGATAACGATTCACTAGATTTAGATGGTTATAGACCTTACTTTTCTATTGAAACTTTAACAGATGGATTATTTGGTGATGTTAGAGAATATAAAGTTGATAATAAAGTTGTTGGAATTGCTATTACTGGATGGATAGATGATGATGCAGATTATGATGAAAATAGGATTGTAGATTATCTTGCTAATAGAATGCAAATTGATAATTTAGAAAAAGTTTATGATTCTTTAGAAGACTTAAAAGAAAAGAGAGGTGGACAAGATTATGAAAATGTTTGTTAACTATAATTATTTAAAAAATGCTTTTTATTTTTTAAATAGAACAGAAGGTTATGGAACAATTTATCAATATGCTTATATGATATCTTGTATATTATTTAACGAGGATATTAGATGCACAAATTATTTTGTAAATCACTTATCTATTGAACAAATAGACAAACTTGATGATTATGTAATGGATAATAATTTTGATGGATTTGTAAGTTATATTGAATCTAATTTTAATATTAACAAAAAGGAAATGTTAAAGTAATGGATTTATTACCTTATAAAGAAAAACTTGGCGATTACTTATCAAAATATCATAATATAAATATTAATAGACCTTTTAATTGTTTAAATCCTGATCATGAAGACAGACATCCTAGTATGAGTTTTTCACATAGATATAATATATGTAAATGTTTTAGCTGTGGTGTTGTATATGATATATTTGATGTTGTAAAAATAGATTATGGGTTAGATGATTTCAAAGATCAATTAAATAAAATATCTGAGATATATGATGGTAAAACAATTTATGAAGATTATGTATCATATAATAATTCTAACGATTATGAAGTAGTAGATTATACAAATTATTTTAATAAATGCAGAAGAAATATTAATAAAACTAATTATTTACAAAGTAGAGGAATTGATTCGAAATTAATATCAAAATACAATATAGGATTTGATGAAGAAAAACAAAGAATTGTTTTTCCAATCAATAATAATTGTTTTTTTGCACGAGGCATAAATAATAATTTAAAAATAAAATCAAGAGGAACAAGTTATTTGTGGAATGAAGATTTACTTAAAAATTCTAATCCTTTATCTCTTATTTATGTTACAGAAGGAATTATTGATGCCTTGACATTAGAAACAATTAATCCAAAATTGAAAGTTGTTAGTTTAAATGGTTTGCCTAACACTACAAGACTAATTGAAGTAATAAAAAAAGAAAATTATAATGGAAATTTAGTATTAGTATTTGATAAAGATTATGCTGGATTAACAGCTCAAAAAAATTTTAAAGAGGAACTTGATAAAATAAATATCAGTTCTTTTTCAATTACATTAATTTCAAATTATGGAAATGATGTAAAAGATGTTAATGAAGCATTGCTAAAAGATAAAAATAAATTAGTAAATAATATTGATTATTTTAATGGAACTTTGGAAGTAATTATTAAAGAAAGAAATGAAACAGTAGAGGAGGATTTTGAAATATGAAAGATAAAAATCATGATGAACTTATTAAGAAAAAAATTGCAGAAAAAGATAAAGCAAAATCTGAATACGACAAAAAAATCGGTGATATTAAATCAACAAGAGGAGTAAATTTTTCTATTGATTATCTTAAAAACGATAATATAAATTCGGTTATGTTTTCTAATCTTAAGTATAAAAATAAAGCAAAAAATGTAATGGTTTATTATAATGGTGAATACAAAAATTTTAATGCTATTACTTATGAACTAAATCAAAATATAACACAAGATGATTTAGAAGATACCTCTATGATCAAAAAATTATGCGATGAATATAAATTAAAAATGGTTGTAAAAGAAATAGAAGATGCCAATGAAGAATATAGAAATAATTTATCGGAGATAGATAAAAAGTATGAATCTTTAGAGAAGGAAGAAATATTATCTGATGAAGATATCGAACTTAAAAAGAGTGTTAAAAATTCTCAATGACATCATTATTGCATCATAGAATCCTTAGTAAATAAAAGGGTTTAAGAGAATAGTGACATCATCAATATTTTATATTGATGTCATTTTTGCAAGTGCAAAAATTGTTTTGGCGTCATTTTTAATGCCAAAATTCCTTTTAAAATAAGGAATTGGCTTAAAAATTGACACAATTATCTTATCCTGTTTTGTTATTATTGGGTTTATTTGAGAGGTTTTAGTGAAAAGACTTACATTGAGAATTAGTGATGAGTTAGATAAATTATTAGATATATATATTTCAAAGCATAAGTTATCTTCAAAGAATGAAGCGATAGCTTCTGTATTAGAAGTAGTATTAAAAAATAATGATACAATAACTCATTATAAAGATTTAGATAAAAAAATGGAAAGGATTTTAAAACTAGAAAGTTTGAATCATAACTTGATTGAACAGCTATTTGCTAATCATGGTTTTCCAATGAATCTAAATAAAAAAGAAGACTTAATGTTAGAAGAATTATATAAAGACTTAAAAAGAAATTATGTAATTTTTATGGATTAGTATGGAGAAAAATTTTAGAGTTTCATTAAGAATTCCTAGTGAGTTATATAAAAAAATAAATGTATTTAAGGAAGAAGATAATTTAAAAACTATAAATTCTTCTACAATAAAATTAGTTGAACTTGGATTAATTAAATATCAAGAAGATAGTTTTATTGAAGAATTACTTTTACAAATTTCAAAACAAAATAATTATATTATTAAATTATTAGAGGATAAATTAAATGAATAATAGTCCTAAAATATTTTTTAGAACTAATCATAATTATGGTGTAAACAATCCAGACAATAATTATAGAGTTTATTATGGTACAGATAAAAATGGTAAAGCTAGATATAAACAATGTAGTAATAAAGTTGAATATCAAAAAGAAATAATTAAATATATTTGTGGTGATAGAGGTTTCTTTCATTATAGTAGAAATGAAGAAAAATCTAAAATATCTATGTTTGATTATTATACTGGTGCAAAAAAATCTGATTCAGTTATGGAAGAAAATAAAATGCTTCGAGAAGAAATGATGATGATGTCAAATGGAAAATTTGCAACTGATGAAGATTCAGAAAAAATGCAAAGAAGTTGGGCTAGATACTTATCAAATTCAAATGTTCATCAAATGGTATTATCATTTAATAATGATTATATTAATGACAATATAAAAATCGAAGATTTACAAAAAGAAGTTACTACAAAAATAATACCACTGTTTTTAAAAAAATGTGGTTATCAAAATCCTCAAAAAAATATTGATTGGGTTGTTTCGCTACATTGTGATACAGATAATTTACATTTTCATATAGGATTTATAGAAAAAAGAAAATGTTATTTAAATTCTAAAAATGAATTATCATACAAAAGAAAATTAGAGTTTACTGATGATGAGTTAAATTTTTTTAAAAGACAAACAGCTATTGCTATTGAAAGAGAAAAATTATATAAACCTGCATTAATACAAATTAATAAAGATTTAGATGAGTTTAAATCTTTTTTTAATCCCAAAGAAAGAAATTTTATTTTAAAAAATTATAACGATATTAATCTTGAAGAAAAAATTATAAAACTAGGATATTTAGTAAATAAGGTTAGGACAGAAAATAGAAAGTATATTAAATATAATTCATTACCTAAAAATGAAATCGGTAATGAGATAAGACAATTAACAAAATCTATAAAGAAAGAATTATTTAAAGATAAAAATATTAAAGGGCAAAAACAAAACATTATGAAAAGTATTGATGATTTAAATGAAGTATTTAAAAAAATCGATGCTGATAATAATATTTCTAATGTCGGTTTTGAATCTGCTTTAGATAATAAAATGATAAAAGATAAATTAGAAAGAAATAATGATTATGTTTTAAATGCTATTGTCAATCATGCAATATATAAAACAAGAAGATCAGCCGATAAAATAAAAAATGATGAGATAACATTAGAAGATTTACTTAACGAAATGGCAGTATCAAATTATAAAGATGAATCCAATAAAGATTTAAGTAATATAAAAGAGTTAAGAGTAGTTAGAATAAGAATATTGAGAAATCATTTTAATAACAATTATGTTTATAAAAATAAATTTGAATCTGCATTAAATAGATTAAATTATGAGCAAGATAGAGTTGCAGAAAAATTTTACGATATGTTTGATGATAAAGAAACAAAAGCAAAAGCAATATTGGAGAGGTGATAGGATGGTTATAAATAATGCAAGATTTTATGGAGTTAGGTTTAGGAAATTATATTAGAAAAAAGAGAAAGAGTTTAAATCTTTCAATTACTGAGTTAGCTAATATGGTTTCTATTTCTGAAAGTACATTATCTAAGATAGAAAATAATAAGATTAGGCAGCCAAAAGCTGTCTATATTTTTAGATTGAGTAAAGCTTTAAATGTAAGTTATGAATTATTATTGGAGTTGCAAGGTTTTGATATGGAATACATTAAATATAGAGATAGGAGGGATAATTATAGATAAGTCTAATTATAAAGTTCAAATATTAAATAGTTGGATAGATGATGGTAAATATGTTGATTTTTTAATATATGATAAAGATAAAGGAAAAATTGCTCATTGTTGTGAGTATTTTACTTTATCTACTTTTCCAGATGATATGGCAGAGAAATCAATATTATCACATCCTAAAAGATGGTTTAATCTTCCTAAAACTTCTGAAATTTACGATGTTACTTATCAAGTTTTCAATGATTTATGCAATACTGATAATGGTATGCTATGGATAGAGGGTATTGGTGATAAGGAATGCTATGGATTAGATAATTCTAAAGTAATGGAAAAGTTTAAAGAAGATATATATAAATATCGTTTGGAAGATTATGTTGAATTTGATGAAAACGATAATATAACTGTTTATGGTGGATTCGTATGTTGTTTTAATGATGATAGAGGTATTCCCCAATTAAGTAGTGATAAAGTATATTTAGTTTCTAAAAGTTATGTAGAAAATAATATTGATACATTCAATAAGACTAACAATACTCCATATAATAAATTAATATTTCAAGATGGCGAAAAGTATATTGCGATTGACGATTCAAGATCACAATGTTATGTAGAAGAATTTAATAAACTAGAAGAAGCTACATTATGGTTAAAGGATGATAGTTTATCTTATGAAGAAGTTGTTGATAGAGCAATACCTTCATACATAACAAATCTACTTATAATTCCTGAAGAAAAGCATAAGGAAGAAAATTATGAGTTATGAGCATCTGGATACAGGTCAATCTATTGGTATGTATCTAATTCTTTTATTGGTAATTGCTATAATTGTATTCTTGATATTTATTGAACCAAAGATAGGAAAGAAAAAAGTAAAAAATAAAAATGAACATGGTTCAAGTAAATTTGCTGATTTAAATGAAATAAAGAAAATATTTGATAAAGAGGATTTAAATAATATTAAAGAAGGCGGATATCCTGTATGGTACGAAAAGAAAAATAATGTATTTACTTCGGTTTATGTAGATAAAAAAAGTCCTCATCATTTGCTTGTTGGTTCAACTGGTTCAGGTAAATCTGTAACTGTTGTTATAAATGAGTGTTTAATGTTTGCTCAAGCAAAAGAAAAAAGATCAGTAGTTGTTACTGATCCAAAAGGTGAAATATTTCAAACTACTAGTAAAGTATTTAAAGATAATGGATATGATGTAATAACAATTGACTTTAGAAACCCTAGACAATCATCAAAGATAAATATAATGCAGCCGATAATAGATGAATGGAAATTACATTGTTTAAATTATAATCAATCAATTTTTTATATTGCATATCTATTTAAAAGATTTAGAATAGATTTTGATAAATATATAGATGATAAAGATTATTATAATGAAATGTCAAAGACTTTAAAAATAGAAAAGTATATATATAAGTTTATGATTAACCATAGAAATGGAATTAAAAGATTATTAAGTAATAATAATTTCTATAAAACTTCAATTCTAAATAAAGAGAAAGGTGAAAAACCTTTAAAAACTTATTTAGATATTTTTTCTTATCAGCAAATAAAAGACAAAATAAAAAAATGTTTAAATAATTGTTCAATCTATGAAGCTGAGGCAAATAGATTAACAATATCTTTAGCAGATTTAATATTCGTTGAAAAAGATACTAAAGCTGATCCTTTTTGGCTAACTAGTAGTAAGAATTTATTTATAGGAATTGTAGGAATTTTTTTAGAGGATTATAGAGATGGTAAGATAAGGGAAGAACAAATTACTATAGCAAGTATAAAAAAATTCCAAAACTCTTCATTAATAAAAGAAAATCAAACATATTTGCAAAGAAATGTAAATAATAGAGAATATGGTACTTTATCAAAAGATTATTTAACATCAATATTATCAGCATCCGAAAACACATATAAATCTGTAACAGCAGTATTCGGATCTAAAACAAATATATTTGATGATATAAATGTAGAAAACATAACAAGTACAAGTGAATTTCAGTTTTCTGATTTAGGTAAGAAACCAACAGCATTATTTATTATTGTTCCAGATGAGGATAGGTCATACTTTCAACTAGTAACCATAATAATCGGAATACTATATAAGGATTTAGTTAAATTTGCTAATCAACCAGAAAATAAAGGAATTCTTCCTACTAAAATAGAATGGATATTAGATGAATTTGCTAACTGTCCTCCTTTAGATTCGATTGAAGCAATAGTTTCAGTAGCTCGTAGTAGAGGAATGAGATTTCAATTCTTTATTCAATCTTTTAGTCAATTAGATCAAGTATATGGAAAAGAAATATCTTCTATTATTCAGGACAACTGTTGTCTAACTTACTTAAAAACGAATAGTGTTGACTGTGCTGAGGCAATAAGTAAAAAATTAGGAAAAGCAACAATAGAAACATCATCAATTAATCAAAGTACTGATCCATTTAAAGTAGGTGCTAACCAAACAACATCTTTATTAGGTAGAGAATTATTGACAGCAAATGAAATAATCAATTTAAAGTATAAAACAATAATCTTTCCAACTGTATCTAATCCTATATTTAGAGATACATATCTATATAGTGATGTATTTCCTAAATGTAAGAATCTAACACCAATAGAAAGAAAAACTAATTATTTAAAGAGATTAACAGATAATTATTATACTGTTGAAAATATGAAAGAATATGAAGAAAAACAATTTAATAATAATGTTCAGATGAATAATGATGAAGTAAATCAGGCATTTGAAAAAGCAGTTAAACATAATGCTAGAAAAAGAAGTAAATTTAATAACAATATTCCATTAAAATTAGGACAACTAATAATGAATAATGTTAAATATAATAGCCAAATTTTATCAACTGATTATTTAAATGATAAAGTATTTAAAATAGAAATATCAAAAATGTTAAGTTTTATTGAACAAAAAGATATTATAAATAATTTAGATAATCAAGCAGATATAGATTTTATTTTGGATAAGAAATCTAAAAAAACTATAATAAAAATATATGAAAGGACTATGGAATGCGAAAAGTAGCAATAATAATTATTACAATAGGTCTTTTTTTACTTGCAAGTTATTTTCTATATTATTATTACATCGATAAGCATGAAAAAGATGAAATAGAATTATATATAGAAAGCACAAGTGTTGTTGATGAACAACCAGAAGAAATTGTTGTATCAACAGAACCTGTTGATACACAAGAAGAAAATTTTTGGGTAGATTACAAAGCTGTTTTGGAAATACCTAAAATAAACCTAAAAAAAGGATTAGTAGAATCAACAAATAATTTTAGGTCAATTAATTATGCAATAAGCATTGATAAAAAGAGTAATTATCCTAATGAAGAGGGTAATTTTATTTTATATGCACATTCAGGCAATTCAAAGATAGCTTTCTTTAGAAATCTAAACAAATTAGATATTGGGGATGAAGTTATCGTTTATTATCTGGGAACAGAATACCATTATAAAATTTTTAGTAAGTATGAGATAGAAAAAACAGGTAAGTTAGAGGTATTAAAGAATAATAATCAGAGATTGATAACATTACTAACTTGTATATCAAATACTAATAAACAAGTTGTTTTAATTGGTAAACAAGAAAAAATAGCTAATTATTAGTGTAATTGTTTGCAAATTTCTTCATAAGATTAATTGGGAGGTTTTGCATTGCAAGTTTATGTTAATTACCCAAAAGATGAAGAAGGCAAAAAAGAATTAGCTAAAGCAGTAGCCGATTTTCATGCAAAGCTACTCATGGAAAAAATTAACTCTCTTAATTTAGATAAAGATTCTAAAAAGAGAGTAATAAAAGGAATTTTAGAAAAAGTAAAAGAAGGACCAGAAAGCACTAATGCATACTACAAGTATCATTAGTGCTTTCTTTTTTTTGCTCATAAGAATTTATAAAGTCCATTAGTTTTTCATAATTAGATCTAGATATTACAATCTCGTTTCTAATCCATCTTTCAACAGTACATCTACCAATTCCTAATTGTCTTGATAGTTCAGCCCTCGACATTTTATTTTTCTTAATAAAGTTCAATATAAATTTTGATTGTTTATTTGATTTAACAAAATTAATATATGGGTCACTAGAAATAATACCAAGTTTTTGATTATTTAGTAATTCCTCAAACTTATAATATTGTTTTCTAGTTATAGTAGTCTTACCATTAATCATATTTAATATAGTTGTAGGATGCCTGTCCATTCTCCTAGCAAATTCTTCAATGTTTATACATTCATTTTTAATATAATCTTTAAATTGCTTTTTGGGATTATTCTTAATAAAGTTAAGGTAACTATCATCACATTTGAACTTTTTTGAGTTTTCTTGTTCAAGGAGTAGGTTATTAAACTTTTCAAAATTTTTTCTAGACATTTTTGATTCACCAGTTTCCCATTTCCTTAGAGTACTAGCTTCAACATCTAAAAGGTTGGCAAAATCTTTTTGTGGAATATCTGCTTTTAATCTAAATTCTTTTATCTTTTCATATTCATCATAAACAATAAATTTTAAATAAGGATCATTCCATATAATTTTATCTTCAATTTCTAAGTAGTCAATTATTTTTCTAATAGTTTCGGGATAGTAAATTTGCTTATAATTTTTATTTTCTATTTGATACATTGTATATCTATCTATATCAATATGTTTAGCAACATCTTTTTGTTGAACACCTTTTAATTGTCTATAATGTTTTATTTGATCTCCTACAGAGCTATTATCATTTATTTCGATAGGTTCGATATAATCCTTTATTTCAAAGGAATATTCAAGTTTAATGATATTTTTTAAATTATTAAATGTATTTTCAAAGGCATCTTTTATTTCCTTGATGTGAGTATTGCATTTTCTGCGCATTTGGCGATATAAGTACTTAGCTTTACTTTATTATTTTCTTTATATGTATCAATACCTTTAATTAAGCCGACAGTTCCAATTCCTATTAAATCATCGGGATCATGTCCAGTAGTCTCAAATTTTTTAACTATATGGGCTACTAATCTTAAATTGTGTTCAATTAATTTGTTTCTAGCTTCTTTATCACCAATGTGCATTTTTTTTATTAATTCTTCTTCAACTTCTTTTGGAAGTTGCTCTGGGAAGATATTATTTGAGTATGCTCCCGTAAAAAACATTAAGTTATTTGCAATATAGCTTAGTATATTTAACAACATTTTTTAATCACCTAGTAAAGTATATGTTTTTTTATAAATTATAATATGTATATTTTGTGTCTAAATTTTTTAATATAAATAGAATATCATTTAATATCTTAGATTATGTGATATAATATTACATATAGATAGGAGTGGGGATAAAATGTATAATGATAGTTTTGATAATTTTAGAAGTGTTGTGAGAGATTATCAACGAAAGATTGAAAGTTATTCTATGTATTGCAATAATAAACAAAAAAAGCATGTTGAACATTTAGTTGATAATGTAAATTTATTAATGGAAAATATTGACCGTTTACCGGAAATTGATATATTACTTTCAGATTTAAAAGAAATTGCTGTTCCTAATAGTGAGAATAATTTAAGCGTATCAAATGTTAGGGAAAAAATTTATTCTTTAAAAAGAAATTTGAATAATGAACGGAACAAAACTGTTGATAATTGTGTTAAATTATATCAACAGTTAAGAACTATGATGCGTTCCTTATATTCTAGTAAAGAATATAGAGAAAATTGTGAAGAAGTTCATATTTCTTTTGTTAACCAACCTTCCTTGAAAACCATTTTAGTATCAAAGTCAGATAATGAACCTGGATACACTCTTGGTGTTTTTGATGATGAAATTGAGCGACATGAGAAGCAACAAATAAGTGATGGTATAATTGATGCTGATCGTGTTATTAAAGACTTTCAACAAACAAAAAAATATTTGGATAATAGTATTATAACTGTACCAGTTGATAGTATGAAAATTTTAATTTCAAAAATTAAAGAAGAGGAAAAAAATATTACAGCTGTATTCAATCTCCAAAAAGTTCAGCAAATGATTGCTTTAACAGATGAATTAAAAAAGTCTTCTTCAGGTATTGCTGATTTAAAATATATTAAAGGATGTCTTGAAAATTTGAATGCTTCTTCACATAAACAGATTTCTGAACTGATTTCCTTTGTTGATAAAACTATTGAGTCTGAGGAGAAAAAACGTAATAATTCTTTAATGTATTTAAATGCTGATTTAAAAAAACTTGATTATGCGACTCAAGCCCTTTATTCTTATAAAACCATTTTAACTGAAAATATTAAATTAGAAATAGACAAGGAAAAAATTGAAAGTAAAACTCATCCTACGCAAGAAAAAATTGAACGTACAAAGAAGAATGAGCAAGAAGTTAATCAGGAAATAAATCAAATTAGAAATAATCCTAAAAGCGATATAAAACTTGAGGAACAAGCACAACTTGAAAAATTAAAACAGGCGTCAAGGGAAAATAGAGATTCAATTGAACAGGATGAAAAATATATTCGTAAAAGAATGGAAGATGATATTAAAACATCACTTCCAGAAGAATATGTTGACATGAGAACTAAATTAAGAGATTATAGCACATTAAAAAAGGTGTTGCAACATATTAATATAATAATACATAATAATGGTAATAAGAGGTAAAACAGATGAATAATAAACAAGAATTGTTTGATAAATTTATGAAAGAATTTTTAAAATTAAATACTGTTCAAAAAGGTAGCGAAATTATTGATGCTCATAAAACCATTCTTGCTTACTTACTTGATTATGCTGAAAAAAATGGTATAGATTATAGCTTTATAAAAAGTCGTGAAATAAATGATATTATGACTAATTCAGAAGCAATAGATGATTATTTTGAAGCATTAATGGTTTATACTCATAATATAGAAGAATTAATTGGAACTATTCTCTTAAATTTATAATGATACTAAATCATAATTTTATTCGATATTTGTCTAATATAATTATGATTTTTATTATTTATATGAAATTACATTTAGGGATGATGTGTATATGGAATATATAATTAGAAAAATGAAAAAATCTGATTGCTCTTTTGTTACTCATGTAATTACTGTTGCTTGGAATGAGACATATAGGGGAATTGTATCTGATAAGATTTTGGATAATATGTATCTAAATGAGGATGAAAGAACAAATAAAGCTTACAATAGGTTTAATGAAAAAGATAATCATCAATTTGTACTTGAAGTTAATAAAATGATAGTGGGTTATATGAATGTTGGTCCTACTGATGATGCTGAATATAATAATTGTGGTGAGGTTCATGCTATTTATATTATTAATAATTATAAAGGAAAAGGTTATGGTAGAAGGATGATTGAGGTTGGAATTGCAGAATTAAAGAAAATGGGGTTTGATAAGATGATTATTGGGTGTTTAGTTAATAATTCTTCTAATGAATTTTATAAACACATTGGTGGAATATATATAAAACAAAGAATGTTTAAAAAATTAGGATTGCTTGAAAATGTGTATTATTTTGAAAATATATAGTCTTTTCTTTTATATTAATAATTAAAAATACTTGACATAGGAATAAATGTATGCTATTATAATTGGCCGAGTGAGGAGATATAAGTAGTTATACGAGCTATCTCGAGTATTTAAAAAGGGGTTAAATACTTACACGTGCTTATATGCGCGGAGTCACGGATTTATATTGTTCGTGACTTTTTATTTGCACGAAATAAGGAGGGTTAAAAAATGTTAGAATTAAAAAATGTGGCAGTCGGAGAAGCTTTATTTAGGTTTGATCCACGTATTGAAAAAATAATAGAGGAAAATAATGTTATTTCAGTTCAAGATTTACTCGACGCATTATCAAAATATCCAAACGTTGATTGGCCTAAAAATGATATTGAAGGTAAATTTTTAAAATATACTAACCAGAGTGTTAATTTAGCACAAAAGAGAGGTAAGGAACCAACTTTATATGAAACTAAGCAATACGAAGATAAATCTTTAGAATATAATGATTCATTAAATGGTGGCAATATTTTATTATTATCTGCACCTACTACGGAACAGAGGATTGTTTTTTCAACATTGGATGGTTTATCAGTTGCTACGATTAAAAAGTATTTATCATTGACTGATCGTAATGGAAGAAACTATTTGGTAAGTAAAGTAAGAACTGTTAGTTCAAATAATGTTTCTAGAATAATAAATGCTATTAATATTTATACTGATCAAGTAGTTAGACAATCTGAGTTAACTGATTCAAGATGTGAAAACTTATTTACTTATCAGCAAGATGAAAAGAGAGAAATAGTAGAAGTCAAGTATGCTGAAATAATTGCATATTTAATTCATGATACTAAAGAATTCATATGGGGTGGATTATCTGATAATCAAAAAAAATTGTATTTATCATCTGTTGTTAATAAACGACAATTAGAGGGTATAGTTAGGGATAGAATGATTGATAATGTTGCGAACTATACGACATTGCCAGAACTTGAAAAAGTAGCAAAGGGCGATTATAAGGTTTTAAAACGATTTATTAAAAAGTAAAAAGTGAGTGTGTATAAATCTAAATAGATGAGCTATACAAAAGATAATTATCTTACACGAGCAATTAGCACGAAGTTACAAATATATTTATATTATTTGTTGATTTTGTGTTTTTTTAATGATATGCTATAACGTAAGATAATGTTGGTATAATGTATTTTTAAATTATTAAGTGGGAGGTATATATGTTAAGTCCAAAATTAGAAACGGAAAGATTAATTTTAAGAAGATATTTGGAATCTGATATTGATATGGAATATGAAATAATAACTGATAAAAGATTGTCTAAATATATTCATTTTCCAAATTTAACAAAAGCTGAAGAGCTAGAATGTATTAAAGATTGGATAAAAAATGCTAATACATCTAAATATGAGAAATGGGTTATTACTTTAAAAAATGGTAATATTCCTATTGGTAATATTTCAGTAAATGGTATAGACAAAAATAATAATTATTGTAATGTTGGGTATGTTGTTTTGTATAAATATTGGGGTAATGGATATGCATGTGAGGCATTAAAATCAGTAGCTGATTATTTACTTGAAAGTGGATACTATTTAGTTGAATGCTCTTGTAATGAACTTAATATTCAGTCGAGAAGAGTTATGGAAAAAGCAGGTTTTAAGAAGGATGGATATATTGCTAATCGTAGATTAAATAAAGATGGTACATATTCAAATGTAGTATATTATAGTAGAATTATAGGTGATAAAAATGACTGATTATTTTAAAGAAGATAATTATTGAAAAAAACATATAAATGATGCATTGGAGTTTGATAATTGGATTGATGAATATATTGATTATTTGCCACTTAATTGTAAAGTATTAGATTTAGGATGTGGTAGAGGTGAATATTCTAAATATTTGATTGATAAAGGATATGATGTTATATCTGCTGATATATCTGATATTGCATTATCAAAAGTTAAAACGTTTAATAAAAACATTATTAAGTTAGATATGCGTGATTTATTGCCATTTGAAGATAATAAATTTGATATAGTTTTTGCTAATTTATCTATACATTATTTCAATGAATTGGAAACTAAAAATTTGATTAATGAAATACATAGAATATTAAAAAATGGTGGAATACTAATTGGAACTGTTAATTCGATAGATGCGTTGGATTTTATTAATGATCATGTTGTGGAAATTGATAAACATTTTTATCAGAGTTATAATAGACAGGTTAGATTATTTGATGAAGGTGATATTGATTATTATTTTAATAATTTTTATAAGTTGAAAGTTGAAAAAAGAACAAATACACGATTTGGTAATAGAAAAGATTATATTTTATTTTTATTTAAAAAATGAAAATTGTAGAATAATATTAAATATTAGAAAAAGCTATAAATAAAGTTATAGCTTTTTTAAAAAGTATAGATATTATTATTTTATCTATATATGCTTAATATTTTTGTAATTTGTGAGTATTTTTCTTCTTCATAATTATCTAAATCTACTTTTTTTGTTCTATATTGTTCTATATTCATGGTATAACATATATTATGAATTATCCATTCGTTTAGCATTGATTCAGTAGTTCTATTCCATTTTGATGGGTACATTTCTTCATATGTTAATATTATTTTTAATATATTTTTTATATCATCTATACATCTTATTTTGTATGAATCATATATTCCTAAACTTGGATTTTCTTTGCTTCTTTCATCAATTATATATATATTGTGTGAATTTTTATCTATAATTTCATTTAAATATATTTTTTTACCTATATATATCGATTTACCATTATATGTGGCAAATAATAAATTATTCGTAATATTGTATTCTTCATTAAATACTATTTTATTGGTATTTTCTTTTATTTTTGGAGATAATAATAGAATTATATATGTATATAATAATAAAATGGCTTTTTTTCTTTTAGTATTTTTTTTCATTTTTTTTACCTCCGTTTTTTTATTATAACATATTATCATGTTGTATTTGTTTCTAATTTATTTTATTTACTAATTTTTTAAAATGATATATAATTAAATTGGTGTTTAGAGTGGAAAATGATTGATTGTTAATATTAAAAAAATACAATAATAATGATAAAGTAAAAATATATTGATCTTTAAATAATGTGAAAATAGATATCTTTACTTTAAATAAAAGATAATATATAATTTAATAAAGAAATGAGGGATATATATGAAGACAATTCTTACAGGACTTAAACCTACGGGTAGTTTGACGCTTGGTAATTATATTGGTTCTATAAGTCAGATGGTAAAAATGCAGGATGAGTATAAAAGTTATCTGTTTATAGCTGATATGCATGCAATAACTGTTCCTAACGATAGGGAGGTATTACATAAAAATATAAAAGATTTTATGGCTCTTTATTTAGCATGTGGAATAGATCCTAAAAAAAATATTATATATATGCAATCTGATGTTGAATATATTTCTGCAATTTCGTGGTTGCTTGAATGTAATACTTATTATGGTGAACTATCTAGAATGATTCAATTTAAAGAAAAAAGTAAAAAGAATGCTAATTTTAGTGTAGGGTTACTTACTTATCCTGTTTTAATGGCTACAGATATATTGGTAGTTGATGCAGATTATGTTCCAGTTGGTATTGATCAAAAACAACATGTTGAACTTACACGTGATATAGCAATTAGATTTAACAAGAAATATGGTAATACTTTTGTTATCCCAGAACCACTTGTAACTGAAGTGGGAACAAAGATAATGGATTTGGTAGATCCTACAAAAAAAATGAGTAAAACTGAAGAAAATCCTAAGGGTGTAATAGGATTATTAGATGATCCAAATGTTGCTAGGAAAAAAATAATGGGAGCAACGACCGATAGTGAAACTGTTGTTAGATATGATGAAAAAAATAAACCGGGCATTTCAAATTTAATAAATATATATGCTTCACTTACTGGTTTAACTATTCATGAAGTTGAAGAAAAGTTTAAAAATTCAAATTATGGTGAATTTAAACGAAATGTGGCGGATGTTGTATGTGAATTTTTACTTAAAATACAAAAAAGATATAAAGAGTTAGTCAATAGTCAGGAACTTGAAGAAATTCTTATAAGAGGGGCTAATGAAGTTAATATGCTTGCAAGAGATAAATTTATAAAAATGAAAGAATATATTGGCTTATATAGATAGGTGATACAATGAATAATTTTGTGCCTGATATGTATCAGAAAAGTATTTATCATATTGATTATGATAAACTTTTAGATGCTGGAATAAAATGTTTATTATTTGATTTAGACAATACATGCGTTCCTTATAAAGATAAAGAACCTAATAAAAAACTATTAGAATTGTTTGAAACATTAAAAGATATGGACTTTAAATTAATTATATTTTCTAATGCTCCTAAAAAAAGGATTGCTCCATTTAAACGTTATTTAAATGTTGATGCTTTAGCGAGAGCAGGTAAACCTGCTAAAAAGAATTTTTTAAAAATTTTAAAGTTATTTAAGTATGATTTGTCATCTGTTGCAATAATTGGGGATCAATTATATAAGGATATACTTGGAGGTAATCGTGTAGGAATTATGACTATATTAGTTAATCCAATGAGTATGGACGATATGATTTTAACAAAGTATTTTATAAGACCACTTGAGAGGCTTAAATATAAAGAATTAGAAAAAAAAGGATTACTAAAAAGAGGGAAATATTATGAGTAAATGTGTTGGATGTGGCGCTACACTTCAGAATACTTCAAAATTTAAAGATGGTTATGTAGAAGATTTATCATATGTTTTATGTGAGCGTTGTTTTATAATTAAAAATTATGGACAAAATAAAGTTACTAGGAAATCAAATGTAGATTATTTAAAAATATTAGATAATATAAGTGATGAAGATGTTGTTGTATATGTATCTAGTATTTTGACACTTAATTTAGATTATTTAGATAGATTTAAAAATGTTATATTAGTTCTTACTAAAAGAGATGTTTTACCTAAATCTGTTAAGGATGGTAAAATAATTAACTATGTTAAAGAAAGATATCACAATGTTTTGGATGTTGTTGTTGTTAGTGCATATAAAAAATATAATTTAGATGTATTATATAACATGTTAAAAAAATATAGCGATAAATCTATATACTTTGTTGGAATAACTAATGGTGGTAAATCTACATTAATAAATGAAATGATAAAAAGTTATAATGGTTATTTAGGTGATATAACTATGAGTAACTATCCGTCTACAACACTTGATATTGTTGATGTTAGTATTGGTGAATTAGATGTAAAAGATACTCCAGGAATAGTTATTGATGATAGTATTGTTAATTATTTAGATGATAAAAAAATAAAAAAGATTAATTCTAAAAAAGAAATTAAACCTATTACGATGCAAATTAGCGGTGAAGGAGCTATTTTAATTGATGATATTTTAAGAATTGAATATGAAACTGATAATTCTAGTTTAACTTTTTATGTATCTAATAATTTGAAAGTTGATGGAATTAGTATGAAAAATCCTAGACTTCTTGATAAGTATATACGTAAATTTGTTGTTAATGATAATGAGGACTTGGTAATCGAAGATATTGGCTTTATAAAGGTTACCAAAAAAACTGTTATTAAAATATGCGCTTTAAATGATGTGTATATGTATATAAGAGATAAACTAGTATAGTTGTCTCTTTTTACATAATTTCACACAAACAAACCATAAAAAATATATATTTTTTTGAAAAACTATGCTATACTTTATTATGGTGATGCTAGTGGAAAAAGATTTTAAAACCATTGATCAGCAGATTGATATTTTAAAGAAAAAGGGATTAATTATCGATGATTATGATGCAGCATATAATATATTGCTTAAGGAAAATTATTTTTTTCTTAATGGATATAGACATATATTTATGAATTCGCCAACTGATAAAACTTTTATTACTGGTACGACTTTTAGTGAAATATATGCATTATTTAAATTTGATAGATATTCAAGAAATATATTCTTTAAAAATTTATTAATTATTGAAAATAGACTTAAATCTGTTATTTCTTATCAATTATCAAAAAAGTATGGTTATAAAGAAAAAGATTATTTGAATCTTCGAAATTTTACTCAAGATCCTGAAAAAAGACGTAGAGTTAAAGATGTAATTGAAAAAATGAAACGTCAAATTAGAATTAATACCGGTAGACATAATGCAACGATGCATTATTTAAAGAACTATGGATATATTCCATTATGGATATTAGTAAAAGTTTTATCGTTTGGTATGGTTTGTGAATTATATTCTATTATGAAGGATGAAGATAAATTAGAAGTATCTTCGGTATTTCATTTAGGAATTGAAGAACTCGAAAATTTCTTACCTATTTTGTCTAATTATAGAAATTTATGTGCACATGAAGATATTGTTTTTGATCATAAAACTGAGAGAAAAATACCTGATACTGAATATCATAAAAAACTTAATATATTTAAAATGGATGACGAATATATTTATGGTAAAGATGATTTATTTGCTGTTATTATAATATTTAAACTTATGCTTGAGGATTCAGAATTTAGATTAATGTTAAAAGAATTTGAATATGAACTTGAAAAATTAGATGGTAAAGTTGATTCAATACCAGTTGAAAAAATATTAGATACGATGGGAGTTCCTAAGAATTATATTGAAATAATTAATATGTGAGGTGATATAAATGGAAGAAGAAAAAAAAGAAGAATTAACAAATGATAGTTTTGCTGATTCAATATATCAAAATCATAAGAAAACTGTTAAATCAAAAAATAATGGTAATAATACAGGAATAGTTTTAATTGTTAGTATTCTATTATCTTTTGTTTGTGGGATGCTTGGTGCTTATTTGATAAGCCAGACTGTAAGTGTTGAACAAGTAGTTAAAAATATTACGACAAGTGAATTAGTTGAAAACAGTATATCTTCATCTGTTGATAAGGTATATGATTCAACAGTTGTTATTACTGCATATAAAGATGGTAAACAAGTATCAACCGGTACTGGCTTTATTTATAAAACAAATGGTAAATTAGCATATATAATGACAAATAATCATGTTATTGAAGATGGTAATAGTGTTAAAATTGAATTTAATGATAGTGATAAAAAAATTGATGCTACGATTGTTGGTGGCGATAAGTATGCTGATATTGCTGTATTAACAATTCCTGATGATAATTATAAAATTGTAGAATTTGGTGATAATGAATCTCTTAAATTAGGTGATACTATTTTTACAGTTGGTACTCCTATGGGAGTAAATTATAAAGGAACTGTAACTAAGGGTATATTATCTGGTAAGGATAGAATGGTTGATGTAAGTGTATCAACAAGTGTTGCTGCTGATTATTATATGAAGGTTATGCAAATAGATGCAGCTGTAAATCCTGGTAATTCTGGTGGTCCTCTTTGCGATGTATCTGGCAATGTTATTGGCGTTATTTCACTAAAAATTGTTGAAGATACTGTTGAAGGAATGGGATTTGCAATTCCAATTGAAGATGCTCTTAATTATGCATCACTAATTGAAAAAGGTGGCGAAATAACTAGACCTTATATAGGAATTAGTATGCTTGGGTTAACTGAGGAATATTATTTGTGGCAAAATAGAATAACAATTCCAGATGGTGTTGATAATGGTGTTGCAGTAGTTTCTGTTGAAAAAAATAGTCCAGCAGAAAAAGCGGGCTTAAAAAAAGGTGATATTATAGTTAAACTTGGTGATGAAGATACTGGTTCAATTGCTGAATTTAGGTATGAACTTTATAAGTACAAAGTTGGCGATAAAGTAGAAATAAGCTATTATCGTAATAGTAAGTTGGAAACTACTTCAATTACTCTTGGAAAAAATGAGACTTAATATATTACCAGTCATAATTTATGACTGGTTTTTAAATTTTTATACATAAATTACTTTAAAAAAATTGTATCTTATGGTAAAATATAATATGTATAAAAATAGGAGGAGTAATTTAATGAAGAAAATTGGTAACTTAATATTGGATATAATTATAGGAGTTTGGCTTGTAATAGCGATATTTGTCACTGTTTGTTTATTATCATATAATGAATTTAGAGTTACATCTTTTGGTAAAAATACATTTTTAATAATTGATAGTGATGCTATGGAACCAGATTTTATTGAGGGCGATTTATTAATAGTTAAACGTAATAGTGATAATAAAATAAATGTTGGTGATAAAGTATTTTATTATAATAGTGCTATGAACAGTAATGTGTGGATTTATTTAGATACTGTTCAAGATAAAATCGAAGTAACTAGAGATGAAACGACATTTGTTTTAAATGATGTTAGTGTATCTGGTGAATATGTTATTGGTAAAGTGGATGGTGCTAAAGTTTATCATAAACTTGGAACTTATCTTGGAGTTTTTACTTCTAGATGGGGATTTATGTTTTTAGTAATATTTCCAACATTATTTGCTATAATATATGAAATAATGATGATAATTGAAGCTAGACATGAATTAAAAGTGGATAATAATAATGAATAATAATTTAAAATATAAGATTATTTTGTTTGGAATATTTTTAATGCTAATAATATCGTTGGTTGTTGTAGATACATTTGCTTTGTTTGAAACGAATGCTGAGTCTACGAATAATATGGAAATAGGAAAATGGAAAATATTATTAAATAATAATGATATATCATTAGTTAAAACAATTTCATTAAATAATTTTACTTATAATAATGGTGTACATACAGAAAATAATTATTTTGCACCAGGGTCTAGTGCTTCTTTTGATGTAGTTATTGATGCTACTCAAAGTGATGTTAGTATGGAATATGATTTAGAAATAGATACTTCGTCAATTTCTGATTATCCAAATATAAATTTTACTATACTTAATGTGGGCACGAATGAAATGCTAACATCAAGTAATTATAATGGTATTATTTATTTAAATGATCAAAATAGAATTATTACGCTTAGAATTGCAGTTGTTTGGAATGATTTAGCTGAATATGATGAATCTGATATAAAATTAATCGGATCTGAACTAAATTTTGAAATTGCTGCTAATTTTAAACAATATATTGGAGAATAAAAAAGGAAAGTGGGGTGCAGTGTGAGCCACCTAAAGAAAATTACGAAAATTTGCGTTAATGTTTTTACATGGATTTTATTGTTTATATTGGTAATGGTTATATATGGTAAATTAGTAATTACTTTTGGAAAAAATCAGTATCCAAATTACTTTGGTTATACTTTTTTCGAAGTTGCTAGTGGTTCAATGAAACCTACACTTAATGTTAATGATGTAATTCTTGTACGCATTGGCAATGAAAATTTAAAAAATGAAGATATTATTGCATTTAAAAGTGAAAATGCAATAATTACGCATAGAATTTTGTTTATTGAGGGAAATATTATTACTGTTAAAGGAGATAGTAATAATGTTGTTGATAAACCAATTGTTAAAGAACAAGTAATTGGTAAAGTTGTAAAAGTTATTCCTAAACTTGGTGTTTGGAAAAAAGTAATTACTGAGCCTAAGATATTAATTGGAATATTTATTACACTTTTGCTATTTGATTTTGCATTATCTTATAATGGTAAAATGCCTAAGAAAGTTGAAGATAATGATAACAAAAAAACTGATTTAATTGATGAACCTTTGGCAACTGTCGTCACTAATGTTGATAAAAAAATAGAAAAAAGGCCACAACAAAAGAAAAGTAAAGTTGAATCTTCTGACTTATTGGAGCTTACTAGAAAAATTGATATTGATGAAATTAATAGACTACTTGAAGGAACAGAATTTAAATTAGAAAAAAAAGAAATTAACAATATTAAAAAAGAAGTAAATAAAACAATAGATAATAATAATGATAATGGGACTATTCCAAAGTTAAGTAAAAAAGAAAAAAAAGCACTTGAGTATACAATGAGACTTGATTTAAATGAAATACAGAAAAAAATAAATAGTAAGGTTAAGTAGGATGGTGATAAGTGGTGAATATTAAGAGAATTATTGCAAATATAGATAAAAAATCATTTATATTTTATTTGTTTTTTTCAATTCTTTTAATTGTAACGCTTATTGTTATTAGTACATTTAAATTTACTCAAGCTAGATATGAAAGTAATAGTACTATAAATATTTCACCTACTTTAGCATTCTTTATTGTTGATGTTGAGAGTGTAACTGGTCAAATAAAACTTGATGGTATGATTCCTAGGGATGAACCATATTTATTTTCTTTTAATGTGTCTAATTTTAACGATACTAAAAGAGCTAATGTAGATTTAACTTATTCGATTGAAATAATTACTACAACAAATATGCCACTTAATTTTAAAATATATAAAGGAAATAATATGAGTCAAAATGAAATAGATTCTGATCAAGTTTTAACTGATGATAATGGCGTTTTTTATCGTCATTTGACTATTGATGATGTTTCAGTAATGAATTATAGTTCTAATTGCACTGATACTTATACTTTATGGGTTGAGTTCCCTAAAATATATATGAATAATCCTGATGCTTATTCTGGGATAATTGATTTAGTAGATATTAAAATAAATGCTGAACAGGTAGTGTGATAATATGAAAAAAAAGAAAGTTCTTTCTTTTAAGAAGATATTGTTGTTGATTATTTTTGGATTAATATTGTCACTTGGCTCTTTTACACTTGCTAAATATGTCATACAAGAATTTCATAGTTATTATTTAAATGCTAAACATTTTTATTTTACAAGTAATAGACTTAAGAAAAATAATCCCACTTATCTTGTAAATAATTGGTCAGGTGTTGGGTCTTTTAATATTTCTTTTGATTTATTATCACTTAAAAACAGTTTAGTTTATACCGATTATGATATTCCATATGAGGTAACTTTTAATTGCCCATCTGGTGTTACTTGCTCAGTTGATAAACCAACTGGAGTTATTTATGGTGCTTCAAATACGCATTCTGATACTGTTACTGTTTCGGTTAATCCATCTAGAAATTATGCCGAAGGTGAACGATTACAAATTCAAGTACAGGCTAGTAGTACTGCACCGTATATTGAAACGATACGTGCTAATTTTGAATATGTTGTCGGTAAACAAGGTATTACTTATGAAATTGAAGATGAGGCTAATAGACCATATATGATGTTTAAAATTACAAGTGCTATAAATTATTGTACGGTTAAAGAAGCATTTGATGAATATGCTGTTGGTGATTATATAGAAAGTAATATTTATCGTCAACTTAGTGAAACAAATAAAAAAAAGTGTGTAGGTGAAGAGATTATATTACAGTTTGATCCTAATAATATTTTGTTGGATACTACAAGTAATATTGCTAATACTGCAACAATTGGCAATACAACGATAAATAATGTTGATTATGTAAGTAGACTTGAATTTTATATTGAACCTGTAAGTACAACTGCGATTAAATTTTATAAAGTAAATACTGGTGCTAATTATACTTATCCTAATCAACAAAATAATTGTATTATTAATGTCACTTATAATAGTTAAAAGGATGTGTTTACATGGAATATAATGTAATAAATAGTTATATTAGTTTTGTTAGTAATAAATTTCTTGATTTCTTCAAATTTATTTTAAGAAATAGATATCGTAAAAATATATGTATGATTTTTGTAGATAAATATATAGAAGTTAGATATTTTAATGAGACTAATTATCCAACTGAAAAAGATTTTATTAATCGTATAAATAAAGAACTTATTGATTTAACTGAAAAACTTGCAGATGATGATAATATTGAGGATATAAAGAATATTGTTGCTTTGTTTGGGTATATTATTTATTTTGATGATATTTGTGTTGTTAATGAGGAAATGGAATTAATTAATTCTTTGGTTAGTGATGATATTATTAAAATTGATAATCGTGAAGGACTTAAATTGTTTATTAAACAATGGTATTTAAGTTTAAAAGAAGGTAAGGAATTATTTAACAAAACTCTTTATACTAAAGATTTTAATTTGCTTGAGAAGCGACTTTATCGAAAATTATATTCTTTAGAACTTGAACATAATGTAAAAATATCTAATTTATATAGCGAATATGCTATTGATAGAGCTTATAATACAGGTACAGTTGGGGAAGATAAATTGTTTATAACATATATTTTAGCTTCAAATTTGGTACTTAATAATGCTTCAAATTTAGATTTCTCTAGATTTTATCTTGTGCCTTTTGCAAGTACTTTGTTTGGTAAAGAAAAAAAATGTAATAGACTATTTAATGTACTCAATAATCAATTAGCTAAGAAATTTATTTCTATTAGAATTACTTATACAGATTATTTGAATAATAAAGACAAAATTGATGATTTGATTAGTTCTGGTTATTCTTTTGGATTAGAACTTGATTCTAAATATACTGGAAATATTAATGAACTTTTATTATTTCCTTATATACTTGTATATGAAGATAATCCAGAATATGATATGGTTATAAGAAATAAAGATAGAATAAAAGCAAAAATTATAAAACTATAGGAGGTAAATATGGATACATTTTTAAGATTTTTATATGAATTTTTATCGCAATTCTTTAATGGCGTAAAATATATTTTTATGGGTATTTTTAATGGATTTAAAGCTATTTTTAATATTCCTGAATATATAAGAGTTGTGAATGATTATAAAAATGATTTTTCGATTCCAGAATGGTTGTTGGTTGGACTTGCTATACTTGCAACGATGATTTTGCTTGGATTAATTATTTTTGCATTCTATTTTCTAATAAGAAAATATATTAGAATTAGAAAAAGTTTAGTTGAACAAGAATCTTTACTTGAGGAAGTTAGTACTTTAAATAATGAGGTATCTAAACTTGTTAAAGAAAAAGAAACTATTCTTGCTATGAAAGTTTCTAAATTAGGTATTAAGCCAGATGAATCTGATACTGAGGAAGTAAGTGAAGCAGGAGACAACGGTGATAATGTAGATCCAAATACAGAAATAAGATTTCCTAAGTTATACGAAGTTGATCAAAAGTATAAAGATTATAAAGTTCAAAATTATGGTAATTCATTTGAACTTCCAGAATTTGTTGAATTATTTAGAAATTTTGCAGCCAGTCATTTAAAGTTGTATTATACAACTGATATGATTAGATTGTTTGTATCGGCTTTAGCATCTACTAAATTAGTTATTTTACAAGGTATATCTGGTACTGGTAAAACTTCCCTTGCTTATGCTTGGGGAAAATTCTTAAAACATGACTCTTGTATTGCTTCTGTTCAGCCATCTTGGCGTGATAGAACTGAACTTTTTGGATATTTTAATGAATTTACCAAGCGTTTTAATGAAACTGAAGTTTTAAAGGAAATGTATGTAGCTGGGTATACTGATGATGTTTATACAGTTATACTTGATGAAATGAACATTTCACGTGTTGAATATTATTTTGCCGAAATGTTATCTATACTTGAAATGCCTAATAAAGATGAATGGATTGTTGAAATTGTACCTAGTGCATGGAAGAGTGATCCGGTTCATTTAATTGAAGGTAAACTTAAAATACCGCCAAATATGTGGTATATTGGTACTATCAATAACGATGACTCTACATTTATGGTTACAGATAAGGTATACGACCGTGCTATGCCTATCGATATAAATGATAAAGGTCAAGTATTTGAACCAGAAGATGTTCCGGCTCAAGATATTAATTATTCATATCTTGATAAAAAATTCCAAGAAGCAATTAATAATAATCCAATTCATGAGGAAAATTTAAAGAAAATTGAAGAAATGGATGATTATGTTATTAAACACTTTAGAATTGCTTTTGGTAACAGAATTGTTGCGCATATGAGGAAATTTGTTCCAGTATTTGTTGCTTGTGGTGGGGATGAAATAAGAGGAATTGATTACTTTATTGCGCGTAAAATATTAAGAAAATTTGAGCAGTTAAATATTGCTTATATTAGAGATGAAATTGATGGGTTTGTTAAATTCTTAAATGATAATTTTGGTGAAGGTAAAATGGCTGAATGTATTGAATATTTATTAAGACTTAAGAAAATGGCGTAGGTGATAATATATGGATAAACTTAAAGTAGTAGATCTAATGAATACTGTTAGTGATCGTGATAAAGAAAAATTTAATAATAATATTCGTTCAAGTTTAATTGTCAATACTGATTTAAAAAAAGTAGAAGCAGATTTTGAATGGTTAGAACTAATGGAAGATACAGTAAAATATTTAGATAATATTTTAAGGAATCCCAATAGATTTATTGTTAACGAGGAAGAGATTGTTAAAGTAGAACTAGCAAGAAGAATTACAGTCGAAAGTATTAGACATCTATCTAAACATACTAATTATATTCAAAAAATTGAAGATAATGGCGATGTTAAACCCTCTAAAATATTAAATATTCAAAAAGATGAAAGTTACGATACTTATGAAAATAGACTAATTTATACATTAATTGAAAATATGCGTAACTTTGTTGAGATTAAAAAGAAGAGTTTAATTTCAGCTTCAAGTTTAAAAGATGTAAAAAAAGCAAAATACAGTGCCAAGAGTAATATTGGGAAAGAGCAAGTATTTGTTGAACTAAACTACACATCTAGTTTAGTAGATAGAAAAGAAGTACAGGGGGAAATGCCGGTTGATGAGCGCATTAAGAGACTTGATGATAATATTACGATGCTTACAAATACGGAAGTGTATAAGACACTAAAGAGGCTTCATGTTGCAAGGGTTATTCCTCCAATTAAAAAAACTAACGTTATTTTAAAAAATACAAATTTTCAGTATGCAATGAAGCTATGGGATTATTTGCAGGCTCATGTTGCTAATGACACTAAAATTGTTAAAAGTAATCGTAGATATGAAGAAAATGGTATTTTAAAAGAATACTTAAATAATACTTTTTTGCTTGACTTTTTAGCTATGAATACTATAGGTGAAGTAAATTCAAAAGAAAAAGAAGTAGAAGTTATTGAAGAAATTACTGATAATTTACTTCAGAGAATAGTTGAGTTAAATGTTGATTTGCCTCTAACAACGCTTAAAGAAAAAATTGGTGATAAAATTGCAATGATTAAGTATCGTAAGGAAGCAAGTTTGACTGAAATTCAAAATGCTTTTGAGCAGCATATTAAGGCATACTTAGAGAAAATAGAGAATCTTAAATTATAGGAAGTGATTGTATGAAAACTATACTAAAAATTGGCAAGACATTACTTACATTGTTTCTTTTTGTTGTGTTAATAATTGTTGTTCTTCAAAAATTTACTAATAATAGGATTGCTATTGGTAATATTTATATATTTCAAGTTGCTTCTGAAAGTATGGTGCCTGAATATAGGGTTGGCGATGTAATAGTTGTCAAAAAAACTGATCCATCTTTGTTAAAAATTGGTGATGATGTTACCTATCATGGTACTAATTATGAGTTTAATGGATTAACTATTACACATAGAATTGTTAATACTAGAGTTGAGAATGATAAATATTATTTTACAACAAAGGGAATTGCTAATATAATTGAAGATCCTGAAATTAATGAAGATAACGTTTATGGTAAAGTAATCTATCATACTGTGTTATTTAGCTTTGTTGGTAGGTTAATGACAAATATTGTTATTTATTATGTTATATTTGTTACGGTTGGTGTTAGTTTCTCATATGAACTTATTACATCGTTTTTTATGAAGAATAAAGATGAGGGCGATTAATTTATGGAAGAAGACATTAAAAAGAAAAAAATAAGTTTAATCAAACCCTCTAAATTGATATTTTTAATTGTTTTATTGGCTTCGAATACTTTTGCTTGGTTTATTTATGCTACGAAAATTGATAGTAATGTGTCGGTTCATGTTAGAGCTTGGAATGTTATATTTGAAGCTGGTGATAGTCAAGTTACCGATACTATTAATTTAACTGTAGATAGTATTTATCCTGGTATGGAAGATTATGAATATGAAATTAAAGCATATAATAGAAGTGAAGTTTCGGCGTCTTTGTCGTATCAAATACTTAGTGCAAGTATTTTGGGTGAGGAGTATATTACAAAAGAAGGAAGAGCTGCACTTGGCGAAGAAGAGAATGAGGACGATTTAACTTCTCAACAATTAGAGAATAAATTATTAAATGATTATCCATTTAGTATTTCTATTGGAATATCTAATGTGCTTATTGGTATTGGTAATGGCGAAGAATCATATACTCTTGGCGTTGTTTGGCCTTATGAAAATAATCATGATGATATTGATACTATGTGGGGAATTAATTCTTATCAATATAAAGAGAGTAATCCAGATAGTCCAAGTATTACTCTCAAAGTTAAAGTTATAATTACACAAAATGCTAGCTAATATTTAGCTAGCATTTTGAATGAATTGTATATTAACATTTATAGCGGCAGTGCCATTTAAAGATGCCTCGGTATCTGCAGCATTATTCATAGTTTCTGTATTTTCATCATCGTTCCATTTAATGAAAAATTTATATGTGTTTTCAGTAGTTTCTTCATTTAATAAATGAGTTGTTGTTATACTTGTTGTATTATTTGTGAATTCAATTAATTGACCATCATTTTTTTTATAACCAGTAAAAACTATATCATTAACCGTATTTGTCGCATCTTTATTTAGGGTTATTATTTCATCAAATGCAACGCCTACATTTGATGAATCAATTGTTATTTCAAAATATCCTGTCGTTGTTGGAGCTATTACTCCACTTTTTATATTGTTGTTTTGATCAAATACTGGAATTATCGTATTTGAAAAGTCACTATTATTTAAAACATCTTGTTCATTTACTAAGAAGGACCATCTAGCAATTGTAAAATTACCAGTTGCATCGGCACTTGATATATATTTTGCATATGTATCTTGCATCAAATCTAATAATAGTAACAGTGATATACATGCAAGTAAAAATCTAAATTTTCGATTATGTAAAATTTTACTCATGCCTTTTCCTCCTTATCTTATACCATCATTTTATCAAAGATTTTTAAATATAGATATTGTAAAATGTTAAAAATGTAAATATTTACGCATTCTTTACATTTTATTTGATAATGCTTGTATATAAAAAATAATGTCGAATTTTATTAAATATATCTTGCTTTTTTTATAGAAATAGTTTATCATATTTATATATGATACAAGGAGTATTCATATGTATGTTAGTGGTGGTGATTTATGGCCAAAGAGGTAATTGTTACTGCCGATAAGGTAAGAAAAAGGAAAAAAGCAGTTGTTGTTATTAGACGTTCCTTATTAATTTTACTTTTATTTTTAATACTTTTATATATTATATTAGATGTTATTTATAATGAAGGTAAATTTACGGTTACACTTGATTCTAATAAGACACTCGAAAGTGGGCTAGCAATATATGATAGCACCAATAATTCTCATGGTAAACGTAAGCTAGAGGCGACGCCAATTAAATTTATGGATAATATATCTTATAAATGGATTCCAGAGAATATTGATACTGAGGCTACGGGATCGCATAATGGTCAGAATTATATCGCTTATACTTTCTTTATTGAGAATCAAGGCAAGGAAGTTCTAAATTATCATTATGAAGTAATTGTTGATGATATTATTAAAAATGTCGATGAGGCAATTAGAATAAGAATTTATCGTAATGGTGAAGAAACAACATATGCTAAAAAAAATATTTTTGATGGGCAGCCCGAAGTTAATACGGAACCTTTTAAAGATATTAAAGATTCTGAAGGGACAATTATTTTGGAAAAAGTTACCGATTTTAAGCCTGATGATTTAGATCGCTTTACGATACTTGTATGGCTTGAAGGAGACGATCCAGATTGTACCGATTCTCTTATTGGTGGAGAACTAAAAATGCACATGGTTATTACCGAAGAACATATAGAACAAGGTTAGGAGTGATTAAATGAAAAAAAGTAAAAAACAAGAAAAGAGAAAAAGAAAACTTAGAACATTAGTATTGCTATTATTTTTAACAATTATAATGTTTGGAACATCAACTTATGCATGGTTTACTGCAAATAAGGTAGTAACAATTAACTCATTAGATGTTCATGTCGAAGCTGGTGGCGGTATTCAAATTTCTACAGATGCTGCAAACTGGAAATCAGTTATTACAAATACTGATATTATGAATGGTTATAATTATAATGACGGTGCGGTTGCTGCAGTTAACCAAGTTCCTGCTGATGTAACAGCGGTTTCTACGAATGCTAAAGCTAATTCAAATGGTAGACTTAATATGTATTCATCAATAATTGATAATGATGCTACTACCGGAGATTATACGATTAAAACTCAACTTGAAACTGAAGCTGGTGATACCGAAAATGTTGGTCATGCTGGTACTACTGGTAAATATATTGCTTTTGATATTTTCTTAAGATTAGATAGTCAACAAACTGTATATTTAACGCCTGAATCAAATGTTACATTGAAAGTATCAACTGATCAAGATAGAGGACTTAAAAATGCGGCTCGTGTTGCATTTGTTAATTTAGGCCACGCTACATCTTCAACAGCTGCTGCTAGTTTGGCTGCTTTGAATACTGGTACATCAAGTTCAACTATTTTATGGGAGCCAAATTTTGATACTCATACTGATGTAGTTGTTAATTCTGTTGCACCTGATTATAGTGTTAATTTATCTTCAACTGGAACTAATTTATATGCTGCTGTTCCATATAGAGGAGTGAATACAGCTATTACTACAGCGCAAGATTTAAAGAAAACGGTTAATGGACAAGTACAAAATGGCACTGAAGCTATGACTGTTCAACTTCAAACTAAAGCAGCAAATGATGAATACAAAACGTTCTATAGTAACATGCCTGAAGGTGTTACGAAGTACAGAGTTTATATGTGGATTGAAGGACAAGATATCGATTGTGAAAACAATGCTACTGGTTCTGACATTTCATTTAAAGTACAATTAAGTACTACTAACACTGCAAGTGCAAGTGCTGCAAGTAACTAATTCTAATTTTACTTTTATAGAAGATTTGAAAAAATCTTCTTTTTTTGTCGTTTATTTCTTTAAAAAAAACTGTTATTGTGGTAAAATATTCATAGTAGGAGAGTATGCACTAATGAAGAAAATATTAGAATTAATTAAACAACATAAAAATGTGATTTTGATAACAGTATTTATTATTGTTGCTCTTTTATCATGGTCTTTTTTGCATTCTTTTAGTGATGAAATTATTGATTCTGGTTGGGATGGTGTAATTGCTAGATCTTTTGCGAGTGGTACAGGTACTGAAAATAATCCTTATGTAATATCAAATGCTTCAGAATTTGGCTATTTTAAGACTTTGCTTGAAGGCGATGATGCATCTGTATATGCTGATAAAAATTATGTTATTACTAATGGCTTTAATTATGGAAATAATATTATTTCTATTGATAATCAAATTCCGTTTTCTGGAACTATTAATGGTAATGGTAATTCCATATATAATGTTATAATTAATAATTCTTTATTTAATACAATTGATAACGCACTAATTCAAAATTTAAGTTTTGATGAGATTAGTTATTCTTTAACTAATGAAACTGGAGCATTATTTGCTAATGATGTAGTTGAATCTAATTTTAATATGATTTTATTTAGTGGCAATGTTACTATAGATAATGAATCTACTTTTGCCGGCCTTGTTTATAATTCAAATAATAATAAATATAATAATATAGTTTTAAATTATAGTGTTGAAAGTGAAAATGCTAATGTTTTTAATTTTATATACAATTCAGAAGATGATGAAGGTAATAACATTTTAGTTAAGAGTAGTGATTATCAAAATTCTAATAGTAAACTTGATTTTGTTATTAATAATTTTGAATTTGATAATGAAAATATTAAACTTATTGATATTGATAATTTAGGAGATTTTACAAATGAAGATTATAATATTGTTATTTCTAATAATCACTTTATTATAGATGCTATTAATAATAGTGATGAACAAACTGAAAATAGCAGTGATACTACTGATGAAACTACTTCTAATAATAATAAACCACAAGTTAATAAAGCACCTACGAAAAGAAACGTTGTTGCTTCATCTACTATTACTGAACATGCGTCTGGTGCTGATGGTAATACTTTTTATATTAATGATTTAACTAGCGATTATAATTATTATAAAGGTTTAAATTTTGCTGAAGTTAGGAGCACTTCGATTCCAAGTGGAGTTAGTACTGGATATTATGATGATAATAATTTGGTTAAAGTAGAGATAATTTATGATGGCACAGACATTAATAATTCTTCACTTGTTGGCGCTTTATCTCCTATTAATAGTGAAAATACAAATAAGTTCATATATTTTAAATATTATCCATTAGTTAGAAATAGTGATGGTAGTTTAGCTACGAATAGTGATGGCGATAATTATATTAGAATTGAACTTATCGATAATCCATTTACTAAACGCCCATATGTAAATAATGTTGAATATGGATTTAATGGTTGGGTATGTAATCAACAAAATGATACTACAACAGATTTATGTAAAAATTCAACTTTTAGCTTTAGAAAAGATGATTATACTAGATATATGGATATTCCAGTTAATGGTGGTAGTCAGCTTATAATTCACTTGAATGTATCTTGGTATAGGGCAGATGTTGTAACTAGTTATAATGATATATCTGATTTTAATTCTATGTCTATGCAAGAGACTACATATACTACTACTGAGACTGTTACACATAGAGGAAATGCTTTTTGGAAACAAAATTATACGCAAATGGAATATGTTGATTCATACACTTACTATGATGGTTATTTACCTGTTGGAGTATGGTATAGAAACAATCGAAATAGTGGTACATACAATTATGTATCAAGTGCTAATTCTGTTAGAGCAAGTAATAGTTATTATAGTCAAAATAGGACTTATTATGTTTTTAGTGCCAATACAACAGCTATTCCTTCTGGCTCACAATATACTGGCGGTTCTGTTACTTTTGTTGCTGATTTTAATCCAACTTCAAGCAATACTGATATTACAATAAATACTTTTAATGAAGAGTATATGAATTTTGTTGAAGATTCAAGTGGAACTTATACATATAATGAGCAGATTACACATTATCATTCTTATATTCCAACAGGAGCTAATGCATCTGGTTATTATTATAAAGTAAGTAATCCTACTTCTAGTATGATTTCGACAGGTGAATATTATACAAATGATGGTAGTGTTTGTACGAGTGCTAATGCTTGCACAACTGCTTATAAATTAATTCAATTTAATGATTCACTAACTAATTCTAATGGTAATTCAATATATCTAACTGAGGATAATGACGGTGATATGCTTGATGCTGATAAGTATTATTATCTTGTTACGAGAGATATGAATATATTTAGGTATACAAGTACTAATGGTGTTAGTTATTCAAATTTAACTTATTATGATAGACCTTTTACAGTTACTGGCGTTGCTGTTAATGGAACAACAGCTGCTGGAAGAATTAATATTAATAATAGTAGGTTAAGTTTAAGAAATGATTTGGTTATTGAAAATATAAGAATTGATGGTCCAAACTATGATTTAACAGAAACTGGTCGTTATGGATATGATAATAAAGCACTTGGCGCTGATGGCACTTCTGGTGCTATATATGCTAATTCATATAATTTAAAAATTGGTCGTAACGTAACAAGCTATGATGGCGCTTCTTATATGGTTGTTCAAGGTATATATGGTGGAGCTTATAATACTGGTCCATCTGGAACATTTAGAGTTATTGTTGAAAGTGGATATTATTATGCATATCATAGTGGAAGAATGAGTGATAGTTCTACTCGTTATACATTTAATGAAACGACTATTTTTGGAAATGATTATGATCGTATAAATAATAATAATGATAAATTAAGATTTTTAATTGGAATAGATGGGTATGCTGGCGGAGATAATTATGCGGGAAGTGATTCTTTATTTGCATCATATAATATAATCAAGAGTGGTTCTTTTGGATATAACTATGATGGATCTCCTAATACTGATAATACATCTGGTTTATATATTGGTGCGAGATCAGATCTTTATATGAATTCTTTAACAGGAGCAAAAATTGAAGGCGGTAATATAAATACGGTAGTTGGCGGATATGGTTATAATGGATCAACTACGACTAATTCGACATTTATAGGAATGAGTGGTGGATCAGTTAGATCAATATATGGTGGCGCTGGCCATTCTACAACAAAAGGTAATCGTATTATTTGTGTTACTGGGGGAACGGTAAGTTATAGTATTCTTGGCGGGTCTGATAGCTATAATTCAGGATATACAGATGATGGTATTGTACAGGGATCTACTTTAGTTTATGTCGGCGGAAATGTTACTGTTGGTGGTGAAACTGATGAATTGTATGGAGTTGAATCAGGCTCTGTATTTGGTGCTGGTGGTGGTGATACTTCTTCAACCCAAAAAGGTACTGTTTATAATTCACATGTAATTATTAATGGTGGTACTATTAATACTTCTGTATATGGTGGTGGTAATCATGGATCTACCGGTACTCAGTATGCTGGAACATCAAAAACACAAATTGATATTTATTCTGGAATGATAGGTAGTGTTTTTGGCGGTAGTAAATCGGCTGATTTTGGACAATCTGGTTATCAGACATCAAGTACTATTGATATTAATATATCTGGTGGTACTATTGGTAATGTTTATGGCGGATCTAATACTGAGGGTACTGTTTATGGCTCTGTTGATATGGATATTACTGGTGGAACTATAACAAGTAATATCTATGGTGGCGGAAAAGGCGCTGAAACTGTTGTTAGTAGAGATGTTGATGTTACTATCGGTGATTCATCAACTGGCCCAACTGTTAAAGGTAGTGTATATGGTGGTAGTGCTTTTGGTACTGTAAATAGTAATAATGCTGGAGAGGTTAATGTAACCGTTAATAAAGGAACTATAACAGGTAGCGTTTTTGGCGGTGGACAAGGTAGTTCAACTGAAACTCCATATGTTAATGGTGATATTACAGTAACTATAAATGATGGTACAATTGGAAATGTCTTTGGTGGAAACGACCAAGCTGGTAGTCATACTAAGAATAATGAAGTTCATCTTAATGGTGGAACAATTACTAATGTTTATGGTGGCGGTAATTTATCTAGTGTTACTAATACACATGTTTATCTTGATGGTGCTACTGTAACTGATTTATATGGTGGATCTAATACTTCTGGTGATGTTAGTACAACTACTGTTGTTGTTACTAGCGGTACAGTTAAAAATGTTTATGGAGGAAATAATGCTGGTGGTACTGATGGATCCACTAGTGTTGAAATTAAAGCAGGCACAGTTAATGGTAATGTTTATGGTGGTGGAAAAGGTAATGCAACTGTAGTTACAGGTGATGTCGATGTTACAATCGGTAATGCATCAGCTGGTCCTACCATAAAAGGTAGTGTATATGGTGGTAGTGCTTTTGGTACTGTAAATAGTGCTAATTCAGGTGAAGTTAATGTAACTGTCAATAAAGGAACAATAACGGGTAGTGTTTTTGGTGGCGGCCAAGGTGATGCTACGTATACGCCAACTGTTAATGGTGATATTACAGTTACAATAAATGATGGTGATATTACTTCTGTTTTTGGTGGAAACGATCAAGCAGGAAGTCACACTAAGAATAATGAAGTTCATCTTAATGGTGGAACAATTGAAAGCGTATATGGTGGTGGTAACCGTTCAAGTGTTACAAATACCAATGTTTATATGAATGGCGCAACAGTTACAAACATTTATGGTGGTTCTAATACACTTGGTGATGTTAGTACAACTAATGTTGATATTAATAGTGGAACTGTTCAAAATGTTTATGGCGGAAATAATGAAGGTGGTACATGTGGTACAACCGATGTTAATGTAACTGGAACAGCTTCGATAAATGGTAGTGTATATGGTGGCGGTAATCAAGTTAATACTATAACAACAACAGTTACATTAAATTCTGCTACTGGTACTATACCAAATGTATTTGGTGGTGGAAATAGTGCAAGCGTTACAACTACAAATGTTACTAATAATGGTGTAAATGTTACAAATATATTTGGTGGCTCAAACTCGAGTGGAACTGTTGTAACTTCCAATGTTACTCAAAATAGTGGAACGATAACTAATATTTATGGTGGAAATAATGCTGGTGGAAACACTGTTACTTCTAATATTGATATGAATGGCGGAACAATTACTACTATTTATGGTGGTGGTAATCAAGCTAATGGTGGCGAATCACATGTAGATATTAGTGCTGGTACTATTACTTCTGTTTTTGGTGGTGGAAATAGTGCTGGACTTAATAAATCGAATGTTATTGTTACTGGTGGTACTATAACTGATATTTATGGGGGTTCAAATAATAGTGGTAAGGTAGAAGAAACTAATATTAGTGTTGATAATTCGGCTGCTACTATTAACAATATATATGGTGGTGGTAATCGAGCAGAAGTTGGTGATACCAATGTTACATTAGATAGCGGTACTGTTACTAATATATATGGTGGAGGTAATTTAGCTAGGGCGACTGGCGATACTACTGTTGATATAAATGGCGGAACAATTACTACGATATATGGTGGAGGAAACCAAGGGGTTGTTGCTGGATCATCAAATGTAACTATTACGGATGCGACAATTCTTGGTAATGCTTATGCTGGTGGTAATGGTACTACTGCAACACTTGAAGGCAATACTAGCATTACAATTGATGGTGATACTACAATTGGCTCAGCTTCTTCAGTGGCTCCGAATGCAGGATGTGTTTTCGGAGGTGGTAACCAAGCACTAACTGGTACAAATGATAGTAATAATTCTACAAGTAATGTAAATATTGTTGGTGGTAAAATATATGGTAATGTTTATGGTGGAGCAAAATTCTCTGTTATTTATGGAAATACAGTTGTAAATATTGGTCAAACAGCTTATACTTCTCAAGATTTAAAAAAAGATGAGATTGATATTAAAGGTCATATATTTGGTGGTGGTGAAGCTAATTCAAGTGGTTCATCAGATATATATGACTGGTCATTTATAAGTGTTACTAAAGGTGTAAATATTACAATAGATGCTGATACGTATGATGATTTCAATATAGATGGTTCTTTCTTTGGTGGTGGTAATGCTTCAACCGCTAGTGGTGATAGCTACCTATTAATCAGAAATTATGGTTCAACTGGTAATCCTGAAACTAATATTTCTATTCAACGTGTTACTTATGTAACAATAGATAATAGTAGTATTCTTCTTAAAGGTGCTGTTGATAGAGCAAATGACTATGATAAAGAATTATTTTCTGTAAGTAGAGTTGAACATTTTAAAATAAAGAATAATAGTGAAGTATACTTTATGACAGGTGCAAATTTGTTCGAAGAATTTGTAAGCGTTGATGCAAATGATAATAAAGCAACTGTTACTATTAATACTGATAATAATACTTTAACGAAAAATGTCGATAATCGTATTTATATGTATGAAGGAAGAAACTTGAATATTGCTCATGATCAACAGGTTGAAGATTATGGCGATGTTTTTGGAATGACTTTTTTAGGTATATTTAATTTTGATAATGATAATAAAGTTAATACTGGTATATATAATGCTAATTATGCTGCTGGTGATGTTTTACCTGTTCAAGGATTGTTTAGTAAAGGTAGTTATGTTCTTGGTAAACACTTGACAAATCATGATATTGAAGTTGATGGCTTTTATAGTAATTTTATGAATGAAGAAACTAACGTCAATGAAGTTGATTATATTACTCCAACTCCAGCAGATTCTAAATTCTATATGTGGTATATTGGCGAAAATGCTATTGAATACAATGTTAACTTGGTAGCTTCTAAATATTCAACAATGGGTGCTGTTGAGAAATACTTTTTGGAATTCTCAAAACCAAACACATCATTTCAAATTCTTAGTTTTGATAGTATTGATATAGCCGATGGTGTTTCTTTGGTTGAAAGAAATCAAATACCAAGAATTGCTAGTAATGAGAATGATGCTAATAATATATTTGGTTTATCAATGGAAGCATCTAATAGTGGTTGGTTAACTTCTGGTAAAACATCTTTTTATACACATGAACCTAGTATAAGTGGTGTTACTTATTATGAAGGTGAAAATTCAACGGCAGCTCCTTCAATGCTATTTTATCTATATCACTCTAAAAATATTACTGAAGAAAAAAGCCTTGGTACTGTCAGAATTTCGGTAATGTCAATTACTAAATTAAATGCTTTGTCAAATGAAGTAAAAAGACTAGTAATAAATGTTAATATGTCAACAGCTTTATTCCAAACTGTTGAATATGAAGGTGCTATGACTCCTGGTGATAAATATGATTTATTTATGTCAACAACTACTAATATTACATCTAAAAGTAAATTTAGTGCTTATTATTCATTATATGGTAGTGGTGAAAATGTATATAAACCGGGATATCATAGAGTACTTACGTCGACTTTTGTTTTTCCTGAAAAAACAAAGATAACTATGTTGGATTTTATTAATGGTGTTCCAGAATACTATTATCATGTTATGACATCAAGTGATGTAGCTGCTGCAACACAAGATTTTCAGTCTAATAATAATAGTCAATGTGCTTATAGCCTGTCGATGTTTACTAAGATGGGAAGCGTTAGTAATAATAGTAATTATGATGATGCTGTTAAAAATGCAATATATTATGATGGCACTGATAGCAGTGAAGAATTTATTTTTATTGTTGATTTTTCAGATGCTAATATTACGACTGATAAATTAGATCAAACATTATTGATTGAAATACGTGATGCTAATGAAGAAGATATGATTTCAGTATTAGGTACTCAACGTTCTCAACTTACATATAATGTTTATACTAATAAGGATTCTCAAATTGATATTGATGTTGATACTAGTTTGAATCCATTATATATTGGATATAATGATACTTTTGATGTTGTTATAGATTATCAAAATTCTAATTTAAGTGGTGTTAGTATTACCGATACACAATATTTTGATTCTAAACTTGGTGTTCAAATATATTTAACTAATAGTGAAGGAAACATGGTATCAGGAACGGATTTAACCGGTGCATATTTCTTAATGGACGGAACTAAGTATTATCCAGATATTTCAGGATATACTCACATTAAATTGGCTGATAAAGTAGGTAATACTGAAAAATGGATTATATTTAATACTGAAAATGCTGGGCTTGCAACTGGATCTTATCAATTTAATTTTGAAGCATTTGCATCTCCTGATGGAATATATTATAGTAGTGGTACACCAGATTATTATCGTGAGAGTATTGATATTATTAATAGTAATTATGGATTAAAACCAGAAATATTTGATGAGACAACAATATTTAGCGCAGTTAACGATAAAGCACTTAAATTTAATATTGGTTACACATCGCTACTTGATAATCCAAATATAAGACTTGCTATGTATAGAAGAAAATATGATACTACTTATGATACAAATTATGAACTTGTTGATTTTCAAGATTATTCATTATATGAATTAACACCTACTGATAATGCAAAAGAATATTTATTAATCAATGGTCCATCTGCTAATAATGGATTTACATATCAACTTAAAAATGAGCTTTTAACTGGTACATATAGATTATCGTTTAGATTATATGATAGTGATACGATGATTGGTGAAGTCAATAGATATATAATAGTGAAGTGAGGTATTTATGGAAGAAAAAATTAAAGAAATTAGTAATCAAGAATTAATTCAAGTGTATCGTATGATACTTGATCATTTAGAATATCTTGATGGTGAAAAAAAGAAAGTTATGGAAGATGATAAAAAATGATTGATGATTTAAATAATAAATATGCTGAATTTAAGGGAGTAATTGATATTCTTCCAGTCAATACAAAATATAATCGTAAGCGAAAAATTGATTATATTACGGATGAAGAAAAAGATGATAATGCTTTACTTGATGCTGTTAAAAACGAAATAAATAAGCGTTTAAGTGATTTAAATGCATTAAAAGAAAATGAGAAAATACAATTGCTTCGCGATGAACTTGAAAAATGTAATATTGTTAATGAGTGGAATAATTACAATACGGCATATGAAAAAATGCATTTGGACTATTATTTATATCAATTACATCGCTATTATAAGGAAGATTTGGAAAGTGTTAATGCTTGTTTAAATAAAATTATAGAATCATTTAAAAAAGTTGAAATAAATTTAACAAAAAATGATTTTGATTTTAATGAATATGCAGCTCTTTATATGGATAGAGTAATTAATAATGTATCTTCTGATGAATTAAAAAAATTTTTTGAAGAAATATATTGGAAAAATTCTGATGTAATTAGAACAATTGAAATTAATTTTAAGAGCATTTATTTAAAATATGAAAAGAAGATTACAAAATATTATGAATTAAGACATCAAGAATTTTTAAAAAGTCATAATGATAATGAGATATATAAAATGCGTGTTACTTTAAGTAATCAATTGAAAGAATTAATTGGAACTGATCCTTATATTAATTTTCAAAAATTTGTAAATCATGAGTATTCTTTAAAGGATTTTGCTGAAGGAGAAATGCAGAAAAAGAAAGATTTATATTTTTCTGATAATAGTTATTCATTTGATAATCTAATGAAATTGGATGCTTCTTTGGAAGAATATGAAATGTTAATTAAATATAATTATTTACTTGCTGATATGCGAAGTAGATTAGAGAAAAAAGAAGAATTTAAAAATGTTAAGGATAATGCATTAAAAGATATTAATAAAGATGAAAGTTCTTTGAAAAAATTAATATCTAAGCATAATGCTAAACCATTTCTGTTCTTTAAAAAGAAAACTGATGAAAAGTGGCTATTTGATTATAATAGTGTTATTGAAGGTTTATCAACAAAATTTGATGCTTTTGATGATATTAGATTTAATGAACTTGTATTAAATAAATTGTCAAAAGATTGTAATGTTTATGATGTTTTGCGTTTTGTTTCTTCAAATTATTTATACTTTGTTGAGCAAACAAAGAAAAGTTTGGAAATAGATGATATTAATGTAATTAATGAAAAATTTAAAACACTAAAAGAAGAGATATATGATAAGGATAATTATGCACTTATCAATAATTTGGCTTTGTTAGACGAAAAGCAAATTAAGCAAATTATTGTTGATAAATATAATCTTGAAAACATTAATTTATCAACTGAGATACTTCAAAAAGATAATATGGATAAAACATTAAATGATATTAATAGTTTAATTGATTATGAATACTTTCTAATTTCTGGAATTAACCTTGATGATGTTGATTTATATATGGAATATCAAAAATTAATTAAAGAATAAAGTTAATTTACTTTATTCTTTTTTTATATTGTTAAGATGTTTATAAATCGTTGCATTTTATTGGTTATTATAGTAAAATTGTATATGAAAGTAGGTTGATATAAATGGAAGATGCTAAGCGTAATTTTTTGATTCAAAATGGCGTAGATGTTGATAAAGGTATCGAAAATACGATGGATTTTGAAACATATAATGAAATATTACTTGATTTTTGTAATACATTTCCTCAAGATGTAAATAAATTCAATGAGTATAAAGTGGCAGGTGATATGGTTAATTATGAAATAATCGTCCATGCATTAAAGAGTAATTGTAGAACGCTTGGATTTATGAATACAGGTGAAATGTTTTATCAACATGAACTTGCTAGTAAGAGTAATGATATTAATTATGTTAATACACATTATGATGAATTGATAACAGAAGTAAAGAGAGTTTATAGTATATTAAATACTTATAAGGGGATGTAATCTATGAAAGAAGAATATAAAAGGATAATAGATAAAAAAATACTTGATAATTATATACAAGCTTTAATTATCGATGTTGATAATGATAAACTTTATAAATATAATAATATTGATGGTAATTTTACATTCGAGTCTGAACAATCATATGTTGAGTTTATTACTAACTGTCATAGTTTTATTTTTGAAGATGATGTTCAAGATTATGTATCTTCGTTATCTATTTCTAGACTAGAATCAAGCAATAATAGAATTAATTTAAAATATCGTATGATTAATTCTAAGTTAGGTAATTATGCTGATTATATTAATAACATCTCTTTACATATTCAAGATGGTAAAAAAGTTATTGTTGTTTTAGTATCTCCAGCAGCTAGTGAAACATTAAGTGAAAAAATAGATCAATCTAAATCTATTATTGAAGGAAAATTTAATAAAATTGTTGATGCTGTTAGTTTAGCTATGTTAAAAATTCATAATATAGTTAATATGGATAATAATTTAAGAACTAAAGATGAATATATAAATTCAATTTTGGTTGGTTTAACAACTGATTATCCTGAACTTAATAAATCATTTACAGAGAATGCATCTGAAATATATAAAAGTGGAAAAACAAGTATAATGATTATTGATGATGATAAATTAACTTGTAATTTAATTGGTAAAATATTTGATAAAAAATATGATGTTATTATTGCAAATGATGGGAGAACTGCTATTGATACATTAAAAAAATGTAAAGATGATAGTATAAATATTTCTTGTATATTTCTAGATTTGATAATGCCTGTATTAGATGGATTTAGTGTGCTTGATTATTTGAATGATAATAATTATTTAAATAAGATGCCGGTTATTATTATAAGTGGTAATTATGATAAAGAAACGAGAAATAAAGCTTATAGTTATCAAATTGCTGATATGCTTGAAAAACCGTTTAATGCACAAGTTATTAAGCATAGAATTGAAAATTTAATTAGCTTATATGGTTCTAGTGGTATTATTAATGAAATGATGCTTGAACAACACGAAAATCTAAAAGGGATAATTAATGAAATTGTTTATGCTTATGAGGTTGATAATAGTAGTACTATTAATTTAGTTAAACGTTATATGAAGATTCTTACTATGCAAGTATCAGTAATGTATCCCGAATATAATATGAATAGTAATATTATTGATAAAATAACTAATTCTTCAATTTATTATGGTATTGGTAATTATATGTTACCTAAAACGGTTATACAAAAAAGATCATCATATAGTGAAGAAGAACAAAGAATAATAAAAAATGCTAATATTAATGGCTCATCAATTGTTAAGTATGTTATTGCCAATAATAATGATGATATTGACAGTAAATATGCATATGAAATTGCTAGATATCATTCTGAACATTTTGATGGCGCTGGCTATCCTGAAGGATTAAGTGGTGTAAGTATACCATTATCTGCTCAAATTGCAGCTTTGGTTATTGAATATATAAATTTAATTAATACAATGGTACCAATTAATTATGATAGAGTTGCATCGTTAATTGAAATGGAAGCTAATCATAAATTTAATCCTAAAATTGTTGAGGCATTTAAAATGGTTCGTAGTGAATTTGAGTCAATTACTAAAGTAGGTGTTTAGTATGTTAAATGCAATTTCACTTCAATTATTTAGCTTTATATATGTTTTTGTTTTATCAATGGTATATTTTAGAAAAAGAAAATATAACTTTATCGAGAGTAGAATATATAAATATTTGTTAATATTTACTATGATTGTACTTATATTAGATGGTATTAATGCCTATTTAATATTTAATGATAATTTAAATTCAATTATACTTACAAAACTTCATTTTGTATGTTTATTTATTTGGTTTGTATTATTTGCTATATATATATTACTTAGTCGTAGTAATAATAAATATGAATCATTTAAGGAATTATTTAAGGCACATACTAGTTTATATTTATGGATAAGTATTGCTTCTGCTTTATTTGCACTTTTAATAATATTACAATTGTGGATGAATTTTTTGCAATTAAATTATTCAATGTATGAAATAAGTTTGGTTTATTTATTTGGTATAGTAATTTCAATAATTGTACTTTTAAATTTACTACTTAACAATAAAAATGTGGCTGTATATAAGAATTCTGCTATTGTAATATCTGTTCTTATGTTAGTTTCAATTATATTTGCTCAAACTTTTTTAAGTAACTTATTTTTATCTAACTCTTCAATTGTTAGTTGTGGTATTTGCTTAATAACATTATTTCAATATTTTACAATGGAGAATCCTGATTTAAAATATGTTGATGAATTAAATGCACTAAAAGTTAAGGCAGAAGAAGCAAATCAAGCTAAAACAAATTTTCTTGCTAGTATGAGTCATGAGATTAGAACACCCATGAATGCTATTAATGGCTTATCTGCTAATTTACTAAATAGTGATATTCCAAGTGAATATAAAGAAGATATTAAAAATATTAATGAAGCTGGAAATATTCTTCTTGAAATTGTTAATAATATTCTTGATATTACAAAGGTAGAGGCTGGTAAGACTCAACTTAATAATGCACCATATAATTTAGCTGATTTAATAGCTAAACTTTCACATATGACTAAACTTTCTTTATCTGAAACTCCAATTAAATTTGAAGTACAGATAAATGGTAGTATACCCAAGGCATTAATGGGGGATGAAGTAAAATTATATCAAATACTTATGAATATATTATCAAATGCTGTTAAGTATACTAAAAAAGGTAGTATTAGATTTGTTATTAATTCTAATGTTAATGGTAATAGTGATAGTTTAACTTTTAAAGTAATAGATACTGGTATTGGTATTAAAAAGGCTGATAATGCAAAATTATTTGAAAAATTTGAGAGATTAGATCAAGAGCAAACTGATATTCAAGGAACAGGGCTTGGTTTAGTTATTACAAAAAAATTACTTGATTTAATGGGCGGTAAAATTCATTTTGATAGTGTATATCAACAAGGAACTACTTTTACAATCGAGTTAGAACAAGAAATTGTTGATAATAGTAAGGTAGATTTTACTACTTATAAAGCCAAAAAAATGTCTGTTGATAGATATTTTGATGGTAGAGAATATAAAATATTACTTGTTGATGATAATTTACTTAATTTGAAAGTAGCTGAAAAATTACTTAAAAATTATAATTTTCAGGTTACTAGTGTTAAAAGTGGCTTAGAATGTTTAAATTATACTAAAAGAAATAAATATGATTTAATATTTTTGGACCATATGATGCCTGAAATGGATGGTATTCATACTTTATATAATATGAAGCAAAGAGCATCTGGTTTTGATACACCAGTAGTTGTTTTGACTGCCAATGCAATCGATGGATCTAAAGATATGTATTTAAAAGAAGGTTTTTGTGATTATCTATCTAAACCAATTGATCAAGTAGAACTTGATAGGATTCTTAGAGAACAATTGAATATAGATACTGATCCGTATAAGACTATAGAATCAAATGATGAAGATGAGACCTTAACTGGAAAAAATAATTAAATATATATTTTATAAATATAAAAGAGCACATAAATGTGCTTTTTTCATATAATTTATTAGGTGATATTTTATGAATGAATATTTTGATGGTGTTGTAATTGATGCTGGTCATGGTGGTATTGATAGTGGAGCTAGAGGAAGTGATATTTTTGAAAAGGAATATAATTTATTGATTAGTAAGTATATGTACGATAGATTTAGGGAACTTGGTATACCTGTATATTTAACTAGAGAAAGTGATGTTACTCTTAATCCAAGTGATAGAGTACAAAAAGTATTATCTTTTTTTGGCAATGATCCTAATGTAGTTGTTATTTCTAATCACTTAAATGCAGGAGGTGGCGATGGTGCAGAAGTAATTTATGCACTAAGAAATAGTTCAAGACTTGCTGATAGTATACTTACTAATATTGGTAATACTGGTCAAAATATGAGAAGAGTGTACCAAAGAAGATTGCCAAGTGATCCTACAAAAGATTATTATTATATGTTAAGAGATACTGGTAGAACAGAACCATTAATAATTGAATATGGTTTTATTGATAATAATGATGATTTAAAATTTTTAAAAGATAATTATAAAGATTTAGCTGAAGCAGTAATTAAAGCTGTACTTGAATATAAAGGCATACCTTATACTAGTCCTATTAAAACGATAAGTGATACTTATAAAGTTATGAAAGGTGATACATTATATGGTATTGCTTCAAAATTAGATACTACTGTTGATGAACTAAAAAAAATTAATAATTTAACTAGTAATTCATTATCAATAGGTCAAATATTAAAAGTACCTGTTAAAGAAATCGATCCTGGTGAAACAGAAATTTATCAAGTAAAAAAAGGTGATACATTATATAGCATTGCTAATAAATATGGTATTACTTTAAAAGAATTGAAGGCTATAAATGATCTTAAAACAGATACATTATCAATAGGTCAGCTATTAAAAGTACCTAGTGGTTTGTCACTTGCTAACTCATATACTGTAGGTTCTGGTGATACATTATATAGCATTGCTAAAAAATTCAATACTACGGTAAATAAATTAAAAGAAACAAATGGGCTTTCAAGTAATATGTTAAGTGTTGGTCAAAAATTAATTATACCTTTGATAGAAGATACTACTTATGTTGTAAAAGCAGGTGATACTTTGTATAGTATTGCAAATGAATTTAATACAACAATAGATGAACTAAAAAGGCTAAATAATTTAGTAAGTGATATTTTATCAATAGGAAAAATATTAATTGTAAAATAAAAAAGCATTTTTATATGCTTTTTTAAATTATGCCAATTAAGTTTAGTAAAATTAGAATAATTACTCCAGGAAAACCTAATACACCTACGACTAGAGCTGTAATAAAGTTAAGTGGAATAGATATTCCTAGTGATCCACCAAATTGATTAATTAACCAAATTACGATAATTCCTAACAAAATATTAATCAATAATTCAATTAATCTTTTGATACTTGCTCCAAAAACAAATTTGGCTAAAAGTAATACAACAGCAGCTACTAAAATAATTTGTAAGTAATGCATTTTACTCCTCCTTAATATAATTAAAGCAGATTTATTTTAAAAAATCAATCTTTATATATTTTATGTTATGAAATTACTTATCTTACTAAATGTTTAGGTAATCCATTTTCGAATATTGGTAATAGTTCACCTTGAATTAGTGGTTTCGCATAATTAATGAATTCTTCAGTCATTTGGTTATTTTTAGTATCAATCCATTCAAGTGGAACTTTTTTTTCTATATTAGCAATGTTGTGAATATCATAAATATCTGTTTTGCTTGAATATGATTCTTTTTCATTCCTTTTGATTGTAATCATCATACCAGTTTTACCTTTATTAGCTTCTTCAACAGCTTTCATTCCAACCATTTCGGCTTCATTAATATCTGTTAATGATGCTAAATGTGTAGCAGCTCTTTGGAGAGTTGAGAATTCGATTGCTCTTGTTTTTAGCCCTGTTTCTTTAGCAATTATATCTGCTAATGTACTTGCACAGCCTGATAATTGTTTGTGTCCAAAAGCATCTATTTTTTTATTGTCGTTATTTAGTTCACAAACAAATTTTCCATCACTAGTTTTAATCCCTTCAGATACGGCAATTACAACACTTGATTTTTTGCTTGACAATTCTTTTACATTTTTAATAAATTTATCTAAGTCAAAATCAACTTCTGGTAAATAGATTGCATCTACTCCTTCACAAGTGTTATCTTTTGCTAGAGCAGCGGCAGCAGTTAACCATCCGGCATGGCGCCCCATTATTTCAACTATGCATATAGTTGGTTTTTTGGCACCAAATGATGAATTATCTCTAATTATTTCTTTTAGGCTAGTAGCAATATATTTTGCAGCTGAACCATATCCAGGACAGTGATCTGTTATAGGTAGGTCATTGTCAATTGTTTTAGGTACTCCCATAAATACTTCTTTTTTATTATTTTGTTTTGCATAATCAGATAACATTTTAATAGTGTCCATAGAATCATTTCCACCAATATAGAATAATCCATCTATTTTGTTTTTTTCTAGGATGTTAAATATTTTTTCATATGTTTTTGGTTCATCTTCTATGGTAGGTAGTTTATATCTGCATGATCCCAAAAAAGCTGAAGGGGTTCTTTTTAATAATTCATAATTATCTTCTTTGTTTAAATATTCATCTAAATCAATAATATTTTCTTCAAGAAATCCTTCAATTCCATGAACCATACCATATACTTTTTCTATACCTAATTCTTTTGCTTTTTTATATACTCCAGCAACGCTAGAATTTATAACGGCGGTTGGACCTCCTGATTGTCCAACAATTATTCTTTTCATTGTATCACTCTCTTTCTTTAATTATTATAGCACTTTTCTATTTTAATTAATAGAAAAACTACGAATAAATCGTAGTTATTATTTTTTAGTTATTTTACCTTCTTTATTGATAATAGCATTAATACTCCAAGTATTCATATTGCTAATAACTCTTTGTTTTTCTTCATCATATAATATTTCAGTGTATTCATTACTTTCTTTGGCAGGAATAAAATAGTATTCCATATTTCCATTATTTAACAATTTTATTTGAAATATTCCAGTGTCTTTTGTTTCATTATTAAATATAAAATCCCCTAGATTATATATAATAGGTTTATCTTGGTAAAATTCTATTCCTTGCAAGACATGTGCATGTGTTCCTATAATTATATCTGCTCCTGCTTCAATATACTGTTTTGATGTATCAATTTGTACTTGTTCTAAACTATGTGAATCTTCTCGTCCCCAATGAATTAAGGCTATTACATAGTCACTTTTTTGTTTTTCTTCTTTTATTAGATTTGTAAAATCTGTTGGGTCATAGCATCTCAATACACCACCATTATTATCAGTTGCTGCAGGTGTTAAAATTATTTTTTCAGCTCTTGTTGCATTTACAAATGATATTTTGTAACCATTTATAATAAAGTAATATGGTTTTTTTGCTTCGTCTATATTTTTGCCAGCACCTATATATGGTATTTTATATTCATTTAAACTATCAATCATGTCATTGAAAGCAATTTCTCCGAAATCATAAACATGGTTATTTGCTAGTGTTAATAAATCAACACCCATTTCATTATAAATTGGTATTCTTTTTGGAGAAGCTCTAAAGTTATAATATTTACCAGGCATTTTTTCTCCACGGTTACTAATGGTAAATTCACTATTAGCAACCATTATATCAGTCTCATTCATAATTTTGACGGTATCTTCAGATAGTATGCCATATATTCCTTTATTTCTTTCATCATATTTTGGCATAATATACCAATTGTCTGCAAGGGATACGTCTCCAATAAAGCTTATGGTTGTATTACCAGTTTTATTTATTATTCTAATATTATTAATTTCATCAAATGCATTATTATATAAATCTTTTAAGACTATATATGAATTTCCTGTAAGTTCGTGCCATAAATTATTTGTATATGTGTTATTGTTAATACTATTATTTATTTTATTTATAATATTTATTCCATAGTTTTTATATATCCAATCAAGAAATGATTTATCTATTGTTGGTTCTATACCTTGTGATAATATATTACTAATAATTCTTTCATGATTATCTATATCTACTTTTTTATTTATTGTATTTCGATTTGTTATAAAAAATATAATATAGATAGAAGATGTTATAAATAAAAAAATATTTAATAATATTAATTTTATTATTACTTTTTTTATTTTTGTTGTCATATTTACCTCTTTAATATATTTTGATTATATCATTTAAATTTATTATTGTCATTTATATTTTGTTATATATTTTATATTTTGTTATATATTTTATATTTTATATTTTATATTTTATATTTTATATTTTATATGTTATAATTATATTTAATAATAGATTAATTAGATTGTATTTGAGGCGATTTATATGTTTTTTAAAAAAATAAATCCAGTTTATTTGATTCTTGGTATTTTATTTCTTGTAGGAATTATTTTGATTATTATTGGTAATTCAGCTAATGATAAAGTAATAATTAATAATAAAAGCTATTATATCTCTTTAATTGGTGATAAAGAAATATCAATTTATCAAGGAAGTGAATATATTGAACCTGGGTATATGGCTAGTGATAGTTTAGGTGCTAATTTGACTAATCAAGTGGTTGTAGAAAATCCTTTAGATAAAAACAAAGTAGGGAAGTATATTATTACATATAGAATAAATGATGTAAGTGTAAATAGAATTGTCAATGTAATTGAAAAAGAAATTGGGGTTACATATATTCATTTAATTGGTGATAAAATTATTTATCTTGATGTAAATCAAAATTATGTAGAACCTGGGTATGAAGTTGTTGATTCAGTTGATGGTGGTAATTTAAAAAATAAGGTAAAAGTTACTAATGATATTGATACTTCAAAAGGAGGAATTTATAAAGTAAATTATTCTGTTATAAATTCTAGTGGTATTACTTCTAGTACACAACGATTAGTAATTGTTATGGATAGTGATGTTAGTTTAACAGTGGATAATGAAAATTATACTAATAATGATGTTAATGTCAATATTTTTGTTAATGATGTTTATTTTGAATATATAATATTACCAAATGGAGAAAAAATATTTGAGAATAGATATGTATATTCAGTTAATCAAAATGGAGAATATAAGTTTGGAGTATATAATAATAAAGGAAGTGGAAAAGATTATACAATAAGTATTAAAAATATTAATAAAACCAAACCTAGTGGGACTTGTTTTGGAAGTTATGGCGGCGGTGTTTCTTCTTTGTCTATTTCTGCAACAGATGATATAGGAATACTTAAATATGTTGTAAATGGAATTACATATACAACAAATAATATAAGTATTAATGGTGAATATAAAACTGTTCTTGTATCTATATACGATAAAGCTGGTAATAGTATAGATGTTAATTGTAATTTAACTGATAAAAATCCTGTTATAACAAAAAAACCTACTGTTAAGACTCCTTCACCAACTCCAAGAGATGGTAAAACGTTATTAAATGTTACTGAAGGTATGCATAGAATGACAAATAGTGATTTTATATATTATTTATATTTTCCACCGAAGGCTACAACTAATATGCCTATAATTTTATGGTTGCATGGTGATTTTCCACGTGAAGAGTGGACGGCTGATAATCAGGTAGGAAGATTAGCATATGAGGCTGGATTCCCTGCAATTTTAGTTGCGCCATTTGGCGGTGATGATTTTGGCTATGCTTCTAATCCAGGTTGGTATGAAGGCGGCTTATTACCTAAGGTAAAAAAACTATTGGATGAAGTATGTAATACTTATAAATGTGATAAGAGTAATATTAATGTTGGTGGGCATTCTCGTGGCGCAATTGGAACTTGGCAAATTGTAAATAGTTATCCTGGTTACTTCCATGCTGCTTCACCAATTAGTTGTTGTTCTTCTGGATTAAAGGGAGAAAATTTTAGAGGAGTAAAACTTTGGGCTATGCGTGGCTCTGGTAAGGGTCAAGGTTATAATAATGATGATCGTTATAGTTGTATGCAAAGTAACGTCAATACTGTTAAAAACTATGTAAAGGCTTACAATTATGTTATAAAACCAAATAAGACACATGGGGATATGGCTAATAGTTTTGATAATGAGTATTTTGAATTTATGTTTTCAAAATAATAAAATTGCTATGTTTTCTTTATAAACATATAGATTATTTGTTTTAGATAATTTTATAGTATATAAATTAAAAAAGGTTTAGAATAATCATTCTAGACCTTTTAATATATATATTATTTATTATTTTTATTTAAAATATATTTGGCAATTTCATCATATGCATCTGTGTTCCATAGTTTAAATCTTTCATCATCATCATAATTTGCCATTGTTTTTTCATGTCCATCGGGAATAAATATTGGATCTATTCGTAAACCATATTTTCCACTTTTTCTTGTTGCAAGTTTGCCACTTGTAATTGATGTAAAGATAACAGGTTCTTTACCATATTCACAGTATGCAAAGGCTTCTTTGTAGTAAGCTTTCCTGTTCTTTTTTTCTTTCATAAGTTTTAACAATCCATCAGTACCAATTTTTTCCATTACATCATGTGTATATGGACCAGGGAAGCCATCTAATGCATCTATAAAAAATCCTGTGTCATTTTTTAGTACATCGCATTTTAGTTTGTCACTTGCTTCTTTAGCTGAAAATGCAGCGATATCTTCAACTTCATTTGATTGAATTTCAGTGGTATCCATTTTAATATTATCAACTTTTATTCCATATGGCTCTAAAAATTGTCTTGCACTTATAAGCTTTTTCATATTTCCAGTAACTAAAGTTATTTTATTCATTTTATCACTTCCTATTTGTATTATAATATATTATATTTATTTTGTATATCTTCTACCTGATATTTCTATTATTTCAACTTTTAATATTTTATTAAATATTTTTTTCAATAGTCGTTTTTACTTAGATTCCTGATATTTATTAATTAAAATTCTTTTATACAATTGATTTCATTTTCTTTTACAAATATAAAATTTCTAATTTTATATTCATTTTTAATGTCATCTTTGAATTTATCTATATTTTGGTGAGTAGATATTATTATTATTCTCTTTTTATCTTTGTTTGAATATTTAACGATAAATTTAAGTACATCACAGGCATCAATATGATATTTATCATCATCATCTAAGCCAGATGTGCATTCATCTAAAATTAAGGCATCTATATTATCATCTATAAAATATAGAATTTTTGCTAAAATAAGTCTTTGTTTTTGTCCATTTGATAATGAATGTTCAAATTTTTTTTCTTTCATATATTGCCATACATCTTTTGAATTATCTAGTATTTCTTCCCATAAATGTAAATTTTTAAGAATTTCTTCCATTTTATTTATATCTGGATTTTCACTATCACAAAATAATTCTTCATAAATACTTAAACTTCCGAATGCTAATTTTTCATCATACATTAAAAATCTAGATGTAGTGGGGATATCAGTGCTCTTTTCTAATTTAATTCTTTCGGTGAGCATATTCATAAATGTTGATTTACCACTACCTGAAGGTCCATATAATACTATTACTTCACCTTTATTAATATTTATACTTTCATCTGATTTAAGAGTGAATGGAATATCATTGTTTGATCCTTTTAAATACTTAATAGTAAATGGCTTAATATTAATGCTTTCTAATACTTTATTAAATTCTTTTTTACTAGTAGTATGGTACGTTTCTAGAATTAGTTTCATATCAACTGATTCTTTTTCAAGAGCTATTATTCGTTCATTATTATCCTCTAAGGCATAAACAAGTCTTCTAGTATAACCAATAGCAGTTTCTACGATTATTAATGTGGCACTTATCATGGCTATACTACCTAGAGTTAAATTTTCTAATTTTACATTCATAACATAAAATATAATAATTCCATATTGGCTTAGTGTTTCAATAATTGTCATTATTAATCTTGAAAAATTCATTTTTTTATAGAAATGTTTTATATTATTATTGCTATTTATTACTGTTTTTTTGAATCTATCAATACGCATATCTAAATCTTTACTTACAATTGTTGGTACTCTTAATAAATCATTTACAATTACTGATTGTTCATTATTATATTCTCTATTTTTTTTATAGAAATTTCCTCTACTTAAATTGATATATGCAGAACTTAAAAATGATAATATTCCAAAAATTATGATTAAAGAAATATAGATATTATTTGGTATTGCATCATTAGTAACAATAGCAGTTATAATCATAATTAATATACTTATTATTTGTATGATATCAAATCTATGTCTTATTTGTTGCATCCATAAATTATCTAAGTATTTTTTAGTCGTATTTAAAATAGTTTCATTATCCATTATTCGATATATTTTACTATTTTCATCATATTTTAAAACTCTGTCTTTTGTTGCTCCAATTATATTAGTTCCTTTAAGAACTAATTCATCTTCAAATATCATATTGTATTTTGATCTTTCATTATCAGAATATATATTAAATGCATCTTTCAATACATTTTGACCATGATATAGCATATATAAAATAATACCCAATAAAAATAATTTTTGTTCTATCATTATATTGGTAAGTTTAAGCATAAATGAAAAAATAAGTGAGAAAATTGTTAATGACAAAGATAGTATTTCAATTTTTATGCCCATGTTCCTTACATTTTTAGGCATTTTCAGTAATGGCTCATTCAAATTATGTGGTTTAATAAAATTGTATATCATTTTTCCTAATTCTTTAATCATTTTCATATTTATAATTTCTCCTCTTAATAACAATTTAATTATATCATAATACGACAATTATTTATTTATAATGAAAACTCTAACTATCAAAAGTTAGAGCCATCTAAATAGTGTGATGATAATTGATGTTTCAAACATAATATTATTACTTTCTAATTGTATCACTTTTTATTATACGTTTTTGAAACTCTTCTTCAATTATATTATTAATTGATTTACAATTGGCGGTTAAATTCATTCTATTTTCATAAAAATACGATAATTCTTCAAAGCCACAATATAATGGAACTTGATATACAATACCATTTTGTTCTTGTGGTTCAATAATTTCATATATATCTTCTTTTTCCATTTCTTCAAATCTTTTCTTTAAATCATCAGCATTAATATATTGATAATTATCATTTTCTTCTTTTTTAAATCCATAGGCATAAATTTCAGCGTCGTCTACTATTTTATCATTTTGCATATGATATTTTAGAATCCTTTGTAAATCACAATCGATATAGATTTTACCATTAGTGCCATAATATAAATATGGACCTTTGCCTATTTTTGAAATAACTGATTCGGGGTTTGATTGTAATATTTCAGATATTTTTATAAAAATCACTCCTTTTATTATTCATTACAATAAAATTATATCATTGATGATTAAATTAGTAAACATGAAATAATATATTAATGTGTGTTTTAATTTCAATTGGTACTAGTAGTTATCCATTGTGAAATTACTTTAATATCTATTAGTTGCCATAAATTTAGAACTATCTACTTTTGCTTGACTATTTCATTTATTTTTTTTATTTAAATATGCTTTGCCATTTATCTATTTCTGGTAGATAAGTAAAGCCTTCTAAATTTTTTTGAAGAGTTTCTTTTAAGGTTAGCATTTTGTCTACTACTTCTTCATAATTAGGATTATCTAAATCTACCATTATACCATTATAGCCATCAGTTATTTGTTCATATGAACTTTCAAAATTAGTTACGACAACTGGGGTATTTAGGACTTTAGCTTCAGTGATACTGTTGCACCAACTTTCATCATCACTTAATTGAACTAAATAATCACTATTTTTAACATAATTATATGGATTATCTCTGTATCCAATAAAGGTAACCTTTTTGTATGGTTTAAAAAGTTCTTTGTATTCTTGTTCTCTAGTTCTACCTTTACCAATAATATTTAAAATATAAGGAATGTTTCTTTCTTCTAATTTTTTAACTAGTTCATATAGTCTTTCAAAACCTTTAGCTCTACTGATTCTTGAAACAACAACAAGTTTTAGAACATTACTAGGAATATCTTTTAGTGGGTTAGATTCATTGCTTAATTTTTCAATATTATCATTAATAAAATTATGGATAACTATACCTTCTTTAGAAATATTTAGATTGTTTTTTACGGCATTGCTTACACAAATAAATTTACTACAGTCATTTACGAAATCTTTGTCATCTAGTAAGCAGTCTGGTAATATTCTTGGCATACTATGAATCCAACAAATATATTCTTTAGCGTGAATTATATTTTTTAATTTGTGATAGTCAAAATATAAGTAGCACCAAACACATATATCACAATTGATACTACTTTGATCTTCTATTTTAGTTATTTTAGCATATTGTGATATGATATTAACAATGTTTTCATCAACAATGCTATCATCAATATAACATACTTCTAGTTCGTATTTTTTATATATTTGTTTAGATAGTGTTTCTATACATTTTTCAATACCACCACTAATTATTGTTTTATTGAAAAAGACAATTTTCTTCATTTTATCACCTACGATAATTATATACTATTAAAGGGATTTTGTAAATTTATTTGCTTTTTTTAAGCTGTTAATATATAATACATTCAAAAAGAAGAGTGATAAAGTGAGAACTAGTGTAGTAATTCCTGCATTTAACGAGGAAAAGGATATTGCAAATGTTATTAACGCGGTTAAAAGTTCAAAAATTGCAGATGAAATTATTGTTGTCGATAATAATTCAAGTGATAATACTTCAAAGATAGCTTTAAGTTGTGGTGCAACTGTAACCTTTTGTAAAAATCAAGGAAAGGGTAATGCAATGGAAGAAGGATTAAAACTTGCTACTGGGGATATTATTGTATTTATTGATGGTGATATTTGCAATTATAAGAAGAGTTTTATTAGTAAGTTAATTGATCCAATAGTGAAAAATAAAGCTGATTTTGTTAAGGCAACTTTTAAAAGAGATGGTGGAAGAGTTACAGAACTATTGGCTAAACCACTTTTAGCTTTAACTTTTCCAGAATTAAAGAAATTTGATCAACCTCTTAGTGGAATTATAGCTGGAAGAATAGATTTATTTAAAAGCATTACTTTTGAAAAGGATTATGGAGTAGATGTTGGTATTTTAATTGATATTTATAAGAAAAAGGCTAGAATGCGACAAGTAAATATTGGAGAAATAAAAAACAATTCACAGGATTGGCATAGTTTAATTGGAATGGCAAATGAAGTGGCTAAAGCAATATTAAAAAGGAGTAAATAATATCAACTGTAGAATTTTTTTCTTTTTGTTCTGGTGCTTTATATTGAAAATTAATCATTCTAGAACCAACTTTTGTTTTGACAATTGTATAAAGGTCATCCTTATTAGAATGTGTAACTTATTTAATGTCATATAATCATTATATATAAAGAAAAAAGCAACTTTTTGTTGCTTTTAAAACTCTTAATGGCAGGGGATGAGAGAATCGAACTCCCAACAGTGGTTTTGGAGGAGTAAAAAAGCACTGTTGAAACATGGAAAAACGCAATAAAACAAAGGAAAACGAATAAATAATAGATTGTTATAATCTGATATAATTTGATATGATGTTGATATTTTTGCTACCAAAAATGCCACCAAATCACTATGAAACGAACACCTGAAGTTTTCCTAACTTCATATATGCTTTATGGTAATAATTATTAATAATTTCTATTTAGTAATTTTTTATTCTTACAAGTTATTTTGGTATATATAATCTATCATAAATTATTTAGTATTGATAATTTTTTAATTCTAATGTTATTATTTTTGCCAGTTCCTAGTTCAATATCAGGCTTAACAGTTTTGCCATGATAATCACTACCACCACTTATTAATAAATCATATTTATTGGCTATTCCTAAATAATATTTCATTTCTTCTTTTGTATGACTTGAGTGATATACTTCAATACCTTTTAATCCACAACTAATCATATCTTTTAACAATATTAAAAATTCTTTTTCTGATAACTCTAATGACTTTGGATGGGCTAAAACGGGAATACCACCACTATTTGCTATTAGTTCTAAGCATTCTTGATATTGTAGCCCTTTACTGTTTTGTCTTGTTTTATTATAAGCATCTATTAAATATTTATCAAAGGCATCTTGGACTGTATTTGCATATCCGTATTTAATACAAAGTTTTGCTAAGTCAGGACGACCTAGATTATGATTAGCATTAACTAATTCTTTTATATCATTATAACTAAATTTAATTCCATAATCTCTTTTGATCTGTTCCATTATTGATAAAACTGAGTTAATACTATTATCTTTTAAATCTATCATTTTTTTATTCAATGCGCTATTATTTAAATCAATACCATAACCTAAAATATGCATTCTACCTTTATCAGTTTTTGCAGATAGTTCAATCCCATTAATAATTTTAATTCCACTATCAACAATTATGTCTTCATTTTTATTAACTTTTTTAATTCCTTCAATAGTATCATGATCTGTTATAGCAATCGCGCCAATTCTTTTATCTATTGCTAATCTTATTAATTCTTGTGGTGATAAATCACCATCTGAATAATTAGTATGAGTATGCATATCAATTATTTTTTCACTTTTTCTATATGGATTGATTATGTCACTAAAATAAATTCTATTTAATGTTTCTATTGCTAAATCATTTTCATATTCTTCCATATTATAATAAATTTCAGCTGCAGTTTTTTTCATTATTTACCTAATCTCCTTACTTTTACATAAGAATTCTTTTGGGCAATAGATACTTCTTTTACTAATGCATCATATGGAAAGTTATATGGTTCATTAATTAATTTATTTATATTGATTCTTATATGATTTTCTTCTAAAGTTTTTAGCAACATACCAATACCAAATATATTTAGATGTTTATTTTTATGACTTGGGTCAGGATCACCATATGTAAAATCAAAATAAATACCATTTTCAAATAATCTTCTCCCATCTTTTTCAGATATTTTGTATTTATCAAATAATTCTAATATTTCTAATATTTCATCTTTTAACATATTATTATCTCCATTTCTTTATTAACATTTTCTTTTCGACAATAGGGTCAACATATCTTGAAATATCTTTATTAAGATTAAATATTTCTTTAACCATAGTTGATGATACAAATTGATATTCTTTATCTGCAAATAAACAAATGGTATTTACTTGATTATTTGATATTTCTTTATTCATTTGTTGCAATCCTACTTCAAAATCATAATCACTTAAACTTCTAAGTCCTCTAATAATAGCTTTACACTCATTAAGTAATGCAACATCAACTGCAGCACCACTAGCAGAAATAACTCTTACATTATTCATTCTTTGATATAATTCTTTAATTATTTCCACTCTTTCTTCTAAAGTAAATAATCCAGATTTTTTTAAAGGATTTTGCATAACTGCTATTATTACTTCATCAAATAAATCACTTGCTTGTTCAACAATATTCATATGTCCTTTAGTCATTGGATCAAAACTTCCTGGATATAAAACTTTTGTCATAACGATTTCACCAACCTTTTAACTATTTCTTTATCATTTTCTTTTAAAACATAATCAAATTTATTTTCATCAAATTCAATACTTGCTTTTTCTCTTAAATCAAATGCTTCTTCTGATATGTTATCTCTTTTCATTGCTCTTTGTTTTCTCACTTCATATGGTATATCTAAAAGTATTTTTATATCACACATATCAAAGTATTTTGAAATTGATAACAATAGCCAATCTAGAATAATAATTTTATCTTTATGAATGGTTAAAAAGTTATCGATTTCTATTTGCATATATTTCCATGTAATATCAGATAGTTTATTCATTTCATTTCGAGAATCAAAAACGATTTCACCAAGTTTTTTTCTGTCAATAATATTTTCTTTAGCAATAGACTCTCCAAATGAATTTATTAATTCTTCTTTAACTTCTGGTAGTAGTAATACTTTGTGTCCAACTTTATCAATGTCTAAATGTATTACTTTATTATTTGTTAATTCTACCATTTGATTTGCCAGTGTAGTTTTTCCACAACCTGATTTACCACAAATACCTATAATCATGAATAATCAGCAACTTTTTTATTAGTTTTTATTAGTCTAATTGCATTATTGTTATCTAGATATACTGCAGTATCTGGTATATATTTCCAACTGTTAGGATCTTGAACTGCTTCACGTGCTGCTTCTTCAAATGACTCTTTAAAAATGAAATTCAATTCATAAAGAATATCTGTTAATTCTTTTTTAAAATGTGGCCATCTTGGATTAGTAGAATTATTATTAGCAATTATGCTATTAATATGTAAAATGTTTTCATTTAACACTTTGAATGTTTGATTCTTTTCATTTTTCGTTAGGTTGTTTTTTGATAGATCAATCTGGTTATTAGTTCTAACAATAAAGTATTTTGTTGTAACTAATTTATTAATTGTTTTACCACTCTTAGATGGATAATTATATAAATAGTTATTGTATTCAATAAATGGTATTACTTTATCATCACTAATATCTAGTCCTAATTCTTCTTTTAATTCTCGTATTAAAGCTTCTAATTCATTTTCACCGGGTTCTATTTTTCCACCTGGCATCATTAGTATATTACTATAATCTACGATAGTAATATTTAAATTATTTAATATAATAGCTCTTACTTTATTCGTAGTCGTATCTAAGTTTTCTTTTGTTAGATTATTTGGATTATTTATCATTCTTTTCATATTTTTCCTCCATTCACTTGTATTATATACTTTTTATTGATATAATTAAAATACATATTTATTATGTTTATCATAACTGGAGGTTATTATGAATATAGACTTTGAATTATATAGGGTATTTTATACAGTAGCAAATAATGGAAATATAACTAAAGCAAGTGAAGAATTAAATATTTCACAACCGGCAATTAGTAAATCAATTAAAAATCTAGAGGAACAATTAGGAGGTAATTTATTTGTTAGAACTAAAAGAGGTGTTATTTTAACAGAGGAGGGAAAAGAGTTTTATAGTTACATTAAGCAGGCTATTGAATATATAAACAATGCGGAAAATAAATTTACTGAGCTGGTTAATTTAGAAACTGGATGTATAAAAATAGGAGTAAGTGCTACGCTTACAAAAGAATTTTTACTTCCTTATTTAGAAAAATTTCATGAAATATATCCGAAAATAGATATACAAATTATTACTAATATTAGTTCTGAATTGTTGCCAAAACTTAGAAATGGATTAATTGATATTGTTATATTAAATTTAGCACGTGAAAATTATGGTAATGATATTGATATAATTAAATGTAAAAAAATAAATGATTGTTTTGTTGTAAACAAAAATTATTTGGATTTAGTTAATAAAGATTTATCAATTAAAGATTTAAATAAATATCCTTTGATACTTCAATCTAAAGGATCAAATACGAGAGAATTTTTGGATAATTTTGCTAGTAGTTATGATATAGTTCTTAAACCTAATATGGAACTTGCAAGTTACTCGCTTGTTCTTGAATTTGCTAAAATTGGGCTTGGTATTGGATATGTAACAAAGGATTATATTAAAAATGAGTTGAAAAATAATGAATTATATGAATTAACGATAAAAGAAAAAATACCTAGTAGGTATATAGGAATTGCATTATCTAAAAATCATGTGCCAAATTTTAGTACAAAGAAACTCATCGAAATAATAACAAAATAATTATTATTTATAATTAAATTTGCCACTAATGCCACATATTTTATTTTTAAAATTATAACAGAAGTTCGTTAACCCATTGTTACTGTGCCACCAAAAATGCCACCAAATCATTATAAGGTAGATAACGTAAGTCTTTCTAACTACTATTATGTTTAGCAAAGCCTTATAAAATAAGAAAAAAGCGACTTTAAACTAGTCGCTTTATTATCAAAAATGGCAGGGGATGAGAGAATCGAACTCCCAACAGTGGTTTTGGAGAATTTTGCAAATTCATTTAAAATCGGTAAAAATCGTTTTGAAATCAACGAAAATCTTTTAAAATCAACGCTTTATAAATATGACTAATTTTTGAAATGTTTTGAATCATTTCGAACAAAGTGGCACAAACTTTTTTTTGGCTAAATTTTTTTGTGACACTAGGGATGCAGACCGAATGTTATGGGTAGCATTTAGTTCTGCCTCCCATATACTATTAAAAATTATTCTATAAAATTAAAAAATGGAGAAAATTCAATTGAATTTTCTCTCAAATTTATAATAAAAATATTTTTCATTACTATTTTTTATATATTTTTCTATAAACATTCCATGTTTCTTGTGGACTCATAAATTTAATATCGTGTTCTTTTTGATAATATGCTAAACTATATATTAATTCTCTAATATACTCTTGGTTCTTTGGATAGTTAAAATCTAATCCATCGTAATATCCTACTAAATGGTTGTAATTAGATCTTTTATAATATCCTCCATATTCACTTGTCTTCCAAGTAACAGGATTCTTTGTAGGATAATCTTCTAAGTAACAATAATCACTATACTCAATGATAATATTTTGACTATCTTTATCTAACTTTTCTACTGAATCTTCCTTACCAATTACTAGTCTTGGAAGTTCTACCAAATAATCTTCAAATTTATTTTCCCACCAAGCATATTTAATTAATCTTTTAGAAACAACATCTTTATTTTCATACTTTTTAATCAACTCACAAATAATCTTTCCAATCGTATCAACGTTTAAAGCAGAATAATCGCATAAAACATGTTTATCAGTTACATAATTCCTGCTATTAGGATTAGATGGTATATCGGTTAATAATGCAAAATCATCTCTTTTAGTATCAAAGTATTCATGATAATAATCTAATTTTAATTTTTGTAATTGTTTCTTTTTTTGCTCTAATTGTTTAATTTCTCTTTCAATCGATAATATTTCTTTTTTCTTTTTATCTAAAGATTCATTACTCATTATAATTTCTCCTTTGTTAGTTTTGTATTATACCACAATTATTAAAAATTGCAAAATTAATAATTTGATATTTAGAAATCTATTGACAAATACTACCGATGACGGTATAATTATAACAAGAGGTGATATTATGGAATATATGACTACTAATGATGCAGTAAAAAAATGGAATATTAGTGAAAGAAGGATTAGGCAGTTATTAAAAGATGGAAGAATAGATGGTGCTGTTAAGGTAGGAAATACTTGGAATATTCCAATAAATGCTAATAAACCTGCAGATAAGAGAAGTATAAAGACAGTAGATAATAATTTTGTTTTAAATTTAAATAATGATTATTTTGCAGAAGTTGATGAATTAAAAAAAGAGTTAGATAGTAGGAGGCCAATTTCTAAAGAAACTTTAAAATCATTAAAAGAAACTATAAATCTTGAATGGACTTATAATAGTAATGGTATTGAAGGTAATACTTTGACGCTTAGAGAAACTCAAGTCGTTTTAGAAGGAATTACTGTTGGTGGTAAGTCTATTAAAGAGCATTTAGAAGCTATAAATCATGAGAAAGCAATTATGTATTTGGATGATTTAGTAAAAGATAAAAATGCTATTAATGAATGGAATATTAAGAATATACATCAATTAGTTTTAAAAGATATTGATGATGAAAATGCTGGAAGATATAGAAATGTAAATGTTACTATTAAAGGAGCAACTCATATTCCACCAGATAGTCTTATTGTTCCTGAATTAATGGAAAAATTAATTAATAATTATAATGAATGGAAAAAATATCATCCAATAGTAAGAGCGGCTTTATTGCATGGTGAACTTGTAAAAATTCATCCGTTTATTGATGGAAACGGAAGGACTTCACGACTTGTCATGAATCTATCATTAATGAATAGTGGCTATGTACCAGTAATAATAAAGAAAGAAAGTAGACTAAGATATTATGAGGCATTAGATAAAGCACATATAACTAGTGATTATACTGATTTTGTTAAGTTAATTACTAAGTTAGAAGTTGAAATGCTTAATAAATATTTAGATGTTTTGTAGTATTTATATGGCTAGAAAAGGTAGAAATTTTGAATTATCATATAAATGGTTGTATGATTTAGATAAGGATAAATATAAAGTTACAAGTCCAGCATTTATTTGCGATAAAACAACAGGTGATTCTAGAGAAGTAGATGTTTTAATTGAATATTATGATAAGGATAATAACTTAAGAAAAATAGCCGTTGAGTGTAGAGATAGAAATTCTAATCAAGATTTAATGTGGATTGAGCAATTAAAAACAAAGAGAGATGATTTAGGATTAGATTTTATTGTTGCAACGACTACTAGTAAATTTACCAAAGGGGCAATAAGTAAAGCTAAATATCATGGTGTAATTATAGAAGAGGCAGAGTTATTTGATGCAAATTTAATTAAATCTATATCTAATGAATTTTTCTTTGATTTGTTTTTTATTAGATTTGAGGTTGAATTTATAAACTTTTTAACATTAGATGGTAAAATACTTTCTTTAAAAGAAATAATAACTAGTCTTGATTTTGCCTCACAAATGGAATTTATAAATTTTTTAAATTATGATTTCTATTCTTTAATTGAACCAAATTCAATTATCGAAAGTGTTCCTTTTACCAAAGATGATTTTTTTGATAATAGTAAGGATAATTTTATATCTAGTAAATATGATTTATATTTTAGAAATGACGGCCCTAATATTATAAAAAAAATAAATCTTGCTAGAATGTATGCAATTATTAAATTAATTCCTTTAAAATTTTCTTTGCCATTAAATAAATCATTATCAATATTTGATGTGAATCCTAAAAGCAATAAAAAGTATTCTGCATATTTTGGTGATGAAGAAGAATATCTAAAGATAGGGTATTTGGATAATGAAAAAGTAATAAATGAAATTAAACTTAAAGAAAGACCTTATTGTCGTTTTGTTGGTGCTAATTTATATATAAATACTATTTTTCCATGTGATATATCGAATCATGAAATAAATATGGATGAAATTATGCAAAAAGGTATTGGGAAGTTTGATTTTTCTAAAGTTCTAAAATAGTTAAAAATGGTTAAAATTGATTAAATAAAAATGTGCCAAAATATAACAAATTGGCACAAAAAGTGGCACAAATGATGTATGAATAATCACTAAAATTTGATTATTATAACAATTTTGTGCCACTTTTATTTTTACATAAATCCTTAGAAATAAAAGAAAAAAGCAACATTTTGTTGCTTTAAAAACTCCTAATGGCACCTGTAGTTACCCATTGCGAAACTAAATACATATAAATCAGTTACTTTAAATATTATATCACAGTTTATTATTTCCTATAATATATTTTTCGATATATATCACATGTATCACTAGGCGTCATTTGTTTTATGTTGTGTTGTTTTTGATAATAAGATAGGCTATATATTAATTGCCTAATAAGTATATATTCTTGTTTGATAGGGCAATCAAATGATAATCCATCTTTATAATCAATTAGGTGGTGTCAATATAGCAAATGATATTGAAAATTATTACAGAAAAAAAACGTAATGAAGGAAAACATCATTACGCCGCAATAGTTGCTTGCACAACAAAATTACTACAAAAAATTTTAGCCTTGTGTAAGCAATTAGACAAGTAGTCGTCACCACTCGACTACACTTATATTATATACCAAATAGGCATATTATTTCTAATTTTTAAAAAATTAGTCATTTTGTGGCTTTTCAGCATGTCTATAATAACATAAAAATTTATTATTGACAAATCTTAGAATGTTAGACATAACAAAGAAAAACAACCCAATATTTAATTGAGTCATTTTTTAGAAAAATTTTGTTTCACATCATTCACAAATATACATATTTATCAATATTTTGATAACGTTTTTATAGACATGAAATAATATTTTTGATAAAATACTTATAGATAATAAAGAAGGTGTCTATATGAATAATTATGATAAATTTATTGGTAAACTTTATGATATATTGTTAGAATCTGATATTATAAATTATAAAGATAAACCTAACGACTTAAAAGAGAAAAAAGGAAGATTAGAAAAATATTTAGATAAATTAGATAGAGTACAAAGTAAAGTTATATCCAAAGAAGAGCATATAGATACACTTAAAAATTTATATTATGATAAATATATAATAAAAAAAGAAAATATACCTGAAGGATATTTTAAATCATTAGAAAAAAGATATTTAGATGAAGGACATGGGCATCATAATTTAGTAAATCCTGATAATAACACTGATAAAAGATTAAAAGAAGAGCATATTAATGTTATTATTAGAGAACAAAGAGATAGTTTAGATACATGGCTTAATTATTTCTTATCTAAAGATTCTGATTATTTACCAATGTGGGCCAAAGTATGGGCGTTCCAAGGAATGTTAGGCATAGGTAATTTAAATAAAGAAAAAGATGGATATGGTAGAAGAAGCAATACTTCAGTTAATCCATTTGTTAGTTTAGATTCAGAAATACTAGGAAAATGTGTTGAACTTGTTAAAGAAACTTTCGATAATAAAGAAATAACTGATAAAGAGGTAGATAAACTGGTATCTTCAGGTAGTTTTGCAAAGTTATATGGAAAGTTACTAGCTAATAAAAAACAATTAAAAGTTAGTAGTAATGAAGGGATTTGGGTTAAGTATAATTATGAAACTAGTGAAGAAGCAGATAAAAAGATAAAAGATGGTATTGAACCTGAATACTTAAAATTATATAATTCTCTTCAAGGATATAATACTGGTTGGTGTACGGCTGGTAGTAAGGAAACAGCTAAAAGTCAAATATGTGGTAGTAGTTCATATATAGGCGGAGACTTTTATGTATATTATACAAAAGATAAAAATAATGAATATAAGATACCTAGAATAGCAATTCGAATGGATAAAGAGTCAATTGGTGAAATTAGAGGTATTGCAGAGGGACAAAATATTGAGTCAAATATGGATAGTGTTCTTGAAGAAAAAATAAAAGAATTTCCTAATGGTAAGTTATATCAAAAGAAAGTACATGATATGAAAATGTTGACTCAAATATATGATAATAATGGGAAAAGAGAATTAACAAAGAATGAACTTAAATTCTTGTATGAAATAGATGATAAAATATCAGGTTTCGGGTATAGGAATGACCCAAGAATAAAAGAGATAATAGAAAAAAGAGATAAAAGAACAGATTTAACAATTGCTCTTGATTGTAAACCTAATGAGATTGGTATAGGAATATCTGAACTATTTAATAATAAATTAGTTTACTATGAAGGAGATATTGATAGTGAAAGTTATCGAAAATTAAAAAAATTAAACTTTGATTTGCCTGAATATTTATCTGGCAGTTTAATTTTATATTTGTTTGAACCTATTGATGAATTAGATGAATTAGTATTTCCAAAAAGTATAAGTGACGCATTTTATTTGTGGCTTTCAAAACCATCTGATGATTTAAATTTAATATTACCTAAAAATATTGGTGGAAACTTTAATTTAATTGGTCTAAAATCTCCAAGAAACTTAATATTACCACAAAATATAGGTCATGATTTAATATTAAATTATTTTGAATCAGCCGAGGGAGTTATTTTACCAAAAAATATGAGTGGTTCTGTAGATTTGAATAATTTAACTTCTGCAAAAGGACTAGTATTGCCAACAACTATTGGAGGTGATTTATATTTAAGAAGTTTATTTTCAACCGAAGGATTAGTGTTACCGCAAAGTATTGGTGGCTCATTGTATCTAAGCGGACTAATAACAGCCGAAGGGCTGGTATTCCCAGAAAAAATTGGTGGTGATTTAGATTTATGCGGCTTACATAATGGAAAAAATTTGAAATTACCTAAAAATATAGGTGGTGATTTATATTTAAGCAATTTAAGCTCACTAAAAGATTTAATATTACCTGAGACTATTGGTGGCACAGTCACTTATAATAAATATTATATATACACATTAAAAGAATTAAAACAATTGCAACAAGAGGAAATAAATAAGGAGAGTATTAATTCTAATCATAGAGGATTTGTTACTGGAATATTTACAATTATATTTGCATTATTTATTACTATTTTTAGTATTTTAATTAGCATATTTATTATTAAATGAAATAAACAAAAAATGTGAAAAAATTAAAGAATGAATAAATATATTTCCAATAAGTAATTAATAAATAGTTGTTTAATGATTTATCTTAAAATGATAAATCATTTTTAAATTTTACTTTTATAATTAGTTATAGTATAATACTAACTTGAGTTTAGGTGATTATTATGAGTTTTATTAATAAATTAAAAGCATTCTTTTTTAATGAACCACAAGTTGCAATTATTAATATTGGAAATTTAATTCAAATACCAGGTAGAGAATATTTTAAAGATAATAAAAAATACTTAGATTTAATAGATAATTATAAAAAAGAATGTTTAAAAATATTATCACAAAAGAAAACTATTTTAACCAAAGATATATCAAGTAATGAATTAATTAATAAAAAAGATATGTATATAAATCTTGTCCTTAATATTGTTATGAAAGAAGATTATTATACATATGAAAGTCAAGATTTATTAGATAATAAAATAACACTACTTAAGCTTAAACTATATCAAGAAGGTATTAATAAAATTGAAAATGATGTAATTGCTAGATTAATTGCTTTATCAGAACTAGATAATAGTAGAAGAGTACCAATCAGAAATAGAAATACTATAAAAAATGAAATTGAAAACTTAAAGATATCATTATATACGCTTATATCACAAAAAATATCTATAAATAAAGAAATAGATAATTACTTAACTCATATAAGTATTAGTGATAATAGAATGTATCCTAGTAAGATTGAGGAAAGAAGAGATCAAACTATTAAATATGCATCATATTTTATGAATATAAATGAAATATTTAATAATGAAGAATTAACTAATAATAATATTTATAAACAAATGGCCATTATTGCTTTATTAGAAACTAAAATAGAAGAATACTTATATTTAAATAAACCAAGTATTGAGTATTTAAATAATAAAGCAGACAGTATTAAAAAGATTACTAATTTAAATTATAACGAAGCTAGGACTATTAAAAGTAAATTAATAGAAGATATATATGAATTAGAAGATCAATATATGATTTATTATAAATTTGGTAAAAATCTTGTTAAATATGATGATTGGTATAGATTATATAGTGCTAAATTTAGAATATTAACGTTTGATATCTTTGATATTGACAATTATGAAGATTATAATCTAAATAAACTTATATTTGAATCTAGAAATGATATTGAAAGAAAAATATATGCTAGTATTATTTCTGATAAAGAATTTGATATAGCTAGTGGTAAAAATGCGGTAATTAATTATATACATGATTTTTATATTGTAAAAGAAGGAAATACTCGTATAGTACAAAATTTAAAAAAATTATTAAATATTATTTTTGAAAAAGAAGATATAGAATTTACTGATACTAAAGAATTCCATATTAGAACGCATGCCCTTAGATTATTACTTTCTCTTGATTCAAAAGAAGATTTTTGCAGGTTTATGAATAGAAAAATAAATATTCATAACTTACCTTATTTTACGAATTTTAATATTTTTAGACACGATGAAAAAGGTAATTTTATATTTGATGATAATATTCCATTAAGTACAATACTTGAAATAGTATATGGTGATGTTTCTCCTAACTATTATCGATGTTTAAAAGAGTTATATTCTATACATAAAAAAATGTTTGGCAATTATTTCTTTATGCAAGATGATATATTTAAAAAAATTCCTAATGAATTTTCATTTAATGATGTTTATTTTTTACCAGAAGGAATAAATGAAATATTTTTGTCTTTAGAGCATCGTAAATTTGATTATTATGCAAAAAGAGTAATTGAAGAATCAAAAGGTAAAATAATAATAATGCCTAAATCATTAAAAGAAATATATGGTGAATTATTTGAATCAAAAAATATTAAGGGTATAATTTTAAATGATGGATTAGAAAAAATACGCTATGCCTATTTAAAACCAAGTTCAAAAGTAATTGATATACCTTCATCATTAAAACTATGCAATGAAGAATGGATTTACAATGTTAGAAATAATGGATTAGAAACCGATATTATATCAATAGATACTTTAAGATTTAAAGATTATAAAAATTCAAAATTACTAAATAATTCAGAAAAGTTATATGAATTCTTATGTTTTGCTTTGTCATGCAAAACCATGAATTTTAAAAATCATAGAACAACTGTAACTCTAACAAGTATCAAAGGAAAAATAGATGCCGATATTAAAGTAATACCTACTAATCTAAAATTTATTGTATTAGAAGAAAATGGTGAAGAGGTAATAAAAATAAATCTTAATGATATTCATTGTTATGGTACACTAACAGCAATTTATAAAGATGATTTTTATCCTATTACAAAAGAATTAGGAAAACGCTATACTGAAGAATTAATAAAACATATTAAAATAGAAGAAATAAAATTAAATCATAAGCAAAAAGTATTAAAAAAAATTAAATAATAATTTGTTATATAGTAAATTTAGAAATTGTTCATAAATTAGTATGATACATAAATTAGTATGATATAAAAATGGCATTGTTATATTTTTATAAATAATATACAAAAAATAATTTTTATAGTATAATATATATGTAATTAAATAAAAATGATTTGGAGGGATCGAAATGGTAGAATAAATTATTATTTATCTTTAAAAATAAATTTTGCTTAATTATTTTTTAAAAGATTACTCTAATAAAATTAGGGTTATCTTTTTATAAATAGATGTTGTTAATGAAATGTATGATGATAATGTTTTAGATGATGATATTGAAGATTTAGATTTAAGTAAAGAAAAAGATGATTACGAAAGATAATATGTAAAATATGTTTCAAATAGCAAAAAAGTATGTTATAAAAATTAATTAACAGGAGAGGAGAGAATCGAACTCCCAACAGTGGTTTTGGAGAGTATGTCTCAAATTATTTGAAATGCTTTGAAATGCAGATAAATTAAGGCAATTCACCATATTTAAAGAATTTGTAAAAATTTAAAAATAGGGGGTAAATTGAACTTTTACGATATTTGTGCCACACGATTGGCACAAATTATGGCACAAACATATTTAAAGAAGTTAAAAAATATAACAAAAGAATAATACTTTTGAAAAAGTGTGCCAGTCTTTAAATGCCATATAACCCTTATAAATATATAAATAAAAGAAAAAGCAACATTTTGTTGCTTTAAAAACTCTTAATGGCATTAGTAGTTACCAATTGTGAAACTACCTCTTACAAATCAGCTTCTACAAATAATATATCATAGATCATTATTTTAGTAAATGAGTATTATTGCTTTTATTTAAATCTTAAAGTAAATTTTTTTATTGAAATCCTTTATAATATATGGTACACTACTTATGTATTCAATATCTATATATAAAGGAGTTACTGTAGATTTAGTGTTTAGATATATGGAGAGGAGATATTTATGGAAGAAAAACTAAAAGAAAAATTAAAAGAATTTACTCAGGAGGAATTAGAGTATTTACTAAAAAATCCAAATTTAATACATGAGTTAATTCAAGAAAATAAATTGCAGACTTTATTATATGAGGATCCTTATGGCTTTGAATATGATCCATACTATACTGGGCCAAGTGGTCCAGATCTTCGTCGCTAGTTTTCATTATACAAAAAAACTACTAATTTTAATATTTAAAAGTTCCTTAGACAATTGGCAAAGTAAAATTTGACAATTGTCTTTTTATTTTATAAGAGTAGTATAATAAAACTTAATTCTTTCGAATTAAGCTTGTCTCAAACATCGAATGGTTCGACGATTATTTCAAATAGCACGCTTTTATTACTCGTTTGAAAAAAAATCGTGTAAATGAAATTTGAGACTAAGCTCAATTACATATTCATTATAACATAATTATTTATAATTGTAATTACATAAAATGTCTTGTTATTCAAATAAGTGATTATTTCTTTATTAATTGTGGATCCTTAGTAAGAGCATCATCATTTATTATGTAATGTTTTCTCTTAGAAAAATCTAATAAAGTATTATAATCAATTTCTAAACATACTGTATTTTCAAAATATGCAATAGCTTCAATTTTTGTTTCTTTAGTTCCCACAACTTCTTCTGGTAAATTACTTATTAATTCAATACATGCATCATAGCAATTGTTGTATATGCCTTTTAGAGATGCTCCATTTCTTTCATCAGTGTCCCATGTAATCCAGACATTATCTGGAGTTTTGAAAATCGAACTACAGCAATTACTTCTTCCAGTACCCAAAGTAATAGTAGCCATGTCACGATAACTTTTATTTTTAAATTTTATTATAGTATTACAAAGTGTGTATATACATTTTATTTCTTCGGCTGTTAGTGTGCGATTTTCGCCCATTCCATAATATTCTTGAAATCTGTCAGTTATTCTATCAATAGTTACTAGAAAACATATTGGAACTTTTCCATAAGTTAATTTATAATCTGATTTGTATAAAGAAGGGAACGCCTCTTTACGGTTTTCATATTCTTCTTGTAATATATCAATTGTAGAATGTTTCATAATTTCATCTCCTTTGTTAGTTTTATATTATAACACAATATTTAATAATTGCAAAATTAATAATTTGATATTTAGAAATCTATTGACAAATACTACCGATG